>Ga0182033_10000052_pt1 | contig 46539 bp, 50 predicted proteins | sample tim00Cox0000000H_FD_125968 | JGI IMG/M metagenome (GOLD analysis project Ga0182033, IMG submission 125968) | Lab enrichment of tropical soil microbial communities from Luquillo Experimental Forest, Puerto Rico - timezero.00C.oxic.00.000.00H | ecosystem: Environmental > Terrestrial > Soil >...
CGGAGATGGAAGACCCCTACATCCTCATCTACGAAAAAAAGCTGTCGGGCCTGCAGGAACTCCTGCCGCTGCTCGAGTCGGTCGTGCAGACCGGCAAGCCGCTGCTCATCGTGGCTGAGGACGTCGAGGGCGAGGCGCTTGCCACGCTCGTCGTCAACAAGCTGCGCGGCGGCCTTAAGGTCGCAGCGGTCAAGGCGCCCGGCTTCGGCGATCGCCGCAAGGCCATGCTGCAGGATATCGCTGTCCTGACCGGCGGTCAGGCCATCAGTGAAGACCTCGGCATCAAGCTCGAAAACGTGACGATCAACATGCTCGGTCGCGCGAAGAAGGTGATGATCGACAAGGAGAACACCACGATCGTCAACGGTGCCGGCAAGAAGGCCGACATCGAAGCGCGCGTGGCGCAGATCAAGGCGCAGATCGAGGAGACGACCTCGGACTACGACCGCGAGAAGCTGCAGGAGCGGTTGGCAAAGCTCGCCGGCGGCGTTGCGGTGATCCGCGTCGGCGGCGCGACCGAGATCGAGGTGAAGGAACGCAAGGATCGCGTCGATGACGCGATGCACGCAACCCGCGCCGCGGTCGAGGAAGGCATCCTTCCGGGCGGCGGTGTCGCCCTGCTGCGCGCGGTCGAGGCCCTCAAACGCATCAAGGCCGAGAACGAGGATCAGAAGCACGGCGTCGAGATCGTCCGCAAGGCGATCCAGACTCCGGCGCGTCAGATCGCCATCAATGCGGGCGCTGACGGCTCCGTCGTTGTCGGCAAGCTGCTGGAGAAGGATCAATACTCCTACGGCTTCGATGCGCAGAACGGCGAGTACGGCAACCTCATGACCAAGGGCATCATCGATCCGACCAAGGTCGTGCGTGCGGCGATCCAGAACGCGGCATCCGTTGCCGGCCTCTTGATCACCACGGAGGCCATGGTCGCCGAACTGCCGAAGAAGAAGGAAGCGATGCCGGCCATGCCCCCAGGCGGCGGCATGGACTTCTAAGCTCAACGGTTACGCAAAATGCAGAGGCCCGGGAAATCCCGGGCCTCTTGCTCTTCCTCTCCTCGCGAGTCCACCAAACATGCAGCGACCCGCTCAATATGAAACGACCACACGAAAAGGCGCGCGTTCATCCGGCGTCGCCTCATCGCAGTGGCCGTTGTGGCGACAAACAATACGCATCGCCACTTGCAAGACACAATATCCTACTGAGATGACAGCAGAATGACGAAGCGACAGGGCAATATTTACGCGGGAATTGGCGGCTGGACCTACGAGCCCTGGCGCGGGGTCTTCTACCCGAAGGGCCTGCCGCATGCGCGCGAGCTCGCTTATGCCGCCGAGCGTCTGACCGCGATCGAGATCAACGGCACGTTCTACCGCACCCAGAGCCCTGCCACGTATCGCAAATGGGCCTCAGAAGTGCCGGAGAATTTCGTCTTCTCGCTGAAGGGCCCCCGCTATGCCGTCAACCGCCGCGTGCTCAGCGAGGCCGGTGATTCTATCAAGCGGTTTCTCAACTCCGGGATCACCGAACTGGGCCCTCGCCTCGGCCCCCTCCTCTGGCAGTTTACGCCGTTCAAGAAGTTCGACGAAGCGGATTTCGGCGGATTCCTCGAACTGCTGCCGAAGACCTTCGATGGCCACACGCTGCGCCACGTCGTGGAAGTGCGGCACGACAGCTTCAAGACGCCGGCCTTCGTTGCGCTGCTGCGCAAGTTCTCTATCCCGGTCGTGTTCGCCGAGCACGACAAATATCCGGCCATTGCCGATATCGCCGGCGACTTCGTCTATGCGCGTTTGCAGAAAGGCGACGAGAAGCTGAAGGCGGGCTATCCGCCGAAGGCACTCGATGGCTGGGCCGCGCGAGCAAAAACCTGGGCACAAGGCGGCGAACCAAAGGACCTGGCGCGCGTCGACAAGACCTCGGTGAAGAAAGAGCCGCGCGACGTTTTCCTCTATTTCATACACGCAGCGAAGATACGCGCGCCATCTGCCGCGATGGCGCTGATCGAAAGACTGAAATGAAAGCGCGGAAGAAAACGGCAAAAAGCCATCCGCTGTTCACGATAGGCTATGAGCAGGCAAAGCCCGCCGCCGTGCTCAATGAACTCAAGCAGGCGAAAATCGGATTGCTGGTCGACATCCGCGCCGTCGCTGCCTCGCGCCGTCCGGGTTTCTCCAAGCATCAGCTTGCTGCGTCACTCGAGGATTCTGGAATCGGTTACCTGCACCTGCAGAAGCTCGGCACCCCGGCCGAGGGCCGGGCGGCGGCACGCACTGGTGACACCGATGCGCTGTGGCGCATCTACGACAAACACATCAAAAAACCCGATGCGCAGGAAGAACTCGGCGAACTGGTCGCACTGATCAAATCGGGCAAGCGGATTGCGCTGCTTTGCTATTGCCGCGATCCGATGACCTGCCATCGCAGCCGCATCGTCGCGAACGTGAAAAAACGCACGCGCGTCAATGTTGATGATCTTGTCCCGCCGCTGTTCTGATCTATTCGGCAGGTTGCGGAGCGCTCAGCTTGCCTTCGACGTTAATGATCATTGCGACAAGAGCGAGCGTTGCAATGAAGAGCAGGAGCGCGATGAGGGCGTTGACGCCGAGCACCAGCGCAAAGCCGCCGCTCTCATGAAGCAGCGAAATCATGCCGATCGCCGCGCCGGCACTGATGAACAGCAGGAAATAGCGAACGGCATAGACGCGGCCGCGCCAGGCGTCAGCAGTGTAGCGGGCCATGATCATATCGTTGACAGTCACCTGTCCGTAAATCGCGGCAATCGCGATCGCCAGTGCCACCAGAAGCGCGAGGCCGGTGCTGTAGGCCGCCCACAGATTGCCGAGAAACCCGATCCCGGTCACGGCGGCGAATATCACGTGCGGCGGAACCCGTTCAACCACGCGACCGACGGTGAGTTGGGCGAGCGCACCGCAAACCAGCACGGCGGTTGCGATGCTGCCGACAAGGATCAAGGGCAAATCTGCGGACAGACGCTCATCGACGATTTTTGGCAGCGCGATGGTCAGCACGTTGAAAGTGAGGCCTGCGCTCAATGCGATGACAATGAACAAGCCGAACAGCATGACAGCAAGGCGCGGCGTGAGTGGGACGGCCGGTTTTGTCTGGCGCGTGTTGACGTGATGACGATCGTCCGGCGTCACCCAGAGGTAGAAAACCCCGGTGGCGACCAGGATCGCCGCCGGCGCAAAGAAAGCGGCGCGCCAGCCGAACCACGTCGCAAGCGCCGCGCTGATGCCGGCGGCAAGCGAGACGCCGAGATTTCCGCACACGCCGTTGAATGCCAGCGTCCGGCCGCGCGCATTCGATGCCTCGATCAGCATCGCCATGCCGACCGGATGATAGATCGACGCGAACATGCCCAGCGCGAACATTGCAATTGCAAGCCCGGTGAGGTTCGGGGCGAAACCTGCCCCGGCGAGCGAAAGGCCGCAGCCGATATAGAACGCCGCCATCATGTTGCGGCGACTCCAGCGGTCGGCAAGCCAGCCAGCCGGCAGCGAGAAAACACCGAACGCGACGAAGGCCGCGCTCGAAAGCGCTATCAGTTCGCTGTAGGAGTGCCCATAAACGACCTGAAGGCCGATCACGACCGTCGGATAGATCAGGAGTACGAAATGATCGAGCGCATGCGCCCAATTCAGAAATGCGATGGACCGTTGGCGGGCCCGGTCGTCAGCGGTTTGGCTCGTACAGGTGGTCATCGACGTCCCGGCAAATGCAAGTCAAAAGGCGATTCACTGCTTATACCCACTGATAGTCCTTGTCCTACTCGCCAGCCGCAACCCTCCTCCGCTCTGACGACTATCACGCATTAGTTGTGCCAGCATTAATTTTCAATCTGTAGCGTTATTCGAAGGCTGCGTGGATGAGTTCGGTAGCGTTCGAACTTTGGTACGAGCCCTCGCCCAGTTCCATGGTCGCGGCCGATACTTCGCTGTTTCGATCGCAACCAGCAATTCAGCGCGCGTGGCCTATGGCTGGCGTGTGTTCGAAGCCATGCTGGGAGGCGTCTACCTCGGCCCGGTCATCGAAATATTTTCGGGTCGGAGGCATATCGGCACCTTCGTTTTGACGCTCACATAACCAGCATGAAGGCCGAGGATACCGAATGTCGGCTGCCGCCGGCTGGGCTCAGGACTCCCAAGGCCTTTTCTGCGACTCAATATGTTGAAGCAGCTTTAGTCGAGTGTGCGGCGGAATCTCGTGACGGCAATCGTCATTGCCACCGCCATCAAGATAAACATTGCGATCGCGTCGTAGCGCAGGTCGGACAGGTTCGAGCCTTTCAGCATGATCGCGCGCACGATGCGCAGGAAATGCGTTAGCGGCAGCGCCTCACCGATCCACTGCGCCCAGACCGGCATGCCGGCGAACGGGAACATGAAGCCCGACAGCAGGATGTTCGGGAGAAAGAACATCAGCGCCATCTGCATTGCCTGCAGCTGATTCTGTGCGATCGTTGAAAACGTATACCCAATCGAAAGATTCGTGGCGATAAAGAGCGTGCTCAAGAGAGCAAGCATGATCAGGCTGCCGTATATCGGAACGCCAAACAGGAAAACACCGATCGCGATGATCATCGTCGCCTGTCCGACACCGACCAACACGTAGGGAATGATCTTGCCGAGCATGATCTCGAACGGCGTGATCGGCATCGACAGAAGATTTTCCATTGTGCCGCGCTCGATCTCGCGGGTCACCGAGAGCGCCGTGAAAATCAGCATGGTCATGGTGAGAATCGTACCCACAAGGCCCGGCACGATGTTGAGCTGGGTTATGGCGGCAGGGTTGTAACGGGCATGAGCGCGGATCTCGAACGGCATGTTGGGGCTGTCCGGGACATCGCGGTCATGGGAAAGCGCCGTCTGGAGAACCTCTCCGAGAGCACTGAGGGCTGTACCCGACGCGACCGGATCGGTGGCGTCGGCGATCACAAGCATCGATGGCTTGTCACCGCGGCGCACTGAGCGTTCAAAATTTGCCGGCATCTCGATGGCAAACAATACAGAGCCGGAGGCAAGCAATTGGTCGACCTCGGCCTCGCTGTGCGGCAAGTGGGTGACGCGGAAATATTTTGTGTTCTCGATTGCCGCCAGGATGGAGCGAGAGAGATCACTGGTCTCCTGCATCAGCACGGCAGTGGGCAGATGGCGTGGCGTGGTGTTGATCGCATACCCGAACAGCAGCAACTGCACGAGTGGGATCATGATGATCATCGCGAAGGAGACGCGGTCGCGTCTTAGCTGGATGAACTCTTTCACCAGCATGGCCCAGGTTTTGCGCCAGAACCCCTCGCCGGGAAGACGCCTTGCTTCCTGCGCTGCAGGGAGCATGTGGGTCATTGAAAATTGTCCCGCGCCTTGCCCATCAGATCAATGAACACATCCTCGAGCGATGGCTCAGACCGCTCCCAATCAAGGTTCTTTTGCTTGCGGTATGGCGCAATGGCAGCTTCGAGCGCGGCCTCGTCGCGGCCCGACACATGCAAATTGGTGCCGAAGGGCGCCACCATATCGATACCAGGCCTATCAGTGAGTTCGGTCGTGAGTTCGGAAAGCCCTTCGCCATTCGGGGCGCTCACGACATAGGTCGTCAGATGCGATGAGTTGATCACTTCATCGACGGTGCCGTGCGCAAGCAACTCGCCGAAAGCGATGTAAGCAATCTCGTGGCAGCGTTCGGCTTCGTCCATGTAGTGCGTCGAAACCAGCACCGTCAGCCCGTCGGCTGCGAGCGCATGGATCTCGTTCCAGAATTCGCGCCTCGCCTTGGGATCAACGCCGGCGGTTGGTTCATCGAGCAATAACAATTGCGGGCTCGGGAGTGTGCAGGCTCCGAGCGCCAGTCGCTGTTTCCAGCCACCGGAAAGCTCACCGGCGATCTGCGCTTCCCTCCCCGTAAGACCAAGCCGTTCGACCGCAGCGCGGGCGGCAGCGACGGGATGATCGATTCCATACACGCGTCCGATGAATTCCAGGTTTTCCCGTACCGAAAGATCCTGATAGAGGCTGAAGCGCTGCGTCATGTAACCGACGTGTCGCTTGATTTTTTCGGTTTCCGTGCGGATGTCATAACCCAGGCATGTTCCGGTTCCCTCATCCGGCGTGAGAAGACCGCAGAGCATGCGAATGGTGGTCGTCTTGCCGGATCCGTTCGGACCGAGAAAGCCATAGATCGTACCGCGCTTGACCTGCATGGACAGGTTGCGCACGACCGCCCGGCCGCCGAATTTTTTAGTCAGGCCGTGGACATCGATGACGACATCGTTCGCATTCATCAGGGCGACTCTTATCGCAGCGTAACCGTAACCGGCTGACCGACGCGGAATTTGTCTGGCTGTTCGGGCCGCGCCTCAATCAAAAACACCAGCTTGGCGCGCTCCTCCTGGCTATAGATAACCGGCGGCGTGTACTCGGCGCTCCGCGCGATAAAGCTCACTTTCGCGGTCAGACCTTTTTCGCAACCGTCGCAACTCACGTCGACGATATCTCCGAATTTGATCGTTGGAAGTATCGCTTGCGGCGCAAAAAAGCGAATTTTGAGGTTACCGGGTGGCAGCAGTGCGACAACGGGCCGGCCTGCTGGCACTGTCTCGCCCGGCCGGTAATAGATCTGCTCAACAGTTGAATCCCCAGGAGTGTAGGCGTTCCTGCGCGCCAGCCGCGTCTGCGACCAATCCAGGTTGGCCTTTGCCTGGCGTAGTGCAGCCTCGGCGTCATCGTAGGTTTTTTGTGTGCCGGCCGCCGACTTCAACAACTCTTTCGCGCGATCGAAGCCCTGCTGTGCATTTATGACAGCTGTATTTCGTACCACGACGTCGGCCTTTTGCAGATCGTCGTCTACGGTGAATAGCAGGTCGCCTTTATTCACGCGATCACCTTCGCGAACCTTCAACGCCTCCACGCGCCCTTGCTCATCAGGAGAAACGAAAATCAGTTCGGCCTCGACCCAGCCCTGCAACACCCGGTCATTGGTTTTGCTGCAACCGCCAAGTACGAGCGCGGCCAGCATAATAACCCCGAAGCCAGTGAGCTTTGTTCTCATGTTGCTCTCCTTGGCGCGAACAACAGTTCGACATGGGTCTTCATCATTTTGCGAACGTCGAGCGGCTCAAATCGATCGAACAGACCGCTCCAGACGATCGCCACCAATCCTGGTGCAGCGACAATTTGCGGATAGTCCGCGAGCCCTTCCGGAATCTCGCCGCGCGCAGCGGCGCGTCGCAACAAGGCGCGAACTGCTCCAATGACTCGCGACAGCACTTCCCGGTAGTAGAACTCGGCAAGCTTCGGAAAGCGCCGACCCTCGGTAATCATGAGGCGGATGACGTCTTTCCTGCGCGTCCCGTAGACTTCGCGCACAAAAAGATCGACGATGCGATCAGCCAGCAAAGCGATCGGCACGTCGGCCTCGCCCATGGCCTCGATCGTACCGACAAGCGGAGTGAGCATGGTCCGGATCAATTCCTGAAACAGGCTCTCCTTGTCACGGAAGTAGAGGTAGATCGTTCCCTTCGCGACGCCTGCCCTTCGCGCGACATCGTCGAGACGCGCAGCCTCAAAGCCTCGGATCGAGAACTCATCAAGCGCCGCAGACAAGATTGCTTCGCGACGTTCGATACTCCGTGTCTTCCGCGCGTGGCTGCCGGGAACGCCGGCAATCCGCGCCGCTTCCGCTGCACGCTTACGTCGACTTGCGCGCTTGGCCGGTGCATTGCGGGACCTCGGTGGATGCAACATGATCGCCACCAAAATGACTGACTGGTCAGTCATTATTTAGAGCAAAAAATAATGCTCTGCAAGGCCTGCAAATTTCCGTTGAATATCAGTTGCTTGAATAAGGCGCTGAAGACTGCGCGTCCCTGGCGGCGCGGGCGGTATTGACCGCAACGAACATCAGCGTCGCGGTCGCCAGCACCAGGGCTACGACCACAAGCGCACGCATCACAGGCGCATAGATGTTGGCCATTGCCCTTCCCTACCCGAGCAGGTTTTCAACATAGGAGTGAGTCGGGGGGCACGATCAATGATTCGAATCTCAAGCACGCTCGATTTCAGCCTTGACGGCAGAAAGCGACTCGGGCGTGTCCACGTCAGTAAGCGCTGCGTCACCTGAAACTGGCACTTCGACGACCGCCTCGGCGTAATTGCCGATCAGGTGGCGTGCGCCAATGTCACCCTGAATCGACATCAGATCGTGAAAGAAACGGTGTGACCACACGACGGGATTACCGCGACGACCGTCGATGCTCGGCACGACCACGAGCGCGCCACGTTCGGGATCGAAAGCAGCGATCAGGCGATCGATCAATGCCGCATCGACCTGCGGCATGTCGGCGAGGCAAATGATTGCCGCGTCGGCCTCCTGAGGGACGCAACTGATCCCTACTTTAAGTGACGTGCCAAGGCCTTCCGAAAAATTCGGGTTGTGGACCAATCGTACCGGTAGTCCTTTCAATGCGGTTTCCACTCTCTCGCGCTCGTGCCCGGTAACGACGATCACGGGCTGAGCCCGCGAGGCAACCGCCTGCTCGGCTGCAATGCGTACCAATGACTTGCCGCCAATCTCGGCCAGCATCTTGTTCACCGCTCCCATGCGCGTTGAACGCCCGGCTGCAAGCAATACAGCGGCGACACGGCGCCCCGTTTCGGGCGCGCGTTCTTCGCGTGGCTGCGGTCGCGTCACGATCTCCATCAACAAACCGCCGACGCCCATGCCCGTAATGTCGGTCCGCGTAACAGACAGACCCGCGAGCAGTCGCATCAACACCCAATCGAAACCGTTCTCCTTGGGGCTGCGCGCGCAACCGGGAGCACCAAGGACGGCTTGACCGCGTGCTGTGCCGATCAGCATGAGGTTTCCCGGATCAACCGGCATACCGAAGTGTTCGATCTCACCGCCGACGGCTTCAACCGCCGCAGGTATCACATCGCGGCGGTCTGCGATGGCTGACGCTCCGAACACGATCACAAGCTCAGCACCCGCCTTCAGCAATTCGTCAATGGCTCTAGCAAGCGACGCCTGTTCGTGCGGCACTCGCCGCTCAGCAATAATCTTCGCGCCAGCGGGCGCAATTCTTGTCGCAGTTATTTTCAGGGTCTTGTCGATGACCTTTGGCGACAAGCCCGGCAATAAAGTAGAGACAATCCCGACTTTTCGAACCTTGTAGGGCGCTATGCGAATAACGGGCTTCGCCTTTTCCGCAGCGGTGACTGCTTGGTCGCGCGCGCAGGTCGGGACAGCAAATGGAATGATCTTGACCGTTGCGATCATCTCGCCTTCCACCACCGGCTTGTAGGCCGGCAGCGTCGCTACCGTGATCGCTTCATCGACCCGGTTGAGCGCATCGATTGAATTCTTGTCAACGACCAGAATGCCGGCACTGTCGGCAAAAAGATTGCAACGGCCCGTAAAAGCGCGGTCGGCGCGTACGCCTTCGCCCCGGATTGCCGTAGCAATGTCGGCGGCGGCCTGGTCTTCAGACACGTCTCCAGGATCAAGCCGCGCCACCGTAATTTCTTTGACACCGGCCGCAGTGAGTGCCGCAACTTCGGCAGGCCCGAGCTTCGTGCCCTTCTTGAGCACTAAGTCGCCTTGCCTTATTGAGTGAACGGCGGTCGCGCCGAGCGCCTCAGCGACAGGAATTGCTCCGAACTTCATGTCGCTTCTGCCTTTTGCCTAAGTACCTGTGTGATCTCGCCCATAATAGCCACCGCGATCTCCGCAGGTGATACGGCTTCGATATCAAGGCCGATAGGCGCATGAATACGCGCGATGTCAGCTTCGGGAATTCCAGCCTGTTTGAGACGCTCGACACGTTTTGCGTGTGTCTTCATGGAACCCAGCGCACCGATATAAAAACAGTCGCGCGCCAAAGCGTGTTCCAGCGCGGGATCGTCTATTTTCGGGTCGTGCGTAAGAGCCACAAACGCGGTGTAACGATCGATCGCGAGCGGCGGCAGTGCCACATCGGGCCATTCCGCGATCACCTTCACATCGGGAAACCGCTCGATCGATGCAAAGGCCGTGCGTGGATCCACGATCGTCACGTCATACCCAAGCAGCTGACCAATGGGCGCAAGCGCCTGACTGATGTGGACAGCTCCAGTAATGACAAGTTTTGGCGACGGAACATAAACAGTGAGGAAAACTCGCCCTTGCGGAGTGTCTTCCATACCGCTCTTGGCCATACGCAACCGCTTTTCCAGCACATCCTTCAGCGCATCATTCTTCACGTGCACGGCCTTCACCAGACGCTGCGCGCCGCTCGCTGTATCGGTGACCAGCACCGCGGCGCGACGCGCCGCGCGCTCGGCATTAAGATCATGCAGGACGTCGAGTTTCACTCAGGCCACCTTCTCGACATAGACCCGGATCGTTCCACCGCAAGACAGACCTACCTTCCACGCTGTCTCATCGGCGACACCGAATTCGAGCAATTTTGGTTTGCCGCTATCGATCACGTCCATCGCTTCGGCGACGACCGCACCCTCGACACAACCGCCTGAAACAGACCCGAGAAAATTGCCCTCATTGTCGATCACCAGATTGGACCCGACGGGGCGCGGGGCCGACCCCCATGTTTCCACGACGGTTGCGACCGCGACGTCGCGACCAGATTCGCGCCACTCTTCCGCAGTTTTGAGAATGTCTTCATCGCGAGCCAGCATGAAATTCTCCGTCAGGCCACCTGTCGCAGCATGTGTTTCGGGTCGAAGTCCCTGCCCGATGCGCCGGACAGGGCGCGAACCAGATCGGTCATGGACTCCAGATTGTGGATCGGCCGCAGTTCGTCAACGTGCGGCAACATCGTTTGCACGCCTTTGGCGCGCGCTTCGAAGCCGTGAAAACGAAGCAGGGGATTCAGCCAGATAAGCCGTCGGCACGATCGATGGAGCCTATCAATCTCGAATGCGAGCGTGTCGTCGGCATCCCGCTCGAGTCCATCGGTAATCAACAATACCACGGCACCTTGCGTGAGCACACGTCTTGCCCATTGCTTGTTGAATGTGTGCAGCGAGGTGGCGATGCGAGTGCCTCCGGACCAGTCGGCCACATTTGCCGAACACGCGGCGAGCGCTTCATCGGGATCGCGTTGGCGGATCGCACGGGTGACGTTCGTTAACCGCGTGCCGAACAACAACGTGGTCACACGTTTGCGGGCGTCCGTTACAGCGTGCAAGAAATGCAAAAACAGACGGGTGTACTCGCTCATCGAGCCGGAAATATCGAGTAACGCAACAATCGGGGGCTCTTTGACTCGGGGACCGAGATACTTCAGATCGATCAGCGCACCCCCCGCCTTCATGCTGGCACGCAACGTGCGCCGGACATCGATGATGTGGCCACGTCGGTTGGGCGCAAGTCGACGGGTCCGCACCTCATCCAGCGGTAGCGTTAAACGTGTGATGACCTCTTTCGCCGCAGCAGTCTCCGCCACAGTCATCTGTGCAAAGTCTTTCTTCTGCAGGATTTCCCGGTCGGAGACAGTCAGCCTCGCGCCGAGCTCGGCTTCGGACTTGTTTTGGTCCCTTTCGTTGATGCCGGAGAACAGCGCCTCCTGAATTCGCTGCGCGCCGGGCGGCGGGGCCTTCGGGTTGCCAGGTGTGATTTCCGGCAGCACCGAGGCAATCATTTTCTCGATGTAGCCGCGCTTGCGAAAGAAAATCCGAAACGCCTGATCAAAAAGAATCGTGTGCTCATGGCGCTTCACGAACACCGCGTGCAGCGTCCAATAGAAATCGGCACGCGTGCCGACATTTGCGACACTTAGAGCCTCGAGCGCGTCGAGCACCGCACCAGTTCCGACAGGAATTCCAGCTGCGCGCAACGCGCGCGCGAAGTAAAGGATGTTTTCAGAAAGGCGGCCCTGAGGAACGGTCATGAGCCTACTCCGCCGCCCTCAGCTCCGACTTCACTTCGTCGAGCAATGCTTTCACCTTCGTGCCGTCGAGGCGAGCAATGTCGTCCTGATATTTAAGTAACACACCGAGTGTGTCCGATACGGTCGCCGGATCGAGCGCAACAACATCCAGCTCGGTGAGCGCGCCGGCCCAATCCAGCGTTTCGGCAACGCCAGGCGATTTGAAAAGATCTTCTTTGCGCAAAGCCTGGACAAATGCCACGACCTGCTCAGAAAGTTTCTTGGCGATACCAGGGACCTTGGCGCGCAAAATCTTCAGCTCGCGCTCGGCACTGGGATAGCCGACCCAATGGTAGAGACAGCGCCGTTTAAGAGCATCGTGCACCTCACGTGTGCGGTTGGAAGTGACAACAACAATCGGCGGATGAGCCGCCTTCACGGTCCCAAGTTCCGGCACAGTCACCTGGAAATCGGCGAGCACTTCCAAGAGGAACGCTTCAAAAGCTTCGTCAGTACGGTCGATCTCGTCGATCAAGAGAACAGGCGGTCCAGATGAATCGGGCTCGAGCGCCTGCAGCAGCGGTCGCTTGATCAAAAAGCGCTCGGAAAATACGTCGTGTTCAATGCGTGTCCGGTCGCCCTCGCCTTCAGCTTCCGCCAATCGGATGGCGATCATCTGGGCGCCATAATTCCACTCGTAGACAGCAGCGGAAACATCCAGTCCCTCATAACACTGCAGTCGGATCAGACGACGCCCGAGAGTCGTTGCCAAAACCTTTGCGATCTCGGTCTTGCCGACCCCTGCCTCGCCCTCGACGAACAACGGCCGTCCCATGCGCAGGGCGAGGTACAACACCGTCGCCAGCGACCGATCCGCGATGTAGTCGGCCTTGGCCAACAGATCGAGGGTAGAATCGATTGAATTCGGCGGAGTCTTATCTGTCATGCGGGGACTTTATCCTACCACGCGCGTTATTCGATATAATACCGGCTTAACAGATTGATAGCCCAATACATTTGGATCAATCTGGCTGTTGAAAAAACAGACAGTAAGCGATTAGTAAGCAATCCGTTTCTGAGACAGATGGTCTTGCATCGCTGTCATTAGTGGCGCTGCCATGAGTGGCCCAGGGAGGTCCACCTGTGATGTGCAGGAGGAACTTTCATAAGTGCCAACGCCCCCAACGACTCTCTTCCAACAACCGCGCAGCACTTATTCCGAAGACAGCTGAGTGGCCCCCGATTTCTAACTAAAAAAGATGGTGGCCCCGACCTCGGGGACCGTGGGGACGGGGAAGAGATCGGGGCCGTGCTCTCTCTTGGGGATCGAGAGCGGCCACGTTCTTAATCTTCTTTTCAACTTACAGATATTAATGTTTGGTTAACCTTAATAGCCCTTCAAGCCGCTCCAGTCCCAAATCCTATGACCGTCCCATTTCCCCCCACGGTTAAGATCGGTCTGCTCAAAGGTCATTGCAACTTTCCCCTCGGGAGAAGCGAGCCACTCGTTCAGCTCCTCATCTGAGTTCGGCCGACGGCCCTTGATCCCCTCAAAGATGTCATGCGGCGTTAGGGCTCGGGGTATCTCCGCTGCCTCGTTTCTTTTGGCGACAAGACGAAGATCGGGTTTACGTGGGGCCCGCTTTTTAGGGTTATTTTTCTTCGCTGATCGCTTGCGTTTGACTTTGGTTTTCTTCGCCTTACGTTTCTTGGCCATGTGATTGCTCTCCTGAATTCGCTCAGCCCAATCAGAGTACAGCCAACGACGTGACCCCTTCAAAATAAACTGAAGCCCCAAATCGCCAACAGCGCTGCAAAGACAAGTCCCGCCCACGAAACAGCCATGGAAATAGAATGAGGGCCAATCGTCACAGGCCAGTCCTTGTAAATCCTCCATCCGTGCATGATCGCTACAAAGGCAAATATCAATGCGGTGATAAATGCATAAGCCATCTTAGCCCTCCTGAGTTGCTCTAAGCGATTTTAACTCGGCTATGGCCGTGGTTGGGTCAACGTGATTGGCCCAGCCCTTAGCTCGGCTGGCCCTCCCAATGTAATCGCCTCGTTGCTCCAGCCAATGTGCTAATCCATCTCAATGGCGTACAAGGGCCGCGCAAGCACTAAAGAAATCGAACGCCGCCGGACATTTCTTGCAGTAATTCGTGTCGCCTCTGCTGCTTTATAGATTTGCGATCCTTAGCCCTGTACGTGTGTAGTAGCGTACTCGGTGAGGCCCAGCCGCGAAGCTTGAGCCTAGCGGCTGGGTTTTGTTGTTGGCCACCTGTCGGCTTTGGGCCAAAACGGCCACAAGCGAAAATAGCTTATGCGCCGGTCTTTTCCCCACTTTGTTGAAAAATTCGGTTTGCTACTTTGCACACAGCCTGTCGAGCGGTTCGAACATCAAACCGATCTTTTTTCCGTCTTCGGATTCCGGGTCGACTTCCTGAAGCCCATCCATCAGCGCGGCATATTCGGGACCTAGTTTTTTCCCTAATGCGTCTATCTGCTGAGACAACTCCTCGGTCTTCTTGATGTCTTTCTTCTCGTTAGCCTCCTCGATCTGTTCATTGAGCTTGCCGATATCACAATAAGTTTGGGTCTTGGCCTTGTCGCCACTGATCAATGTGACAACCTTTTGCACGTCCGCTGTGGTGACCTTCGCAGTGCTCGGCTTTTGGGCCTGCGCATACACTGGCACGGCGGCGATCACGAAAACGGCAGCAATCAACTTCGGATTCATGGGGGTCTCCAGAATTTGTACCGGCTCCACGATGCTATCTGGCCCCGACTAAATCCCAGCAAAACATTTCTGTAAAAAATTGCGGAACTTGCCTATGACTTCCTCGTGGGCGATGTCCGCTTTGGGCCAGAAGCGGACGGCTGCAAAAAATATAGGCCAAAGACCGCCCCCTGCATTCTTGCAATGAAGATGCAGATCGCGCGCAGGATGAGGCCTGTACCCTTGCTCTATCGAGGCGGGTTACGTGTAAGGGGCCCGTCTTTAAACCCGCAACGGCATCTACCCGTTGCGGGTCAAAATTATTGAACGGCTACGCATCTTTTAGTCGTCGTCGTCCGCCGACTGCATACGCCGATGTTCCACGGCGTCGCTCATATCGCGAAGCACAAAGACCGCGAGGGCCACCATGCGCTGCTTCTGTTCAGGACTAAGCGTTTTGTAGAGTGGCTGCCACGCTTCGGCGAGTTTATTCAAATCGCCTGACCGTTGAGCCAATGCTTGCGAACGTCGTTGCAAAAAGCGATTGGATCACGATTGCGCATGACCTCGACCGAACTTTCGTCGGCCCGTTTGCCCACCGTTTCTGCGACCTTCGCAAGGCGCGCTTGCCGATCCTTGGCGTTGGAGCGAATAGCACTTTCTACAGCTGGCCATAGCTTTTGCTGATCAGGTGTCAGCTGTAACGCAGACTTCACCAGATCAATCCGCAAGTCGGTCAGTTTATTCCAGTCCGCTAAGCTTATCCGTTCCGGTGCAGCAGCAGACGGGGTTTGCGCATAGGCAAGTGGGGATGCGGCAACGAAGAGTGCAGTCGCTGCGCCCGCTAGTACTTTCAACATTGGCGATCTCCTGGGTAAGTTTCCCGTCCCAAGGACCCCATAAAAACAATAGTGACACTCTGTGAAACTACGTTGACCTAAATCAAACGTGTCTCGTCGCGTAAATTCGACGTTAATGTCCGCTTTGGGTCATAAGCGGACATTTTGCATTTCAATCGGCATGTCTGCTTTACCCCCCGAAACCGACATCAGAAATCGTGACTTATCGCCCACTCATCTCGTGCTTGACGCAGTCGCGGACAAAGCGACGACGCTTCCAATAGCCTAGTTTTTGGGCTCGCGCCTGACGCCGACAATATTCCTGCTTCTGAGTGAGTACCGTACTCCAGACAGAGATTTCCCCCGGCGACTCCAACCGCGGCCCCGTTGCTTGCTGCGCCAACGCGGCGATCGGCCAAACTGCTAGTGCGACAGCCACAGAAATAAAAATTTTCCTCAACATGGCTTCCAACCCTTTCGCAATATGTGACGATACAATCAAATTAGCGCCGTGCGAGCCAATAGCGGACTTGGCCAAAGCAGAGAGACCGCCTGGTGGCGGTCTCTCGAAAAACGCCTTTAGATGCACTTAAGCCAGTCAACCGGGGCACTCAGACAGGCCCGTGCAGGATCCAAGGGTGAAGCTCGCGTGAACCTTCGCAGCGCCCCCAGCGACCTCCAATACCTCATCAAAAACTTCCGAAAAAAGTAGCTCTTCTTGCTCCTTCGGCGCGATTTCCGTCATGGCATTGGTCCTTTTGGTTACGCCCCTGTCCAGCATAAATCCGTGGACACCTAATCTTATTCGAGAAATTCACGGCAAGGTAGCCAGCATTGGGCAGATCTAATTGGAAAAAACGCTGACACCGATTCCTACCGCGCCAGCGATGACAATGATCGCAAGAGCCACAACGGTAAGAGCCACAACGATGCCGTAAAACGCTCCGTCATCCTGCATGTCCGATATTTGGTGCAGGCCAGCCCTTCAGCAATTACGAGAACATTTATCCGGAAGGGCCCTGTCTAACTACGGCGTAAATGCTGGCGTCAGCTTCATGATGCGTAAAGCGTTAAGACAAGGTCTGCGAGCTTTCACCTGCTGGTGGGAGGCAAAGCAACTGTCCATCAAGGCCCGAGGGTGATTGCGCTACTGTCGGTATCGCTGCGCTGCGCTAGCACTGTTTTAACGCCGTGACTGAAGCTGGTCTATCAACGTCGCTTCGGTTGAGGCGGAGCAAGCGAGAGGAGCGAAGATCATACAATCGAAATTTCTATAGAATTTACGCTGGTTAGCAAGGCGTTCTGGCTTTTGGTCCCGGAATCGTCTGGAGGTCCGGTACAACTACTAATTTCGCTGCACGAACTCATTTTCTTTTTGGCAGGACTGGGCTCAACTTTGAAATTAAGAATAGAGGCTTGCGGGATTAGCAAATGATGGCGATTTGGCGATTTGTTTGGCTGGTTCTCTGCATCGTTTCTATTGGGACCGCTGTTCCTGTCTTATTTGGTGGTTCATTACGGTCCGACTACGCGTTCGTCATCAATAGAAAAATCGCGTCAATCTGGCCGCCAAAATATGCGTTCGTGGGGAACAGCCTCACCGCAGGTTGCAATTGGAGATGGGAGCTTGGCAGCCTCTCGGTTGTTAATCTCGCAACCGGCGGTGCGGTCATCAGAGAGGTCACGCATCAATTGACTCAGGTGCTGCCGTTGAAACCGAGGTTTCTTTTTATCGAAGCGGGAATCAACGATGTTGTCACGGAATCTTCTCCTATTGAACGGATCGCATACGATTTCGATTACTTACTTCGACAGTTACCCTCCAACCAGAAGGCCATCGTGACGTTAATACCTTTAGTATCCTCCCATTCCTTGACCGATAAGATTGTAGCGGCCAATTCCGCTATAGCGTCACATGTCGAAAGCCGTGGACTATCGATCATCGATTTAAATCCTTTAATAGCTACTCATGGCGTTCGCTATCCAGAGATGACTACGGACGGGATTCACTTCACCCATAAAGCCTGCTCAGTTTGGGTGGATGAAATTCGCCAAATCATCGAGGCTGGCGCGATATCTTCAGACAACTGAAATCTTGGTGATTTGCAAATAGCCAGCCCGCGATGATTTTGCCGTCATTGTTGTGAGAAGCGCATGCGAGGATTAAGCTATCGACTTGCGCAGTGAAAGGCCCCACCACAATTGTGTCTTACATGTGGTGATCCAAGGGCCTGAGAGCCAGGACGAGCCACATGACGAAGGCCGAGACCATCGACAATCCCACCCTACAGATGCCTACCATCGATCCAGGGGTGCGGATCGGCCATGTCCACCTGAAGGTTGCAAACCTGCAGCGAGCTCTGGATTTCTATTGTGGAGTGCTGGGTTTTACGCTCACCACCAGCCGGCCGGGCGCAGCCTTCATATCCGCCGGCGGGTATCATCATCATTTTGGGCTCAATACGTGGGAGAGTCTGGGCGGCTCGCCCCCACCCCCGGGCAGCACAGGTCTTTACCATACTGCAATTCTTTACCCGACCCGGCGGCTCCTGGCAGATGCCTTGCGCCGGCTGATCGTTGCCAAAATCCCGCTCGAAGGTGCAAGCGACCACGGTGTCAGCGAGGCGCTCTATTTGCGCGACCCGGATGACAATGGGGTCGAGCTCTATTGGGATCGCCCGAAAGAGAAATGGCCGAAGAAGGCGGATGGGTCCTTGCAGATGTACACCAATCCGCTTGACCTACACGATTTGCTTGGCGAGCTCGATCGCGCGCCTGCCTGATTGATGCGTTGTGCGTTGCGAATTGATTAAACAGTCAGACGCACATACGCCAAGGACACTGCGATCAATACGACAATCAAAAGCGGCAAAACCTGCATAGCAAACCTTCCGAGCGAATTGATGCCTCTGCTCGGAAACGCAGTTCCAATTGCAATTGTTCCGCGGTGGGTCGGCGTCAGACTGTTGCCTTTGCCAAGGCACGCCTAGCCAGCACTCCGACAAGATGTGCGCGATATTCAGCACTGGCGTGAATATCGCTGTTCATACCAGTTGCCGGTATCGTCATGCCTTCGAGGGATTTTGCTGCGAAGCGTTTTTTCAACGCCTCTTCAAATGACTTGACCCTAAAAACGCCGTTGGCACCCGCCCCAGTCACCGCAACCCGAATGTCGGATCCACGCTTGGATACAAAGACGCCAACCAGCGCAAAGCCCGAGGCCGGGTGCTTGAATTTCTCGTAAGCTGCTTTTTTCGCAATCGGGAAACTGATCTTGGTAATTATCTCGCCGTCTTCGAGAGCGGTCGAAAACATCCCGGTGAAGAACTCGTCGGCCGCAATGCGGCGCTTGTTTGTGATGATGGTCGCACCAAGGCCGAGGCACGCCGCAGGATAGTCGGCATTCGGATCGTTGTTAGCAATCGAACCCCCGATGGTCCCGCGATTGCGAACCTGCGGATCGCCAACCGAGGCCGGCACGGAAGCCAATCCTGGCAGTACCTGTTGGAGCACCGCTGAGCTAGCCGCGTCGGCGTGACGGGTCATCGCCCCGATCACGACCGAACGCCCTTTCTGCTCGACGCCACTCAAGCCCTCCACCAGCGACAGATCGATCAGCGCGGAAGGGTTGGCCAAGCGTAACTTCATTACCGGCAGCAGCGAGTGTCCGCCGGCGAGCAGCTTTGCTTCCGGGTTGCGCGCCAGAAGGCCGGCAGCCTGGCGGACCGTCGTCGGACGATGAAAGGTGAAATTGTACATTGCAGTCTCCCGTTCCTACGCGACCTGACGGGGTTGCGCCCGCGTCAGCGCCGACCACACCGCTTGCGCAGTCGCCGGCATCGCGAGGTCTTCCGTGCCGATTGCGTCGGTAATGGCGTTGATGACCGCTGCAGGCGAAGCAATCGCGCCAGCTTCGCCACAGCCTTTAATTCCGAGCGGATTCGATGGCGCCTTTGTCTCTGTCAGTCCGACTTTAAAGGATGGCAGGTCATGAGCGTGCGGCATCGAATAGTCCATGAGTGATCCCGTCACCAGCTGGCCGTCCTTGTCGTACACCGCAACTTCCAACAGCGCTTGACCAATGCCCTGTGCGATTCCGCCGTGAACCTGACCTTCCACGATCATCGGATTGATCACCGTGCCGAAATCATCGACAGCGGTCCAACCGACGATCTCTGTTTTGCCTGTATCGCGGTCAATCTCGACTTCGCAGATATGGCAACCGGCAGGGAATGTGAAATTGGTCGGATCGTAGAAGCTCGTTTCCTTCAGTCCAGGTTCAAGCTCTTGTCCAGCAAATTTGTGCGCGATGTAGGCGTTGAGCGCGACATCGCCCCAGGCTGCCGATTTGTCTGTGCCGGCGACGGTGAACTTGCCGTCTTTGAAAACGATGTCGCCCTCGGCTGCCTCGAGCATATGGGCGGCCACTTTCTTCGCCTTGGCTTCTATTTTGTCGAGAGCATTTGCGACCGCTGACATGCCGACCGCGCCCGAACGCGAGCCGTAAGTCCCCATGCCGAACTGCACCTTGTCGGTATCGCCGTGCACTACAGAAACGTTTTCAAACGGTATGCCTAAACGCTCCGAAACGAGTTGGGCGAATGTCGTCTCGTGCCCTTGCCCATGAGCATGGGTGCCGGTCAAAACCTCCACGCTTCCAGTCGGATTCACGCGTACTTCAGCACTCTCCCAAAGGCCGACACCGCAACCCAACGATCCGACCGCCTGCGAGGGAGCGATACCGCACGCTTCGATGTACGTTGAGTAGCCAAGACCACGAAGCTTGCCGTTCCGTGCGGCGTCACGCTTGCGCTTGCTGAAACCCTTCACATCGGCAATCTCGAGGGCCTTTTTAAGTGACGCATTATAGTCCCCGGCATCGTACGCCATGATCACCGGCGTCTGATGAGGAAATGTCTTGATGAAATTGCGCCGGCGCAAATCGGCTGGATCGATCCCGAGCTGCCGTGCCGCCACCTCCACAAGCCGCTCAACCACAAAGGTCGCTTCGGGACGGCCGGCACCGCGATAAGCATCGACCGGTACCGTGTTCGTGTAAACGGCGTCGACCTCACAATAGATATGAGGAATATCGTACTGCCCTGACAGCAGCGTCGCGTACAAATAGGTCGGCACCGACGAAGAAAACGTCGACATATAGGCACCGAGGTTTGCGATCGTCTTGACGCGCATCGCCAGGAATTTGCCACTGGCGTCAAGGGCCAGTTCGGCATGAGTGACGTGGTCGCGCCCATGCGCGTCGGTGATGAATGACTCCGATCGATCGGCCGTCCATTTCACCGGCTGGGCGACTTTTCGCGCAGCCCACAGGCAAACGACCTCCTCCGGATAAATGAAAATCTTCGAGCCAAAGCCACCGCCGACGTCCGGCGCAATCACACGAAGCTTGTGTTCGGGCGCCATCCCGACAAAGGCCGCAATCACCAGACGAGACACGTGCGGATTTTGCGTGGTGTTCCAAAGCGTGAGCTGATCGGTACCCGCATCGTACTCGGCAACTGCGACGCGCGGTTCGATGGCATTCGCAATCAGACGATTGTTGACGATGTCGAGGTGAGTCACATGCTTTGCGGATGCAAAGGCCGCGTCCACCGCTTTGGCGTTGCCAAGCGACCATTCGTAGATCGTGTTTTTTGGTGCAACCTCGTGAATTTGCGGCGCCGATCTTGCTTTGGCCGGATCAACAACAGCGGTAAGCAATTGATATTCGACCTTCACCTTTTCGGCCGCATCGCGGCCCTGCGCTTGCGTCTCTGCGATAACGACGGCAACTGCGTCGCCAACGTGACAGACCTTGTCCGCTGCAAGCGCCGGGTGCGGAGCCATTTTCATCGGTGATCCGTCTTTTGAATGGATCATCCAACCACAAATCAAATTGCCTATCTTGTCGGTCGCAAGATCTTTCCCGGTCAGGACATCAATTACACCGGGCATTTTCTTGGCTTCAGAAACTTCGATGCTCCTGATGCTTGCATGGGCATGCGGCGATCGCACGAATACTGCGCGGGTCTCGCCTGGCCTGATCACGTCATCGGTGTATCGACCCTTGCCGGTGATAAAGCGGAGATCTTCTTTTCGGCGCACCGCCGCGCCGATACCGGTCGCGCTCATGGCGGTTTCTCCCACAGTTCTTGACGCTATTCAGCGGCCTGTCGCGCGCCACCCTTGGCCATTGTTTTGGCTCCCGCTGCGATGGCTTTGACGATGTTGTGGTAGCCCGTACACCGACAAATATTTCCGTCGAGTTGCTCGCGAATCGTGTGCTCATCGAGATCATTGCCGCGCCGGCGCACGATATCGAGAGCTGCCATGATCATTCCGGGAGTGCAGAATCCACATTGAAGCGCGTGATGTTCGCGGAACGCTTCCTGCATCGGATGCAGCGGTCCGTTCGGCTCAGCGAGCCCTTCGATTGTGGTGACCTTGGCGCCTTCGCATTGCAGAGCGAGGGTGGTGCAAGACTTGGCCGCAATGCCATCTATGTGAACGACGCAAGCGCCACATTGCGACGTATCACAGCCAACATGCGTGCCGGTCAGCCGTAAATTCTCGCGCAGAAATTGCACCAATAAGGTGCGCGCTTCGACATCCCCGCTGACGGCTTTACCGTTCACCGTCATGGATACGGCAGGCATGGCCTTCCTCCCATTTAGGGCCCAAACGCCCATTTTTCGCCCCCCGTGGCCGGGACGGCGGTAGTTTAGGTGCGAAATCGAGGCGATTTCGATCGAAATAAGTCTGAACCCCCATTATGGCTTGGGTCAAGGGATTCCAGCGGGTGGCAACTTCATCTTCTACCGGAGCTTGATTAGGTAGCGGCAACCGTAGCCGCAAATTTCTGGAAAAAATCATCCGCGACTTTTTTGGCGGCGCCGTTGACAAGACGCTGGCCAAGTTGCGCGAGCTTGCCGCCAATTTGTGCTTCCACGCTGTAAGTCAGCAGCGTGCCGCCATCTTTTTCGGTCAGCGCAACCGTCGCCCCACCTTTCGCAAAACCGGCCACGCCACCATCGCCTTCGCCGGAAATTTTGTAGCCGTTGGGTGGATTAAGATCGGTAAGATGAACTTTGCCTTTAAAGCGCGCTTTCACTGGACCAATTTTGGTCGTCGCAATAGCCTGGAATTCAGTGTCCGAGGTCTTATTGAGTTCTTCGCAGCCCGGGATGCACGTTTTCAGAACTTCGGGGTCATTCAGCTTTGCCCACACAACCTCGCGACTGGCCGGCAGTTGAACCTCGCCCGTCATGGTCATTGCCATCACGCGTCTCCTTTACAAGCATCCCGCGACAGACCGGCTTACGCCCTCACGCGGGCAATGAAAAGACCTTTGCAAGGATCGCGCGGCGCACTAAGGGTGTCGCTCGTCCAGAGCCTAACAATCAAAATCTTAGGGGAGGACCTTAATGCCGACAATCAACGCGGACGACGGGTGCCCGATCAATGTCGAGGTCGAAGGTCGCGAAGGCGCGCCGGTACTCATGCTGTCGAATTCGCTCGGGACCACACTCCGAATGTGGGACGACCAGGCTCCGGAATTTGCAAAACACTTCCGGCTTGTTCGCTATGACCGTCGCGGACACGGTCAGTCTGGAGTGCCGAAAGGCCCCTACTCCATGGAGCGGTTCGGCCGAGATGTTCTATCAGTGCTCGACGCGCTGAAAATCAGAAAGACCAATTGGTGCGGATTGTCGATGGGTGGCATGGTCGGACAGTGGCTGGGGGCGAATGCTCCCGATCGCATTGAAAAGCTGGTGCTCTCCAACACCAACTATCACTACGCCGACAAAGCGCCTTGGAACGACAGGATCAAGCTCGTAAAGGAGAAAGGTCTCGGTGGACTTGTCGGGCCGAACATGGAGCGATGGTTCACAAAGGACTTCCGGTCACGAGCGCCGCAGGCAATCGCCCGTATGACGGAGTTATTTCTTACGACGAAGCCGGCCGGTTACATCGCATGTTGCGAAGCAATTCGCGATATGGATTTCACATCCTCAAATCCACGCATCGCTTTGCCGACTTTGGTCATCGTCGGGAAACACGACCCTGCCACCCCGCCCTCGGCCGGCGAAGCGATCCAAAGTCAGGTCAAGGGCGCGAAACTTGTGAGTCTCGATGCGGCTCATATTGCGAACATCGAGCAGCCCAAAGCTTATACTGAAGCCGTGCTCAATTTCCTGCACTGAGGCGATTCATGGATGACAAGGAACGTTATGAGCGTGGAATGGCTAAGCGCCGCAAGGTGCTCGGCAATACGTGGGTCGATCGGGCCAATGCCAAAAAGAATGCGTTCAATGAGGAATTCCAGGATTTCATAACCAGGACCGCCTGGGGCGATGTCTGGACCCGCCCGCACTATGATGAGCGGACGCGCCGCATTCTTGTGATTGGCACGATGCTCGCGCTCGACAAGTGGGAAGAGTTCCGAATGCATGTGCGGGCGGCGCTCACCGAGGGCGGATTCACCGCCGACGACATCAAGGAGATCATTCTGCAACAGGCAATCTATTGCGGAGTGCCGGCTGCCAACCACGCTTTCAAGGAAGCTGCCGAGGTGATCGCCGAAATCGCAAAGAGCAAATAGCCCAAACCGCGTTTCCACCTCCCTCGTCATTTCGGCCTGAAAAGGCTTCAATGAAAACCATGGCCACCTGATGGGGATTTTCCATGCCGAAGGTCAAGCTGCGGGATGTGAATGATACAAATGCAATCGACCGTAAGCTTGAGCGCTTCGAAAAACGCGGCGAGCTTAATCAGCCCAATCGGTCCTAAATTGATTAATCAGCCCAATCGGCCCTAAATTGAAAAGTCGAACAATTGCGAAACAAGTTGCGAGCGCCACACGTCTTCGAGGCCACACGAAGGCGACGTGAGGATACGCAATCCGTCATAACCCCAGGCCAAAGCGAAAATACAGCGCAATTGCGACGATAGCGGCAACCGCAAACATTGGAGATTTTTCGCACGGATCCCTCCTCACGAGAGGAGTCATGCGTAATCCGCTCAATTGCGAAGTTCAAAAGAACCGAACCTTTACCTTACCTGTTAGCCATTTAACCTTTGGCGCCGCCAGCGGTGTCCAAGTTCCAATTCGGGTTGCGCAGAAAGCGGGTGGGCTTTTTCTGCGCACGCTCCTAGATCGCGGCCAAGCAGGGCGACTTATTTGAAAGAGACGTTATGACAATCGCACACACGAACAATGCAGTTCTTCGGCCCAGCCTCGTGTTGCTCGCAACGTCGCTTGGAGTTCTGCTCGCGCAAATCGATACGTCGGTCGTTAACCTCGCGCTCAAGAGCATTGCGGTTGATTTGCAGGCCAGTGTCAGCCAGATGCAATGGGTCGTGGATGCGTACAACCTGGCTTACGCCAGTTTGCTGCTTACCGGTGGGACACTCGGAGACCTTTATGGTCGTCGCCGCATTTTCTTGTTCGGTATCGTACTGTTCACGGGTGGAACTTTGGTCTCCGCGTTTGCGCCCACGGTGACAGGTTTGATCGCTGGACGTATCATCAGCGGCGTAGGCGCGGCGCTTGCTTTGCCAATGTCGCTGGTGTTGCTCACGTTGGCCTACCCGGTCCGCGAAGAGCGCGCCCACGCGTTGGGCATTTGGGCCAGTTGCAACGGTCTCGCTTTTGTCATCGGTCCGACAGTGGGTGGCTGGCTCGTCGATAGCATCGGTTGGCGCAGCATCTTCTATATGAGCTTGCCTTTCTGTGCAGCGGTGTTGCTGCTTACGATGCAGGCTGTCAATGAAAGTACAGAACCCGAAGGCCGCAGGCTTGACTTGCCCGGGCAGGTTCTTGCCGTCATCGGGCTAGGAGGATTTGCCTTTGCCGCAATCGAAGGTTCCCACTGGGGCTGGAACGCTCCGTTGATCTTTATGATTGCGGGAGCGGTGGTTGCGATGATTGCTTTCGTATGGGTCGAGGCGAAAACGCCGGGCCCTCTCTTGCCACTTTCCTTATTTGGTCAGCCGGTTTTTTCAGCCGCGCTTGCATTAGCCGGATTGATGACATTTGGCATGTACGCGCTACTCTTCATCATGCCGCTTTATTTCCAGACTGTACGTGGCAGTAGTCCTTTCATCGCCGGGCTCGAATTACTCCCGATGTCGGTCAGTTTCGTCGTGGTGTCTCAGCTGGCGGGCTTTTTCAGCAACTGGTTGGGCCCCCGCGTGGTCATGACCGTAGGAATGGCTTGCATGGGCTTGGGCGCGCTGGCGCTCGCCGCCATTACTCAGAATTCAGGACACGGTCTGATCGAAATGGCCCTGGTCATCGTTGGCATCGGTCTTGGCCTGAACACTGCGCCGGTCAATGGCGTCGCTGTCGCGGCAGTTCCGCCCGCGCGAGCGGGTACTGCGTCAGGGATCCTCAACACGGCGCGTATGGTTGGGGCGACACTTGGCGTCGCAATTCTTGGCTCGCTCTTTGCCGCTTATGCCGGCCAACAAGCCAACACGATTGAGAGCTTTTTGACCGGGTTGCGCGCAGCTATGAACGTAGCCGGTGTGGCGGAATTGTTTGGCGCGGCTGTTGCGTTCATGTTTATTCGCGCGAATTCGCTTGACGCAAAGAAGTAGCTTCAGCCCCCGCGACCGTCGCGAAAGGACTGCGGCGTCATGCCCGTCTGTTTGCGAAAAAACCGTGTGAAATGTGAAGGATCTGAAAAAGCGAGATCATAGGCGATTTCGTGAATTGCCTGGTTTGTAAAGACGAGTTGCCGCTTGGCTTCTGTCAGAACACGTTGGCGGATCAGGTGACCGGCGGTGACACCGGTTGCTCGTTTGACATGGTCATTAAGCCTGTCAGACGTCATGGCCAATTTTCCAGCGTAGAAGCTTATAAGACGTTCCTTTCGAAAATGTTCATCCACGAGCCGCCGCAGTTCATCGACCCGAACATCCGAACGCGAAAGGGTCACGGTACCGCTCCGCGCGCGGGATACGGCGAGCCGCACCACTTCGATGGCAATCAGAGCAAGTAATCCGCGCATCGCCAGGCGATAGCCTTCGCGCGCCAACGCACTCTCTTCGTGCAAATCCGCGCAGAGCGTAGACAGTCGCTTTGCTTCCGCCGCACTTGCGAGCGGCAGCAGCGGCTCCGTGGCGACCGCCTTGAGCCGCGCCAGCGCCTCTCCAGACTGATCGCCCAGTGCGTCAGCGACATCTTCGGTGAAGCTAACGACCCACCCGTCGGTAACCTCGGGCGTGAAGCGGAAGCCATGCGCGATCGTCGCCGGTACCAAGATCAGGGTCGGTGCAGAGAACCGCGCCGTTGCTGTCTCAAAGCTGAACTCGCCACCACCTTTCTCGATCAGCAACACCTGAAACAGATTTCGGTGACGGTGAGCGCGAATTGTCCAGTCGTGAATTGACGATCGCGAAGAGATCGTCTCGATATGAATAAAGTCAAATGCGGAGTCGTCCGGCGGATCGCCATACAAGTGAAACAGCGGCAGAGACGACACCGTGCTCATCCCACAAGCATATGTGAGCATGCTTGCGAGGCCAACAGCCGATGGGGAAAAAATGAAACCCCGCCTCGCGGCGGGGCTTCCATGTTTCTTTATCTCGCAGCGTTAGCGATTCTGCTGACCACCTTGCTGGTGACCACCCTGCTGCTGCTGGCCGGGCTTCTGCTGTCCGCCACCCTGCTGACCACCCTGCTGCTGACCACCTTGCTGTTGTTGGCCGGGCTTCTGGTTCGGGTTCTGATTTTGATTCATTTTCACTCTCCAACATGGTTGGAAGCGCTCTGATCACGCGCGCTCCGTAACTGGTAATAATGCGTGAGCGGTTATTTTTGTTCCGATCAAATACCCATCGGATATGGGGAAAAGCCGCTCGGAACCTCGCGCGACCGGGAGTGTTCCCCTTCAAACGAGAGGAGAACATACGATGGGACGATATCTGTTGCTCTGGCTGCTCGGCATTCCGATCCCTATTCTGGTGCTGATCTGGTTCTTTGGTGGCCTTCACTAGCCGCGCCGCCAGCGAGCGAGACAGGCACGACGTCGATATGGGCCTGTCTCAGCAGTGCTGGTGTCCATGGCACTCCCCTGCGTCCTCCACGACAAATTCCGCTTGATAACATCGCGCCCGCCGCGCGTTGCCGCTCCCGCTATGCCCTGTTAAGCCTCTAATATCGGGGCGATCGGTCTTGGCCAGACGGAAGGCGTGGGGATGGAATGGAAGTCTTCCTACAACAACTAATCAACGGGATTACGCTCGGCTCAATTTATGGCCTGATCGCCATCGGATACACGATGGTTTTCGGCATCATCGGCATGGTGAACTTCGCCCACGGCGATGTATTCATGGTGTCGAGTTTCATAGCGCTAGTTGCTTTTCTGCTGCTCGTCAGTTTTCTCGGTAGCTCGTCGATCGCGCTCGTTCTGTTCGTCATGCTTATCGTGGCGATGTTGTTTACATCGCTGGTCAACTGGACGATTGAACGACTGGCTTACAGACCTCTGCGCGGTTCGTTCAGGTTGGCGCCACTGATCTCGGCGATCGGAATGTCGATCTTCCTTTCCAATTTCGTGCAGGTGACACAGGGACCGCGCAACAAATCAATTCCACCGATGGTCCAGGGTGAGTTCGTTCTTTTCACAAAAAACGACTATCCGGTCACTCTTTCCGTTAAGCAGCTCATAATCTGGGTCGTTACCGCCGTTCTGCTGGTCTGTTTCTGGTATCTCGTCACGAAAACGCGGCTTGGCCGCGCGCAACGCGCCTGCGAGCAGGATCAAAAGATGGCGGCCCTGGTCGGCGTCGACGTCGATCGCACCATTTCGATGACCTTTGTCATCGCGGCCGCGCTCGCTGCCGTCGCCGGCACGATGTATCTGATGTATTACGGCGTCGTAAGCTTCGCGGATGGTTTTGTCCCGGGTGTGAAGGCGTTCACTGCCGCCGTCCTAGGTGGCATCGGCTCTCTGCCGGGCGCAGTCATAGGCGGCATTTTGATCGGCCTTATTGAGACGATGTGGTCCGCGTACTTTTCAATCGACTACAAGGATGTGGCCGCTTTCTCCGTCCTCGCGATCACGCTGATATTCCTGCCGCAAGGTCTGTTTGGCCGCCCGGATGTCGAGAAAGTCTGACATGGCGAGCGATGCGCCAGCCAAGCGCGTTGATACAGCTCGCGCTGTTCGAGACGCGGGCGTCGCGGCGCTGCTTTCTTTCGGACTTTTTCTGCCGCTGATCGGCTTCCAGACCGTCACTGATGTCCGCAATGACTTAATCCTCAACACCCGGTGGCCGTTGCTGTTTGCGGTTGTTGCCCTGGTCGGCCTCGGTCGTCTCACCTATTCGCTTTCCGTCGAACCTTGGTTGAGGGAACGCGCGCTACGGCCCGCCACCGAACCTGCGGCATGGCGCGCGCAGATCGGAAAGTGGATTGTCCCTTTTGCGATTGGGTTCGTTGTCGTTTACCCGGCAATCGTCCTTGCTACCGCAGGATTTGGCCGAGCCGTCAAATGGATCGATAATTTCGGGATCCAGATCCTGATCTACGTCATGCTTGGATGGGGTTTGAACATCGTCGTGGGTCTCGCCGGTTTGCTCGATCTCGGCTACGTGGCGTTCTATGCCGTCGGGGCCTATTCCTATGCATTGCTTGCCAAAACCTTCGGCTTTTCCTTCTGGATCCTTCTGCCGCTTGCCGGAATTCTCGCGTCGTTCTGGGGGATCTTGCTCGGATTTCCGGTGTTGCGATTGCGTGGCGATTACCTTGCGATCGTCACGCTCGCGTTCGGTGAAATCATTCGCATCGTACTCATCAACTGGGTTGATTTGACCAATGGCTACGCGGGCATCACGAGTATTCCGCGCCCGACTTTCTTCGGCATCCCGTTCAACGCAGATGATGACGGGTTCGCCGCAGTCTTCGGATTGGAATATTCGCCCATCTATCGCACCATTTTTCTGTATTACCTGATCCTCGCGCTCGCCTTCCTTACCGCCTTCGTCACCGTCCGCCTGCGGCGGCTGCCGGTCGGTCGCGCGTGGGAAGCACTGCGCGAAGATGAAATTGCATGCCGCTCACTCGGCATCAACACGACCAACACCAAGTTAACCGCATTCGCCATGGGCGCGATGTTTGCCGGCTTTGCGGGATCGTTTTTTGCCGCACGACAGGGCTTCATTTCACCGGACTCGTTCACGTTTCTGGAGTCCGCAACCATTCTTTCAATTGTTGTGCTTGGCGGAATGGGCAGCCAGATCGGCGTCGCGATCGCCGCTGTTGTGATGATCGGCGGCACTGAAATCATGCGCGAGCTCGATTTTCTGAAATTGATTTTTGGAGCCACGTTCGACCCGACCCAATATCGGATGCTCCTGTTTGGACTTGCGATGGTGCTAATCATGATCTGGCGGCCCCGCGGCCTAATTGCGACGCGCGAGCCATCGGTCGTCCTAAAAGAGCGCAAGGCAATCGCAAGCGACCTCGTGAAGGAAGGTCACGGCTGATGGCGGATGCGCAAGATATGTTGCTGCAGGTCGAGCATCTGACCATGCGCTTTGGCGGCCTTGTCGCCGTGGAGGATCTGTCGTTCTCCGCGCGCCAGGCAGAGATTACCGCCTTGATAGGACCGAACGGGGCGGGAAAAACCACGGTGTTCAATTGCATCACCGGCTTCTACAAGCCAAGCGAGGGACGCATTGCGCTGCGCCACGGTGATGTCGGCGCCTGGGATTGGCTCGAGACGCTAACCGACAGCGGCGAACGTTCCGTCAGACGAGCGGCCGGCGGACTCTTTCTCCTAGAGCGAATGCCTGACTATCTTGTGGCGCAGCAAGCACGGGTTGCCCGCACATTTCAGAACATTCGACTCTTTCCGGGCATGACCGTGCTCGAGAATCTGTTGGTGGCTCAACACAACAATCTGATGCTGGCATCCGGTTATACCCTTCTTGGAATTCTTGGCCTTCCTTCCTTTGGAAGGGCCCAACGCGCGGCGATCGAGCGCGGGCGCGAATGGCTGGACCGGGTCGACCTGACGGCCCGGGCGGATGACGCCGCGGGCGATCTACCTTACGGCGCGCAACGCCGCCTCGAGATCGCGCGGGCCATGTGCACCGATCCGGTGCTGCTCTGCCTTGATGAACCCGCAGCCGGCCTCAACCCGCGAGAAAGCGCCCAGCTGAACGACCTCCTGCTCAACATCCGGGAGAAGTACGGCATCTCGATCCTGTTGATCGAGCACGACATGTCTGTGGTGATGGAAATTTCGGACCACGTCGTTGTGCTCGACTATGGTGTTAAGATCGCCGATGGCGCTCCAGCGGCTGTCCGTGACAACCCGAAGGTGATTGCGGCCTATCTGGGGGTCGCCGACAAGGATGTGGCCAAAGTCGAGGCGGAGGTCGGTCTATGACCACCCCACTCCTCACTGTGCGAGGCGTCAAAACTTTCTACGGCCGGGTTATGGCCCTTAAAGGCGTGGACCTCGATGTCAACGAGGGGGAAATCGTCACTTTGATTGGCGCCAACGGCGCTGGAAAATCTACCTTGATGATGACGGTCTGCGGCAATCCGCGCGCACGCGAAGGTACGATCGATTTCGCCGGCCAGAACATCACACACCTGCCGACACACGAGATAGCAAAACTCAAACTTGCGCAGTCCCCCGAAGGCCGCCGGATTTTTTCCAGGATGACAGTGCTTGAGAACCTGCAGATGGGCGCCATAACGGCTGACCCATTGCATTTTAAGCGGGACCTGGATCGCGTACTGACTATGTTTCCGCGGCTGCAGCAGCGAATCGCTCAACGCGGCGGCACGTTGTCGGGCGGCGAACAGCAAATGCTGGCGATTGCCCGCGCGTTGATGGCACAACCACGCCTTCTTCTGCTCGACGAGCCTTCGTTGGGCCTGGCCCCTCTGGTCGTGCGGCAAATCTTCGATGCCATCAAAATGCTCAACGCCGAGGACGGTCTGACAGTATTTCTCGTCGAGCAGAATGCCTACCACGCCCTCAAGCTCGCGCACCGCGGCTACGTCATGGTAAATGGGTTCATCACGATGTCCGGCACCGGACACGAATTATTGGAACGCCCGGAAATCAAGTCCGCATATCTCGAGGGAGGTCGCCATTGACGCAAATTGCATCTTTTTCGATACCTGAATTCCTCTACGAGGAAGGTTCGTTCGGCGTTTTCGTGCTGGTCACCCTCATTCTCGGCGGCGGAGCAGCGGCATTGGCTGGCCGAGCCATTGCCACAACTTGGCGGCCATGGTGGCAAGTTCTCGCGTACGGCTTTGTTCTGGCCGGTGCGGTTCGTTTCATTCATTTCAGCCTTTATGGCGGCACTTTTATGTCGCTCCACTACTACCTGGTTGACGCGACTTTCTGTGTATTGTTCGGGTTCCTCGGTTTTAAGGCCGCGCGCGCAAGCCAAATGCTCACACAATATCGCTGGCTCAATGAGCCCGACGGCCCGATGCGCTGGCGCCGCAAAGTCGCCTGACGTAATATCGCCAAGAGAAAGTTGCCGGCCTTAGTTCGAGGGGGAATACAGATGAAAAAGATCACTGCGTTCGGCTTCGCGTTGAGTATCGCGATCACAACCGCGGGCGCTGCCACTGCCCAAGTCAAATTCGGCGTTGGCGGGCCGATTACAGGGCCAAGTGCGGCGACCGGAGCTCAAATGAAGAATGGCGTTGATCAGGCCGCGGCGGACATAAACGCCGCCGGCGGGATCCTGGGCCAGAAAGTAAGCGTCTCCTATGGCGACGACGTTTCCGATCCAAAGCAAGGCGTCTCGGTTGCAAACAAGTTTGCTGCCGACGGTGTGAAATTCGTCATCGGCCACTACAACTCAGGTGTCACCATTCCATCGTCGGAAGTCTATCAGGAAAACGGCATCCTGCAGATCACGCCGGCTTCGACAAATCCGACGGTGACTGAACGCAAGATGTGGAACATCTTTCGCGTCTGCGGCCGCGATGATCAGCAAGGACAAGTAGCCGGCGAATACATCGCTAAGCATTACAAAGGCAAGAAAATTGCCGTGGTGCACGACAAGACTACTTACGGCAAAGGCCTAGCCGACGAAATGAAGAAGACAATCAACAAAGCCGGAATAAAAGAAGTTCTCTACGAAGGCATTAATACCGGCGAGAAGGATTTCTCCGCGCTGGTTTCCAAAATCAAGCAATCAGGCGCCGACTTAATCTATTGGGGCGGCCTGTACACGGAAGGTGGCCTGATCGTTCGACAGATGCGCGATCAAGGCGTAAAGGCGCCGCTGATGGGCGGCGATGGCATCACCTCCGATGAATTTGCTTCGATCGGCGGTCCGGGCGTCGAAGGCACGTTGATGACGTACGGCCCAGATCCGCGCAACAAGCCGGATGCCAAAAAAGTTGTTGAGGAATTCCGCGCCAAGAAATTCGAGCCGGAAGCCTACACGCTTTATAGCTATGCTGGCGTGCAGATCATCAAACAGGCTGCGGAAGCCGCAAAGTCGCTCGATCCAAAGAAGGTCGCCGAGAAAATGCATTCAGGCATGCAGTTCAAGACCGTGCTCGGCGATATTTCCTACGACAAGAAGGGCGACATCACGAAACTCGACTATGTGATGTACATCTGGAAAAAGGATCCCAGCGGAAAGATCACGTACGTCGAGTGCCCTGGCTCCGATTGTACCAAGGTCAAGTAGTCGATCGCGCTGAATTCAGAAAGCCCGCCGACTGGCGGGCTTTCTTTTTTCATCCAATCTTTCCAAGAACCGGAAAGGTTTCGAGGAGCCATACGCTCATCTGGTTGACGCTCCCCGTTAGAAAGGCAATCCCCGTCAACACGAGCAGCGCTCCCATCACTTGCTCCATGCGATGAAGATAGTTGCGGAAGCGGGACAGAAACGCAGCGAAAGGCTCTATTGCGAATGCGGCAACGATAAAGGGAATCCCGAGGCCAAGCGAATAGACTGCAAGGAGGCTCGCTCCTCTGCTCACCGTTTGCTCGGATGCCGCGACGGCGAGAATCGCAGCCAGGATGGGTCCAATGCATGGCGTCCAACCGAAAGCAAATGCGAGCCCGATGACGTAAGCCCCCCACAACCCGACCGGTTTGGCCACATCGAGCCGCTTCTGACGATGCAGTAACGCGATTGGCGTCACGCCAAGGAAGTGGAGCCCCATAACGATTATGATTATGCCAGCAATGGTAGCAAGAGGCCCTGAATAGGCGCGGACAAGCGCCCCGACGACGCTGGCGCTGGCACCCAGCGCCACAAACACAGTCGAGAACCCCAGGACAAACAGGACCGCCGCTAGGACCGTTTCGCGCTTGACCCGTGGCTCTGCCTCCTTCTCCGCAAAACGCTCGAGCGAGGTACCAGCCAAAAAAACGAGATAGGGCGGCACAAGCGGCAGCACACAGGGAGAGAGAAAACTGACAAGGCCAGCTACCAAGGCGGCCAAGAAAGTAACTTCGCTATGCATGGCGCCACTAAATGCGACGCAATGTGCCCGCTTGCAAGTCCTTACGATCACTTCGCCGAAACGTGATTTGGCGTGATAAAGTTTCCGCTGGGAGACGCTATGGCGCGCAATCTGATTACTGACGTTCCCGGCATTCGTGTGGGCAATGCTGGCGATGCCAAGCTCGGCTCTGGCGTCACGGTTATTGTATTCGAGAAACCCGTGACCGCTAGCGTAGATGTCCGCGGGGGCGGGCCGGGCACGCGCGAAACGGCACTCCTCGACCCGGCGCAGACGGTGGAAGGAATCGACGCTATCGTCCTGTCCGGTGGATCTGCTTTCGGACTCGACGCCGCATCAGGGGTGCAGGCCTGGCTTCGTGAGCAGGGTCGCGGCTTTCAGGTAGGCGAGGCCCGCGTGCCGATCGTGCCGGGGGCAATTTTGTTCGACTTGTTGTCGGGCGGCGACAAGAATTGGGGACGTTATCCTCCTTATCGCGAACTCGGCTACGAAGCTGCAAAACACGCGCGTGCGGATTTTGCGCTCGGAAGCGTTGGCGCGGGACTCGGCGCCACGACCGCCAACCTCAAGGGTGGTATCGGTTCGGCAAGCGCAAAAACGCGCGCCGGCATTACTGTCGGCGCGATTGCCGCGGCCAACGCCGCGGGGAGCATGACAATTGGCAACACCCGACATTTCTGGGCCGCCCCGTTTGAGCAGAACGCAGAGTTCGGCGGACACGGCTGGCCGTCATCACCGCCCGACGACGCCCTGGCGTTTTGCAGCAAAGGTTATCCGGGCGAGAACACAACCCTTGCAGTCGTCGCCACCGACGCCAAACTCACCAAGGCACAAGCAAACCGCCTGGCGGTAATGGCACAAAGCGGTTTGTCGCGTGCGATCCATCCCGTGCACACACCACTGGATGGTGATGTTGTATTCGCAGCTGGCACAGGCACCACGTTCCTGCCCGACCCCGTCTTCGCACTGAGTGAACTTGGGGCGCTCGCGGCACACGTGCTTGCGCGTGCCATCGCACGCGGCGTTTACGAAGCGACCGCTTTGACGTTCCCCGGAGCAATGCCGAGTTGGCACGACCGGTTTAGGTAAAATACAGAGCCCAATGGGTGGGCTGTGCGTTAGCTAGGTATGTCCTCGACTGCCATCGATCACATTCACTACGATCGCGCGAGCGAGCGACTGACGGTTTCTTTCGCGAACGGCCGAATCCACGAGTACGTCGATGTGCCGCCCGAAGTAGCCGCTTCATTCCAATCGGCGTTCTCCAAAACCCTATTCTTCAACGGCTATATTCGCGATCGATACGATTTCCGCGAACTCGTGTCCTCGCACTAGTTAAATCGCTGCACGCGGTAAGGCGCCGGATCGCAAAACGGCAACTCACCGGCCATCATCTGCGTAATCATGCGTCCTGTGGCGGGGCCGAGTGTGAGGCCCCAGTGGGCGTGACCGATGGCTAGCCACAGCCCGGCATGTCCGGGTGCGCGATCGATGATGGGTCGAGAATCCGGAAAGCACGGCCGGCTGCCCAGCCAAGTTTTCCCGTCGACCTGCTCCCCCAACGGGTACAACTCGCGCACCCGCGGCATGATGCGAAGAAACTGCACCGGAGTGGGAGTTGCATCACGCGGCGCAAACTCTGCACCGGTGGTTATACGCATCCCCTGCTCCATCGGGGTAATCAGATAGCCGACGTCGGCGTCAAGCACCGGTCGCGACAGGCTTGCATTTCCCTGGGACCGAAAGTGCCGGTGGTAGCCCCGCTTAACTGCGAGAGGCAATCGCACACCGAGCGCATCAAGCAAATCCGTTGCCCAAGGGCCGAGTGCCACCACGCATTCCTGGGCATCAAGCGCACCTTCCGCGGTGTCCACTCGCCAGCGATTACCTATCCGGTGGAGCGATCGCGCGTCCCCCGCCACCAGCACACCTCCCAGCGCGGCAAAGCGCGACGCATAGGCTCGGGTCACGCCGAGAGGATCGCTAATGCTCGCCGCTTCTGGCCAGAATACCGCCTTGGCAAATACCGAATTGAGTGACGGCTCGAGGGCCTGTGCTCCCGCAGTGTCGAGTGCATTCAGCGGCAAACCAAATTTCGCCGCTAGATCGAACTCAGCCGCCAGTCCCGCAAAACTGCTTTCGTTACGATAAACTTTGAGCCAGCCGGTTTTGCGCAGGTAGTGGGTGGCGCCGCTCTCGGCCATCAGCGCCTCGTGCTCGGCCACCGCACGAGAAAACAAAGGGCGGATCAGCCGGGCTGTTTCCACAAGGCGATCCGGTCGCGAGGCCGCGCGGAACGCCAATAACCATGGCAGAACGTGCGGCAAGAATGACAAATGGTAGTTGGCCTCGCCCGCGCGCTTAAGCGCGACTCGTAGCAGTGCGTCAAAATGCGAAGGAAACACCGGAGGAAATATCGTGTTCCCCTCGATGATACCGGCGTTGCCATAGGATGTCTGTTCGCCGATTCCCGCGCGGTCGACCAAGGCAACACTGACCCCGCGTTTTGCGAGATGCAGCGCCGCCGATGTGCCGACAATTCCGGCACCGAGAACCATTGCATCAGTACGTGCCACACCCGCCTCCAGGCAACCTTCTCCTTATATATGGATTGCCGCCGCCGACAGCGCTATCAAACATCTATACTCACGGCGCCGGAGTTTCCCCAAATGAAATCGATCAGCGCCTTAGCGGCCGCACTCACCCTCTGCGGCCGCCATGGGACGCTTATCGCAGCGGCGTCGATCTTTATCGGCTTGGCGGTACCGCCTCTCGCTGCGGCGTTTCGGCCGCATTTCGGCGAGGCAATCGTCGTCATGCTGACTCTCGCCTTTCTCCGCGTTGATCCGGTTGAATTGCGTCGGCATTGGAAGCAGCCCGACCTGATCGCCGCAGCAACGATTTGGACAATGCTCGTTTTTCCCGCTGTGCTTGGCACGCTGTTCGTGGCATTCAAACTTGATCAAAAGATGCACGGTTTGTACTTCATGCTGGTGCTGCAAATGTCTGCACCAGGCCTGATGTCTTCTCCGGCTCTCGCAGCATTGCTTGGTCTCGATGTCGCACTCACGCTCGCAACGCTGATCGCGGCAACCGCGATAACTCCATTTACTGCCAGCCTCTTCACTTATGTCTTTCTGGGAACAGCGCTTGCCTCTCCTCTCGAATTTGGACTTAGATTGTTTTTGATCATCGCAGGCTGCGCCCTCGCTGCCGGCGTTATTCGCGTCATTGCAGGCCGCAGATTCATCGAGGCACAGAGAGAGGCCATCGACGGCTTGAGCGTCATCGCAATGTCGATGTTCGCAATTGCCGCCATGGACGGCGCCATGGATCATTTTCGCGCCGATCCCATTCTGGTCGTCAAGCTTACCGCGCTTGCATTTTTGCTCGCGCTCACCTCGATCGCCGTTACCGCGATCGTGTTCAAACGTGCCGTGCGAGCGCGCGCCTTCGCGATCGGCCTGATCGCCGGAAACCGAAACGTCGGCCTGATGTTGGCCGCAACCGGCTTCGCGATCCCCGACATCGCATGGCTTTATTTCACAGTCGCCCAGTTTCCCATCTACCTGCTCCCGCACTTGCTGAAACCGATCGCCAGGCGTCTGTCAGTCAATCGTTAACAAGCCGGTGTATTTACGTGGCTGCGGCGTTGCCCGTTTACCCGCCTCGTGTTAGGCGGAACGGCGTCTGGAGGCCCTAATGCCCCGTCCGTTAGTTATTGCACCATCGATACTTTCCGCCGATTTCGCCAAGTTGGGGGATGAGATCCGTGCGATTGAAGCTGCGGGGGCCGACTGGATTCATGTCGACGTCATGGACGGCCACTTTGTCCCGAACATATCGATCGGGGCCGCGGTCGTTCAGGCAATCCGCCCGATCACGAAGAAAACACTCGACGTCCATCTCATGATCGCACCATGCGATCCATATCTTGAGGCTTTCGCGAAAGCCGGGTCGGACATCATTACCGTTCACGTCGAAGCCGGTCCGCACGTTCATCGCTCGCTGCAAGAAATCCGTCGCCTCGGCAAGAAAGCGGGGGTCACCGTAAACCCCGCCACGCCGGTGTCGAGCATCGAGCACGTGATCGACCTGGTTGACCTCGTTCTCATCATGTCGGTCAATCCGGGTTTTGGGGGTCAGGCGTTCATTCCCGCAGCCATCGACAAGCTGCGCGACGTCCGGACGCTGGTTGGGGCACGCCCGATCGACATCGGAATCGACGGCGGAATCACTTCGGACAACACGGCTCGTGTCGTGCAGGCCGGGGCGAATGTGTTGGTCGCCGGTTCGGCCGTATTCAAGGGTGGCAACTATAAGGGCAACATCGGAGCGATCCGCAACGCTGCAGCCCTCGCACGCGGGGAAGCAGCGTGACCATCGCGCGTTATTCCCGTCCAGAGATGACCGCGATCTGGTCGCCCGAAACAAAATTCCGGATCTGGTTCGAGATCGAAGCTCACGCGGCTGACGCCATGGCGGAACTCGGCACTATCCCGAAAGAGGCCGCAAAGAAAATCTGGGAAAAAGGCAATGCCGCCAAGTTCGACGTCGCCCGCGTTGACGAAATCGAGGCAGAGGTCAAGCACGACGTCATCGCTTTCCTGACCCATTTATCCGAAATCGTCGGACCGGAAGCTCGGTTTGTGCATGCAGGTATGACCTCGTCCGATGTGCTGGACACCTGCTTCAACGTGCAACTCGTGCGGGCGGCAGAGATCCTGATTGCTGATGTCGACAAACTCCTTGCTGCACTAAAACGGCGCGCATTCGAACACAAGTTGACGCCAACCGTTGGGCGCTCGCACGGCATTCATGCGGAACCAACCACATTTGGTCTCAAACTGGCATACGCCTATGCCGAATTTTCGCGGGCTCGTGAGCGCCTTGTCGCCGCACGAAAAGAGGTCGCAACGTGCGCCATCTCGGGAGCGGTGGGGACATTTGCGCAGGTTGACCCGCGTGTTGAAGCTCACGTAGCCAAGGCCATGGGGCTCGCGATAGAGCCAGTTTCGACGCAGATCATTCCGCGTGACCGCCATGCCATGTACTTCGCCACTCTTGGCGTTGTTGCGTCTTCGATCGAGCGGCTTGCAACTGAGATTCGTCATTTGCAGCGCACCGAAGTGCTCGAGGCAGAAGAGTTCTTCTCCGAGAAGCAAAAGGGCTCCTCGGCGATGCCGCACAAGCGTAATCCTGTTCTTTCGGAAAATGTCACCGGGCTTGCCCGCATGGTGCGGGGTTACGCCCTGCCTGCGATGGAAAACGTCGCGCTCTGGCATGAGCGCGACATCTCGCATTCCTCGGTTGAACGCATGATCGGACCTGATGCGACGGTGACGCTCGATTTCGCCCTGGCGCGGCTTGCCTCAATCATCGACAAACTCGTCGTTTACCCGGCCGCCATGCAAAAGAACCTCGACCGGCTTGGCGGACTTATTCATTCGCAGCGCATACTCATCGCGCTCACACAAAAAGGAGTTTCGCGCGAAGACGCTTATCGTCTTGTTCAGCGCAACGCCATGAAGGTCTGGGGCGGCGAAAGCGATTTCCTTTCGCTGCTCAAAACCGACAAGGACGTTCGGACCAAGCTCTCGGAAAAGGATTTGGAAGCCAATTTCAACCTCGACCATCATTTCAAGCACGTCGATACGATCTTCAAGCGCGTGTTCGGAGCCGCCTGACCTCGCCAGCGCAATGACGCATGCCCCGACCATTCTGGTTTTTGATTCAGGGCTCGGCGGCCTTACGGTGTTCCGCGAGACAAAGGCCGTGCGTCCGGATGCGCGTTTCGTCTATCTGGCCGATGACGCAGGATTTCCCTACGGAGATCTAAGTGAGGAAGACCTGGTGGCTCGCGTCACCGAGGTGCTCGCCGACGCCATTGCGCGACATGAACCCGACCTGGTGGTTGTGGCCTGCAATACAGCGTCTACACTTGCGCTTGCTCATTTGCGATCACGCTTTGTCGTGCCCTTCGTCGGCACCGTGCCGGCAATAAAGCCGGCTTGCGCACGCTCAAAGAGCAAGCGCGTCTCCGTGCTAGGCACGCAGGCTACGGTCGGACGAGAATATACACGTGCGCTTATCCGTGAATTCGCCGATGGTTGTGATGTCCATCTTGTCGGCTCACCACGCCTTGCCTCCTACGCGGAAGCGGAACTTGCCGGTAATGCGGTCGATGATGCGGCCATCAGGGCGCAAACGGGCGACTGCTTCATCGACGTCGGCGCTCGCCGCACCGATACGATCGTGCTCGCCTGTACGCACTACCCGTTGTTGCTTGAGCGCTTCCGCGCCGTTGCACCGTGGACAGTCGATTGGCTCGACCCCGCACCGGCAATCGCACGTCGGGTCGCCGATCTGCTTCGCGAGCGGCCGCCGGACTCGATGTCCAGCGCTCAAGCCATCGAATTCACATCGGGGCGACCGGCGTCGCCCGCACTCAAGCGCGCGCTTGCCACATTCGGTTTCTAGCCCGAGACATGCGGCCATACCTCGAGCGCGCCGCGCCAGATCATGTCGAGGGAAACGTAGAGAATAATCGCGAGCCCGAGATAAGCGATCCAGCGATGCTTGTTGAGCAATCGTGCAATGAAAGTCGCAGCGGCACCCATCAGCACGATCGAAAGCGCCAGGCCAAAGACAAGCGCGGCCGGATGATCGCGTGCGGCCCCCGCCACCGCGAGGACGTTGTCGAGTGACATGGAAATGTCCGCGATCACGATTTGCCAAGCTGCCTGCGCGAACGTCTTGCGTCTTACCCGGCCTTCTCCTGTCGCCGGCACCGCTTCGGCTTCTTTGTGGCCCGGACTCTTGAGCTCGCGCCACATCTTCCAACAAACCCACAGCAGCAGAATGCCTCCGGCGAGAAGCAGGCCGACAATCTCCAGCAGTTCGACCGCAATGCTGGCAAAAGCAATTCGCAACACAGTTGCCGCGACTATGCCGACCAGAATCGCGCGCGCGCGTTGTTCGGTAGGCAGACCTGCCGCTGCAAGGCCGATCACAAGCGCGTTGTCGCCGGCAAGCACCAAGTCAATCATGATGACCTGGATGAAAGCGGCGATCGCGCCCTGCGAAAATATATCGAGATCAATCATCCGCTCTGCTCCTCGGCGGGGTAAACCGCGTATATTCGACGATGGCCTCGACTTCGCCGAGTATGGCCGCAGCGCAGCCGACAAGCGTAAATGCCCCGGCCAGATTCCAGGCGGAAGGCAAAAGCCGCACGGCCTGACGCGAGTGCAAGCTGGCCATCAAGGCCAGGCAGGCCGCGGCCGCGAGCGCACAAATGCTGAAAGCCGGCAACACGACCGGGCGCGGCAGCGTGATGAACAGCGCAGCCAGCGCAATTGTCACGATCGCGACGAACGCCACGATGGCAAAGCGGTCGCCATTCGGGACCTTGCGGTGGGAATTCTGGGGGGAGCTTGTTCGGCGCATTGGGCCCTTCTGCGGATACAATCAGTCCGACATCGCAGCCACATGGCTGCCAGAGGGGCCCGGTCTGATCACCAATTAAATGGCCCATAGGCGACTGCCCGGCAAGCATCGAGCATGCGACCAAGCGGCTCAGCCGTGTATCGGTACCATCTGCTATGGGGTTTGACAGGTGCGACGATCGCTCCTAAAACCCCCGCGCCCGGCGGATTACGCCGGGCGTTTCGCGACCCGCGGCAAGTCCTTGCGCTTACGAGGTTTTGCCTGTCAGTTCCGGCCCCGCCGGGACAGAGGAGGGCGCGATCCTCAGCAACAGCGAACGACAACCGAGGACGCGAATGACCAAGCGCATGGAATCCAAGTACAAGATCGACCGCCGGATGGGCGAGAACATCTGGGGCCGACCGAAGAGCCCGGTGAACCGACGTGAGTATGGCCCCGGCCAACACGGCCAGAGGCGCAAGAGCAAGCTCTCCGACTACGGCGTTCAGCTCAAGGCCAAGCAGAAACTGCGTGGCTATTATGGAAACATCTCTGAGCGGCAGTTCCGCGGCATCTATCAGGAAGCCCGGCGCCTCAAGGGCGACAGTGGTGCGCACATGATTGGCCTGCTTGAACGCCGACTGGATGCGGTCATCTTCCGCGCCAAATTCGTACCAACGGTGTTTGCCGCGCGTCAGTTCATCAGCCACGGCCATATCCGTGTGAATGGCAAGCGCGTGACCATCCCGAGCTATCGCGTAAAGGTTGGTGACGTTGTCGAGGTCAAGGAGAAGTCGAAGCAGCTGGCGTTGGTTTTGGAAGCCCAGGCTTTGGCCGAGCGTGACGTACCCGACTATATCGAAGTCGACGGGTCGAAATTGACCGCCAAGCTCGCGCGCATCCCGGTGCTCTCCGATGTGCCCTATGCGGTTCAGATGGAGCCGCATCTGGTGGTAGAATATTACTCGCGCTGATAGCTGAGGCAGGCTTTACGACATGGGCCGGCGCAATCGCGCTGGCCCATGTCCTTCTTCTTCCAGTTCGATTCGCTCCTCCGGCGTGCCAGAACCGGTCCGCCGCCAAAGTTATCCCTGACTAGTGCACAGCTTATTTTGTGCCTGGCCTGCGACAATTCTCTACATTTAGTAGTCAAAACGCGCTAATAGCATTGTGCGGTCCTCGAATCAGAGGGCTCGCCTAGGGAGACTCCGCAATGAAAGGGATCGATACCATTAAAGAGTGGATCGGGGCGTTGACGGAATTAGCTCTGATGTTGCTGGCACTGGCGATCGTGCTTTCGTTGCTGGTCGGCGCCAATCTGCCGTTCTTCGGCGCTGTAACAGCGAACATTATGGCCTGGGTGAAAGATATGGGCGGGAACGGTCTCGTCGGTCTGATCACACTCGGCATTGTCCTCTGGTTGTTCTCGAATCGGAAAATGGCCTGACGCCGGCGTCCGGCTAGCCTGATCAGCTTTGCTGACGCGATCGGGGTGGGGGGCGACGCTCCCCACCTTTAAGCCGTATGTGTCATCAAGGGGTTTGCCATGCGCAAATTCATGGCCAATGCAAAAGTAATCTTATGGGAGTTCGTCGAGCTTGGCTTCGTTACCATTCTCGCGATCATGTTGATCTACCTGATCCTTGGGCAAGGCTCCGGGGTCTTTGTGACGTCGGTTGCCGAGAACGTCACGAAGTTCGCGAGTGGCGTGCCGACGCAGAGCTTGATCGGACTAGCGCTGGTTCTGGGCGTCATCTACCTGATGATGAATCGCCTGAACCGCACGCGTTAGTCGAAAAACCTCCCGCGTTGACCTGGTTTCCGTTCCGCGCCGGGTAGCGGGACGCGCGGCTTTGGCGTAGAAGGCGCAAGCCTTCGGGAAAGTCGCCACCCATGTTGAACCGCCGCACGTTTCTTGCCGCCACTGCCGCAAGCGTCGCAACGGGCCCCCTACCCGCTTTCGCGGCGGCACCTTATGCATTCAATCATGGGGCGTTTAACGTGATGGTCGTCAGTGACGGCCATCTCGTATTGCCGACGGGTTTTCTTGCGCCTGATGCACCGCCAGCTGAACGCGAGCCCCTGCTCAAGGCTGCTGGACAAACCGGCGAGCAATACAACTCGCCTACCAATGTGACACTGATCGCGGCGGGACAGGATCTCATTCTGGTCGATATGGGATCCGGCGACCGCTTTATGCCGACCGCAGGCAAGCTGTGGGAGAATCTCAAGGCGGCCGGGGTCGACAAGGGGAGGATCACGAAAGTGATTTTCACCCACGGCCATCCTGATCATCTTTGGGGTGCCGTCGATGAACTAGACGAATTGATGATTCCGGATGCAACGTTTTTTGTCGCAAGCGCGGAATGGGATTTCTGGACCAGCGAAAATGCAACGCGTGGGCTCCCTGCTGAACGTGCAGGGTTCGTCACCGGGGCGCGGCGCAATTATGTCGCGATCAAGGAAAGGAGCAGAATGGTGAAGGCTGGCGATGAGATCGTTGCCGGCCTGCGCGTTATCGATACCCCTGGCCACACGCAAGGTCACGTCTCCTTCGAACTTACCGGCGGCGAAGGCCTTGTCGTGGGTGGTGACGTACTCACCCATCCGCTAATTTCGTTCCAGTATCCGGAATGGAAGCCCATCGCAGATCACGTGCCGGATCAGGCGATAGCGACACGGCGCAAGCTATTGGATCGACTCGCCAGCGACCGATCGAAATTTATCGGCTTCCACTTGCCCTATCCGGGGGTGGGAACGGTCGAACGCAAGGACACTGCCTACCGATTCGTCCCCGCGGCCTAGTACGGGGCTGGCATCATAAGCACCAACAGTGCTCCCGCGGACGGCAGCCAAGCGCCGCCAGCGCGAGACCGGTCTTATCCTTCTTGTTGAAAATAAATCCCGCTATGGACGCCGCCAGGCAGGTAGCCACCGCCGCAATGAAAGCGACCGCCGCAGCGCACTTGCGTGCATACTTTCCGCACCGTCGCCGAACCAAAGCCAGAGGCGCCAATCAACAGCGCCGCAAGCGCGCCGTCGACAACAGTCGCAACAACAAGCAGAAATATCACCACCCGCGCAGATACTGGTCAGGCGCTCTGGCGCACTGAAACGCCTTTGTCTTTCAGAGCCTGCTGCAACTCACCAGCCTGAAACATCTCGCGCACGATATCGCAACCGCCGACGAACTCGCCCTTGACGTAAAGCTGCGGAATCGTTGGCCAGTTCGAGTAGCTTTTGATACCGTTTCGGATTTCGTCGGACTCAAGCACGTTGATGCCTTTGTAAGCGACACCGAGATGGTCAAGGATCTGAACCACCTGTCCTGAAAATCCGCACATCGGAAACTGCGGTGTTCCCTTCATGAACAACACCACATCATTTCCCTTCACCTCATTGTCTATGAATTGCTCGATGCCCATGGAATCCCATCCTGTTGGGCGGCACGGGGCCGCCTCGCATATCGATATATGTATCCCAGAAGACGCCGCCACCCCAAGAGGCATTCAGGATTTTATCGCCTTTTTGGTGAGTAGAAGGTGCCTTCCACCTCGAAAAAGTCGTCTTGGTTAAGCGCAGTGACTTCGACAATCGTCCGCGGTGGGTATGGCCCGCCCGACCACAGCTCTTCCTGAACTTTGTTCACGAGCGGCCGCAATCGCTGCAGATCGGTGACAAAGACAGTAAGGCGAACGCAATCCGCAAAACCGGCGTTTTCGGACTCTGCAATCAGTTTCATGTTCAGAAACGCTTGACGGATTCGCGCCTCATCGCCGTCAATCAGTCGGTTATTCACGGGATTGATGCCTCGCATGCCGGCAACAAATACAAAATCGCCGGCGCGCGCTCCCAGGCTCCAGGTGCCTGTTGGTGCAATCGCATCTTTGGGCGCAAGAACGCGAACGCCCTTTCGCAAACCCATCAAGGCGTGCCGGTCTGAAGAGCGAGCGCGTGCAGGACACCGCCCATCTGGCCTCTGAGCGCCTCGTAGACCAGTTGGTGCTGCTGAACCCGCGACTTACCCTTGAACGAGGCAGAAATTACAGTCGCTGCGTAGTGATCACCGTCGCCGGCGAGGTCACGGATCGTCACTTGCGCATCTGGAATATGCGCCTTGATCAACCGCTCTATTTCACCGGCTTGCATGGCCATCGCCGGACCTCGCTAATCGTTAAAGGTCACCAGCCATATAAGCTGGCAGCCAAGACTCGAAACACTTGCGCAGAATCGTGATTAGGATGGGACGCTCGCCGGCAAGCGTCAATGCGTCGCCCCCAGTCTTCCCGATAGTCCACACGGGCACGCTGACGGCCCTAGCGCGCGCCAGCACTGTTTCTGCCCGTTCCACGGGCACTGTGACCACATAGCGCGCCTGATCTTCGCCGAACCAATGGGCGTGGGATGGAATGTCCGACGGTGCCGCGGACAGCTCGGCCCCGATGCCGGAGGCCATTGCCATTTCTGCGATCGCGACGAGCAGGCCACCGTCGGAAACGTCATGGGCCGCCGTCGCGATGCCATCGAGAATCAGCGCGCGCACGAAATCCCCATTTTCGCGCTCTTCCGCGAGATCCACAGGGGGAGAAGCGCCCTCTTCCCGCCCGCAGATTTCGCGCAGATATAGCGATTGTCCGAGCCAACCTGTCGTTTCTCCGACCAGCAATATGGTCTCGTTTGCTCGCTTGAAAGCGATCGTGGCTGATTTTTTAAAATCATCAATGAGACCGACGCCGCCGATTGAAGGCGTTGGCAAGATCGCGCGACCGTTCGTTTCATTGTAGAGCGAAACATTTCCGGACACGACAGGAAAGTCGAGCGCCTTGCATGCTTCCGCGATTCCGCGGACACAACCCACGAACTGGCCCATGATCTCCGGCCGCTCGGGATTGCCAAAATTGAGATTATCGGTAATGGCGAGCGGTTTGGCTCCGACGGCGGTTATGTTCCGCCAACATTCTGCAACCGCCTGTTTGCCGCCTTCGAATGGATCGGCCTCGCAGTAGCGCGGCGTAACATCTGTAGTGAGGGCGAGACCTTTCGGGCCGTCCTCGACACGAACCACCGCAGCATCGCCTCCCGGTCGTTGTATCGTGTTGCCCAGGATGACGTGATCGTATTGCTCCCAAACCCAACGCTTCGAGCAAAGATCGGGCGCTTCCAGCAATTTCTCCAATGCCTCAAGAGTACC
>Ga0182033_10000053_pt1 | contig 46015 bp, 46 predicted proteins | sample tim00Cox0000000H_FD_125968 | JGI IMG/M metagenome (GOLD analysis project Ga0182033, IMG submission 125968) | Lab enrichment of tropical soil microbial communities from Luquillo Experimental Forest, Puerto Rico - timezero.00C.oxic.00.000.00H | ecosystem: Environmental > Terrestrial > Soil >...
CTGAGCGGCTTGGTTGAAGGGGTGCTAGATACACTGCGGCCGCAGGTGCTTGCTAAAGGTCTCACGCTCGATGCCGAGATCGATGGCGGCGCGCAGGACGCTTTGGTTGGGACCCGACACGGGTATGGCAAATTCTGTTCAACCTGTTAAGCAATGCCATCAAGTTCACCGACCATGGCGGCGTGCGGGTGCGCGCCGGCACCTTGCCGCTCGGGGGCGGGAGTACCCGCGCAACGTTCGCCGTGACCGACACTGGTATTGGGCTCGGGGCGGAGCAGATCGCTCGCCTGTTCCAACCCTTCGTCCAAGCCGATAGCTCGACCACACGGAAGTTCGGAGGGACCGGGCTTGGGCTTTCAATCGTCCAGCGGCTCGCGCAGTCAATGGGCGGTGATGTTGCAGTCAAGAGCACGCCTGGCGCCGGGTCCACCTTCGTCGTGACGTTGCTGCTTCATGCGGCGCCCGTGGACTCCCCGCTCAAGACACTGCTTAGGTCCGTTACCCGGACTTCAGCAAGAGTGAGTGCGCGCGCAGACGAGGGCCCGCGCGTGCTGGTAGTTGAAGATCATCCCGTTAATCGCGAGGTGCTCATGCTCCAGCTCAAGCTGCTGGGGATCGCCGCCGACACTGCGGAAAATGGCCTTGATGCGCTGAAGGCATGGGCGCCCGGCCGATTTGCGGCCATCCTCGCCGACATCCATATGCCGCACATGGATGGCCTTGAGTTAGCGCAACAGTTGCGCGCCGCGGAAGCCGATCGTGGCGCCGTCCGTACCCCGATTGTTGCGGTCACCGCCAACGCCATGAAGGGAGAGGAAGAGCGCTGCCTCGCCTCCGGCATGGACGCCTATCTGCTGAAGCCGGTGAGTGTCGAACGCTTGCGTGCAACTCTGGAACGTTGGTTGCCGGTACAGTCCGAGAGCAGTACCAGTGATCGATCAAACCAAACGGAATCCGCAGCGGCCATCGACCGGAACGTGCTGGGTGCTTGGCTCGGCGAGGACCACATCGCGATTGCTGCGCTGTTGGCGAAATTCCGCAAAACGGCGGTTGAGGCAGAACGAGATATCAACGTTGCCTCGCGCAGTGGCGATTTTGCCAAGCTGGCAGCAATCGCTCACAAGCTAAAAGGGGCCGCGCAGGCGGTTGGTGCGACTGCCGTCGGAGTCACCGCGGAGGCGTTAGAGCAGGCGGGCAGGGCCGGCGACCGTGCGCGCTGCAGCGACTTACTGGGACCGCTTGCGATGCAAGTGCGCCGCGCCAGTGCAGACATCGATGGGTCCGCCGATCGCGTAGTCTGATGTCGCGGCGGGTTCCGTCGGGGCAGCATCGCGCTGCTAAATGGTAATTGTTACGCGTACGTCCGCTTATGACCCTTAGCGGACATCAGCTTGTGCACTGCAAGAGTACGCTTTTGACCTAAAGCAGACATATCGGGCAACAACGTTGACCCAATTATTTTCTCGTAAAATCCATCAACGATTGATTGGCGTTCTATCGAGGTTCTGACCAACTACCCGAGCCTCGGGGGGTCAAAATGAGACGCCGCGATTTCCTCAAAGTTATTGCTGGATTGGGGGCATGGCCGCTCGCCGCGAGCGCGCAGCAGCACGCGATGCCAGTGATCGGATTTCTTAGCGGCTGGTCGTCCGGCGACTCCGTCGAATATCTTGAGTATTTCCGTCGAGGCCTGGCTGAAAGCGGCTATGTCGAGGGTCGGAACATAGCAATCGAATTTCGCTATGCGGAGGGGCGTTTCGAGCGGCTGCCGGAGTTGGTCGCAGAGCTGGTTGAGCGTCGGGTCAATGTAATTGCCATACCGAACACAACTGCGTCAGCGTTTGCCGCCAAGGCAGCGACCCAAACAATCCCGATCGTTTTTTCACTCGGCTCCAATCCGGTCGAGGTTGGTCTGGTCACAAGCCTAAGCCGTCCTGGTGGAAACCTCACGGGACTAACCGCGCTTCAAACGGCCGTCACGGCCAAGCGGCTTGAGATAGTACACGAATTGCTGCCCAATGCGACGCGGATTGCCTTTCTCGTCAATCCTGTCAACCGCGCTTTGGCGGAAGCCGACACAAAGGAAGCCCGAGAAACGGCACGGAACCTCGGATTGAACCTATTTGTCTTGAACGCAAGCAGTCCGAGCGAAATTGACGCAGCTTTCGCGACTCTTGTCCGTGAGCAGACTGACGCACTTCTGACTAACAGTGAAAGCTATTTCATGATCCAGCGCGATCAACTTGCTGCGCTCGCGGCTCGTCATGCGGTCCCAACGATGTATGCATTTCGCGAGAACGCGCTGGCAGGCGGCCTGATGAGTTATGGATCAAACTTCCTTCATGCCACGCGGAGATTGGGCCTCTACACCGGCCGCGTTCTCAACGGCGAAAAGCCAGCTGACCTTCCTGTGCAGCAAGCCACAGATATTGAGCTGATCATCAATCAAAAAGCCGCCAAGGCGTTGGGTATCAATGTGCCGCAAGCCCTGATTTCTCGCGCCGATGAGGTAATCGAATGAAGCGGCGCGAGTTCATCACGGTTCTCGGTGGTAGCGTTATGTCGACCAGTCTCACTGCATGCCCGCGCCGACGAGGTGATCGAGTGAAGTTTAGCTGATGGCTGGTTATGGCCTTTGCGGACATGATCTGTTGCACTGCAAATGTCTGCTTCTGACCCAAAGCGGACATCCCTGGCCTCTCCACGGTGCCAGATTAAGTCGCTAAACTGTTTCTTGGTCAGCCTGGGGCAAACATGAGGCGCCGCTGATCACCTTAACGGTGTCCAGAGTTTGCGGTCCCCGAGCCACCAGAACAATGCTCCTACGCCAATCAGGGCGACCAGCGCGAGCAACACGATCAGTGCAGCCTCTTCGATCCACGCGATGGCCGGTACGAAAACCCCCATGACGAGGCCAAGAACGCAAACCTGCCATGCGGGAATGTGCACGCCGGCGACAAACGTCCCGAGAGCCAGCAGGAGAAGAATGGCGAGACCAGTTGCATCCGCGTTCAGCATGTTTTGCACGCTGGGCAACAACACGAGATTCATGGCGACAAAAAAGGCAAGCCAATGCAGCGCCTGGCTGGCGATGAGACGGATCTTTGCCTTTCTATCGGGTGCGTAGCGCCAGCCACCCCAGATGCAGGCCGCTGCGGTCACAAGGACAAGAAATTCCCAATAGACGATCGTCGGCCGTCTTGTGACGCTCGTGTAGGCGACACCAAAAAGTGTGAGAACCAGCACAACGACGTATGGCAATTCCCTGAGCCAGACAGTGGCGGGTGGCAGCCATCGTTTCGCCGGTGTCGTGGAGGCTACCGCTTCATCGTTTGGCAGTTCGCTCATCACCATCATCCCACAAGTCGTGCATGGCAGTTATTGCCGTGCCGTTCCGCCCGTTTCCCGCATGCGTCGGATGAAAAAGGCCACGACGAGGATCAGGCCGACGGCGATCAGGAAACTCACAACCACTATCTTGTGATGCGCGAGCGTGACAATGAAGGCCAGATGCTCGCTGAAATAGGCGGGGAGGAACACCCAAACCGCCACCCAAAGCGCCGCCCCAACAGCATCGAACAAGACGAACCGCCACCAGGACGTTCCTAGAATCCCGGCCACGATGCCGTTGAGCTGACGCAGAATGCTGAAGAAACGTGCGAACAACACCGTCGCGGAGCCGTAGCGAACATAGGTAATTTCGATTTTGCTGAACCGTTCATTGGTAAGACCGACTTTTGCGCCATAGCGCAGGACAGTCTTTCGTCCGAGTTTTCGGCCGATCAGAAAGCCCAGATTGTCGCCTATGACTGAGCCTACCCACGCAAAAATGAGCAGGGCCGGCAGGGACATCTCTCCGCGACCCGCCAAAACTGACGCGAATATTAGCAACGACTCGCCGGGGACTGGCGCGCCGATTGCCTCGATCGCCAGAATTGGCGTCACCGCGAATGCGCCGTAGTGGCGAACGATGTTTTCGAGGCCCGCAATGAGTTGGCCGATATCCTCCACCGCTCTGCCTCATAACGTGCTGGTTTTAAAAGCCGACAGCCGACTGTGACCTGCGGATTATCGGCGCGAAATTACTCTTAAGGCAAACGACGTCAGTGACCGCTAATCAGTGATCGCCTGATACACCATCGTGCGCATGAGATAGCGGTAGTGCAGCCGCTGCAGCGGCGCCTGCATCATCAGAATGGCGATCAGTTCCTGCTGCGGATCGATCCAGAAATACGTGCCGGTGACGCCGCTCCACGAAAAATCGCCGACCGAGCCCGGCAGCGGATTGCGTCCGCTATGTGTGCGTACCGCAAAGCCGAGGCCGAAGCCGAGGCCAACTTCCGGCGTTGGCGCAAGCGCGCCGAATAGGACTGGCGTTGATGGGCTTCGGCGCGTTTCCGGCGTCAGGTGGTCTGACCTCATCAGCGCGACGGTCGCTGGCGCGAGCAATCGCGTGCCGCCGAGTTCACCGCCATTAAGCAGCATCTGGCAGAAACGCACATAATCGCTGGCCGTCGACAACAATCCGCTGCCACCGGAAATCCAGTTCGGACGAACGGATGTGTCGCGCATCGGCGGACGCTTTCCCGAAGCGCCGTCGATTTGCGGCTGGGCCGCGCGCGAGACCTCGATCGGCCCAAAACTGGTGTTGACGAGGCCGAGCGGCTTGCAAATGCGTTCGTCGATAAACCGATCGAGGCTCATGCCGCTTGCGACTTCGACCACGCGCCCGACCATGTCAGTCGACACGCCATACTGCCAGGTTGAGCCGGGCTGGTAGGCGAGGGGAACCTTGGCGAGTTTTTCCGCCATCTCGGCATTTGTCTGCCGCTCGTCGACAACGCCCCCGGCTTCGTAAGCCTGCTTGAGATGTGGGCCGGTGAGGTGGGCGTAAGTCAGGCCGGACGTGTGCCGCAACAGGTCCTGCACGGTCATTTCGCGACGTAGCGGCTCCAGCGTCAGCGACTTTGCGTTGGCGTCGTCGGAATTGGCCGCGACCTTGAGATCGGCGAAGGCCGGGATATAGCGGGAGACGGGATCCGCGATGACGAGCTTGCCTTCCTCGGCGAGCATCATCGCCGCAACCGAGGCGACCGGTTTTGTCATCGAGGCGATGCGGAAGATCGTGTCGGGTGTCATCACCGCGCCGTCCTCGCGATCGCGATAGCCGAGCGCCTCAAAGCTCGCGATTTGCCCGCGCCGCGCGATGAGCAGCGCCGCGCCAGGCGCGAGGCCCTTGTCGATGTCGGCCTGCAAGGTGTCGCAGATGCGTTGCAGGCGCTGCGACGATAATCCGACTTCTTCGGGTTTGTTTGCCCGCGGCATTTCGAACGCCATTTGCCTGTCTTCCTATTTCCAGAATTGATTGGAGGCGATGGCCGCGCCGTCGGCCATGGCCCTAAATTTGGCGAAGACAACATCGGGATCGACCGCGGCCTGTCCGACCCAGGTTCCGTAGCCGCAATCGCTCCCGGCAATCACGTTTTCACGTCCAACAAGTTTGGCATAACGCCCGATGCGTTGCGCAATGAGCTCAGGATGCTCGATGAAATTCGACTTCGATTCGATGACGCCGGGGATCAGCACCTTGCCGTCGGGCAGCTTCACGGTTTCGAACAATGTCCACTCGTGCGCGTGCCGTGGATTGGCGGCCTCAAGAGAGATCGCAATCGGCTTCGCCTTGAAGACGATGTCGATGATATCGGCAAGCGGGACATCGCGATGATGCGGACCTTCGTAATTGCCCCAGCACAGATGCATGCGCAGCTGCTCGACGGGAATATCGGCAACCGCATGGTTGAGCGCCTCGATATGCAACTGCGCTCGCTTTCGGAAGTCGGGCACACTGAGGTTCGCGTATTGGATATGCCGGCCCATGGCGAGGTCGGGACAATCGATCTGCAGCACGAAGCCGGCCTTGGTGACGGTCTCGTATTCATGCCGCATGGCGTCGGCAATGGCGTAGATATAAGCCTCGAAGTCTTTGTAGTGATCGTTGCGAAAAAACAGCGACACGACACCGGGCGAGGCCGCGCTCATGAAGCCGGCGGTCGCCTTCACCTCCGCCAGAGCGGCTTTGAGATTCTCCGTATCGGCCAATGGCGCTTTCCGGTCACGAACGCTGATCGGAGCATTGCAGGCCGGGGTCTTGCGGCGGGAACGGCCGGGATCGCCGAAGACGCGTTTTTCCAGCCGCGGAAAATCCGACAGGTCTTGATAGACAAAGGTGTTGCCGGTACCACCGAACCCTTCAAGGCGGTCCTTGACGTAGGTGGCGTAGCTCGGCTTCGACATTTCTCCATCGTTGATCAGATCGATGCCTGCATCGGCCTGTTTCCTGACGACCTCGGCCACCGCCGCCTTCACCCGGGCCGCCAGTGCGTCCGGATCGACCGGCACGCCTTCCTCTTTGGCGTACATCATGCGGATCAGGTCGTCCGGCCGGGGCAGGCTGCCGGTATGGGTGGTCAGGAAGCGGTCGCGGCTGCGTTGCATCGCTTGAACTCCTGCGTCCAACTGTAGAGCAGGGCGATGGCCGCAACCATCGTCCGGCTCGCGTTGACAGGACCGGCTGGGCTGCGTATGTACCCGCCAAACAGCAGCCTGAGATCGACATGAAAGTCCGTAACTCCCTGAAATCCCTGCGCGGCCGGCACCGCAATAATCGTCTGGTGCGCCGGAAGGGCCGGGTCTACATCATCAACAAGACCAACCGCCGCTTTAAGGCCCGTCAGGGCTGATTTTGGCGCCGCCGGCGCCTGTTCCATTGCGCATATTGGTTTGCCATAGCGGACGGAGGCACTACACTCCGCCTATGCTTTGCGCGCGATTCCTTGCACCTCTCCTCACCGCGGCCGTGACCGCGACCCTGACCGCCACCTGGGCTCTCCCAGCCAGCGCACAATCCAGTAAGCGAAGCGAACAGGCGGCCAAGCCGCAGGTGTCGCGCATCGATCGCACCCGCAGTCTCGATTTCCTGTTTGGCGCACTCAAGCTCGCGCCGGACGACACCACGGCGAAGGCGATCGAAGAGCGCATCTGGACGGTCTGGACAGCCTCGCGCAGCGACACCGCAAATCTTCTGATGATGCGCGTGAAGACAGCGATTGAGGCAAAGGATCTCGACCTTGCCGTCACGTTGCTCGACGGGATCGTCAAGATCAAGCCGGACTACATCGAAGGCTGGAACAGGCGCGCAACGATTTTTTACATGAAGAAGGATTATGGCCGCGCGATTGCCGACATCCGTCAGGTGCTCAAACGCGAGCCGCGTCATTTCGGCGCCTTGGCGGGATTGGGGCTGATCCTGCAGGACATTGGCGACGACAAGCAGGCGCTTGAGGTCTATCGCCGCGCGCTCGAAATTTACCCCCGGATGGAGCGCATCCCTGACATCGTGAAGGCGCTGCAGGAAAAAATCGAAGGGCGCGATATCTAGGCTTGTGCTGCCTCGTTCCAGGACATCTCGATCTATTGCTACCGGAAGTGAGCGGCGCGCACAGCGCTAGTCATTCGCCGCGTCAGCTCCGATATAGGCGATGCGCAACATATTGGTCGCGCCGGGCGTTCCGAGAGGAACACCGGCAACGACGATCACGCGCTGCCCGGGTTTTGCGAAACTTTCCTTCACGGCGATGCGACAGGCGCGTTCGACCATGTCGTCCTGGTCATGCGCATCCTCGGTGACGACGCAATGGACGCCCCAGACAACGGCAAGGCGCCGTCCGGTCGAGATATTGGGCGACAGCGCGACGATCGGGGAGCGCGGTCGCTCGCGGGCCACGCGCAAGCCGGTCGAGCCGGAAGACGTCCAGCAGATGACGGCCGCGAGATCGAGCGTATCGGCGATCTGGCGTGCGGCATCAGCGATTGCGTCCGCACCCGTTGCCTCGGGCGCTGCGCGCTGCGCGGCGATGATGTTGCGATAGAGCGCGTCGCCTTCGACTTCCTCGGTGATGCGGTTCATCGTCGCCACCGCCTGCACCGGGTAGTTCCCGGCCGCCGACTCCGCCGACAGCATCACTGCATCGGCGCCTTCGAAAATCGCGGTCGCGACGTCGGAAACCTCGGCGCGCGTCGGCACCGGAGCGTTGATCATCGATTCAAGCATTTGCGTTGCCACAACCACCGGCTTTCCGGCGACACGGCCCGCGCGCGTCATCTGCTTCTGAACGCCGGGCACCTTTTCGAGCGGCATTTCCACGCCGAGATCGCCGCGCGCCACCATCAACGCATCGGCGAGATCGATGATTTCGGCGAGCCGGTGCACGGCCTGCGGCTTTTCGATCTTGGCCATCACCGCGGCGCGGCCGCGCGTGATCTTTTTTGCCTCGGCGATGTCTTCCGGTCTCTGGATGAATGACAACGCGACCCAATCGATGCCGACCTGGAGAGCAGCTTCGAGATCGGAACGGTCTTTGTCGGCAAGCGCCGAGAAGGGAATCGTCGTGTCAGGAAGGCTGACGCCCTTGCGGTCTGACAGCTTTCCGCCGATGATAACGCGCGCGACGATGCGTTTTTGCTCTGCCTCGGCAACGGTGAGGCGGACCTTGCCGTCGTCGATCAGCAGCGTGTGGCCGGGCTTGATGGTCGCGAATATTTCCGGATGCGGAAGGTATGCGCGCCTCGCATCGCCGGGTGCCGGATCACTGTCGAGCACGAAACTGTCACCGGTTTTGACCGTGGCAGCGCCGCCGGTGAAGGTGCCGAGGCGGAGCTTCGGTCCCTGCAGGTCGATCAGGACGCCGATGGGGCGGCCGGTGTCGCGTTCGACCGTGCGGATCATGCCGACCAGTTCGCGCATGCGGTCCTGGCTGGTGTGGCTCATGTTGATGCGGAAAACGTCGGCGCCGGCCTCGAACAGGCGGGCGATCATTTCGGCGCTTGATGACGCCGGTCCGAGAGTGGCAACGATCTTCGCTCGCCGCAGACGTCTCATGGACGGCCGCCTCCGGGCGAGGTCGCCGATGGCGGCGGCGGAGCCAATGACGGCGGTGTCGGCAATGGCGAGGCAGGCGATGGTGGCGACGTAGGCGACGTCGTCGGCGGTCTTGACACCCCTACCGGCCCCCGCGGCGCAAGAGGACGCTCAGGTGATTGTTCGGCAGCATCCGTCAATTGCACCGTCCAGGACCGTTGCTCTGCGGTATCGACTTCGAAAAAGCCGGTGCGATCGTAGCCACGCGTCAGACAATTGTCGGTACCGCGAATCGTGAATTCTTTTTCACGGGAGCACATGTAGGCCTTGCCGGACCATTCGCCGCCACGATCATAATCGACGGCGTAGATGTAATAATAACGCGCAACCAATGCGCCTCGTAGCAACGTCTCGCAAGACCGTGATGAAACGTTCCACCAGCCTTCGGTGGTCCAGCCTTCGTTGTCCTTATAACCAATGGCGACGCCGACGCGGCTGCTAGTATTGTTGCATAGTCGAAAATCAGCTTTCGCTTGAAAGGCTGATAAGGCCAGCAACAGTGCGGCTACAACCGCTGCGCGGGCAATAGAAAAGGAAGGGTGACACCTGACGTCAATGAGCTGTGGTGCGGTCACTTTTGTCGCGGTTTCCGAATAATGCGGGGGTTCTGGCGTGATCCGCTACGGTCTGTCAACGATGATGGCACGGAAGTCATTAACGTTGGTGTAAGTCGGTCCTGGTGCCAGCAAGTCTCCAAGCGCCTCAAAGAATGCACTTGAGTTGTTGTCTGTGAGAAAGGCGGCGGGATCGAGGCCGTTCTTTTTCGCGCGCGCAATTGATCCGCCATCGACCAATGCGCCGGCGGGGTCGAGGGGAGAGCCGGCGCCACCGTCGGTTCCGTCGGTGTCGGCGGCGACGGCGGCGACCGCCGGCATGCCGTCAAGCGCCATCGCCAGCGCCAGCGCATATTCCTGGTTGGGCCCGCCGCGCCCCTTGCCGCGAATCGTGACGGTCAACTCGCCGCCCGACAGGACCACGGCGCGCCGCCCGCTCGCGCGCAAATCGCGCACGATGCGCGCATGCTCTGAAGCGACCTCACGCGCCTCGCCCTCGACGCGATCGCCGATGAAAATGCACTCGTAACCGGCGGCAAGAATGGCAACCTCCGCCGCGCGCAACGCGTCTGCCGGCCGCGCCGCTAGCACAAAGTCGCTGTCGACAAAAACCGGATCGCCCGGCTTCGGCGATTCATTGCGTTGATCCTCGAGCGCGCGCGTGACCGCATCCGGAATCTCAAGTCTGTATTTCGCAACGATCACGCGCGCATCGCTCAGCGTCGTCGGATCGGGCACCGTCGGCCCCGAGCCGATCGCCGACGGATCATCGCCCGGCACGTCGGAGATCGCGATTGTCGCAAGTTTCGCCGGATGCGCATGCGCGGCGAGCCGCCCGCCCTTGATGCGCGACAGATGTTTGCGCACGACATTGATTTCGTTGATCGTCGCACCCGAGCGCAGTAGCGCGCGTGTGACCGCCTGCTTGTCCTCGAATGAAATGCCTTGCGCCGGCGCAACCAAATTTGCCGAGGCGCCGCCGGACATCAGGACCAGCACGAGATCATTCTTGCCGGCGTCATCGGCGAGCTTGAGCGCACGATCGGCGCCTTCAAGTCCCGCCGCATCGGGGATCGGGTGCCCCGCCTCGATCATGCGCACGCGCCGCAGGGGTCTTCCATAGCCGCGACGGGCGACTGCAACGCCACTCAGCCGTTCGGCGGCAACGTGCAGCAGCTGGCCGAGATAATGCGCCTCCGCGACCTCCGTCATCGACCCTGCAGCCTTGCCAGCCGCGATCAGGATCAGCCGACCCGACGGTGGTGGCGGCAGAAGCGGCGGCAGACACGACGCGGGATGCGCCGCCGCTACCGCAATGCGGTAGAGGTCTGCGAGAAAAGCGCGCAGGGGCTGATTCATGTTCCCATCATAGTGTCCAGGCCACGAACTTCGACAGCTATCGCGTTCTGCGCATGAGCGAGATGCCTGAAATCCACACCAAGATCTTCCTCACCGAAAATCGCCGAGCGGAATGGGCGAGATCGGCGTGGTGACGGTTGCTCCGGCGATTGCCAACGCGGTGTTCCAGGTCACCGGCAAGCGTCTGCGCCATCTGCCGATGGTGAAGAAAACCCTGGTCTGAGCGCTGAAAATCAAACCCGCTGCGTTCCGCAGGGAACGCGGCGGGTTTTCTGTTGCCGCCGGCCCCTTCAAAGCCGCGCCTGGCATGTCTATGTTTCTGGCTGCGGAGGACGTCAGATGGACGAAAAGACCCGGACCGAACTTGAGGCTGCTGTTTACCGCCGCCTGGTCGAGCACCTTCGCTCGCGCACCGACGTGCAGAACATCGACATGATGAATCTGGCCGGCTTCTGCCGCAATTGCCTCTCGAACTGGATGAAGGAGGCGGCCGACGCGCAAGGTGTCAGCATGAGCAAGGACGAGAGTCGCGAGGTCGTCTACGGGATGCCCTATGACGAGTGGCGCAAGAAATACCAGAAAGAAGCCTCGCCGGACCAGAAAGCCGCGTTCGAAAAGTCCAGATCAGGACACTAGTACTCACCGTCGGCATGTGAACAGCGTGGATGACGCCGACCTCGCCTTGACCTGAGCGCGTCCAACTCAGAAAGCTTCTCGGCACGCGGAGGCAATCGGCCCCCGTTGCGTAGTCAAGGAGATGTCGATGCCTGCCACCGCCTCGGCTGAAAATGAAAAGCCGGCCACTCGCTTCGCCAAGGATCAGCTGAAAGCGTTCGTCGAACGCATCGAGCGGCTCGAAGAAGAAAAAAAGGCGACGTCAGACGACATACGGGACGTCTACGCCGAAGCCAAAGGAACCGGCTTCGACACAAAGGCACTGCGCTCGATCGTGCGACTGCGCAAGCTGGGTACGGACGAGCGCCGCGAGCAGCGGGAAGTGCTCGACACCTATTTGCACGCTCTTGGAATGGCTAGCTAGATATCAGCGGAACGCTGTCGTGTGCATCGCGAACGCGGCAGTCGACTGCGTGGTGAATGTCGTCGTCGCCAGGAAGACGACGGCCGGGCCGGAGAAGCGATTGGCCATCAGACCGAGATTCGGGTCGTTCGAGAACGACATCGCGAGCGATTGCGAAGGCTTGTAAAGCATTTCCTGCAGCGGCCGCATATCGACGGCGCCAATCCGTGTGGCGCTCATGTGCGTCGTTACGCTCGGTGTGAGCATGGCCGCGCGCAGCCAGGGGCTGTTGATCTCCGGATCGGCGCTGGCGGCCGTCAGTGCAGGCTTCTCCACGATCGTCGTATTGCCCTGCGACTTCACAACGGCGGTTTCAGCCGGCGGCTGCTGCGTCGCGCGAACGCCCATCGGACGCGGTTGCGCCGGCTTCGATGATCCGGGCTCGGCGGCATAGGCTAGCGCTGTCGTCCCGGTGCTCGTCGGATCGAGGCTTGCGGTTTGATACTTCGTCGAAGCCGTTACGGCGTTGGGCAGATCCGGGCCGTTCTGTATAGCGCCGCGCCAGTAGCCGCGATTGTCGAACAGATTGGCGCCAAGCGAGGCCGTCACGAAGGAATAGCTAGCCGGTTTGACTACGACCGCACCGACCGAAGAGGGCTTGGTTTCGCCGGATGCAACAAGGTTCGTTGCGGGCCGCGCAGTCGGCAGTGGCACGATGGTTTCCACGGCGACCGCCTTGGGTTTCGGCGGGATCACGCTGGCAACGGCCACAGGTGCGCGTGTGTCGTTTGCTGCGGTGTCGGGAGCGGAGTCTTCGTTGGATTCATCGGAATCTTTGCCGCGGCCAAACAGACGGGCAAAGAAGTTGCGGGTTCTCGAGCCGGAGAACACGCCCGCCTCACGCGCAGCCTCTAATGACGGTTCGGATGGTCTGCCGCCGCGCCGCTCGACGTCGGCGAGTGCGAGCGAATAGCCGCGCAACGGTTGACCGTCCGAAGGAATGTGGACGGTGCGGCCATCGGGGAAGACCTTGGCCAGCTGATCGTGCGTCATCCTCGGCCAGTGCCGGATTGTGCCGGTGTCCATATGGACGAAAGGCGAGCCGGAGGTCGGGTAGAAACCCACACCGCCGCGCTGCAGCCGCAGGCCGACCTCGCGAACTTTCTCGAGCGGCACGCCAGGAATGAAGAAATCCATCGCCTGGCCATTGATGTGCTGGCTGAATTGCGCGACGCCGCTCGAACGGCGGCGCAGCATCGAATTGGTTTCCGGCGAGCGGTAGCCGCAGACAACGTCGATCGGCTGGGTCGCCCCGACCTCGCGATAGGCCTCCCACAACAGATCGAAAAGATGCGGATCCATGCGGGTCGACTTTTCCTTGCGCCAGTCGCGCATGAACCAGTCGAGTTTCTTCAGCGCGGCGTCGTCGTAACGGCCGTTGCGCTTGAAGGTGATGGTGATGTCTTCGCCGGTGTGGAGGTGGTGGAAGGAAAGCGTCCGGGTGTCGCCTTCGGCGCTCGCATTCTGCAGCGCGTCGTTGGCGCCCAACATGAAGAGTCCAGCGAGACCCAGGCGCGCGCCAGCGCGCGCCAGAGTTACGACGACAGAACGTGCGCTCGCTGAGTCAGGAGCCACAGAATCGTTCCGTGAAGAATGAGTCCGTCCCACGTCGCCGCCACGTCCCCTCGGGCTGCCATGCCGGCAACCCCGTGAGTGTTATCGGGATCGGTTAATGAGAGTTTAGCGTCCGTTCCCCGTCCGTCCGGGAGTTAACCTACCCGGGGAATTGGGCCGAAAACTAGGCATTTGTAGAACTACCTGGGGAATTCTTGCACTGCAACAGCCGGTATGGGAGTGCACCCAAGCACCGGTTTTCAGCGCGTTTTCAGGCGTCTTCGAGCCCCAGGCCCTCAAGCTTGCGATAGAGAGTTGAGCGGCCGATCCGCAGCTTCCGGGCCACTTCGGACATCTGGCCCCGATAATGCGAGATGGCGAAGCGGATCGAGTCCCGCTCAATGTCCTCAAGCGGTCGGACATCGCCCTGGGTATCAGTCAGCGGCAGCGAATGCGCTGGAACGGCGATCTGAACGGGGACGAGGTCAGCCGGAATATCGGGCCATGAGGCGACGATGGCCGGTGAAGGCTCGACCAGCTGCGGGACCGCAGCCTCCTCGGACGAGACCTGTGCCGCGATCCGCGGGAATTCGCCGGGGCCAATTTCCTCGCCTTCGGCCAGCGCGACCGCGCGGAAGATCGCGTTCTCAAGCTGCCGGACATTGCCCGGCCAATTGGCGGCGGCGAGCAGGGAGAGCGCCTCGCGGCTGATGCCGCGGACGCGCTTGCCTTCTTCGGCGGCAAAGCGCGTGAGGAAATGGCGCGCCAGCTCCGGGATGTCCTCGCGGCGGGTGCGCAGCGGCGGCACCGACAGCGGGAAGACATGCAGGCGATGGAAAAGGTCCTCGTGGAACCGGCCGGCCTTCACGTCGGCGATGAGATTGCGGTTGGTGGCGGAGATGATACGCACATCGACCTTGACGACCTTGCGTCCGCCGACCGGCTCGACCGCGCCTTCCTGCAGCGCGCGCAGCAATCTCACCTGTGCGGGGGCGGGCAGTTCGCCCACTTCATCGAGAAACAGCGTGCCGCCATCGGCTTCGACGAATTTGCCCGGATGGCGTTCGGTTGCGCCGGTGAACGCGCCTTTCTCGTGGCCGAACAGAATCGACTCGACCAGCGTTTCCGACATCGCGCCGCAGTTCACCGCGACGAAGGGCTTGGCGCGCCGCGCGCCGCTGCCGTGAATCGCGCGCGCGATCAGTTCCTTGCCGACGCCGGATTCGCCTTCGATCAACACCGATATCGCGGAGGCGGCCGCCTTTTCCGCCGCCTTGAGGACAGGCTGCACCGCCGCCGACCGCGTGATCACGTCGGCGATCGTCAGGGTGCCCTCGCGTCTGCGCTTGAGCCGCTGCAATTCGCCCGCGAGCGCCCATGCGGACAGCGCATTGCGCAACGAGACCTCCAGCCGTTCCGGGCTTGCCGGCTTGACTACGAAATCGGCCGCGCCCGCGCGCATGGCGGAGACAACGTTATCGATCCCGCCGTGGGCGGTCTGTACGATCACCGGAATGGTGAGGCCGGCTTCGCGCATGAAGGCGAGCACGCCGAGCCCGTCGAGATCGGGCATCACCAGGTCGAGGACCATGGCGTCGATTCGCATGTCGGGGCGGGTGAGGAGCTTGACTGCCGCATCGCCGCCTTCCGCGAGGATCGACTGGTAGCCGAAGCGCTGGATTGTGGTTTCGAGCAGGCGACGCTGGACCGGATCGTCATCGACGACAAGCACAACTTGCGACATGAACCCTCGCACAACTGACCGATTGGTGCACTGTCGCCGCTCTCGATTAATGGGCTATTAAAGACGATCGCCGAGGGGTGCGGGCGGTTGAACCCCGCCTGCAGCTTGCGATATGCAGGTTTGCCATCGGGCTGCCATGAGTGGTGCCTAGATGGCGTCCCTCCAGTCGTTCATTTAGCAATTGCCCTATGTCAAAGACCGCGTTGCGGCGAAAGCCGGAAAAACCCTCGAAACTCGGAAAATTGCCCGAATGGGACCTGACCGACCTCTACACCGGTCTGGACAGTCCGCAGATCAAATCCGATCTCGAACAAGGTGATCGCGACTGCGAAGCCTTCGAGCAGCGGTTCAAGGGGCGATTGGCCGCGCTAGCGGCAGGCGAGGATGCCGGGCGTGCGCTCGCCGAAGCAGTCAAACAATATGAAGCGATCGATGACCGGCTCGGGCGGCTCATCTCCTATGCCTCGCTTCTCTACGCCGGCAATACGATCGATCCGGTTCGCGCCAAGTTCTACGGCGACGTGCAGGAACGCATCACGGCCGCCTCGCTGCACATGCTTTTCTTCACGCTCGAACTCAACCGCATCCCCGACGAACAACTTGAAGCAGCGATGGGCGACCCCGCGCTCGGCCACTATCGCCCGTGGATCGAGGACGTGCGCAAGGAAAAGCCCTACCAGCTCGAAGACCGGGTGGAAGAGCTCTTCCACGAAAAGTCGGTGACCGGCTATTCCGCTTGGAACCGGTCGTTCGACGAAACGATCGCCGGCCTGCGGTTCAAAATCGGTGGCAAGCCGCTGGCGATAGAGTCGACGCTCAATCTGCTGCAAGACGCCGACGGGAAGAAACGCAAGGCGGCTGCCGAAGCGATCGCCAAGACATTCAAGGACAATTTGCGACCTTTCGCTCTGATCACCAATACGCTGGCGAAGGACAAGGAAATTTCCGATCGCTGGCGCGGCTTCAAGGACGTTGCGGACTCGCGGCATCTCGCGAACCGTGTCGAGAGCGAAGTGGTGGAGGCGTTGGTCACCGCGGTGCGCGCAGCCTATCCGAAACTCTCGCATCGCTATTATGCATTGAAGGCGAAATGGTTCGGCAAGAAGCGATTGCCGTATTGGGACCGCAATGCGCCGCTGCCGAAGGTCGCGCAGCGTACGATTCCCTGGACCGACGCGCGCAACGCGGTGCTTACGGCATATGGCGCATTCTCGCCGCGCATGGCGGAAGTCGCCGACCGGTTTTTTGACAGGAACTGGATCGATGCGCCGGTGCGCGCGGGAAAACAGCCGGGCGCCTTCTCGCATCCGACCGTGCCGTCAGCACATCCCTACGTCCTGCTCAACTATATGGGCAGGCCGCGCGACGTGATGACGCTCGCGCACGAACTTGGGCACGGCGTGCATCAGGTGCTGGCCGCGCCCAATGGTGCGTTGATGGCACCGACGCCGTTGACGCTCGCGGAAACTGCGTCGGTCTTCGGCGAGATGCTCACCTTCAGAAAGCTGCTCGCACACACCACCGACAAGAAGCAGCGCAAGGCGATGCTCGCCGCGAAGGTCGAGGACATGATCAACACGGTGGTGCGGCAGATCGCATTCTACAGTTTCGAGCGCAAGGTGCACAGCGAGCGCCGCGATGGCGAACTGACCGCCGACAAGATTTGCGAATTATGGATGTCGGTACAGGGCGAAAGCCTCGGCCCCGCCATCGAACTCAAGCCCGGCTACGAGACTTTCTGGGCCTACATTCCGCATTTCGTGCATTCGCCATTCTACGTCTATGCCTATGCCTTCGGCGATTGCCTCGTCAATTCGCTGTATGCGGTCTACGAAAAATCAGCGAGCGGCTTTGCTGAACGCTATCTCGCGATGCTCTCGGCCGGTGGCACCAAGCATCACTCCGAATTGCTGGCGCCGTTCGGGCTCGACGCGCGCGACCCGAAGTTCTGGGATGGCGGCCTGAACGTCATCGCCAATCTGATCGACGAGCTTGAGAAGATGGAAGGGCGTTAGTCCTTTCGAAAGTTATTCCGGGGCGCGAGCGCAGCGAGCGAACCCGGAATCCAAAAAAAGATGTTGTGCGGTATCTGGATTCCGGGTCCGGCCCTCGCGAGCCGTCCCCGAATGAACGGCGGCAAGCAAGACGTGGATGGCCGGGACGGCAGGCGCGAAGACGGCGCTTCACGCCTTTTGCCCGGCCATGACAACGATCGCCGCCGCGGGTGCGACCCGGCGGTCCATTGATAACCTCCATCCGATTGCCAATATTTGTAAAACAAGGGGTCCGCGAGGTTCATGTCCGACCGCGAAAAGAACCGATTTTCCGCGCGTGCACGCCGTTATGCGAAGGTCGGCACGCAGCTAAGCGGAACCGCCGCGCGATTTGCCGGTGCGCGCTTCTTTGGCGTGCCGCTCGATCGCGCCGCCAATGCACTGGAGCTCGCCGCTGCGCTGGGCGGATTGAAAGGCCCGATCATGAAGGTGGCGCAGCTGCTCGCCACCATTCCAGATGCCTTGCCACCCGAATATGCCAACGAGCTGATGAAGCTCCAGAGCCAGGCGCCGCCCATGGGATGGGCGTTCGTCAAACGCCGGATGAGCGCCGAGCTGGGACCTGACTGGCAGAAGAAATTTTCCGAGTTCGAACATCACCCGGCTGCTGCCGCCTCGCTCGGTCAGGTGCATCGTGCGCGCACGCCCGGTGATGACGAGGTCGCCTGCAAACTGCAATATCCCGACATGCAGTCGGCCGTCGAAGCCGACCTCAATCAATTGCAGTTGCTGTTTGCAATCCGCAAACGCTTCGACCCGGTGATCGACACCAGCGAGATCGCGGTCGAGATCGGCGCGCGTCTTCGGGAAGAGCTCGACTATGACCGCGAGGCCAAACACGTCGCGCTGTATCGACATATGCTCAAGAATGAAGAGTCGATCCGCGTACCGAAAGTCTGGCCCGATCTGTCAACGGGTCGCCTGCTCACACTGGACTGGCTTTCCGGGCGCAAGCTGCTCGAGCACAAGAACGACGCGCTCGCGGTCCGCAATCGCCTGGCAAAGGCGATGTTCACCGCCTGGTGGTTCCCCTTCAGCCGCTTCGGCATGATCCACGGCGATCCGCATCTTGGCAATTACTCGGTCTTTGATGATGCAAAAGGAAAGCCGGCAGGCATCAATCTTCTGGATTATGGCTGTATCCGTATTTTCCCGCCGAGCTTCGTTGGCGGGGTGGTCGACCTTTATCGCGGACTGCTGCACAGCGATGACGATCTCGTGGTGCACGCCTACAAGACCTGGGGCTTCAAGCGGCTCAATCGCGAGTTGATCGATGCGCTGAATATTTGGGCCCGGTTCATCTACGGGCCACTGCTCGACAATCGCGTGCGGACCATCGCCGATGGGGTGAAGCCATCCGAATACGGCCGCAAAGAAGCCTTCCGTGTCCATCAGGCCCTCAAGGCCAGGGGCCCGGTGACCGTTCCGCGCGAGTTCGTTTTCATGGACCGCGCGGCCATCGGCCTGGGTGCGGTTTTTCTGCACCTGGCGGCGGAACTCAATTTCTATCGACTGTTCAATGAGGCTATTGAGTCCTTTGCGATCAAGCACGTCGCGTCACGACAAGCTGCGGCGCTGGTCAAGGTGGGACTCTGAGTTTCGATTGACGCGATGCCGGGCATCCACGTCTTATTGACATCGGCGGCAAGCAAGACGTGGATGGCCGGGACAAGCCCGTCCATGACAGCGGGGGACGTTTGCCTGATGGCGTTGCCCTTCGGCGGCAATTGCGCTAACCCCTGAGCGCCTGCCTTTTTTGAGCGATCCGGAGAACCGCCCCATGGCCGACCACGGCACCGTCGAATACGCCACCGCAACCGGCAACGACTATGCCGCGCATGAAGAGAGCTATGAGAGCTTTGTTCATTTCACGCTTGTCGGCATTCTTTATGTGGCGACGGTCATGTTCGGCCTGGCGACCGGCGGTGTGATGGGTCACTGGCTGCTGGCGGCGACGATCTTCGTAATCGGTCTGCTTGGTGCCATTCCGGGCCTGCTGAGCAGGGCGACCACCCCGAGTTATGTCGCCTTCGTCATCTGTTTTCTCATCTTTGCCTTCACCGGACTGTCGTCGCACTGACGAAGTTTACGGCCCGGCGGGGAGGCGAGAATGCGAGTTGCCGTACCGCGTGAAACCGATGCCGGTGAGCCCCGGGTCGCGGCTACTCCGGAGACCGTCAAGAAGCTGAAATCGTTCGGCGCCGACGTCGCGGTTGCGCGCGGCGCCGGCATTGCTTCAGGCATTCCGGACAGCGAATTCGAAGCGGCGGGGGCACAGATTGCCGATGGCGTCACCAAGGATGCCGACATCGTCCTCAAGGTGCGCCGACCGGCGCCGGCGGAGCTCGCCGAATACAAAAAGGGCGCGCTCGTCGTCGCCATCATGGATCCTTACGGGAACGAGGCCGCGCTCAAGCAGATGGCGGATGCGGGGGTTTCCGCCCTCGCCATGGAACTGATGCCGCGCATTACCCGCGCGCAGTCGATGGACGTTCTGTCTAGCCAGGCAAACCTCGCCGGCTATCGCGCGGTGATTGATGCCGCCGAAGAATACGGTCGCGCGCTACCAATGATGATGACCGCCGCCGGCACGGTTCCGGCGGCTAAAGTATTTGTCATGGGTGTCGGCGTCGCCGGCCTGCAGGCCATCGCCACCGCCCGCCGACTCGGCGCGATCGTGACCGCGACCGATGTGCGCCCGGCTACAAAGGAACAGGTCGAGAGCCTCGGCGCGAAGTTCCTTGCGGTCGAAGATGAAGAGTTCAAGAACGCACAGACGGCCGGCGGCTACGCCAAGGAAATGTCCAAGGAATATCAGGCCAAGCAGGCGGCACTGGTTGCCGAGCACATCAAGAAGCAGGACATCGTCATCACGACGGCGCTGATACCGGGCCGACCCGCCCCGCGCCTCATCTCCAAAGAGATGGTCGCCTCGATGCGGCCCGGCTCGGTCATCATCGATCTCGCGGTCGAGCGCGGCGGCAATGTCGAAGGCGCACAGGCGAACAGCGTGATCCAGGCCGGCGGCGTAAAGATCGTCGGCTATCTCAATGTGCCGGGACGGCTGGCGGCCTCGGCGTCCGCGCTTTATGCCAAGAACCTGCTGACCTTCGTTGAAACACTGATCGACAAGAAAGAAAAGAAGCTTGCGGTCAACTGGGACGACGAACTGGTGAAGGCGACGCTGTTGACCCGCGACGGCGAGGTCGTGAATCCGAATTTCAAGCCGAAGGCATCCTGACGGAGAACGCCAATGGAGAACATGGCAACCGCTGTCGACCCCTTCGTGTTCCGGCTCTCGATCTTCGTGCTCGCCGTGTTCGTGGGTTACTACGTCGTGTGGTCGGTGACGCCCGCGTTGCACACGCCGCTGATGTCCGTGACCAACGCCATTTCCTCGGTGATCATCGTTGGCGCGCTGCTTGCGGTCGGAGTCGCGCTGACCGTCAACGACAACGGTCCACTCTGGGCCCGCGCACTCGGCTTCGTCGCGCTCGTTTTTGCGTCAGTGAATATCTTCGGCGGCTTCCTGGTCACCCAGCGCATGCTGGCGATGTACCAGAAGAAAAAGAAGTGACGACGACATGAACCAAGCTAGCTGCGCCGCAAAGACGTGGATGCCCGGCACAAGGCCGGGCATGACGGAGTGACGACATGAGCCCGAACCTCGTCGCGCTGCTCTATCTGGTTGCGGGCGTCCTATTCATTCTGGCGCTGCGCGGCCTGTCGAGCCCGGATTCGAGCCGGCGCGGCAACCTGTTCGGCATGATCGGCATGGCCATCGCCGTGCTGACGACGCTTGGCTCGCATCCGCCGGCGAGCCCGCTTGCCTGGGGCCTCGTGATCGGCGGCATCGCCATCGGCGGCAGTGTCGGCGCCGTGATCGCTCGCCGCGTTCCGATGACGTCGATGCCGGAACTGGTCGCGGCGTTTCACTCTCTGGTCGGCATGGCGGCGGTGCTGGTGGCTGCAGGAGCCTTCTACGCGCCGGCCGCGTTCGATATCGGCACGCACGGCCACATCCACGGCTCGAGCCTGATCGAAATGTCACTCGGCGTCGCGATCGGTGCCGTCACGTTCACCGGTTCGGTGATCGCGTTCCTGAAGCTATCGGGGCGCATGAGCGGCAAGCCGATCATGTTGCCGGCGCGCCATATCATCAACATCGCGCTTGCTGCGGCACTGATATTCTTCGTTTACGGGTTCTTCGTATCGCAGAGCCAGATGGACTTCTGGCTGATCACCGGGATTTCGCTTCTGCTCGGCGTGCTCATCATCATTCCGATCGGCGGCGCCGACATGCCGGTCGTGATTTCGATGCTCAACTCCTATTCGGGATGGGCCGCTGCCGGCATCGGCTTCACGCTCGGCAATTCGGCATTGATCATCACTGGTGCGCTGGTTGGTTCCTCGGGCGCGATCCTCTCGTACATCATGTGCAAGGGGATGAACCGGTCGTTCATCTCGGTCATTCTCGGCGGCTTCGGCGGTGAAACGGCCGGTCCGGGCGGCGGCGCCGAGCAGCGGCCCGTCAAACTCGGCTCGGCCGAAGATGCCGCTTACATTCTCAAGAATTCGTCGAAGGTCATCATCGTGCCGGGCTACGGCATGGCGGTGGCGCAGGCGCAGCACGCGCTGCGCGAGATGGCCGACAAGCTCAAGAAGGAAGGCGTCGAAGTGAAGTACGCCATTCATCCGGTGGCGGGCCGCATGCCCGGGCACATGAATGTGCTGCTGGCGGAAGCGAATGTGCCCTACGACGAAGTGTTCGAGCTCGAGGACATCAATTCCGAATTCGCGCAGGCCGACGTCGCCTTCGTCATCGGCGCCAACGACGTCACCAATCCCGCGGCGGAAGAAGACAAGACATCGCCGATTTACGGTATGCCCGTACTGCAGGTGTGGAAAGCCGGCACGGTGATGTTCATCAAGCGCTCGCTGGCATCCGGCTATGCTGGAATCGACAATCCCTTGTTCTATCGCGACAACACGATGATGCTGCTCGGCGACGCGAAGAAAATGACCGAGAGTATCGTCAAAGCGATGTGATCCGCGACATCGCGCGGAACAACTTTATCCAACTGATTCAAATTTGAAAATTAACGTAATCCTTCCGTTAACCGCGGAAGGAATCGTTCGGAGGATTGTGCAATTTTGCGTATGGCGCGCGTCGGCGATGGATGGCATATGCGCCGGCGCAATTTGCGATTGTGATTTTGTGAGGATGGGACCATGACGGGCGACCACAATGGGCACGGCGGCTGCGAGATCATCCAGTTCGGGCGGAGGCCTGTTCCGCCGCGCGCATGGACCGCAGGCTCGTGCGTGGTGGTGCCGATGATGGATCAAGCAGGCCCATTGCGCGGACATCGTTGCAATCGCGCGCAACACCGGCGCCAAATCGGTCGCCGACGGCGTGAAGACCCAGTCAGACTTCCTCGCCGTTCGCGAACTCGGCTTTGACCTGCTCCAGGGTGAGATGTTCGCCAAGCCGATGACGCCGCGCAAATTCGAGCGGACGATGCTCGTCCGGAATTACGCGGCTATCTGCCTAGTCGGCCTTTACTTCGCCCACGGAAACAGGACCGTCGGAAAGTCGGCCGCATAACGCCGCTCTTTCCGCTCTTCCGGAAGCGTCGGCGGCAGGCTGCCTTCGGGCTCGACGACCTTGCGGTACAGGTGCCAGGTGGCGTGTCCGAGCAGCGGCATCACGACCGTGAGGCCGAAAAAGAGCGGCAGCGATCCGACGACCAGCAGCGCCGCCACGATGAGGCCCCAGACCATCATGGTCACGGGATTGTGCGCTACTACGCGAATCGACGTCAGCACGGCCACCGCCGCTCCGACGTCACGATCGAGTAGCAGCGGGAACGAAACCACGCTGATCGACAGCACCAGGATGGCGAAGAGGAGGCCAACAAGGTTGCCGACGAGAATGAGATTCCATCCGGCGCGCGTGGTGAACACGTCTTCGACAAAGGCCTCAATCGACGATGGCGAGGCATAACCGAAATTCGCGACATAGATCGCGTTGGCGACCGCGACCCAGATCACGAAAATAATCAGGAGCAGAATTCCCAGCGCCGCAATGGCGCCGATCGAAGACGATTCAAACACGTTGAAAGCACGCGCGGCCGATGTGTCGAGCCCGGCTTCCCTGCGGCGGCTCAGTTCATAGAGGCCAAGCGCGGCAATCGGACCGACCAGGGCAAAGCCGCTGGCCAAGGGATAAAGCAACGGCAGGATCGAGTAGCCGAAAGCGAGCCGTGCCAGGGCAAAGCCAACAATCGGATAAATGATGCAAAGGAACATGGCGTGGGTCGGCATTGCATAGAAATCGTCGGCGCCCTTCGCCAGGGCATCCTGCAAGTCAGCCACGCCGATTTTTCGGATCGCGGGTTGAGCTGGACGGCTACCGGCGCCGACTAGAATGTTTGAGTAGGCCATGCTTCACCTCCCGAGACTTTGACCCGGATGGCGTGGCGCACGGACTTCAGAGCGCTTTTTTATGGGCTCTTGATCGCGTCACGTCATGAGCCGTGGAAGCGAGTGTAGCACGGCGTGTTACGGGGCGCGGATCACAAATCCGCGCGCGCTTTGACGGTGTGGGCTTCCACCGGTAACGGCAGTTCGCAGTGCACACGCATCCCATGGGGAGCAAAATCGACGCGGCTTCTGGCCTGGATTTGCACGGGCAACACGTAAGCGAGCAACCTTGAGCCGAATCCCTGACGCTCCGGTTGTGGGACAGGTGGGCCACGGCTTTCCACCCAGTCGAAACGCAAGGTACGACGCGTTGCCTCGATTGTGACGTTCCAGCTCACATCGACCTTGCCACCATAGACCGACAGTGCTCCGAACTTCGCCGCATTGGCGGTGAGTTCGTGAATGGCCATGCCAAGCGACACCGCGAGTTGCGCACTGAGAGGAACATCGGGCCCGCTCAGGACGATGCGTTCACCGCTGCCGTCATCGAAGGCGTCAAGTTCGCTGCGCAGAATGTGAGCGAAACTGACCGCACGCTCTTCATCGGACAAAAGGAGATGCGTCTTGGCCAGTGATTGGATGCGGCCAAAAAGTGCCGTCTTGAAATCTTCGATGTTGTCGGTGGCGCGCGCAGTCGATCCGGTGATCGCCTGCACCATCGCAAGCGTATTCTTGACGCGGTGGTGCAGTTCCCGCACGAGCAATCCATGCTGTTCTTCGGCGCGCTTGCGATCGGTGATATCCACCAGCATGTTCACCGCTCCGACCAGCTTGCCGGTCTCATCATGGATAGGGGTCGGGTAGGGGATGAACGGCACCCGCGTTCCATCAGGCCTTTCCGCAGCAGCCTCAATGCCGCGCACCGCGCGGTCTTCTTTCAGCGCGACGGCCATAGGGCATTCGTCGTGCGGCAGCGGCGTTCCGTCGGGCCAGAAGAGCTTCCAGGATCCGCACCACTCGCTCGAACCAAGCGCAGGGCGATGCCCCCAGAGATCGGCGGCGGCATTGTTGTAGTAGGTGATGCGGCCGGCAGCGTCGGTCGTGTAGACAGCCGCCGGCAGTGCATCGAGAAGTTCGCGGAACCGGCGCTCGCGCTCCCGCAGCGTCGCTTGAGAGCGCAAGGTATCGAGGGCAACCACGTTGGAGCTGTCGCCGGCCGCATTGAACCCGAATGCGGCCACCGCGCGGTCAAGTTCGCTTTCCAGAAATCCTGTCGCCTGATCCACTCGCTGGTTCCGCGTACGCAAACTTGGGCCCGATTGCTTCGTTTCCGGAGCAATCTGACAACCCGCAGCGGCAACGCGGCTTTCGCCAAAAAGTTGCGCCACCCGCGGCAAATTTTCGGCCGCTTCATGGCTTAGCCTTAACGAATGGTGGCCGGCGGGATCGGCCCGTAAAATCAGATATTTCGTGACATCACGTAGGCGTCGACCAGACCCAATCGCGGATGCTGGAAAGCCCCCGGCAGGCGCCCGGCGATCGCAAATCCCATGCGCTGCCACAATCGAACCGCGCGTTCATTCGAGGCGATGACGAAATTAAACTGCATGGCGGTGAATCCACGGGCCTTGGCCTCGCCGAGTGAGTGTGAGCACATGGCTTGCGCCACGCCGTGGCCAAACGCCTCCGGCGCGACGACGTAACCGCAATTGGCGACGTGGGCGCCGCCCCCGCGGTTGTTTGCGCGCAGATAGTAGGTTCCGACGATGGCGCCAGCATCCTCGGCTACAAACACGGTGTGACCCGGCGTGCGCCAGTAGGCGAGGGCCTCCTCGCGCGATATGTCACGCGGGATGGGGTATGTCTCCCCGGCGCGGAAGGTCGGCTCGAGGATGCGCCAGATAGCGTCATCGTCTCGAGGTTCAGATTGGCGGATCAGCATGACCGGCTGTCAGCGTACCGAAAAGGAGTCACTCCGCCGCTTCGTGCACGGTGCTTTGCGACAGTCTAGGATTGAGCGCGCAGGCATCTTCCCAGCTCAAAACGTTGAGAGACTTCACGAGCTTCCCGACGCCGTCGGTCTGGGCGCACAACAACCCGAGCTCAATGATTTCCTCATCACTGAAATGTGCCGAGAGGTCCTGGTAAACCTCATCCTTGTCTATGGCGTGTTCGCCCTGCTTGAACAAGTCGGCATAGCGCAGAGCCGCTTTCTCGCGTGGCGTGAACAACTCGCTGGTCTGATAAACGGACACCGCGTTGATCATGTCCTCGGTCAAGCCTTCGCCCTTGGCAACATTCGAGCGAACGGTCGAGCAATAGCCGCACTGGTGCGCGACGGAGATCTTGATTCGGCACATTTCTTTGAGCTTGTGCGGCAGTACGCCCTGGTAGAGCACCTTGTTCCAGTATTCGACCCAACCGGTTCCAACCTCGCTGCGTGTCATGATGCTGACGACACGAGGATCCGGTGCGCCGGTGCGCTTGGCGGATTCGATAAGCTCGCGGGCGTGGGGGGTTTTCTCGTTCTCTTCGATGTAGCGCAGGCGCGGCATAGTGGTTCTCCCTGGCGGCTCTCGCAAGGCTAGGGGGAACGGTTCGCGGCGGCAACCCGCGATCAGAATCCCGTGTTATGAGAGCACATGACCGCACTGAAGTGGCTGCTTTTGATCGCCGTCGTCGGCTACGGCGGCGTGCTGGGCCTGATGTACGTGTTCCAGCGTGCGTTGATGTATTTCCCGGATCCGACGCGCACCCCGCCGGCGGCGGCAGGCTTGCCGCAAGCGCAAGAGGTGACGCTCACCAGCAACGACGGTGAAAAGCTGATTGCATGGTTCGTGCCGCCAAAGGGCACGAAGCCGCTGATCATCTATTTTCACGGCAATGCCGGAGCGCTCGATTTGCGTGCCGGGCGGTTCAAGTGGGTCATCGAAGACGGTACCGGCCTTCTTGCCTTGTCCTATCGCGGCTATGGCGGTTCGACCGGCAAGCCCAGCGAGACCGGTCTTATCAGCGACGGCATGGCCGCCTATGATTTTGCGTTTGGGCGCACTCCCGCGCGAAACATCGTGCTCTGGGGTGAATCGCTTGGAACCGCCGTTGCAATTGCTGTCGCGGCAGAGCGCCAAGTTGCCGGCGTCATCCTCGATGCGCCCTTTACCTCCATTGCCGATGTGGGGGCCGCTGCCTATCCGTTCGCGCCGGTGCGCTGGTTGATCAAGGATCCCTTCCATTCCGACGAACGCATTGCGCGGGTCACTGTGCCCTTGCTCATGCTGCATGGCGAGCGCGATCGAATTGTGCCGATCTCTTTCGGGGAGAGGCTTTTCGCGTTGGCACGGGCGCCCAAGCGCTTCGTACGCTTTCCGCTGGGCGGGCACGTCGATCTCGACGATTACGGCGCGCAAAAAGCGGTCAGAACATTCCTGAGCGAGCTTGAAGGTCGGGCCGGCTGACGAAAGCCGCGATCAGGCAGCGTTCCGCAGTTGCGCCCGCGCAGGCGGCGTTCGGGCGGAAAAGGCCCCTAAAAACAATAGCGCGGGCGACCAAGGCCCGCGCCACTCAACAATAGAGAACGGTCGTAGCTTCAGCCCATCCGTGGGGCGCGATGATGGCCGCCGTGGCCACCATGGCCTCCGCCGCCGGGGCCGGCGCCAGGAGCCGGACGTGGCTTGGCCGGCAACAGGCCTTCGCGCTGCATCTTCTTGCGCGCGAGCTTGCGGGCCCGGCGGATCGCTTCCGCCTTTTCCCGCGCCTTCTTTTCCGATGGTTTTTCGTAATGGCCGCGGAGCTTCATCTCGCGGAAAATTCCCTCGCGCTGCATCTTCTTTTTGAGCGCCTTGAGGGCCTGGTCGACGTTGTTGTCGCGAACGAGAACTTGCACGCTTGCTCCTTAGTTGATGTTCCGACGGGTTAAGGCAAAAGCCCCCCAAAACGGGGGCTTTGAGTCGGGCGGCTCTAGCAGAAAAGGCCTTAAGAGTCCATTCGGACGGTGCCGCCAGGCATTTTCACCCGGTCATTTCCCATATGGGAACAGGGGTTAGCACTTGCCAGTTTCTTGCCCGGTTCAGCGCGGCCAGACCCGCGTGACGTGACCCATCTTGCGTCCAGCGCGGGCGTCGCCTTTGCCGTAAATGTGCGCGGAGGCGCCGGGCACGGTCAGCCAGCGCGCCACGTCATCGATTTCAGCGCCGATCAGGTTCACCATCTCGACGCGCCTGCCGAGCAGGGCGGGCCTGGCCAGCGGCCAGCCCGCTACGGCCCGGATGTGTTGTTCGAATTGTGACACCGTTGCGCCATCGATGGTCCAGTGGCCGGAATTGTGCACGCGCGGCGCGATCTCGTTGACCAGAACCGTGCGCTCACAGCCTTTGCGCACCACAAACATTTCCACGGCCAGCACCCCGACATAGTCGAAAGCCTTGGCGATCCGCGTCGCGACCTGGCGCGCCTCGCGCGCGAGGGTAGGCGTCACCTTCGCGGGCACCCGCGAGAACTTCAGAATGTGATCGCGGTGTTCGTTCTCGGTCACTTCGAAGCACTCGACGGCGCCGTCGCGCCCGCGCGCGGCCACCACGGACACCTCGCGCTCGAAATTGATGAAGCCTTCGAGGATGGCCGGCGCATTTTTCACCGATCGCCAGGCGGCGATCGCGTCGCCGCCTTTGGCGATCTTCGCCTGGCCCTTGCCGTCATAACCAAGTTGCCGTGTCTTGAGCACGGCCGGCAGGCCGATCGCCTTCACGGCCTCGGCCAATTGCGTTGCACTGTGCACCGACGCATAGGGCGCAGTGGCGATCTTCAGTGCGCTGATGAAATTCTTCTCGATCAGGCGATCCTGGGTGGTTTCCAGCACCTTCGGATCGGGCAGCACCGGTTTGCGACGGGCGAGAAACGCGGCAGTCTTCGCCGGCACATTTTCGAACTCGTAGGTGATGACATCGACCGCGCTGGCGAAGCGGGCGAGGGCAGTTTCATCTTCGTAGGAGGCGCAGGTGCCGGCGTGCACGACGTCGAAGGCGCAGGAATCCTTTTCCGGCGAATAGACATGGCAGCGCAGCCCGAGCGGTGCCGCAGCAAGCGCGAGCATGCGCGCGAGCTGACCGCCGCCGAGAATTCCGATGGTGGCTCCGGGCTTCAGCAAGGTTCAGTCTTTTGGCCGCCGCGCGACGGCTTTGGTCTGGCGCGCACGCCAGGCGTCGAGCCGCTTGGCGACTTTCGCGTCCGACAGGGCAATCACGGCGGCCGCGAGCAGCGCCGCATTGGTTGCGCCCGCTTTGCCGATCGCCAGCGTGCCAACCGGAATCCCGCCTGGCATCTGCAGGATCGAGAGCAGTGAATCCTTGCCTTCCAGCGCATGCGTGTTCACCGGTACGCCGAGAACGGGCAGAGGCGTCATCGATGCGGCCATGCCGGGCAGATGCGCGGCGCCTCCGGCACCGGCGATGATGACCTTGAACCCGGCCTTGCGTGCGCCGCTCGCAAACTCATAGAGGCGCTTGGGCGTGCGATGGGCGGAAACGATGCGGGCGTCGTAACCGATTCGCAGGGCGTCAAGGGTTTTGGCCGCGTGCTTCATCGTGGACCAGTCCGACTGGCTGCCCATGATGATCGCGACCGGTTTTGACGCCATTTTGCTCCCCGGACTCCGCATTTTCCTGCGGAAGGAAGCGCCGGATTATAGGTTGAGGCTCCCCGCTGGCAAGGCGAAAGGGGTATTCTCTCGCGCAAGGTTAAGATTCGCGAGACGCAGACGAGGTCCAGACATGGGATTGCCGCAAGCTAAACCAAGCGTGCGCGAAGAGTTTCCGCCGGAGACCTCGCTGGTGGCCGAAATCGAGCGTCTCAAGCGCGAGCTCGCGGTGGCGCGTGCCCGCATCGGCGAGCTCGAGGCGCGCGCCGACGTCGACCCCCTGCTCGATATCCTCAATCGTCGCGGGTTCGAGCGCGAACTCAAACGCGCGCTCGCCCATGCCAAGCGCTATGGCACCCCGGCCGCGCTGATGTTCGTGGACCTCGACAATTTCAAGTCGGTCAACGACCGCCACGGCCACGGGACCGGCGACTCGCTGCTCAAGGCCGTCACGCGCGAGATCACCCGCCATGTTCGCGCCTCCGATGTCGTGGGCCGGCTGGGCGGCGACGAATTTGGCGTGTTGCTCTGGCGGGTCGACGAGGCGCAGGCCGTGACGAAAGCACGCGAGCTGGAAGGACTGCTCGCACGCGTGAGCGTGGTGCACGGTCAAGTGCATGTACAGGTGGATGCCAGCGTGGGTGCTGCGCTGCTCCGCGCCGACGCCACTCCAGCTGAGATCATCACAGCCGCGGACCGGTCGATGTATGCGCGCAAGGATGAAAGACGGGGCCTGCCGTCGGTCGATTATCCGGGCACGAACTGACGGAAACGGCTAGGCGATGATGTCCGGCGTGAGCTGGTCCTCGATCAGGCGGATCTTGTCGCGCAGGATGAGCTTGCGCTTCTTCAGTCTCTGTATCTGAATAAGGTCAGAACCGGGCGAGGTCACCAAGGCCGATATCGCCGCGTCGAGGTCACGGTGTTCCTGCAGCAGGCGCGCCAGCTGCTCCCGCAACGCGCGTTCTTCCTCGTCGGTCATTGCCACCGCTGGTATTTTTGCTTGGCCGCCGTCTCTCGGCAAAAGCATGGCAATTATTGCGTTTTCCACAAGCGCGTTCAAGCTCGCGGAAAACCGGTGCCGATCAAAGGTTTGCGCCTGTTTGCCGCAGCGCTGAGGAGGGTGTACCGTCGCTCTTGTGATGAGTCTGCGCTAGACTTAAATCGTAGAGAGCCACTGATTGAGGAGACATACTGCATGTCGATGCAATCGCACCTTGCGGAATTGGAAAAACGACATCAGGCGCTTGAAGAAGAAATAACCGAATGCCTGACCCATCCCGCGGTCGATGATCTGAGAATAGTGGAACTCAAAAGACGCAAATTACTGGTGAAGGACGAAATCGAACGGCTACGCCATAACGGCCCGGCCAGCGTTCACTAGCGGTCAGATTTCGGACGCCAGGTTTTCGATCAGCCGAGCTCGGGTAAGCCCGAGTTCGGCTCTATTTTTTTGAGTGCCACAGGGCCAAGGAATGACGGCGTTTCGCGCAGGATTTGCGCTATAGTCAGGCAAACAAAACGTCTTCGGGAGAGAAGCGCCATGCCCCGATCTGTCGCCGCCGTGGTGTCGGCGTTTGCGATGCTGTTTGCGACGGCGAACGCGGCTTTCGCCGCGCCGGATTATCCGACGCGGACGGTCACCCTGGTCGTTCCGTTTCCGCCGGGCGGCGGCGTGGATGCGATGGCGCGTGTGGTCGCCGCCAATCTGTCTGAAGCGATGCATCAGCAATTCGTCGTCGATAACCGGGCCGGCGCCGGCGGCACGATCGGGACCCGGGCGGTCGCGCAAGCCGCACCCGATGGCTACACGCTGTTGCTCGGGCACACCGGCACCATCTCGATCAACCCAAGCCTGTACACCCATGCCGGCTATGATCCGCGCAAGGACTTCGCACCGGTCGGGCTTGTGGCTTCGATGCCTGTTGCGTTGCTCGCAAACCCTTCATTCCCGGCAAAATCGATTGGCGAATTCATTGCCATGGCCAAGAAGGACCCCGGCAAATTCAATCTCGGCACCTCGGCTGTCGGCACTGGCGGCTACATGTGCGCCGAGCTGTTCAAGTCCGAAGCGGGGGTTGATGTCGCGATCATTCCATACAAAGGCACGGCGCCGGTGATGAATGACCTGCTCGGAGGTCACGTGCCCATCGCGTTTGGCGTGCTGCCTCCCGCGCTCGGCAATCTCCAGGCGGGCAAGCTGCGCGCCGTCGCGGTCACGAGCAAAAAGCGCTTTTCACTGTTGCCCGATGTGCCGACCTTCGATGAATCCGGGATGCCCGGATTCGAAGCCGTGCTTCACTACGGTCTTTTGGCTCCCGCCGGCACACCGAAAGAGGTTATCGAGCGGCTCAGCGAAGAATTGCGCAAGATTGTCGATATCCCCGAGGTGCAAGAGCAGATTCACAAGGAAGGCGGCGATCCCTTGACGTCGACACCGGCCGAATATGGCGTGGATATCGACAAGGAAGAAAGCAAGTGGGGCGCGCTCGTGAAAAAGCTGGGGTTGAAAGTCGAGTGACGATGCGGCGGTCAATTCTCCGCGCGTTGATTCTTGGCTGTCTCGTATGCGTTGCCGGTATTTCCAATGCCGAGGATTACCCGAGCCGGCCGATCACTCTGGTCGTGCCATTTCCGCCCGGCGGCAGCACAACGGTCATGGCCCGCATTGTCGGTGACAAGCTTTCAGCCGCACTTGGCCAGCAGATCGTGGTGGAGAACAAAGGCGGAGCCGGTGGCACGATCGGAACCCGTTTCGTCGCAAAGGCCGCACCCGACGGGTACACCATCCTGCTGAGTTACACGGCGACTATGGCGATCGCGCCGGCGATGAACGCCAATGCCGGCTACGATCCACGCAAGGATCTGACGCCTATCGGGATGATCGGATTTGCGCCGAATGCGCTGGTCGTGCACCCGTCACTGCCGGTCCACTCGATTGCCGAGCTGATTGCGTACGCGAAAGCAGCTCGCGCGCCTCTGCAATATGGTTCGCCCGGCGTAGGCACTGTGAACCACCTGGCCGGCGAATACCTTGCGAACGAAGCCGGCGTGAAGTTGCAGCATGTGCCGTACAAGGGAAACGGCCCGGCGATAAGCGATCTCCTTGGTGGTCATATTCCGATGATGTTTCTCCCGGTCCCTGTCGCGGTCGGCAATGTGAAAGCGGGAACGCTGCGCGGTCTAGCGATCACCAGTGCGACACGATCGAGCCTGCTCCCGGATCTGCCGACGCTCGCCGAAAGCGGCGTGCCTGGCTTTGAAGCCATGCTGCGGTATGGTCTTGCCGCTCCAGCGGGGACGCCACCCGCGGTAATCGCGCGCCTGAACAAGGAACTCAACGCGGCGCTTGCCAGCGACGATGTAAAGAGCCGTCTTGCTACAGAAGGCGCCGAAGCCTTGCCGGGAACGCCCGAGGCCTATGCCGCCGATATCAGCGCTGATGAAAAGAAATGGGGTGGGCTGGTGAAGAAGCTCGGTTTGAAGGTAGAATAGCGCTTCGCCGCCAAGCAGCCATATTGTGCTGCTCGGATTCGCAGGGGACAGGGCACATAATGACCATCGAGGCCGCCATGAAATTCCGCACGACATCTCGGGCGCTCATCGCTGCTGCGTTTCTCGCCGCGCTAGGCGCTGCGCCAACTGCGCAGGCCTTCACCATTCAGGATTCGAATGGTTCGAGCGGTGGCGCGGGCTTCATTGATTTGGACAAGCCGGCGGCGCCGCCGGACCGCCTTGGGACAGGGTCGCGCTTCGACAGCGAAAACGGCAAGTCAACGATGAAGCAGGGCAACACGACCTTCCAGTTCGGGTCGCAGCGCTCTTTCGATGAGCGCTACAACACCAATAACCTGTTCGACCCCTACGCCCGTGAAGGGCGTTAGCGTTTAGCGCTTCCGGGTCAGGAAGGCCGCGAGCGCCTTTTGCGCTTCGGGCGAGGCGAGCCGCGTCTTGAAGGCCTCGACCTCTTCGTCGATACGCGCGACGATCTCTTCGAGCGAGCCGCGCATCAAACGGCGTGCCGCGACGACGCTCTCCGTCGGCAGTGCGGCAATTTCGTTTGCAGTCGTGAGCGCGCGTGCGTCCAGTTCGGCAGCCGGCACAACAGTGTTGACGATACCTGCATCCCTGGCCTGGTCGGCGTTCAGGGGCTTGCCCATCACCAGCAGCGAGAAGGCGCGCGCGTGACCCATCAACCGCGGCGCAATCAGGCTGGAGCCTCCTTCCGGCACCAGGCCGAGTGACACGAAGGGCGTTAGCAAAACAGCGTTGTCGCTTGCGATCACATGGTCGCAGTGCAGGAGCATGGTGGTACCGACGCCGACGGCGGCACCGCTCACAGCGGCGACCAGCGGTTTTTCGCAGCGCGCCAGTGCGTGCAGGAACCGGATGATTGGCGTGGCAAGTCCGCCTGCTCGCGCCATCGTCACGAAATCATTGAGGTCGTTGCCGGCACAGAAAACGTCGGGCGCGCCGGCGATGATCAGGCATTTCACGCTGTCGGACTTGCCCGCATCCTCGATGGTCGAGGCCATCGTTTCATACATTGCGAGCGTGAGGGCGTTCTTCTTGTCCGCCCGGTTCATGCGAATCTTGCGGACCGGACCTTCGTTGCTGATCAGAATGTCGGGCATCGATTCTTTCCAAATGTCGAACAAATGAGTCGGAAATCAGGTGAGACCAAGTTGGGCTGTTAAATAACCGGGAAAAGCCACACGCATCAGCACGGCGATGGACGCGGGCGAATGGCCTATAGCGCCTTCGCCATCTCCCGCAGCCTGAATTTCTGGATCTTGCCGGTGCTCGTCTTCGGAATTTCCGCAAACACGACGTAGCGGGGGCATTTATAGGATGCCAGGTGCTTGCGGCACCATTGCATCAATTCGTCGGTGCTCGCCTTCGTACCCGGTTTCAATTCGACAAAGGCGCAGGGCGTTTCACCCCATTTGTCGTCAGGCTTCGCAACGACTGCGGCCGCGGCAACCGCGGGATGCTTGTAAAGCGCGTCTTCCACCTCGATCGACGAAATATTCTCGCCTCCGGAAATGATGATGTCCTTGGAACGGTCCTTGAGCTGGATGTAGCCGTCGGCATGCATGACGCCGAGATCGCCGGTATGAAACCAGCCGCCGTCAAACGCCTTGTCCGTCGAGGGTTTGTTCTTGAGATAGCCTTTCATGACCACATTGCCCCGCATCATCACTTCGCCGAGCGTCTCGCCGTCGCGCGCGACAGGTGTCATTGCCTCCGGATCGAGCACGTCGAGTGCCTCAAGCGCGCCGTAGCGCACGCCCTGGCGCGCCTTCTTCACCGCCTGTTCGGCCGGCGTGAGCGCCTCCCATTCCTCGTGCCAGTCGTTGACCACCGCCGGTCCGTAGCTCTCGGTCAATCCATAAAGATGCGTGACGCTGAAGCCCGCTTCCTTCATCGCGGCGAGCACGGCTTCAGGCGGTGGCGCCGCGGCCGTGAAGAATTCGAGGACGTGCGGCAGCGGTTTCCTTTCGTTGGCCGGCGCATTGAGCAGCGTCGCCATCACGATCGGCGCTCCGCACAGATGCGTGACTTTGTGATCGGCGATCGCCTCATACATCGCCGGCGCACGCACGGCCCGCAGGCAGACATGCGTGCCGGCAACGACAGAGATTGACCAGGGGAAGCACCAGCCGTTGCAATGAAACATCGGCAAGGTCCAGAGATAGACCGGGTGTTTGCCCATGGAGCAGGTCACGACGTTGCCGACCGCGAGCAGATGCGCGCCGCGATGGTGATAGACGACGCCTTTGGGATCGCCGGTGGTGCCCGAGGTGTAGTTGAGCGTGATCGCGTCCCACTCATCATCGGGCATTTTCCAGCTGTAGGCAGGATCGCCCTGCGCGACAAACTCCTCGTATTCTATTGAACCGAGCCGGTCGCCTGAGCCGTTGTATTCCGGATCGTCGTAGTCGATCACCAGCGGCTTTGCCTTGCAGAGCGCAAGCGCCTCTTTCATCACCTTCGAGTATTCGCGGTCGGTGATCACGATTTTTGCGTCCGCATGGTCGAGCGAGAAGCCAATGATCGCCGCGTCGAGCCGCGTGTTGAGCGTGTTGAGCACGCCCTGGCACATCGGCACACCATAGTGGCATTCGAGCATGGCCGGCGTATTGGCGAGAAATACCGAAACGGTGTCGCCGCGCTTGATGCCATGCTTGGCCAGCGCGGACGCCAGCCGGCGCGCGCGGGCATAAAATTCGGCGTAGGAGCGGCGCAGAGGGCCGTGGATGATGGCGGTATGATCGGGGAAAACCGCGGCCGCGCGTTCGAGAAAACCCAGCGGTGTCAGCGGCTGGTAGTTTGCCGGATTGCGATCGAGATCGATGTCGTAGGGCGTTTTCGCCATTGGGCCGCTCATTCCCCCGATTATGACACTATTGAACAGTGTTGCGTCCCGATAGACAATCTGGACGAGCAGATCCCGGCCGGCGACTTTGATCCGTGGGGGATGGGCGCTAGGCGAGGGAATCGAGTTTCGACCCAAATAGCTACAAATTCCGCGACCGCGTCTTCTTCGCCGGCTAGTCCGGCGCGCGCAACGGCTTGTTTGCGTGCACGGGTGGCGACACAATAACCGTTCGGAGGAACGCCGATGGACGCCCGAAGCAGCCGCTATCACGAGGTCTACGCGCACTGGCAGCGCAGCCCGGAGATTTTCTGGGCAGAGGCTGCGGCCGAAATCGACTGGTACGAGAAGCCGAAAGAGATTTTCGACGCTTCGGCCGGCATCTACGGCCGCTGGTTTGTCGGCGGCACCTGCAACACCTGTCACAACGCGCTCGATCGCCACGTTCTCGCCGGCCGCAACGACCAGCCGGCGCTCATTTACGATTCCCCCGTCACCAATACGGTGAAGACCTTCACCTACGGCCGCATGCTGTCAGAGGTGCAACTGCTCGGCGCCATACTGCGCGAATTCGGCGTGGAAAAAGGCGATCGTGTCGTCATCTACATGCCGATGATTCCGGAGGCTGTCTTCGCCATGCTCGCTTGCGCGCGCATCGGTGCCATCCACTCGGTCGTGTTCGGTGGCTTTGCGGCAAAAGAGCTCGCAACCCGCATCGACGACTGCCGGCCGAAGGTGATCCTCTCCGCGAGCGGCGGCATCGAGGGCGCGCGGGTCGTGCCGTACAAGCCGCTGCTCGATGAAGCGATCAATCTCGCGCAGCATAAGCCGAAGGCGTGCATGATCTTCCAGCGCCCGCGATGCGAAGCCGCGCTGACGCCGGGCCGCGATCACGACTGGCGGACGGTGTGGGAGAATGCGGTCAATTACGCCAAGACCAGCGAATGCGTGCCGGTCGCCGCCACCGATCCGCTCTACATTCTCTACACGTCAGGCACGACTGGCATTCCGAAAGGTGTCGTGCGCGACAATGGCGGCCACATGGTCGCGCTCAAATGGTCGATGCAGAATCTCTACGGCGTTTCGCCCGGTGAAGTCTGGTGGTCCGGTTCCGACATCGGCTGGGTGGTCGGCCATTCCTACATTGTCTATGCGCCGCTGTTTCACGGCTGCACGACGATTCTCTATGAGGGAAAGCCGGTCGGTACGCCGGACGCCGGCGCGTTCTGGCGTCTGATCGCGCAGCATGGTGTCGTGGCGCTGTTCACCGCGCCGACCGCGTTCCGCGCCATCAAGAAGGAAGATCCGAAAGGCGCGCTGATCGGGAAATACGATCTCACCAAATTCCGCACGCTGTTTCTTGCCGGCGAGCGCGCCGATCCGCCGACCATCCAATGGGCGGAGGAAGTGCTCAACGTGCCGGTGATCGACCACTGGTGGCAGACGGAAACAGGCTGGTGCATCGCCGGCAATCCGGTCGGGCTCGGCGCACTGCCCGTGCGTTACGGTTCAGCCTGCGTGCCGATGCCGGGTTACGCGATCGATATCGTCGACGAGGCCTGCAAGGTGCAGTCTGCGAACAAGATCGGCTCGATCGTGGTGAAGCTGCCGCTGCCGCCGGCCTGTTTTCCGACGCTGTGGCAACAGGACGAGCGCTTCAAGGAAAGCTATCTCGCGGAATTCCCCGGCTACTACAAGACGGCGGACGCGGGCTACAAGGATGACGACGGCTACGTCTATGTGATGAGCCGCACCGATGACATCATCAATGTCGCCGGCCACAGGCTCTCCACCGGCGGCATGGAGGAAGTGCTCGCCGGACATCCCGACGTCGCCGAATGCGCCGTGCTCGGCATCAGGGACGATCTCAAGGGCGAAGTGCCGTGCGGCTTCATCGTGCTCAAGGCCGGCGTGAACCGCCCGCCGTCTGAAATCGAAACGGAAATCGTCGCGCTGGTGCGCGAAAAGATAGGACCGGTCGCGGCATTCAAGCTTGCCATCACCGTAGCGCGTCTGCCCAAGACGCGTTCGGGAAAAATCCTGCGCGGCACGATCAAGAAAATCGCCGACGGCGAATTCTGGACAATGCCGGCGACGATCGACGATCCGGCGGTTCTCGACGAGATCGGCAGCGCGCTGAAGGGCCACGGTCTTGGCGGCAAGCGAACGGGTTCGTAACGGACCGGGTGCGGTTGCTAATTACCGAAATCGCCTCAGCGCGCGTGACAAATCGATCACACAAAAACTCAAAAGCAGGTTTCGTCGTACCTTTGCGGCAATGCAGCCACGGTCTCGCCCCGATTCGCTGTCGATTTTGACACACGGGGACGCGCAACATGTGTTTTTGTGGTCGTGCAGTAAATCCGACAGCGACGAATGATCGCGTCGCGAATTTCCGCTTCCGCAAAATCGTAGGTCTTGGTCCTGTCGCGCTTGCAGCGATGACGCTCGCGGCCTGCAATCAGTACACGGTCGCCACCAACAAATCAGGCGTGCCCGGCGCCAACCGCCAGGTGGCGCTGCTGGAGCAAAGTGGCGAGCCGACGATACGCCACGTTGCAGTCAGGCGGGTGAGACACACGCCGATCAAACGTCCGGTCGAGACGCAATTTGCCTCGCATGGAATCGCCAGCTTCTACTCCGATGAACAGCAGACCGCTAATGGCGAAAAATTCGATCCGAACGCCATGACCGCCGCGCACCGCACCTTGCCGTTCGGCACAAAGTTGCGGGTAACGAACCTCGCCACCGGTCGCTCCGTGATGGTTCGCGTCAATGATCGCGGCCCTTACATTTCGGGCCGTGTGGTCGATGTGTCTTATTCTGCAGCTGAATCTTTGGGGATCGTGGGGAGAGGTATCGCGAAGGTCAAACTTGACGTCGTTCACTAAATGGGGCGCCGCCCGGCAAGGGGAGGCGAGCCGACCGCCCGAGCGCGATCAGGGGACGTCTGCGCTCGGGCGGGGCTACCCTTCCGCCGGGTCCCGGTTCGGGAAATCCCTGGGAGCAAATTAATTGATGTAGTCGGGAACCACTACGTTCAAACGACATTGGCTCAGTTACATCGCCCCAACGAGAGGAGATTTTCGTGCCCTCGCGTGTCATCCATCTAATTAACCCCAAAACAGATTCCCTCACCACCCGCCCGCTTTACCTGAACCGAGCACTCTACTCGCCCCTTGCGGGGCTGCTCGCGGTCGCGGCTTGCATTCCGCGCGACAAGTACGAAGTGGTGCTGACGGATGAAAACATCGAAACGATCGATTTCGATCTGAAGGCCGACCTCGTCGGCATCTCCGCGATGACGAGTTACGTCAACCGCGGCTACGAGATCGCCGACGAATTCCGTGCCAAAGGCATTCCTGTCGTCATGGGCGGCGTGCATCCGAGCTTCATGCCGCAGGAAGCGCTCAAGCATGCCGACGCGGTGGTCATCGGCGAGGTCGAGCTCGTCATCGACAAGCTGCTCGACGATCTCAAGCAAGGGCAGATGAAAGGAATGTACAAATCGACCAAGCTGCACCCGATGGTCGGCCTGTCGATGCCGCGCTACGACCTGCTGAAGAAGCATCGCTACGTGAACAAGACCTTTGTGCAGACCTCGCGCGGCTGCCACCAGGGCTGCACGTTCTGCGCCGAGCCGTTGATGAACGGGCTGAAATTCCGCTATCGGCCGGTCGATGAAGTGATCCATGAGATGGAAAACTGCGGTTCGCGCATCATCTCGATCAACGACGCGGATTTTTTCGGTACGCCCGAGCGTCCGAAGCAAGTGATGCGGGCCCTGAAAGGGCGCAACATTCTGTGGCAGGCCGGGGTGACCTCGAAGCTTGCGCAGGATGATGGCATGCTCGAGCTCGCTGCGGAAAGCGGATGCACGCTGCTCAGCATCGGCTTTGAATCGATATCCCGCTCGACGCTCACCAGCGTGCACAAGCACGTCAACCGGCCGGACACATTCGCAGCGTTGGTCGAAAAAGTGCACTCCTACGGCATCATGGTGTTCGGCCTGTTCATGTACGGCTTCGACGGTGACGATCTCTCCGTGTTCGACCAGACCGTCAACTTCAACATCGATTCGAGATACGACGCCTGCGCCTATTCGACCTTGACCCCTTATCCGGGCACGCTGACCTGGTACGAGATGAAAAAGGCGAACCGCATCGTTTCCTTTGACTGGACGATGTATGACCAGGGCCACGTCGTCTACCGTCCGGCACAGATGTCGGGCGATGAACTGCGCATCGGCGTCGACCGGGCCTATAGAAATTTCTACGCAACATCCTCGATCGCCAAACGGTTTCCAATGAGCGGCAAACGCCATCGCGCGCAATGGGTGGTCTACAACATGATGATGCGGAGGGGCTCAAAGACCGAGAACATTCAGTCGATCGCCGCGCCGACAGCGGAGCCGGACAACGCTCCGATACCCCCGATTCTGCCGATCAAGCGCGAGTGGCGCGAAGCCGTGCTCGAAGCGGTCGGCGGCGGGCCTGGTCCGCATCTGAGCTAGCTCAGATCGACGCGTCGTCAATGCCCCGCTTGAGCTTTATGGCCGCGAGAAACTCCTGGCGGGTTTTGAAATTCGTGCGGAAAACGCCGAGCATGCGGCTTGTCACCATCGTGACGTCGGAGCGGCGAACGCCGCGCGTCGTCATGCACTCATGTGCGCCTTCGATGACGACGGCGACGCCAGACGGCTTGAGCACACTGTTGAGGCATGAGGCGATTTCGGCCGTCATTTTTTCCTGCACCTGCATTCTTTTTGCGAAGACATCGACTAGCCTCACGAGCTTGGAAATCCCGACGACACGCCTGCGCGGAAGGTAGCCGATGTGAACGCGGCCGATGATCGGTGCGATGTGATGCTCGCAATGGGATTCGAACCGGATATCGCGCAACAGCACCATCTCGTCGTAGCCGGCGACTTCCTCGAAGGTGCGGCGAAGATATTCGCTCGGGTCTTCGAAATAGCCGGCAAACCATTCTTCGTAGGCGCGAACTACACGGGCCGGCGTGCCGCGAAGTCCTTCCCTGTCCGGGTCGTCCCCGGCCCATTGGATGAGGGTCCGGACGGCGTTCTCGGCCGCTGCCCGCGACGGCCGTTCGTCCTTGCTGCGCACACCTTTTGTCAGGCGACGACCGGATTTCATGCTGAGCTCCCAGCCTCTGGCATTGCCGATGGTGAAAAGAATACCGCGACTGCCTCGGGTATGTCCCGGGGAGCCTTTCAATCAATGCGGTGATCGGAAGGGCGTTCCTCGCGGCGGGGACGCCTCGGCAGTGTCAGCGTTTCACGCAGGTCTTCACGTAGCTGCGACGCTGCATGAAGCTCAATTTCTATTCGCGCGCCTCACGCTGGCAGACGGCACGTTTTTCCATGGCAATTCTGTCGGCCTTGGCGATCTCGCCCGGACTTCTCGGTTTTGCTGGAGGCGATTGCGTTTGCGAAAACGCTAGCGTGGCGCTCAAAAGAAACAGACTGATGGCGGTGAAGATAACCAGGGATCGTGACACGGGAGAGCTCGATATTGCTGGACTGTCGTCACGAGCAATATCGCTTGTGCTCTCTACATCGGCAACAGCAATTCGAGCTTTTCACAGTCTGAATCGTTCGCCATGCCGCAGACGATCACACCATGACGATGGGGAGATGCGGTCTGGTGGGAGGATGGGGCGGTGACTTTGCCACTTGTGACGTGTGCCGCAGCTGAGGGCGTATGCGTATGCACAGTGCGGGCGACTGCTACTGATGCGAGCAGGGCCAAAGCGGCAGCAGCAGTGATAAATCTGATTTTGCGCGATATCATTTTGGTTACCTCGCGAATCCGTCGCGTTTGAAATCGAAATAACAAAAATTTTGCTCTGCACAAGACAAAGCGTTCTCACATTAAATTGTTCAGTGGCATTAACCGCTTGTTTGAATATTGCACCGCCACCGGCCCGCATCGGTCGTATGGCTTGCATAGCGGCTTTGCAGAATGCGAATGCGTCGAGCGCCACAGTCGCGTCACCGTGATGATAGCCAAATGACATACATGCCCCTCTACATCTGTACGGCATGCGGTACCCAATATCCGGACAGCGCGAAGGCGCCCGGCGAATGCCCTATCTGCGAGGAGGAGCGGCAATACGTTCCGCCGCGCGGGCAAACCTGGACTACGCTCGAGGCCCTGTCGCAAAGCCACATGAATAGCTTCCGCGAATACGACACCGGTATGATCGGAATCAGCGCCGGCTTTGCCATCGGCCAGCGCGCACTGCTCGTGCGCACGGAAGGCGGCAATATTTTGTGGGACTGCGTTGCTACTCTTGATGCGGCAACGATCAGCATGATCAAGGGTCTTGGCGGCCTGAAGGCGGTCGCGATTTCGCATCCGCATTTCTACACGACAATGAACGAATGGGCGGGGGCCTTCGACTGTCCGATCTATCTCAATGCTGCCGATCGGGACTGGATCATGCGCAAAGGTCCGGCGGTGAAATTATGGGAGGGCGACACGCTCAAGCTTTGGGACGGCGTCACGCTCGTGCGCTGTGGCGGACATTTTCCCGGCGGAACGGTGATGCATTGGGCCGGCGGCGCCGGCGGGCGCGGGATCGTCTGCGCAGGCGACATTCTGACGGTTGCCACCGATCGCAAGTGGCTTTCCTTCATGCGCAGCTATCCGAATTTCATTCCGTTGTCGGCGCGCGAAGTCGAGCACATCGGCAAATCGCTCGAGCCGTTTCGGTTTGACATGATCTACGGTCACTATTTCGACCGCGTCATTCCCAAGGACGCCAAGCAGGTCCTGGAGAAATCCGTCGCACGCTACGTCGCCGCCATCAACGGGACGCGCGGATACTGAAAAGCGTCACAAGTCCGGCCGCGCGAATACCGGGTGGGGGGGTTGGCCCGCGCGGCCGGGTGAGTACGCCTCAGATGAGGACGACCCCACAGCCACGAATCGAGTCATGGTCCAATACCGGCGAAAATTGTCAGCCGCGATTACTCGCTGTCTTTCTCGCTTTTGGCGCCGAGCTGCTTGAGCTTGGCGAAAACGGCACTGACATCGAGTTCTCCCGGCTTCTTCTCCGGCTCCGCGGTGGTCGCGACTTCCGCTTCCTTGCGCGCGGTTGTCTCGGCGGCCGGCAGCAGAGTGGCGCCAGTATCGGCCGGTGAGGGCTTTTCCTTGTTGGCGCGTTGCACTTCGAGGTCGAGGTCAATTTGCGAAGCGAGACCGAGTGTCACAGGGTCCATCGGCGTGAGGTTTGCCGAATTCCAGTGCGTGCGGTCGCGGATCGAGGCGATCGTCGACTTCGTCGTACCCACAAGGCGCATGATCGCGCTGTCCTTGAGTTCCGGATGGTTGCGCACCAGCCAGAGGATGGCATTCGGCCGGTCCTGGCGACGCGAAACCGGCGTATAGCGCGGGCCCTTCTTGCTGCGCTCGGCCGTCGGAATGGCCACCTTCGGCTCGGTGAGCTTCAAACGCGATTCCGGATTTTTTTCTGCTTCCGCGATCTGCTCGCGCGTCAGTTGGCCCGTCACGATGGGGTCGAGGCCTTTAATTCCCTGTGCGGCGTCTCCGTCGGCAATTGCCTTCACTTCAAGCGGGTGCAGCTTGCAGAATTCTGCGATCTGGTCGAATGAGAGCGCGGTGTTGTCCAACAGCCAGACGGCGGTCGCCTTTGGCATCAAGGGTGCTGCGGTCGCCATGGCAAAATCTCCTCTATGCTTCGCCCGCCCTCAGGCGAAGCTTTTAGATCATCTTTGATGATCGGAAAGTGGCGGGAATATAGGGGGACTGGCGGAGTCATGCAACCGTTCCGCTTGACAGAGTGGGTCCGCGCACCCCATGTCGATACCGCGATTGCGCGCCAAAACCGCGTCCTTTGAGGTTAATAATGCCGCAAAAACCGGCCCAGCCTGTTCTGAAAGTGCTGCTCTGCTCGCCGCGCGGCTTCTGCGCGGGGGTGGTGCGAGCCATCGAGTCGGTGGAGCGGGCGCTCGCCATCTATGGGGCGCCGGTCTACGTCCGTCACGAGATTGTGCACAACCGCTATGTCGTCGACAGCCTGCGCGCCAAAGGCGCGATTTTCGTCGAGGAACTCAGCGAAGTTCCCAGTGACCATGCGCCGGTGATCTTTTCGGCGCATGGCGTGGCGCGCGCGATACCCGAGGAGGCGCAGCGTCGCAATCTCTTCACGATCGACGCGACCTGCCCGCTGGTCACGAAAGTGCACCGCGAGGCCGAGATTCATAACCGTCGCGGGCGCGAGATTGTCCTCATCGGCCATGCCGGTCATCCGGAAGTTGTCGGAACCATGGGGCAGCTCCCGCAGGGGAGCATTACGCTCGTCGAGACGCTCGAGGATGTGGCGCAATTCACCCCGCGCGATGCCAACAAGCTTGCTTACGTCACACAGACGACGCTTTCGGTCGACGACACGGCGGCCATGGTTGATCTTCTGAAGCAGCGTTTTCCGGACATCTCAGGTCCGCACAAGGAAGACATCTGCTACGCGACCACAAATCGTCAGGATGCGGTCAAACGCGTTGCACCAGTCGTCGATGCCATGATCGTTGTCGGCGCTCCCAATTCATCGAATTCGCAGCGGCTGAAGGAAGTGGCCGAGAAGTCCGGCTGTCCGCGCGCGCTGCTGATGCAGCGTGCTGCCGAGATCAAGTGGAGCGATTTCGATGGCGTCGCGCGCCTCGGCATCACCGCCGGCGCTTCCGCTCCTGAGGTCCTGGTTGAGGAAATCATGGGCGCGTTTGCCGAGCGCTATATCCTCGATATTGAAACTGTCACTGCGACGGAGGAGGGAGTCTTCTTCCCGCTACCCCGTCCACTGCGTGACCACGAGGCGGCGGAGTGACGCTGCATGGCGGTCTACACCGACGTCTCGGCGGACGATCTCACCCGCTTCCTTTCGGTTTATGACATCGGCGAACTGCTCTCGTACAAAGGCATCGCTGAAGGCGTCGAGAATTCGAATTTTTTGGTGCATGCCGGCGCCGGCAATTTCATCCTCACCCTCTATGAAAAGCGCGTTGCCGAAGACGACCTGCCTTTTTTTCTGGGGCTCATGGAGCATCTTGCCGCGCGCGGGATCACCTGCCCCCAGCCGGTAAAAAACCGGCAGGGCGGCGTTCTCGGTAAGATCGCCGGCCGACCCGCTGCGATTGTGACCTTTCTCGATGGATTGTGGATCAGACGGCCCAGTCCCGCCCACTGCTCGGCCGTGGGGGAGGCCTTGGCGCGCCTGCATCTCGCCGGCGCTGCCTTCAAGCAGAAACGCGCCAATGCCTTGTCGATCGAGAGCTGGCGTCCGCTCTACGAACACGCCAAGGCACGTGGCGACAGCGTACGGCAAGGGCTTTGCCGCGAAATTGAGATGGAGCTCGACGAGCTGGAAAAATCCTGGCCGCGCCGGCTGCCGCAAGGCGTCATCCACGCCGACCTATTTCCCGACAACGTTTTTTTCCTCGGCGACAAGTTGTCCGGACTGATCGATTTTTATTTTGCCTGCACCGATACGCTCGCCTACGACGTTGCGGTCTGCCTCAACGCCTGGTGCTTCGAGTCGGATCATTCCTACAACGTCACCAAAGGGCGATCGCTGCTCAATGCCTATGGCAAGGTGCGGGCCCTTTCCGAAGCCGAGCGAAACGCTCTTCCCGTCCTTGCGCGCGGTGCGGCGATGCGCTTTCTGCTCACGCGCCTGGTCGATTGGCTGGCGGTGCCGGATGGCGCCCTGGTGCGGCCAAAAGATCCCCTGGAGTACTATCGCAAGCTGCGGTTTCACCAGTCGGTGAAATCCGTGCAGGATTACGGCCTCGGGGCATGATCGCGAAAAGCAAACGCCGTCGTTCCGCCTGCGTGCGCGAAGGAAAATCCATGTGAGCGAGCAGCGCGTCACCATACACACTGACGGTGCCTGTTCCGGCAATCCCGGACCTGGCGGCTGGGGCGCGATCCTCACCTTCGGTGACAATGAAAAGGAACTCAAGGGCGGCGAACCGCACACGACAAACAACCGCATGGAGCTGATGGCGGCCATCTCGGCGCTAGAGGCGCTCAAGCGGCCTTGTACGATCGATCTTCATACCGACAGCGAATATCTCAAGAACGGGATCACTACATGGATCCACGGCTGGAAGAAGAATGGCTGGCGGACTGCCGACAAGAAACCGGTGAAGAACGTCGATTTATGGAAGCGGTTGGACGAAGCACTTGCCCGTCACAAAGTGCATTGGCACTGGGTCAAA
>Ga0182033_10000057_pt1 | contig 45357 bp, 35 predicted proteins | sample tim00Cox0000000H_FD_125968 | JGI IMG/M metagenome (GOLD analysis project Ga0182033, IMG submission 125968) | Lab enrichment of tropical soil microbial communities from Luquillo Experimental Forest, Puerto Rico - timezero.00C.oxic.00.000.00H | ecosystem: Environmental > Terrestrial > Soil >...
AGCGGGAAGCCCATCATCGGGAACAACCCGCGAGACGAGTCCGAGGCGATGCGCTTCGGTGGCGTTGATCTGATGGGCGGTCAGGATCAGATGCGCGGCGGCTTGCATGCCAATCAGGCAAGGCAAGGTCACCAATGCAACGGGCGGAAAGCAGCCGAGCTTGATTTCCGGCTGGCCGAACTGCGCGGATTGTGTAGCAAGAACCAAATCACAAAACGTCGCGAGTTCCATGCCGCCCCCGAGACAGTAACCATGGACGGCAGCAATGGTCAGGCACTCGGCGGCGGCCAGACGGCGAAACACGGCGTGAAACGCAGAGAGCATTCGGCCGACACGCTTGGGCGTGTGATCGGCAACATCGGCGCCCGCGCAAAATGCTTTAGCGCCAGCGCCCTGAAAAATCACGATATCGGATTTCGGCAGCGCACGTCCGAGCGCCACGTCGAGCGACTCCATCATGGCAATGTTCAAAATATTCAAAGGCGGGCGGTCGAGCGTGACCCAAGCCGTGCGATGCTCGAAGCGCAACTGGATCGTTTCGCCAGTCATGCGTAGCGGGAGCGGAAAAAGAGGGCTATTTGCCGCGGAATTGGGGTGGCCTCTTTTCAAAGAATGCGCTGATTCCTTCGCTACAATCTTGAGAGAGATAGCAGCGGATTTGTTCCTCGACTTCCTGTCTCAGCGCCAAAGCCAGTTTTTCACTTTCGCTCGCAAACAAGGTTTTCTTGACGGCACGAATCGGGAACGGCGGGCCCTCGGCAATTTTTCGCGCGAGCGAGTTCACCTCGGCTTCGAGCCCGGTGGCCGGGACGACTTGATTCACGATACCCAGTTGCAGCGCGGTTTTTGCGTCGATCATGTCGCCGGTATAAAAAAGCTCGGCGGACTTTGCCGGGCCGACCAGCTGCGGCAAAAAGTACGTTCCGCCGAAGTCCGGAAACAAGCCGACCTTGGCGAAGTTCTGCCCGAACATGGCTTCCTCGGCGGCGATTCGAATATCCGCCGCAAGAGCGAGGTTCATTCCCGCGCCGGCGGCAGCGCCGTTGACGGCGGCGATGACCGGCTGCGGCATGGAACGCATGGTTAGCACGGCTTGCGTCCCGGAGGCCAGGAGCAATTCCAGATCACGCGTCGCGCCGGTCGTGCGGACTTGTCCAATCAAGGCAAGATCGCCTCCGGCGCAAAACGCGCGACCGGCCCCGGTGAGCACAACAACGCGAACGGATCCATCTTTTGCGAGGCGACCGAGAGCATCGTTCAGCGTGGTGACAAGTTTGGTGTCGAGAGCGTTCAGGCGGTCGGGACGGTTCATCACCAGAGTGGCGACGCCGTCGTGTCTGGCTTCCAAGAGCACGGAAGGAGCCGGTGCCGGTTGCGGAGAATTGCTCATAAAGTGCCCCGTTTAGTGTGCTTGAGTGTCCCTGGCTTTTTCAACTCGCTCCACCAGCTTGGCGAGTTTTCGAAAGTGCAGCAGTTTTTCGCTCTTGAACTTGTTGTTCGCCCCGCTCGTAGAGGGCAGAACGTAAACACGCGCGCCGTAAAGCAATTCTTTCTGTACCCCGTACTTGCAGCGCCGCTGCGCGAATTGCTCGTAGGTGAGCTTACCGTTAAAAGCAACGACGTGGGGAGTAAACTCCTCGAGCTTTTGCGAGAGAACGATGCGTCCCTCCGCAAAATCTTCGCGCTTCAACTCCTCGACGCCTTTGGTGGGCCGCTTCACCAAGTCGGTGAGGCCAATGCCAAATTCAATCACCCGCCGGTCGTCGTGGTAATCAAAGGGTTCGGGTACGACACCACTCTCGTACAGGATGGGCCAGAATTCGTTGCCGCGCCCCGCATAGTAGTGACCGACACGGACAGAAGACTCGCTGGGATTGCACCCCACGACGACAAGCTTCATGCCTTTGCGAAGATGGTCTGGGAGCGTCCGCATGAGGACAGCTTACTATGCCTTTTGACCTTTTTGTTCTCGTTTGAACCCGAGTGCGCGCTTTTCTAAATAGGCAGCCCGGCTGTTCGGAACCGGCTAACTCCCGGAGCCGCCCCAAAACGGCAGTTCTCTGCCGAGTTTTCTCTCGCGGACGGCAGCGTACACTTTCATGGCAACAGCCAGATCCCATGAAGCAATGCCGTTGGACTTGAACAGGGTGATCTCGGAGTCGCTCGTGCGCCCGCTGATCTTGCCGGCGACCACATCAGATAGCTTCCGGACGCCGGTCCAGCAGATTTCGTCTCCTTTGAACGCGATGATCAGGTCGCCCGCTTCCTGGCGCGATTGCTCGGCCGAATCGACGACGATAACGTCGGCGCTGGCGACAGCCTCGTCATCCAATTCACGCTTATGTGCATGGTTCGCGCCAATGGCGTTGATGTGCACGGCCGGGGCCAAGTCGGTGCCGAAGACAACAGGTTGCGAGGAGGTCGTCGCGGTGCAAACGATGTCAGCGCCACGCACGGCGTCGCCGGCAGAAGAGCACGGGTTCACGGGGATTCCCACCTGCGAGGACATTTCCCCGCAGAACTTCTCGCGTTTGGCGGCATTGCGGCCATAAACACGCGCAGACTCGAGCTTTCGAACCGCGGCAACGGCTTCGAGCTGCGTGCGCGCCTGGCCGCCTGTTCCAATGATGGCAGCAACGCGCGAATTTTCGCGCGCCAGGTATTTGGTGGCTACGCCGGAGGCCGCTCCGGTGCGTAACTGCCCCAGGTAATCGGCTTCGATGACCGCGAGCAGATCGCCCGTAGCCATTTCATAGAGCGGAACGAGAAACCGCAGCTTGCCGCGCACGAAGGTGTATTGCTTCATGGCCACAAATCCAGCGGAGTAGTCGGCCGCAGCCATGTAGTGAAAAAAGCCGCCGTGGGACAATTCGAAGCGTCTTCGCGGGTGCACAACGACTTCTTCTGTAGCTTGTTTGCGCGAAGTCTCCTCGACGGCGCGAAGCGCCCGCGGCATGTCGAGCACTTGGCGCACTTCCGCTTCGCTGATATGCAGGGTCATTCGGTTTTTCTCCCCGCGGCCGCTCGCGCGCCGCAAAAGGACGTTCGATTCGAACGCCGACCAGATTAGCGCGTTGCTGGTTTGGCGTGTCTCATTGCCGCCCGTCTGCCCGAAGATTCTCCCGGTTCGCGGACGCGCCGCACAACGGTCTCGATCAGGCGGTAGACACGTTCTTCTTTGTCTGCGTTCAGGAGGCGGAATCGGAATTCCGGCTCGTCTTTGGGCCCCTTGCCGACGCCAATGGGCAGTTGTCCGCAGAGATTGTTTTCGATGAAGGCGGTTTCGTAGCGGCTTTTCTTCGCATACCAGGTGTAAACCCGCAGGGCGGTGAAGTCGCAAGCCTGGCCCTCCGGACCGCGCGTCGCGGCCAGGAGGTACTGCGGCTTGCCGCCGGAGGGATCCGGGACGCGATTCAGCTCAAACCAGGCCACCGGGCGAAGGTTTGACGACGACGCGCCGTCGCGCACGGGATCCGGCAAATCCAGGTCGATAAAGCGGGCAATCACCCAGCCGGCAATCGGCACGGTTTGATCCCAGGGTTCTGTGGTTGTCGCGGTTTCAGCGGCGCGCGAAGAAACTTCTCCGGGCGGGCGCGTGGCGATGCCGCGAACCAGGAACCAGTCTTCCCGCTTGGTTTCCTGCGGCTCGCCGGAGTCCTTTTCATCGGTGGTCTGCGCCCAATCGGCTCCGCCGCGCCCCACAATCTCGACCGGAACATTTCGCGCGAACTGGTAGAGGCGCGGCTCGGTGCGGCCCGGGAGTACGCGCAGGTTGGTGGAGACTTTCGTGCGCCCGCGCGCCTGCACCGGCATGTTGCGCGCCCGCTCGAGCAGCTTGATGCTGCGCTGCCAGAGCGCCGGCTCCATCAATTGGTGCGCCTCCACCCAGCCGATGGCGCCGCCGGGCGTTCGCACCTTCAGGTATTCATTGCGCCTGCTGAGGACCTCGACGCGCTCGCCGTAATGTAACTCACCCACCTGCTGCCGCACCTGGGCGATGCCGCTAAGCACCGGAGCGACCTGTTCGCTGACGAAGGCCTCACTCTGCGTTTCGCGCTTGGGCCGGAACATCCACGCGGCAACGGCCACAAGGCAAAGCAGCGGTACGGCGATAAGGAGCCTGCGCTTCATGCGCCTTCTTCTAACGCTGGGACGTTAGTTATTACCAGAACTTTCCTCTCGGTCATAAGCTCCGCGTCTCTGCCTGCGCCGTTAAAGATTGTACCCGAAAGCGTCGCGAGGGGAGTGCGCCGGTGGGCGCGATCCTTTTCTGTTAAAATGCCGCCGCTTCCATCAAAATCGCGCAAGAATCTTCTGCGGAGGTATGTGGATGAAGTCTCTCAATCTTCTCCAGCCCTTTGGGTTGCTGGCGCTGCGCCTGGTACTCGGCATGATCTTTTTCGCGCATGGCTACCCCAAGCTGGCACACCTAGGCGGCGGCATGCAGGAGTTTTTCGTACAGCATGGTTTGCCGGGATACTTCGTCTACGTGGCAGGCGTCCTGGAAGTATTTGGCGGTTTACTTTTGATGCTGGGGCTGTTTACGCGGCCGGCGGCGCTCTTGCTAGCCGCGGAGATGGCTGTGGCCATCTGGAAGGTGCATAGCAGCAAAGGATATCTGGCCATCCACGAATACGAATTTCCCCTGGCCCTTGCCGTGGCTTGCTTTGCGCTGGCCACCGTCGGCGCGGGAGCATTTTCTCTGGACAAACCCTTATTCGAGCGAGGGAGCTAGCAGTCGACCTCGCGTTAGGAACGTGCCGATGCCGGAGTCCCCGCGTTTGCAGCTTGACGAGGCGATTACGGCGCGGCTGGCGCTGATGTCGTCGGAACCACTCCGCCCGGGGCCAGCGGCAGAACCATCCAGAGAATCCCGTAAGCCAACAAACCGGTGCCAAAGCAAAGCACGGCAACCAGCCAAAGCACGCGAATGATCGTAGGATCCATGTCGAAGTAATCGGCAAGGCCCGCGCACACGCCCGCAACTTTCTTATCCGTGGACGAGCGCATCAGCCTCTTCGTGCCGCCTGTTTGCGGTGACAGGCCCGGCGGCGGAGTGTCCGGCTGTTTGGCGCCGCAGTTGTAGCAGAATTTGGACCCAATCGCGATGTCTTTTCGGCAATTCGGGCAAATCATGGATTAACCCTCGCAGAACGCATTCTCTGCGTCCCATCATTAGATACGAAAGTCATGACCGAATAGTTTCCTCGGGGTTCCTAGGGCGTAGTTTAAACCCGCCAGTCTCAGTATTCCAAAAGCTGTTTTACAGCGGCGGCGATGTGGCCCGTCTGCGGAAGGATCACGTCCTCGAGCTTCGGCTGGTAGGCGCAAAACGTATCCATGGCCGCCACGCGCTTGACCGGAGCGTCCAGCTCGTCGAACAACTGGTCTGCGATGCGCGCCGCAATTTCCGCCCCGAAGCCCCAGCTCAACATGTCCTCGTAGGCCACCATCACGCGATGCGTCTTGCGAACCGTCGCGGAGATCGCCTCCCAGTCGAAGGGCGAAAGCGAGCGCAGGTCGAGAATCTCCACGTCGAGGCCCTCGCGCTGGAGCTGCGCGGCGGCCACTTCCGCGCGGTGCACGAGAGCGCCATAGGTAATGATGCTCAGGTCGCTGCCCTCCTTCACCAGGCGCGCCTTGCCAAACGGGATCGTGAAATCCGGCCCGGGATTCTCCGAGCGGTTGTAAGGCTGCCGGTAAAGGTGTTTGTGCTCGAGGAACATCACCGGATCATCCGAGCGAATCGCCGTGCGCAGCAGCCCCGCGACGTCTAGCGCCGTCGAAGGCATGACCACGCGCAACCCCGGGCAGTGCGTGAAGATCGATTCGCCACTCTGGCTGTGATACACGCCGCCGCCGGTCAGGTAACCTCCGATGGGCACCCGCAGCACCACGGGCGCCTTGAACGTGCCATTCGAGCGCCAGCGCATCACCGCCAATTCATTGCGAAGCTGCATCATTGCCGGCCAGATGTAGTCAAAGAATTGAATCTCAGCGACGGGTTTTAAGCCGCGCACGGCCATGCCGAGGGCACGCCCCACGATGCTCGCCTCGGCCAGCGGCGAATTGAACACGCGATCGTGTCCATACTTCCGCTGCAGCCCCGAGGTCGCTTTGAAGACTCCGCCCTTCCCTTTTACGTGCTTCAGATTCTCTTCCCGGCTGGCGTCGGCTACGTCCTCGCCAAACACGATGATGCGCTCATCGCGGGCCATTTCGTCGGCAAGCGTCAGCGCGACCATCTCCACCATAGTTTTCGGTGCGCCCTGCAAATGCTGCTCGGATTCGAATGCCGCCGACGTCGGATCAATCTCCGGCGAATACACGTTGGTTAGAATCGAATCGGTTGTCGGCTGTTCCGCGGCAAGCGCTTGATCCGCGGCCGCGCGGATTTCCTCGTCAACCTCCGCTTCGAGGGTCTCGATCTGCTTCTGGTCCAAGACCCCATCGCGCACCAAACGCAACGCCATCTTGGAAATCGGATCGCGCCGCGCTTCTTCCTCGCGTTCTTCGGGCGCTTTATAAAGTTTTTCGTCGTCTGACAACGAATGCGAATACGGACGCGTCACGTGGGCGTGCACGAGCGCCGGCCCGCGGCGCTCCCGGCAATACTCCGAGGCTTCTTTGCAAACCGAATAACTCTCAAACGGATCGGTGCCGTCACATTCGGCGACGTGCAGACCGGGGAAGCCACGCACCAACTTCGAAATGCTGCCGCCGGCGGTCTGTACTTCGACGGGCACGGAGATGGCGTAGCCGTTGTCTTCAATCAGATACAGCAGGGGCAGCTTTCTTGCGCACGCGACGTTTAGCGATTCCCAGAACTCGCCTTCACTCGTGGCTCCGTCACCGCCGGAAACGAACACGATCTCGTCATGCTCGTGCCGAACGTATTGGCCGAGCGGCGCTCTTTTCGCCTGCGCGAGCGCCTTGGCGCGCCCTTGGTAATACAGCGTCGCTTCCGCTGCTCCCACCGCTTGCAGGAACTGCGTACCCGTGCAGGAGGACTTGCTGACAATGTTTAGCCGCGGCTGTCCCCAATGCGACGGCATTTGCCGCCCGCCGGAGCTGGGATCGTCTTTGGCGCCGACGGCGGCGAGAAGCGTCTCGTATGGCGTTACGCCCAGCATCAGACAAAGGGCGCGATCGCGGTAATAAGGAAAAAGCCAGTCCGCGCCCGGACGCAAAACTAACGCCATGGCTGCCGAGACTGCTTCGTGTCCCGCACTGGAGATCTGGAAGAAAATCTTGTTCTGCCGCTTGAGCTGGATTTCGCGGTCGTCGAGGCGCCGCGAGAGATACATTGCGCGGTAAATGCGGATCAGCGTGTGGTGATCGAGGTCATGAACTTTGAGTGAGTCAAGCTTGGTCAGTCTGACGCGTGTATGAAGCGCCATTCGTTCCATCCTCGTGTTGGAGTCAGGGGCTTGAGGCTCAGCGGGAGTTGATTATACCGGATTTGACTTATCACTGCCCCAACGCGCTTTGCTTGTTGTGATTCCTGGCACAAGGGAATCAGTCCAATTTGGCTTGCCATCGAACCTTGCGGCGCTCGCCGACCTTCCCTATTGGGAGATGGATTCGAATTGCTCGTCCGTCGCCTCGAATTCCGGATCATTCTGGTGGATCACTTTCGGTGACGCGCCCTTGAACGGCTCCTCGGCGGGAATGCGCGCAAGCCAGCGCTGCTCGGAAAGCTTCTCATGCGGGGAGAAATAGAGCCGGACCAACAAACCCACTTTGCCGTCGGCAGCCGCCTCTTTTGCCGCAACCGCTTTGGATTCGCTGGATTTGCCCCCTGTTTTGGCTGTGGCCTTGGCGGCCGGCTTTTCTTTTCCCTTGGCGGGAATGCCCGGTCTTTCCCCGAGCGCAGGCGTGCCTGCGGCTTCCCTCTCCGCGCTTTCCGGCCGGTCCATCTTGTATTGGACTCGTTTGTCCAGCCGAAATGCTTGTCTCCATCCGTCGAGTTTATGCCGTGCTTGCTGGGCTTTCTCCTCGTCGGTGCCAAAATCGAATCGAATATAAATGCCGTATGCGTGAGCCATACTTCGAGTCTGCGACGCCGGGCACGCCAAGTCAAGATTCCGGCTGCTACGGCTGCTACGGCTGCGGTTGCGCGCGCTCGAGTTTTGGACAGGCCGTTTTGAAGATGCCGCCGTGTAACCCGTTTCGGAGTATAATAAGCACCAGTGTATATGCCTCCCAGGTCGCACAAGCGTCGTCGTTCGCTCCTCGCGGTGCTGTGCCTGGTTGCGGTCGCGCTTTCCTACGCACCCCTTGGCGGGGCTGCCTGGTCTCTCTACTTGGGAGCTTGCTGCACGTCCGGAACGCAATGCCCGGTTCACGGTCATCATCACTCGCAGACGCCTTCCGGCCCCGCGCACGCCATGGATTGCGGCCGCGACATGCCAGAATCCAGCATGTCGTGCTGTCACCATCCGGAGCGGCCTGCGGTCACGCCTGTTGTTTTCCTGCTCCCTGCTCCCTTCACGGTCACGGCCACGACGGCCTTCGCAGGGCTTGCTCCTCTTCCTGGATCACGAAATACCGTCGCTTCGATTGAACCTCTCTCTCCTCCTCCCCGAATCTTTGCGCTAGCCGCCTGAGCGGCGGCCCGTCCTGCCACTTCGTTGATTCACTCGCTCCGCGGGCATTTTGTCCGCGCACCAGGCCGTTTGGCCGTTGGAGGAGCAAATGCGGCGTATTAGGGTTCTCCCCGTCCTTCTATTGGCGACCGCCGGGGCCGCGGCAACGATTTTTGGCAACGTCCGCGGCATCGTGCACGACCCGCAGCACCGCCCCGTGCCGGGCATCACTGTAATTCTCAAAGCGCGCAATTCGGAATTTACGCAAAGCGCGCAAACGAACTCCGGGGGGGAGTTCCATTTCGAGGCCGTTCCGCTGGGCGAATATACCGTTTCGGTTTCCGATGCGACTTTCGTCACCGAACTGCAAACCATTACCGTGCTCTCCGCCACCACGCCGATTCTGCATCTCGAACTGCGCCTTCCTTCAGAAAAACAGACGATCACCGTTTCCGCCGAAGCAGGCCAGTCCGAGACGGTCACCCCCTCAACTTTGGTGGAACGCTTGCAGATTCAGGAAACGCCCGGCGCATCCCGTTCGAACAGCCTCGCCATGATTACCGATTTCGTTCCCGGGTCGTATCTTACCCACGATCAACTGCACATTCGCGGCGGCCATCAAGTGAGCTGGCTCATCGACGGCGTACCCATCCCCAACACCAACATCGCCAGCAATCTTGGACCGCAAATCGATCCGAAGGACATTGACGCTCTCGAAGTCCAGCGCGGCAGCTACTCCGCCGACTATGGCGATCGTACTTATGGGATTTTCAATGTGGCGCCACGCACCGGCTTCGAGCGAAGCAATCAAGCCGAGCTTACGCTCTCCGCCGGCAATTTCTATCAAACCGACGGGCAGCTCAATTTTGGCGGGCACACCAATCGATTTGCATATTACGCGAGCCTCAACGGCAACCGTACGAACCTTGGGCTTGAGCCTCCCACCGCTCAGGTGATTCACGACGCCGCTAATGGGTTTGGCGGCTTCACTTCGCTCATTTTCAACGCCACCCCGGAGGACCAGCTTCGCTTCGTGGCGCAATCCCGTCGAGACTTTTATCAGGTTCCCTTTGACCCTGCCGATCCCAACAACACGCCTGGTCAATTTCTCCGCGACGCCAACCGCGAAAGCGATTCCTTCGCCGCCTTCTCCTGGGTGCGCACGCTCAATCCCAGCCTGCTGCTCACGGTTTCGCCTTTCTTCCATCGCAATTCCGCGAACTACGAGAGCAGCGCACAAGACTTCCCTTCTTCGGCCATGCAAGATCACGCCTCCAACTATGAGGGCGGCCAAGCCGCTCTTTCCTGGATCGCCAAGCGCCACAATTTGCGGATTGGTCTATATGGCTTTGCGCAACAGGATCACCAGACGTTTGGTCTCGACTGTCATGACCCGTCGCAAAGCCGGTGCCAGGGCTCGACTCTTTCCGAAATCGACAATCCCTCAGGCGCCCAAGTGGCCCTTTATGCTGAAGATCAGCTCAAGGCCACGTCCTGGCTCACGCTCAATGCCGGCGTGCGGCAAACTCACTTTTCCGGCGGCGTTGAGGAAAACGCCGCCAGCCCGCGCTTCGGCGCCTCCCTTCGCATTCCGAAATTAAAGTGGGTCTTCCGCGGTTTTTACGGGCACTTCTATCAAGCGCCTCCTTTGCTCACCGTCTCCGGCCCTTTTTTGCAACTCGCCACAAGCCAAAACCTCGGATTCGTACCGCTCCATGGCGAGCGCGACGAGGAACACCAATTCGGCGTCACCATTCCTGTTCACGACTGGACGCTAGACGCTGATAACTTTCTCACTCGCGCCAACAACTTCTTCGACCACAACAATTTCAACAATTCGGAGATTTTCATCCCCATCACCATTGAAGGCGCGCGCATCAGCGGGTGGGAACTCACGCTGCGCTCACCGCGCCTCTACAATCGTGGTCAGGTCTACCTCACCTACTCCAATCAGCTTGCACTCGGCTGCGGTGGCATCAACGGCGGCCTCACGGATTTTTCATTTGGCGGCGGTTGCGGCTTGCTGGACCACGATCAGCGCAACACGCTGCACATCGGTGGTCAATTGAGCCTGCCGTGGCAGGCCTACGCGTCCACCGACGCCTACTACGCTTCCGGCTTCACCAACGGCGACCAGCCCCCGATGACTCCCGGCGATCATCTCCAGTCGCACACCACGTTTGACCTAGCGCTCGGCAAAGAGTTCGGCGAGCGCTTCTCCGTCAATCTGCAGGCCATCAACGTCGCCAATCGCCGCGTGCTGCTCGACAACAGCTTCACCTTCGGCGGCACGCACTTTCTCAAACCGCGCGAAATTCTCGTCCAACTGCGCTATCGCTTTCACTATTGATTCGCGGCCGCCCGGCGGATCTCTCGGAATCTCTTCATGACCCATTCCGGAGGGTCGGGGGCGTGCTCGTAGTCGGCTTTTTGCCCAAAGAAAACTCGCCATCGCTCCATCCAGGAGATCCCTGCGGTACCAACGAATCGATCCGGAGTCGCGTACGCAGAATCGGCAAGAGCGTCGTCGACAAATTAGGCAAACTCGGCTTGTGCGAATTGCAAGTACTCCCGTTTTGTTCGTTCGGCTAGCTTGGCATCCTTTTGCGCCGGCGCCTCATGCAGGGTGTCGTTAAACATGTAATCCGCAGTGTCCACCGTGTCGGGAGCGTTCCTATATCCTTACTTCTTACTTAAGATTAAGACTTAGAACTCGAAACTGAGAACTCCAAGATGCCACATCAAAAATTCGAGGGCGAACGCACTCTGATGCGCATCCACATCGGCGAGTCCGACAAATGGCACGGCAAGCCGCTCCACGAAGCCATTGTCGAAATGCTGCGCAAGGAAGGTTTCTCAGGTGCGACCGTTCTTCGCGGCGTCGCAGGCTACGGCGGCTCCAGCGTCTACCACACCGACAAAATCCTTCGCCTTTCCCAGGATCTCCCCATCGTTCTCGAGGTCAGCGAATCCACCGAGCGCATTGAACAACTCCTTCCCCGGCTAGACGAAATGGTCGATGGCGGCCTCATCACCTTGGAGAAAGTCCGCGTTATCCTTTACCGCCCCGCTAAAAGATAGACCCCATCCGGACGCAGTCTGCCACGAAGCACAAACCGACGCCTCTGGTGTTTTCTGCGCTGCCCTTCACAGGACGGGGGTCTTACGCCTTACAGGGTAAACTACCCACTTATGCTGGAGGCCGCAAAGCAACAACCCTGGCTCAACCGCACCGTTCTGGGCGTTGGCCTCACCAGCCTGTTTAGCGACTGGAGCCATGAAACAGCCACGGCGGTTTTGCCCGCTTTTCTTGGAGCAATTGGCGCCGGCCCGGCGTGGCTCGGCGCCATTGAGGGCGTCGCCGACGGCGTCTCCAGTTTCGCAAAGCTCATCGCTGGGCATTACACCGATAGGCTGAAGCGCCGCAAGCCGCTCGCGGTATTGGGCTACGCCTTTACGGCGCTGTCGACGGCATCGTTCGGTCTGGCTTCTTCTGCCTACCAGGTGCTTCTCGGACGGATCGCGGCCTGGCTTGGTCGCGGCGTGCGCTCCCCGGCGCGGAAAGCGCTTCTGGCCGCGGACGTTCCACCCAATGCCTACGGCCGCGCATTCGGTCTCGAGCGCCTGATGGACACGCTCGGCGCCGTCGTCGGCCCACTCTCCGCGCTCTGGCTTCTCGATGTGACCGATCATTCCTATCGCAAGGTTTTTTTCTGGACGCTCCTGCCGGGCTTCGTCGCCGTGGCATGCTTCTGGTTGCTGGTGCGCGAAAGGCCCCTGGCCACCCCCTCGAAACGCTCCTTCTTGCTCGGACTGAAGGCTCTCCCGATTCCCTTCCGCCGCCTGCTTGTCGGCGTGGGAATTTTTGGAGCCGGTGATTTCTCTCACTCCTTGCTGATTCTTTACGCCTCGCGCATGCTTGCGCCCGCACACGGCCTAACGCACGCCGTCAGCCTCGCCGTCGGCCTCTACACGCTGCATAACGCTTTCTACGCTGGCTCCGCCTATCTCAGCGGCTGGCTCAGCGATCACATGCCAACCCGCAAAATCGTCCTGGCCGCGGGCTATGCGCTGGCGGGAGTCACCGCGATCCTCCTAGCAATGGGAATACACTCTTTACCGTTGCTCGCCGTGACCTTCATCCTGGCGGGTCTCTACATTGGCACGGAGGAAGCCCTCGAAGATTCTCTCGCCGCCGAACTCGTGCCCCAAGAGCAGCACGGCATGGCCTTCGGCACTCTCGCCGCGGTCAATGCAGTCGGCGATTTCGTCTCGAGCCTCCTGGTGGGCTCCCTGTGGAGCTTTTTCAACGTGCAAACCGCCTTCGCCGCATCCACGATTCTCTTCTTCGCCGGAGCCGTCCTGATCCTGCGCCTGCGCACCCACTCCTGATTTCCTCTTGCGCGTTTGCGAGCCGCATGCTAGCTTGGCGAATAAAAGGCGAAGCTCGTGAGCTGGCTGCGGGCTCTTGGAGGGTTTTTCATGGCGGAATCGCTGGCGGTTGGCAGAGCCGGACAATCCCGTGCCCTCGCGCGCGTCCACGACGTGCTGGACGCCTTTACCGCGCGCGATCGCAACGGGGAAATTGTCACGGCCATTCGTCACTTCCCCGCACAAGAAGCGCAATGGGCCGAGTTTCCGGGGTGGGTAAACGGAAAGCTCCGTTCCGCCTATACCGCCAAAGGTGTAAGCCGCCTTTACACACACCAGGCGCGAGCCGCCGAGGCGGTACATTCAGGAAGAAATGTTGTGATTGTCACCCCCACTGCTTCCGGCAAGACGCTTTGCTACAACCTGCCCGTGCTGAACGCAATTCTAGAAAACTCCGACACGCGCGCGCTGTATCTTTTTCCCACAAAAGCGCTCGCGCAGGATCAACTCGTAGAACTTCACGATCTGAACCAGCGGCTGGATCACGGCTTCGGCGTTTTCACGTACGACGGCGACACGCCTGCCGATGCGCGCAAAGCCATTCGCGAAAAAGGTCGCGTGGTCCTGACGAACCCGGATATGCTGCACACGGGAATTCTTGCGCACCACACGCGTTGGACGCGCCTGTTCGAGAATCTGCGGTACATCGTTCTCGACGAACTGCACACCTACCGCGGCGTTTTCGGCAGCCATCTGTGCAATGTCCTTCGCCGGCTGCGCCGCGTCGCGCGTTTTTATGGACGCGAGCCGCAGTTCATTTGCTGCTCCGCCACCATCGCGAATCCCGGCGAACTGGCTTCTCGCCTGCTCGAATCCAGGGTTGAAGTCCTCGATTCCAACGGCGCGCCTGCCGCAGAGAAGACTTTTGTCTTCTACAATCCACCGGCGGTTAATCGCGCGCTGGGCATTCGCCGCAGCTACATCAACGAATCGGCCCGAGTTGCACAGGAGTTTCTGAAGCACGACCTGCAAACGATGGTTTTCGCAAATTCCCGCCTGCACGCGGAAATTCTTCTCACTTATTTGCAGCAGGCGAACCCGCATCTGCCGCGAAAAACGGAAACGATTCGCGGCTACCGGGGCGGATATTTGCCAAACGAGCGGCGCGAAATCGAGCGCGGCCTGCGCGAAGGAAAAATCCGCGGCGTGGTCTCGACGAGCGCGCTCGAACTGGGGATCGACGTCGGCTCCCTCGACTCCGTGGTGATGGCGGGCTATCCCGGGACGATCTCGGCCACCTGGCAACGGGCGGGCCGCGCCGGGCGCCGCACCGGAAGCTCCTGCGCCGTGCTGGTGGCTTCCTCCGCACCGCTCGATCAATTCATGGTGCGCCACCCGGATTACTTCTTCGGCCATAACCCCGAGCACGCATTCATTCAGCCGGACAATCTGGAAATCCTCATCAATCACCTGAAATGCGCGGCCTTCGAACTGCCGATCGCGCGTGGTGAAAAGTTCGGCGACGTGGACCTTCCGGATCTTTGCGCGCGGCTTGCGGAGGCCGGGTTTCTGCATCTCGCGGGCGAGAATTATCACTGGTCGCAGGAAGCCTATCCGGCCGATACCGTGAGCCTTCGCTCGGTCACAAGCGACAATTTCGTGATCATTGACATCACCGGGGAACCGAACGTTATCGGGGAAATTGACTTTCCGAGCGCACTGGTTTTCCTGCACGAAAAAGCGATTTATTTGCACGGCGGCCAGCAATATCACGTCGAGCATCTGGACTTCAAGGCGCGCAAAGCCTACGTGAAGGGCGTCGATGTGGATTATTACACCGACGCCGTGCGCTACACCGAAGTACGCGTTCTCGAAGTCGCTGCCTCAAACCGGGGCAACCGCCCTGACGCCGTCACCCAGGGCACGGCGAACGGTCTCACCGCAAGCCCACCGACGGGTGCGTCGGCGCACTCGCATTCCCATGGTGACGTTCTGGTTCGCTCGCAGGTCGTGGGCTTCAAGAAAATCAAATTCTATACGAACGAAACCATCGGTGACGGCAAGCTGGAACTGCCCGAAAACGAAATGCACACCACATCTTACTGGATCACGCTGGAACGCCCGCTGCTCGAGTCGCTTCCCTTTTCCGTCAGCGAACGACAGTCGGGCATGTTTGGCTTGCTGCATGCGCTCGAGTGTGTCGCGACTCTGCTCTTGATGTGCGACCGGCGCGATCTGGGCACGGCCATCGGCGAGCGCCCGCCTGCGGCAGACGGCGAAGACGGTCGAAGCGTGGCGGTGCACAAGGAGGAGGCTGTTCGCGAATTCTTCGAGCCGAACCTGTATCTTTATGACGCCTACCCCGGCGGCATCGGCTTCTCGGAGCCGCTTTTTCACGCGCACGACCTACTGGTAAGAAAGACGCGCGAGCTGATTTGCTCCTGCGAATGCGAATGGGGATGCCCTTCCTGCGTTGGGCCACCGGGGGCTCCCGAGCCGCGCGCCAAGGAAGCGGCGGTGGCTATTCTCGACAGCTTGTGTGCCTAGATGCCTCGAACCACCGACAGATTCTCCCGGCTCAGGGCGCTCGAACCGGCGCGGCCCTCTGCCGCGCCGCCAGACAGGCCTCGACTGTGCGCTCCGGATGAAGAAGACGCGCTTGCGCAACTGCTCGGTGCGGGCGTGGCGGGGAATCATTTCGGCGAGCATCTCGCGATTCGAAATTGGTATTCCACACCGGAATATGCGGAGCCGTCCGCGATCACCCTGGAGCTTCTCTCGCGGACGCGCGATGCGTTTCTTCCCCCAAAAACGCGAGCGATGCTCGAAGATCCTTCGAGATGGCTCTTCCTCGATACGGAAACAACCGGTCTCGCGGGAGGAACCGGCACCTACGCCTTTCTCATCGGGGTGGGGTGGTGGGATGCCGGGGGATTCGAGGTCGAACAGTTTTTTATGCGAGATTTCACGGAGGAATATTCGTTACTCCAGGAACTTGCCGTGCGCATCACGGAACGGCCCGTCCTTCTTACGTTTAATGGGAAATCGTTTGACTGGCCGCTGCTCGAAAACCGCTTTGCGATGACGCGCTCAATCGTGGCGCCCAAGCTTGCCGCGCATCTGGACCTGCTCCATCCGGCTCGCGCGCTGTGGAAGCTCCGGCTGGGCAGCGTCCGATTGATGGAACTCGAACGCCGCGTGCTGGATCGAGAGCGGCTCGGCTGGCAGCGTAAAGATGATGTCGATTGCACCCGGATCCCGCAGCATTACTTCGATTACTTGCGAGGCGGACCTGTGGCTCCGCTGGCCGGAGTTGTGCGGCACAATCAGATGGACCTGCGCGGGCTGGCAGCCTTATTCGGAAAAATCAATCGCATGCTCTCCGACTCCGCGGACCGGCTTGGGGAATATGATAGCCTCGATCTGTTTGGACTCTCCCGTTTCTTCGAGCGCCGCGGCGATTCCGCGCGCGCTGATATCGCTTGCGCGCAGGCCCTGGCACTCGGGCTGCCCGGCGATGTTCGTGGCAGGGCGCAGAAGGAACTGGCACGGATGGCCAAGCGGCGCGGCGAACACGAGCGCGCCGCCGGAATCTGGGAAGAAATGGTTCGAGACTCCCGGGATGAAGTTCACGCCTGCGAACAGCTGGCTATCTATTACGAACGCCGGGCCAAAGATTCCGAGCGCGCTCTGGAATACGCAAGACTCGGACTTGCCAGACTCAGGCGCCAGCGCACTGCCTCTTCCGGCCATGCACACGATCCCTCTCTGGCATCCCGGCTTGCGCGGCAGGAAAAACACCTTATCGAGCGGTCTGCGAGGCTCGAAAGAAAAGCGCCGCCGCGGTCTTCGCGGGCACCGCGCCGGGGTGCTCCGGGGGCGGCGGAGCCGAAGGCCAATTCAGCGCTTTGGTGAAAGCATCAAAAAGCCTGCGCGTGGCGCCCTCCAGGGTTATGCAATTGTCGCCAAAACAGTAGAGGAAAACGCCGCCGTCGGGTGTGTCGAACTGAAAGAAGTTCGGGCGCCGCATCAGATTTGAGCGCTGCGAATGCTTTTTCTCGAGCGCTTCGGAATACTGCCCGAAGAAACGGTCCGAGTGCACTTCGCTATCGAGGCGCAGGCTGGTCACGAGCATCAGCTTCTTGGTCTCTTTTTGCTCATAGGTTGCGTAGCGGTCGCTGTCCCATGCGGCCGCCAGGGCCTTGGCCCGGTCGTCATCCAGAAACTGCTTCAGAACTTCCTTCCAGCCAAATTCGCCCAGGATGTTTTCATCGAGCTTGGCCCAATCCTTGCCAAGCATCTTTTCCAACGACGGGAGCGAAACCGTCGAAGGAACTTTGCCGGATTTGTATAAGCCAGGGTGCAAGATCTGTTGCGTGGAGACCGGAGGCTTTTCGAAAACACCTGATAGCATCGGCCAACCGCTGTTCCTCAGTATCGCCGCCGAGAAATTCAGCCCGCTGATGTAAGGAAAGATTAGCGCGTCTCGAAGAAAGGGCGGCGCGCTCTTGAGCGTCGGCGTGCTCTCCAGTTCGCCGAGCAGCATCGACGGATCGAACTCCGGCAGGTCTTTGAGCGAGCGGCCGGTCCCCAGCATCAGGTAGTCCACCATGGCGGCCATGGCGCTGCCTTCGAGCACGGCGTCACGCGCGATTTCCGCGTCTTCATTGGGGCGCGCCGCGCGGCTCCACGCTTCGATGTGGAAATGCTGGTCCTCGAGCGCATGGGTCAATTCATGGGCCATGACCATGCGCTGGTCACCGGGCGGGCTCCAATCAGCAATGTAAAACTCCTGCGCCTTGGGATCATAGAGCCCTTCGACCTGCTCGGTCAGCACGTTGACCATGAAAGTATCCAGGTCAAACCCTCTTGGAAGCAGACCAAAGGCCTCGGCGGTACGCGCGTCTGCGTAACGCTCGGCGGGATTCTTCTCCTCGTTCATCTGCTTAATCACATAAGCGCGAATTTCTTCGCGGGAGCGCAGAGATTTCTTTAGCGGAGTGATCAGTTTCAGGCCAGTGATTTCGCTCATCTGCTCGAGCACTTCGTCGGCGGCAGCGAGGAATTCGGCGTTGCTGGCCGATTTGGAAGCCGCATGAGAGGCGGCGGCAGAGCTGTCCTGGGCACGTATTTGTGCCGCCCCGAAACTGCAGCCAAGACCAACAGCCAGAGCAAGCAGGGCGCCCTGTGCCCGTTTTCCTAGCGCGTCCATGTCTAAAGCAGAATAACAGAATCGGAATGGCTGCGCCGCGCGGTCCCAAACCCAAGCGGCAGAACTGCCACTGCGACCGAACCCTTAACCTTGCAAGTTGAAGAGGGCGCAAAGCAGACTCTTGTTCCGAATTTTTAACACTCGGGGATTCTGTAGTACCCTGAGCAGTGAGTGGCCGCCCGGTCCGGGGGAAGGCTGATGCAAGCAGGGCTTCGTCTGAGGCAAGCCCGCGAAAGACTGGGCTTGACCTACCTAGACGTGGAGCGAGCTAGCTACGCACTGGCGGCGCACCGGGGGCGCCCGGATTTCATTCTCCACATCAGCCGGCTAGCGGATATTGAGAATCGCGGTGTCGTGCCGGGCCTGCACAAGGTCTACACGCTGGCAGCCCTCTACCACCTGAATCCGTGCGAAATCTTTCGCTGGTACGACGTACCTCTGGAGGAATGCTTCCACGATGGCACGGGTTTCGATGTGCCCGAGACTCATCCCATGGCTGCGCCAACTTCCTTGCGTGTTCCCCTGAAGTTTGACCCGGCCTTCGATCCTCGAAGAACGGAACTGCTGTCCCGCATGGTGGAACGGTGGGGGCACTTTGAAGGCGTACTCACCAACGGTCACAACCACCACCTCTACGGATATATCGGGATGAATGACCGACGGATGGTGCCCATCCTCCGCCCGGGGAGCATCGTTCTGGTGGACACTTCGAGAAACAAGATTGAGGAGGGCGATTGGACCACGGAGCATGATCGGCCCTTATATTTTGTGGACGTAAGGGCGGGCTTCCGCTGCGGGTGGTTTCACCAGAATGCAGGTAGACTGGTCATGCAGCCGCACCCCCTGTCGCACTGCGTGCCGGAGGCGTGGCGCACGCCGGAAGAAGCCGAGATCGTCGGCCAGGTTGCGGGGATTGTCACGCGTCTAAGCGGGCCGAGGCACACGGCTCGCGGAGAATCTCCAGGAGAACCCGAAGATTAGAGAAAAACAGTTCCTTGAGATAACCGGGGGCGTTTTCCGGCAGGAGAACGCGGTAAGGTTCCAGCTGCCGCCAGTGTGAAACGACGGCAGGGAGCCCTCCTTCCATGGCCAAAAGACAATCGCGAAAATCTTCCAGTTGCTTCTCGAGCGGCATTTCCAGGATCCGCTCGAAAATCTGCTCGTGACATAACTCCAGGGCTTGCTGCACCGCGCCCTCCGGGTACAGCGCCGCCAAGCCCTGGTGCTCATACCGGCCGCTCGATAGATCCCGCAGGGATGCCACGTAGACGAGTCTGGCAAACGCTCCGTCAATTCCCGCGAGCGTATTCACAGTAAAGTCCTGAACCACTCTGCGGGCCTGCTGAAGTTTACTCAGTACTCCCATAGGCTCCACTGTTCCGAAATCAGAACATTTTCCGACTCTTCACACCAGCTCTTGCGGGAACCCTCAATGTGCGCGTCGAGGAGGGTTCCTTCATGAGAAAACGAGTGATCCTGTCGACTCTTTTGCTTCTGACTGGTTTCATCATACTGCCCGGGTCCAGTATTGGCAAAGACAATGTAGGCAAACCTGCTGTGGCTGACGGCAGCCCGTTGCCCCCATTTCCGCCGAATCCCCCAACCCCCAAGCGATCATGAACACGTCTGTGGACTGACGCTCGCTTAAGGGAGTCGAACACTGTCGCTAGAGCTATCTCGGACCGTACCGGCGCGTACCAACTATCTGTTTGCTGGGAGACAGCGGGATGGTACTATGCGCCGGAATGTCCGAAATTGGCACACTCGAACGGGTTCTGTGGGGTCTTAGTTTCTCCTTGAATTTAGCCCTGGTCCTTTTGCTCTTGTACCGCAGAAGCTACCGCAGCTATCCCTGCTTTCTCCTCTACGCTCTGCTGAACCTTTCTCAAGCCGTTGTCCTTTTCGCAAGCCTGCAGCGATGGAGTTTTGGTTCGGCCGCGGTGTTCAAAATAGCCTGGGGAACCCAGGGCATGATCATCCTGGCGCGGGCGGCCTCCGTGGCGGAGGTTTGTCGGCATGTGCTCGGGAAGTACCGAGGAATCTGGGGGTTGGGTTGGCGGGTGTCGGTTGCCGTGGCTGCCCTAGTCTTAACGTACTCGTGGGCGGTTGGCGTACGTAGTTGGCTACTGTTCGTCGTGACGGCTGATCGCAGTATCGAATTGGCGATAGCCGTCGCGATCCTCGCGCTGCTACTGTTTGCTCACTACTACCAGGTTGTTATCGAGCCGGCGGCCCGCTTTCTCCTCCTTGGCTTTTTCCTCTACTCTTGCTTCCAGGTTTTGAATGACACCATCTTGGAGCGCTGGTTGCGGCAATACACAAGCCTCTTTAATCTACTCGGGACGCTCACCTTTCTGGCGAGCCTGCTGCTCTGGGGGTGGGCCTTGCGTCTCGACCAGCGAAAGGCCAAGTCGCAACCGCAACTGCTTTCGGAAGATCATTATCGTTTGCTGTCCCCCGCGATCAACGCTCGCTTGAAGGCCCTCGATGTGCAATTGGGCCATTTCTGGCGCGCCGAAGGGAGAAAGACTTGAGCCCCGCATTCTACTTTTTCCTAGCAATCCTCGCGCTTCTCTCTGCCCTGTTCGTTTGGTCGCTGCGAAGCCCAAAGGGGCAAACCGACCCAGCCCCGTCCTCCGCGATTCCCCAAGACGTTCAGGGGAGCCATGTCACGCACTTGCCGCAGATCCGGCGGGCGCTTGCGCCTGTGGACGTGGAGTTCGCTTCGAAAAGAATCCCGCGGGAGGCGTTGCGGCGAATGCAGAGAGAGCGCCGGAATGTCGCGCTGACTTACCTTTCTGCCTTGCGGGCAGAATTCCAAACGCTTCTGCACACCGCGCGAATGGTCGCGGCGTTCTCTCCGGAAGTCGCCGGCGGGCAAGAGCTGGAAAGACTCGTTTTGACGTTGAACTTCCTGTGGCGATATCGGGTGATTCGCATTGGCGTGTGGGCGGGTTTCACGCCACTTCCGCAGATCAGTGATCTAAGCGATTTGCTCAGCGGCTACAGTGTTCGCTTGGAAGAAGCCATAAGAGAACTGGGTGAGCGGGCCGCGATGGTGGCGGAGATGGTTTCATCGCCCGATCGGCGCCGCATCGATCCTATTTAGAAGCAGTTCATCCACTGCGGCCAGCAACTCGCTCACTTTGAAGGGTTTTTGCAGAATCCGCAACTTGCTTTGGCCGATTCTTTCCGCGGCCTCAACCGCCGGCGCAACCGCACACATCCAGATCAGCTTTTGAGAAAGAACGGGCTTGTGCCGAGCCAGCCAACTCTCGAGACCACCCCCATTGGTAGAATCCGCTAGCTGAAAGTCGGCCACGATCAAGTCAACGTCCTGCTGTTCCAGCAGAGCGCGCGCCTCCTTGAGGTTCCTGGCCGCGTGGACGCGATGATCGCGGCCGCGCAGGAAAGTACTCACGGCTTCCAGAACGGACTCGTCGTGATCCAGCAAGAGGATCTGCGCGCTCCTTCCCGGATCGGCCGTGGGCGAGTCCAATGGAGAACCCGACGGTGCGACCGGCTGACACGGCAGTTCGATAGTGAAACAAGCCCCTCCGGCGGGCACGTTCCGCACACGAATCGTTCCTCCGTGCTCCGTAACAATCCCGTAACAGATGCTCAAGCCGAGGCCTGTTCCTTTTCCAACTGGTTTTGTCGTGTAGAACGGGTCGAAAACACGAGAAGGATCCTTCACCCCGGGGCCGCTGTCGGTGAATTCGATGACCAGCCGTTCGCCCTCGACGGCTGTGCGAACCCAAAGATCACCTGCGCTGGAGTGCTCCAAGATGGCGTCAGCGGCGTTGTTCACCATGTTCAGAAAGACCTGCTGCAACTGATGAGGGTCGGCTGCCGTCGCCGGGAGATCGCTCGCCAGATCCAGGTGAACACGGATATTGTGCATGCGCAAATCGTAATCCCGCAGCGCGAGAGTTTCCTCAAGAGTCTGATTCATCTTCACGGGAATTCGCTCGGGCTTGTGCTGACGGGCAAAGCTCAGGAGATTTTGCACAATGCGGTGGGTGCGTTGCGCTTGCTTGTACAGTTTTTCCGCATATTCGACGCCTTGCGGCCCCAATTGCCCGCTGGAGGTCAGCAGCTGGCTATATCCCAGAATGGCGGTAAGCGGATTGTTCAGCTCATGGGCGACACCCGAGATGAGCTGACCCACCGCGGCAAGTCTTTCGCTGTGAAGCAATTGTTCCTGTGTCCGGCGGAGGTTTTCGTAGGCCTGGCGAGTTTCTTCGTAAAGGATAGAACGATCGATTGCACTGGAAATCTGGCTGCCGACGGCAATGAGCAAGTTCACGTCGGCTGGGGAAAACTCGCGCGGGGTGCGCGTTCCCAGGACCAGACCGCCGATCACCCGGTCCTTGGACCAAAGAATTACGATGTAAGCGGTGGCAATTCCCTCTTTGATTTGCGCGTCGCGAAAAACCGCCGGCAGCGGTAGGCCCTGGGCGGAGATGAATGTTGCGTGCGCGTCCCTGATATGCTGCAGCAACTCCGGCTTCACGGAAACCGCGGGAAAATGGCGCGAGTACTCGGAGCGATGGCCGGCGGCCGCCACGCGCCGCAACTTTGTGCCGCTCGCATCAAAGAGGTAAAGCGAGGTGGCGTCGAGGCTGAAAAGCTCGGCCATCTGGCGAAGCGTGCGGTGCAACGAATCGGTCAGATCCAGCGATTCCGTCAGTGTTTGGGCGATGGAATTCAACACCATGAGCTCGCGGTTGCGCCTGCGGATCTCCAGTTCCGCCTGCTTGCGTTCGGTGATGTCCTGAAGGAATCCTTGGTAAGCAGTTACGCTTCCGGCGGCGTCCCGCACGGTCATGGAGGATTCCAGCATGGTGCGCACTTCGCCGTCCTTGCGCCGCATTTCAAATTCGAAGTCCGCCACCGCGCCGTGCTCGTTTAGTAGCCGCTTGAGTCTCTCCCGGTCGGCAGGGTTTTTATAGAACGCACCCGGAATGTCGATGGCCATCAACTCCTCGCGGCTCTCATAGCCCGACATCCGCAACAGGGCATCGTTAAAGTCAAGAAACCGGCCCTGCGGCGTGGAAATGAACACGCCTTCCTGCACGCTCGAGACGAGCGTTCGATACTTCTCTTCGGCGCGCTTTCGCTCGGTAATATCTTTTAAAACATGGACGGTGCCGAGGTCTCGTCCGCCCGGATCGGCGAATCTCGAGTTGGACGCGAGAAAATATCCGGGAAGCCAGGGGTCCGGATTGTCCCCCTCGCCGGCAACTCCCTCGCAATACGGGCAAACCTTATAGGCCGCGTTTTTGATGGCGAGAAGCTCGGCAACACTCCAACCGACCATAGCCTCGCGTTCGCGGCCGAGCAATTGACGCAATCGCTGGTTGCTGCGCAAGATGCGCCCCTGGGCATCGTGAACCAGGATGGGGTCACCGATAGAGTCGAACGTGTATTCCCACTGGCGGCGCACGGTGGCAACCTGCTCAAACAAACGCACATTTTCCAACGTCATCCCAAGCAGGTTGGCCATATTCACAAGATAGGAAAGCTCGCCGGGAGCGAAGCGCCTGCGTTCGGTAGTGCCGATAGCAATGACACCCAGAGCCCCATTTTTCCCTGGAAGCGCAAGCGTTACCAGCGACTTCAACCCTGCTTCGTCCAGCCATTTTTTCGCAGCCGGATCCCACTCGTCTTGCGATTCCAACAATTGACATTCTTCTTTCAACACCCGCTGGGCCCAAGGTTCCGAGGCGGAAACCTTGCTGTAGTTCGCAAGAAACTGCGGTTGGTAACCCACCGAAGAGCGGGCTGCCAGCTGCGCATCCTTGCCCTCTCCCTCCTTCAGGCGAACGATGCCGTGCGTGGCGTCTAAACTTCCCACCAGCTGAGTCAGCACCTGGTCGATTACGTCCTGCACGGAAAGAGTCTGCGTGGTAGCCGCGGTCAGGAGCGACAGCCGGCGCATCTTATCGTTTAGCTCTTCACTTCGTGTCCGCTCGCTCTCCAGAACCACCACCACCGTCGCAATGCCCAGGGCCACTCCCAGAATGTGATCAAAGGAGAGGCGCAGCAAAAAATACGGATGCTGCGCCCAGTGTGGCCGATCGAGCCCATGCAGACCAAGGAGAAGAAACGCCCCGGCAAGAAGCTGCAAACCGTGCCCTCTCCGTGTCGTCTGCGATCGCAAGAGCAGGAAACCGGCGGCCAGGGAAACAATGCTTTCCAAGATGGCGGTTCCCCAGTGTGCGGAGGCAAATCGCCGGGGTCCGCTTCTTTCCACGTAATAAACCAGCGCCAGAAGGAAAGTGATGACCGGGAGCGCCAAATAAACTCGCCGGTCGGGACTGGCCATGCGATTTACTGCGGCCACCAAGAAAAGCAGCAGGGCCGCGGTGTGAGTCCCCACCGACGCTAGGTGCAATCCAGCCAGCGGCCGCACAAGGAACATCACTTCAAAGAGCGCCGAAAAGGTGAAGCAGAACCACCCGGCATGCCAAAAGCGGAAATAACCTCCATGTTGTTCGCGGCGGAAAAGCGAGAAAAGGACCAGAAGAATGACGAAGGCGATGGCTTCGAAGAAAGCGATCCCAAGCAGGCCTTGGTTCTCCAACACGATTGCGCCGCCTTCCGGCTGGACGTGCCATCACGAAGGTGCCCAAGCTGCCCTGGATCACGGGCGGACGGCGAGAAACTCGAGAAACTTTGGATGGACCGCCTGTTTGACGCTAACATGCTATTTCCCGACAGGGCAAGCAGCCGGACAGCAAAGTGTGCTGTCACTTATAATGTGTGCTTGGAGCTATCGAGTTGGACACTGAGAACATACTCGTCGTGGACGACGAAGAAGCGATTCGAGAAGTTGTTTCGACGATGCTCGAATCCAAAGGCTACCGCTGCGCGGTGGCGCACAACGGCCGGGTCGCGCAAGAACACATCAAACGCACTACTCCCGACCTGATCTTGAGCGACATGATCATGCCGGAGATGGATGGCATCAAACTTCTGGAATGGGTGCGCGAGTTTGACCCCGACGTGCCCGTCATTATGGTCACGGCGATCCACGACATCTCCACGGCGCTCGAAGCCATCCGTCGCGGCGCCTACGACTACATCTTGAAGCCCTTTGAAAAGGACCAGCTGTTTCTGGGCGTAGGCCGCGCGCTGCAGCATCGCCGGCTTGTCAACGAAAACCGAAAATATCAACGCGATCTCGAGCAGCAGGTGGAAGATCGCACCGCGCGGCTCCAAGAGGCTCTCGACCAACTCGAACAGTCTTACGACGACACTTTGGAGGCCCTTGGCAGCGCGTTGGACTTGAAGGACGCGGAAACCGAGGGCCATTGCCAGCGTGTTACCGCGTTCTGCATCTCCATTGCAAAGAAGATGCCCGTTCCCGATACCTATTTGTTGATCCTGGCCCGTGCCGCGTTTCTCCACGACATCGGCAAGATGGCCATTCCCGATGGCATCCTGCGAAAACCCGGCCCGCTTACCGACGAGGAAAAGAAACTCATGCGCACGCACTGCGAAGTCGGCTACAACATGCTGATTCGCATCCCATTTCTTAAAGATTCCGCGGAGATTGTGCTCGCGCACCAGGAGTTTTATGACGGCTCTGGCTATCCCAGGGGCCTGCGAGGCGATCAGATTCCGCTGGGGGCGCGTATTTTCACCATCGCCGACTCGCTCGATGCCATGATCAGCGACCGGCCGTATCGGCGGGCCCTCCCGATGCCACACGCGCGGGAGGAAATCAGGCGATGCTCCGGCAGCCAGTTCGATCCGGAGGTTGTCAAAGTTTTCCTGTCGATCCCGGAGCAGCATTGGATTGAATTGCGCGAACACCAGGGTTCCCCGTTCCGGTTGGCACACCTCCGGAACTTATAGCGTCGGCGGCGAGAAAAGTCCGAATGCCCATCTCCCCGGCTTGCATCGAACCCGAGGGCATCGTACTATCTGGCCCTAAAAGGAGCTTCATGGCTCTCGTTCCCATCAAAACCGCCTCGGAAACCGGCTATTGCGACTGCATCTGCGGCTGCTACGAACTCGCCAGCTTGCGCGATGAAGACACGGGTAAAGGCTATTGCCCCGCGTGCGGGAAGGATCACCTTGGGCTCAACACGGGCATCGGCCTGCCGAATCCGGCTCCCGCCAAAGTCTCGGCAAATGCGCCGGGAAACAGTAGGTCCGCCCCCATGCCTGCCCCCGCCGACCCTCCCGGCCGCTTGCGCCGAAACGATACTCGCTAGTTCCGGAATCTGCTAGAGAAACTCGGAAAATGAAAAGGGCGCCCCGAAACCAGAGACTCCCGCGAATCCTTCTTTTCCGCTCGTGGGCGGTGAGGCGGCTAAAAGGCCAGTCTCAACGCCAATTGCAGCGTCCTCGGTTTGCTCGAGAACACCTGCGACGGCTCGTTCAATATCGCGGATGAAGGCTGAAGCATGGTGCGCTGGGAACCGGTGTAGCCAATCGCAGCCCGGTCGTCGATTCTGCCGCCGACCCATTGCGCGTGGTTCAAGACGTTGAATGCTTGCGCGTAGAAAGAAAGCTTGACGCGCTCTGCTAATGCAAAGCTCTTGCCCGCGGTCACGTCAATGTCGTTGATCGGAGGCAGTTGCAGGGTATGTGAGCAAAATTGAGCCAGCAAAGCTCGCGCTCGCGTCGAGGCTGCCGCCTAATGGAAGAGTCTTACGATCGAAGCCAAACCTTGTGAAAACTGAATCTCCTCGACAAGCAAACTCAGAACCAAATATCCTCCTGAGGAAAAATCAAAGAAGTGCCCGGGGTGAACGTACACGCTCTGCTCCTCGAGCAAGGTCAGGGCAAGATCCTCGTCGGAGTGCGTCGCGGGTACACGCAGCACCGCGTACCACCCGCCTTCCAGCTCCAGGCGGCCAGAAACTTTTTGCAAGGCGAGTTGACGATCGAGCTCTGCCAAGTTCCGGCGAATGCGCGCCATCATTTGCTCCTGAAAAGTCCGGCGCTGCGAAAGAAACGACGGCAGCGCCAGCTGCACGGGCGCATTCATCGAGAGATAGGTGTCGGCAATGAGCTCAAGCCGAGCGAGGGCATCTCTTCTCAGCTCGTGCGGGCCGCAGGTCACGACCCATGCCGCTTTCATTTGCGGCAGGCCGCAAATCTTTGACAAGCCGCTCAGCGTAAACGTCAGCGCGTCGCGATTGCCCGCGAAGCTCGCAGGCTTTTCACCGGCAAGACCGAAATCGAGGAAGACCTCGTCCACCATCAGCACCAGTCCGCGCGCCGCACAGATGATGTTCAATTTCTGGATTTGTGAGGGCTTTGTGAAATGCCCCGTCGGATTATTGGGATGCACGACAATAATCGCGCGCGTGCGCGGCGAAATCGCCTGCTCCAGTGCGTGAAAATCAATCTCCCAGCCATGGTCATAGACCAGCTGATAGCGAACCAGCCTCGTGTCCTGGATTTCAGCAAGAAATTCAAACAGCGGATAGCTTGGCGCGGGGACGAGCACCTCGTCCCCGGGGTTGCACAGCAACCGAAACACGTACGAGTAAGCTTCGCTCGTACTGGTGGTCAAAAGAATGTCGTCGACATCCGCTCGAACCCCGTGTGCCGCGTAGTACTTGCATACCGCCTGCCGCGCCGAGGCGAGCCCCCGCGGCTCGGGCTCGTACCGGAGCGCGGCGGGATTCCCGAGCGCCTCCAAAATGGCGCGCTGGTCATAGGCAAAACCGCATTCCGTCGGATTCGACGCGGTCAAATCCACCAGCGGCTTCCCCGCCGCGCGATGGCGCTCGAGCGCTTCGCTCAAGCGGTTCGGCGCCAGATTCCATTTGGTGCGGTCGGCAAACATGATCCGGCAAACCGTGCCGCAGGTTGCCTGCCGTAGGCAGGCCCTTCTGCACTAGGCAGGCATTATATCCACCGCGCGGCCGAGGCTCGAGCGTCTCGCGCTCGCGTATACTAAGGGGCGCCCGAAGGAACCGATGAGCCACCCGCAAGCCAATGCCAGGTCCGAGTCCATTCCGCAATTTGATTTGTCCGACCAATATGCGGCAGTTGGCGCAGAGATTCGCACCGCAATCGAGCGCGTGCTGTCTTCCCAGCAGTTTGTGCTCGGACGAGAAGGTGCGGCGTTCGAGGAAGAAATTGCCGTGCTCTGTGGCGTGGCTCACGGCGTAGGAGTCGCGTCCGGCACGGACGCGCTGATTCTGGCTTTGCGCGCGTGCGGCGTGCAGGCAGGCGATGAAGTGCTCTTGCCGACGTATACCTTCGTCGCTACGGGCAGCGCGGTAAGCGCCTTGGGAGCGAAGCCGGTCTTTGTCGACATTCGTCCGGAGACTTACAATCTCGATCCCTCCGAATTGGAGCGCCGCGTTACCTCGCGCACGCGCGCCATCATCGCGGTACATCTCTACGGCCTCGCGGCAGACATGGATCCCATCTTGGCATTCGCAAAGTCCCGCAAGCTGCCGCTCATCGAGGATTGTGCGCAGGCCATTGGCGCACTCTATAAAAGTCGCCGTGCCGGCTCCTTCGGGGACGCGGCGTGTTTCAGCTTCTACCCGACAAAGAACCTTGGTGCGTATGGAGATGCCGGAATGGTCGTTTCGAATTCTGCTGAACTCGCCGCGCACCTTGGTACGCTGCGCAATCACGGCCAAACCGCCAAGTATCGGAGCAGCGAGCCCGGCTGGAACAGCCGCCTCGACGAAATGCAAGCCGCCGTGCTGCGGGTCAAACTCCGCCATCTCGCGGAGTGGCAAGGCACCCGGCGTTCTCATGCCGCGGAGTACACACGCCTGCTACAGCAGGTGCCGGGAATCATGCCCCCGCACGAACCCGAAGGTCTCGAACACGTTTACCACCAGTATACGATTCGAACCGAGCAGCGCGACGCCCTCCAGCGGCACTTAGCCGCGCGAAGAATCGGCACGACCGTCTACTACCCCTATCCCTTGCATTTGCAGCCTTTGTACGCTCACGTGGGCCACCGGGCCGGCGACTTCCCGCACGCCGAGCGGGCGGCGCAAGAGGTTCTCTCCCTGCCGATGTACCCTGAATTGCGAAAGGATCAGATCGCTCACGTGGTGGAAGCTATCGCCGAATTTATGAAGTGCTAGACTCAGGCCAATTCGAAACTTTATTTGCCCAGATAAAGAAGCGCGAAAAGGAAGATCCACAAGCCGTCCATGAAGTGCCAATAGTAGGAGGTGATTTCCGCGGCCAGTGACATCGAGACTTGCGACTTTTCAAAATTGCGCAGCAAAACAAACAGCAGCGCCGCCACACCACCTAGCAAATGCACGCCATGCGCGCCCGTGAAAATATAGAAGAAGCTGCTGGCCTGGTTGCTCGCAATGTACACGCCCTCGGCCACCAGCTGGCGCCAGGCGACAAGCTGACCGGCTACAAACAGGAACCCCATTACCGTGGTCACCAACCACAGCCTGCGAAAGCCGCGAGCATCTCCACTGGACAGCCGTAACCGCGATCGCTCGAGAACGAAACTGCTTCCCAGCAGTACGGCGGTATTCGCCCAGAGGATCGGTGGCAGGTGCACGGAGACCCACACGCGGCTGCTGTGGTGAAGAAGAAGAAAAGCGCTGGCCAGCGCCATGAAAAACATCAGGATAGAAACCATGCCAATGGCGATTCCCGTCGAGAACCGGCGCGGCGAAGGTGGCTCCCTCTGCCAGCCCTTTCCGTAATCGCCGTCATCACCGCCATCACCTCCGCCCGGCGGCCTTCCCCCGCCGCCACCGCCGCCGCGGGACTCTTCGATGATGGCTTCAATGTCCGGAGTTGCCGTTGCACCCGGCATGCTGTTTCCCCTGTCGGCTTCCCTGCTCTTCTCTAGTTTGCCTTGGCCACGCGATCCGGGGCAACATGTTGGGGAATAAAATCTTGCGCTACCCCCGGCACACCAAATTCGTAAGCTCCGCGATAAACCACTGGCTCGCGCGCGCCAAAATCGTGCCGTGGCGCCGGTGATGCCATGCTCCATTCGAGCGTGGTGGCTCGCCAAGGGTTGTCCTCTCCGACTGCGTCACCGCGAAACAAGCTCCAGAGAAAATTGAACAAAAAGACCGCCTGTGCGAAAACCGTGAGGATGATGCCGGCAGTGATAAACGAGCCAAACCAAGAGGCCATCGCGGCGAGGTTCGCGCCGGGATTCTTGGCCACCCGCGCGGCCAACCCGAGCCAGTGCATGGGCATGAAGACGCCGTAGACGCCCGCGAACGTCAGCCAGAAATGCAGCTTGCCTAAGGGCTCGCTCAGCCGTCGGCCGAACAGTTTCGGGAACCAGAAAAACAGCGCCGCGAGAATGGCAAACGTTGCGGCCACACCCATGACCAGATGAAAATGCCCGGTCACAAAATCTTCCGTGACGGAAGTGGACGCGAAATCGTGCCGCGAGAGAAATAGACCGGAAATCCCGCCGGAGAGAAAGAGCGAAACGAAGCCGAGAGCGAACAACAAGGAAGTGTTCAACTGGAAGCGCGCGTTCCAAAGCGTGGCCAACCAACTGACTAGCAGAATCGTCGCCGGCAACCCAAGAGAAGAGGCGAGGACGGAGAACACCAGTGGAGAGAAAGGATTCAGGCCGCTCGAAAACATATGCTGGCCCCAAACGCAGAACCCCACCAGACCCACCCCGCACAGCGCAAGCACGACAAGGCGCTCTCTCCAAACCGGCTTACGAGAAAAGGTGGCGATTAAATGGGAAACGATGCCGAAGCACGGAAGCATCGCAATGTAGACTTCCGCCTGAGCAAAGAACCAAAACAAGCGTTGCCAAAGTACCGCCAAAGCATCCGGCGCGAGGTTCGCGGCTGGCGAGGCGAGAAAATCTACAGCGGAGAAGAAATGGGTACTTAACAAGCGATCCGAAAGCAGGCACAAGCACGCAGCAAGAAGAATGCTGAAGATGAGCATGCCCAGGATGGCGTTGAGGAACCAAGCCCACACGGTTAGCGGCAGATGTGGAAGCGTCATCCCCTTCGCGCGCAGGTCGATGGTCGTGACGGTAAAATTGAGAGCGCTCAAGAGAGTCGCGGCGCAAAACACAGACACGCTGACAATCCACAGAGTGATTCCCGACTGCGGGGCAATCAAAAACGCGCTGGTCAAGCCGCACAGCGAGACCACCGTGGCCCAGAAGGAACAAAGATTCAGCGTAGGAAATGCCATTTCGCGCGCGCCGATCTGCAGTGGAAGAAAATAATTCCCGAACCCCAACTGCGGCGCCGCCGTCAGGACCAGGAAAACCATCAGCGACCCGTGCAGCACCGGCAGCGTGGCGAAGCGTTCCGGCGAGCTGCCAAGCGCGGAAAGAAAGGGGATGTGCATCTCGGGCCAGACCAAATGGATGCGCATGACCAGCGACATGGCCACGCCCACGAAAACGCTCAGGAGCGCCAACCAAAGGTATTGCAAGCCAATGGTCTTGTGGCCGGTGCTAAAGACGTAGCGGGAAACGAAGCTCTCCTGTAGCCTTTCCGGATCATTTCCGCTGTCGTGGGTAACCATGGTTGCCGTAAGAGACTCAAACCTCCGTCCCTTCGGGGCTGACAATAGAATACATCGGATGGAAAAACACAAGAGGCGTGCTCGGCGGCCAGCCGGTAAGTACCGGCGAGGATGCCGGGAGGCGCGTCACGGCTCGCTGCGAGTCTGCGTCTCGACGGCGGTCGAATCTCAAGATCCTATCGCAAATGCCTGTAGCGGACTTTAGCTCCTGAGGGGGCCTTCCGTTCCCGCTTGACTGCCGCGCTCAAACTGAGCAATCCGTGGTAAAACACATCATGAGTCTTGGCGGAGCGTGCTCCATGTTGACCACTTCGTTCGGTTTGATGCCTTTTTTCCGCCCTATTTTCGTACTCGCTTCTCTGTTTTTTTATTTTCTGCCCGCCTTTCTGGCCCGCAAAAGGTCCGACTTCACGGCTATCTTTGTCTTGAATCTGCTTGCCGGTTGGACTTTTATCGGGTGGATTATCGCGTTGGTCTGGGCGCTCTCTTCGGAGCAGCAACGCCAGGTCGCGGTCCCGGCACAACCCGCTGCCGCTCCTCCACCCGCCTCTGGAACGAGCTTTTTCTGCAGCGCTTGCGGAAAGGCCTGTGGGGCGGGAGCCCGCTTTTGCACTTCGTGCGGCGCCGCGCTGCCGGCCACGTCCCGGTGAGGTGAGCGGATCTACGGCGTAGCCAGGCGGGGCATGATGAAGTGGAAGAAGGCGTCGGCATTCGAATCGAGGCATACCTGTGCATTTGGCGGATTGGGCGCGTTAGGAGGCCCAGGTTCAGGGCGAGTAAATCCTTTCTCGTCCACGCGAAGGCGCATGGCCTGAACAGGGCAGAGACTTGGGTCCACGATATACGCAATGGTCATGGGATCGAATAGCGTCGGAGTTTCCTTGCCCCACTCGTGATACAGCAAATTGAGCGCGTCGGTCATCGGCGTGCTCTGGCGAAACAGGAAACTGCGGTTCGCCGCATCCATTTTCAATTGCGTGGAATCCAGCGGCATCACAAACAGCGCCAGGCCCGCGGCAAACAATTTCTGCGCGGAAGGAATGTCATTCTTGATGTTCCATTCGGGCTCGGGACCACGGGGCGGTGCGCTGCCCGTGTCGCCGTATCCCCGATAGATCGACCCACCCATCAGCACGACGCGCTTGAGCTTCCGGAAGGTGTCCGGGTCCTTTTCGATGGCAGCGCCCACATTCACGAGCGGTCCAATGGCGACCAGCGTAATTTTCCCCGGGTTACGCCGAATTTGATCGAGTAAAAAAGAGACGGCGGCGGGATGCGATGGTTTCGCGAAGTGCCCGCCCTCGGCATACTCCAGCTGCGTAAAGGCGGTCTTAGGAGGTGTAGCCGGTCCTGCGGCAACCGGAATATCCGCGCGCCCCACTTCTCCGAGCAAGCGGTCGAGGAGCTTGGCCCGCATTTCCGTATCGCCAAAAGTGGTGGTGATGCCGAGGATCTCGAGTTCCGGGCTGCGCAGGGCCAGCGCTACGGCAAAAGCATCGTCAATATCGTCGCCAATGTCCGTATCAATGATGACCTTTTCCTTGGAAGCTGGCTGAAGCATTCGAGGGCGGGAGCTCTGCGCGAAGCAACGGGCAGAACCCGCAAGCATCACACAAGTCAGGAGAAAAACGAAGATTCCGCGCGGGTTGGGCGGGTTGGGCATGTTCGGTTGCTCACGGCTATATTGATGGTACATGTTTGCAGGCCGAGTGGTTCAAGGAATGATTATTCACATCGTAGGCGTAGAGACTCCAGGACTGTGGGTTGGTTGGGTCGACGGCGGCGAGACCTGCGGGGTTGGGATGCATCGAGCGGTCCAGTTGGAAAAAGTTTTGGGCGGAACCAGGCTTGCTCAAGCTCGGTTTCCGAGCTGCGCTCGTCGCCCGCGAACTTGTGGGTGGTGATCGAACCGCCGGCGATTTGTTCGCCGAACGGGAAGCGAGAGGCCGAGTCCGTCGCGCTCATTGCTGCGAAACGCTAGACCTTGAAGGCGCGGAGTTCTGCCCTGGGCTGCATCCAGTAGTGGCTAAAAGCCGAGAAGGAAATCACCAACCAGAGTACAGCCCGCATCTTCGCCAGTTCGACAGCAGCTGTCCTACGGCTGGACGTTCGTGATCCCTTCCTCACCCGGCTTCGGAAAGTGCTTTTCGTACCACGCGATCGAGCGTTCGATCGAATCGATGTTGTGGCCGGTCTCCGCAAGGCCGTGCCCTTCACGCGGATAGCGCACAAACATCGCCTCCGTTCCCACGTCCTTCAGGGCGATAAAAAACTGTTCCGCCTCGGCGATGGGCACGTCGTTGTCGTTTTCGCCGTGCATGAGCATCGTCGGCGTGTGCGCTGCGGCGACGTGCTTCAGCGCTGAACGTTCCCAGGCCACGTCCATTAAATTGCCCTGGTGGAGGAACTCGCCGAACTCCATCTCTTCATACTGGTTGTAATAGGTCATGTAGTTGTAGCTCACCAGGTTGGCGATTCCCGCGATCGCAACGGCCGCCTTGAATTCGTTGGTCTGCGTGATCAGCCAGTCCGTCAGTTGCCCGCCGTAGCTGACGCCCTCGATGCCCATGCGCTCGCGGTCAATCCACGGATTGCGCCGCACCGCCGCGCTGACGCCGTACAGAACGTCCTGTCCCTCGTTGCCGTCCTGATCGCCGAAGACCGCGTCCGCAAACTTCTGCCCGTAGCCCGTTGATCCGCGATAGTTCACGTTCAGCGTGGCCCAGCCGTGCGCCGCATACACCTGGTTCTTGAAATTGAACGCCGGGCCGTTCTGGCCGTGCGGGCCGCCGTGGATGTTCACGATCAGCGGATGCTTGGATGTGGCCGTCATCCCCAGCGGCTTGGTGAGGAACGCTTCGACTTCATATTGATTGTCGTTGCTAACGAAGGTGAACGATTGCACCTCGGCGATCTGCTTCCCCGCAAGGACTTGCGCGTTCAGATCCGTCAGCTTGCGCGGCGCGCCGGTTCCGCTCTTCAAATACAACTCATTGAGATCGCGCGGCCCTAGATAACTGTAGGCCACGGCGCCGTCTTTTCCGACCGAGAAAGAGCCAAGAAAGCCTGGTTCCCTCACGACGTACTCTGGTTTTCCGCCCGAAATGGGCAGGCGCACCAAGGTATTGCTCCCCCGCTCTTGCACGGTGAAGTACACGGAGTTGCCATCGGGCGCCCAGCGCGGCGACCCCTGCCGGTCATCAATCACGTGGCCGATCTCGCGGCGGTCGCTCCCGTCGGCATTCATGATCCACACGTGCGTGTCTTCCATGGTGGTCTCACGGTCGGTTAGGCCGCGGCGCGTGCCGCGAAACAGAATGCGCTTGCCGTCAGGCGACCACAGGGGATCGTACTCGTTGAATTCCGTGGCGGTGATCCGGCGCACGCTGTTGTCCGCGATTTTCAGCGCGAACACGTCATAGTTGAAAAACTCGTCCTGGTTGGGCTCGGGATTGGTCAAATACAAAAGCTCCTTGCCATCCGGAGACCAATCAATCGAGTGTTCGTCGGTGTCGCCCTTGGTCAGTTGCCGCGTCTGCTTTGTGGCCACGTCAACCACAAAAATATGGAGACGCTGGTTGTCGTTGAACCGCGTCATCCCTTCGCCTGCGTCGGGCTTGTAAAGATAGCGCGTGATCACCATCGGGTCGCCGCTCGCCTCGGCTGCCCTGCTGTCTGGCGTAGACGAAATGTATGCAACCTGCCTCCCATCGGGTGACCAGGTCACTTCATTGCCGATTCCCGGCAGTGGGCTGTTCGTGCCTTCGGGCGATGCGAGTACGGTTACCTCCGAGCCGTCGGGCTTCGCAATCATCAGGCCGTGCTTGTCTCCTAGTCGACCGAAAAAGGCGATCCACTTCCCATCCGACGACCACACCGCGCCGCCGCCGCGGTCCTTGTCGCCACCGAGACGAATCGATTTCTGCGTCGTCAGGTCCATCATCCAGAGCTGGCCATAGGGTCGTCCCGGCTCATCACGCCTGACTACGGAGTAGGCGAGGTGCCGCCCATCCGGAGAAAGCGCCACACTTCCTACCGAGCGCATCTTCGAAAGGTCACTACTGGCCAGTCCTTGCGCTCTCGCCGACGGGAGCGTCGTGACCAGACACAAGGCAGAAAGAAAAACGAGTCTTAAAGACAGAGAAAAGATTCTCGTGCGAAGCAGCATGGGACTCTCCCTTCGATTCGCTGAAACGCGCATTTTTTGACGACGCAGCCGCGTATCCTGTCATGCAAAAAGGAGCTCCGTCAAGAAATCGCCGCATCACGCGTTCCGCATCATGGCAAACCCCACGCGATGAGCCGGGTCTGTTCTTCCCGTTTCGAGCGAGCGCGCGCATCGCCGGCATCGATGAAGCCGGAAGGCGCGCGTCGTGGTGGTTCCCGCGTGATTTTCAATCCCAAGCGCCGTATTGTCGGTCTCGAGGCAGTTGCGTGACCGCACCCTGGGACCAATCGATGACGAAGGTGGGCGCGCCGGCATTGAACCCCGGTTAGTTGGAAAATGTTCCGTGGACCCGTCCGAACATTGAAATCTGCAAGGACCCTTCGGTCCGAGGTTTCAACGGGATTCGCCAAATCAAGCCCCTTCGATCACGATCTTAGTCGTGGCATCCTTCGCAACGCATCGTGAAGGCACAATCAAAAAGAGCGAAATGATGAAGCCAACCCGGAGAGGTCTCCTCATTTCCTCTTTTGCTCCCAGGGTCTTAGGCGTTCTCGGGTCTCGTTGTGTTAACGCGGTGCCGGGCCAATGCTGCCAAAACAACAGTGATTGCAGGATCGCGGTCACCGCAGAAGTGCGGAAAATCCAACGCGCCTCCGGTTAAGGCATACAATCCAAATTATTGAAGGGTTTTCGCACGGAGGTGTTATGGTGCGGTAGAGAGGACTCGAACCTCCACGGTATTGCTACCGCCAGCCCCTCAAGCTGGTGCGTCTGCCAGTTCCGCCACTACCGCACAGTAGGTAACCAACTATTCTAGCTACCGAATGGAATCGCTGCAACCACTAAGGGTTTTTCAAGTCTTCGGTTTTCGGCTACCAGGCCAAAGAAAAGTACGACAACTTCCTAACCAGGAAACCTAGGCGATAGCGCTACGGTTTTTTCGTTGGCGCAGGAGCTGACGGCGGAGTCGTGGGAGCTTGCTCGGCCGGCTTCGAACCGGCCGGCGCCGAAGACGAAGCCGGAGGAGTCTGTGCCGGCTTGGACGTCGCAGCCGGAGCCTGCGAGGCGGGCGGCTGCGCTTGCTGACCGGTCGGCAACGGGTTGTGCGTATTCGGTTGCGGCGTAACCGGAGTCGTCACCGGAGCCGGCTTTGGCGCGGGCTGAGAAACCTTCTGAAGGATCGAACCGCCTTCCTCGACAGCCTTGTCCGTACGCACCACCATGGCGAAGGAGCAAACCATGAACATGACCGCGCACCAGGTGGTAGCTTTGGAGAGAACGTTTGCCGCACCGCGCGGGCCGAAAGCCGTTTGACTGCCCGCGCCGCCAAAAGCGCCCGCAAGGTCTGCGGCTTTGCCGCTCTGCAGTAGCACCACAACCACAAGAACAAGGCAGTTCAGAACAAAGAAGGGTTTCAGGATCCAGGTGCCGCCCCAAGGGAGGCGGAAGCCAATCGCGATGATCGCGAATCCGATGGCCAACGCGACGGCCCATTTCATCCAAGAAGGCATTTCTATCTCCTAATCCGCGGTCCCGGGCATTTCGAGACCAACAGCTCGCATTGCTCACGCCAATTTGCGGCCTGCTACCGGGAAGCTTCGACGATGGTCGCAAATGATTTTGCGTCGAGACTCGCTCCGCCCACCAACACACCGTCCAGTTCTTCCTGCGCCATCAGTCCGCGAATATTGTCCGGCTTCACGCTGCCACCGTAGAGAATGCGCAAATCGGAAGCCTGGGCGGGAGAGAATTTCGCCGCCGCGCAGTGGCGAAGAAAGCGGTGAACATCGGCGGCCATTTCCGGCGTAGCCGTGCGGCCCGTCCCAATGGCCCATATTGGCTCGTAAGCTATCAGCATACGGGAGAACTCCTCCGGGGTCAACGCGCCCAGCCCGCCAAGGAACTGCCCCATGCAAACCTGATGAGTTTGACCGGATTCACGCGCGGTCAAGGTTTCGCCGACACAAACGATGGGAATGAGTCCCGCGGCGAGAGCTGCTTTGGTTTTCTTGGCCACGGACTCGTCGGTTTCGCCAAAAAATTGCCGGCGTTCGGAGTGACCGATGATGACGTACCGGCAGCCGGCTTCGACAAGCATATTGGTGGAGATTTCGCCCGTGAAGGCCCCCTCTTTTTCCCAGTGGACGTCCTGCGCGGAGATCGCGATGTTCGTATTTTTAGCGGCTTCAACGGCAGCGGGAATTGCGGTGAAAGCCGGAACGACCACAATGTCGCAATGCTTCGCGCTCGAGACGAGCGGTCGAAATGCCGAGAAGAACGCGCGCGTTTCCGCTTGCGTCTTGAACATTTTCCAGTTGCCGGCAATCACACGACGACGCGTCATTGCGTTCTCCATCCAAAGCTACTCAAAGTAAGCATCCATTCAGGAGAGATTCCTCGTCGTTCCCTGCAAAAGACCACGCATGCAAACCTCCGAGCAACGGCCGCGGACTGCAGAGAAGGACATCTATTTGTCACTTAGGGCCTCGACGCCGGGAAGTTTACGGCCGCCGAGAAATTCGAGTGATGCCCCCCCACCAGTTGAGATGTGCGAAATTCTGTTGGCCACGCCCGATTGATGCACGGCAGCGACAGAATCGCCGCCGCCGACGATGGAAAAGGCGCCCCTGCTGGTCGAGTCTGCCACGGCCTTCGCAATTTCGAGGGTGCCGTTCGAAAAGGCGGGCATCTCGAAGACGCCCATGGGACCATTCCAGACGATCGTCCTGGCTCCGGCAATTTTCTGTTTATACGTTTCGATGGTCTTCGGTCCGATGTCCAAGCCCATCGAACCATCGGGCGTAGCGGAAACAGCGACGGTTTTTGCGGCCGTATCGGCTTTGAATTCTGCGCCGACCACATGATCGACGGGAAGAAGCAGTGCGAATTTCTTTTGCTGGGCTTCTGCACGAAGGTGGCGGGCGAGATCGAGCTTGTCGTCTTCCACCAGAGACTTGCCGACGGGCTGGCCCTCGGCTTTGAGGAAGGTGTAAGCCATGCCGCCACCGATGAGCATCCCATCGGCAATCTTCATGAGATTTTCGACGACTTCGATCTTGTCGCTGACTTTCGCGCCGCCCAAGATCGCGACAAAGGGACGAGTGGGATTCGTGAGCGCTTTGCCCAGATAGGCGAGCTCTCTTTCCATGAGCAGCCCAGCCGCTGCCTGCCGGACAAAGCGGGTGATGCCGACCACGGAGGCGTGCGCGCGATGCGCCGAGCCGAAAGCGTCGCAAACAAAAACGCCGTCACAGAGAGAGGAAAGCTGTTTGGAAAAGGCTTCGTCGTTTTTCTCTTCTTCGGGATGGAAGCGGACGTTTTCGAGCACCAGCACCTCGCCGTCGCGCAAGGCTTTGCTCTGCCCTTCCGCGCCTGGACCGACGCAATCGAGGGCAAAAGCCACGGGCTTGCCGAGGAGTTCTTCCAGCTTCTTGGCGGCGGGCCGCAGAGAATATTTGGGATCGGGACCACCCTTCGGACGGCCAAGGTGCGCGGCGAGAACGAGGCGCGCACCCTTTTGGATCGCGAGCCGCAGCGTCGGGAGGGTTTCGCGGATGCGCGTGTCATCGGTGACGACCGCGTCCTTGAGGGGAACGTTGAAGTCGACGCGGATGAAGACGCGTTTGCCTTTCAGATCGAGGTCGTTGATGGTGAGCTTAGTCATTGGTCGTGACCTCTGTGCCCGTGTTCTGTGACCCGCGAAGTGCGCTGGAGACTAGGGGCGCCGGTCGCCAAAACGTAGCGATTCCAGATCCTTCGCCGATCGGATCGTCGAAGGATGACAGAATTAGGAATCAGAACTTAGAGGCTACGAGCTTGATCAGGTCGCGGCAACGGCAGGAATAGCCCCACTCGTTGTCGTACCAGGCCAACACCTTGACGCAGCGATCCCCGACCACTTTGGTGTACTCGGCATCGACGATGGAGGAATTCGAGTTGCCTTTGAAGTCCGCGGAGACAAGCTCCTCTTCCGTGTAACCAAGAATGCCCTTCATGGGCCCGTTCGCGGCGGCTTTCAAAGCCGCGTTGACGGAATCCTTGGTCGCGGGCTTGTCGACGAAAACGGTGAGATCCACGACGCTGACATTGGGCGTGGGAACGCGCATGGCGTAGCCGTCGAGTTTGCCTTTCAGCTCGGGAATCACAAGATGCAACGCCTTAGCCGCGCCGGTCGAGCTGGGAATCATGTTGAGAGCAGCAGCGCGAGCGCGGCGCAAATCCTTATGCGGCAGATCGAGCAGGCGCTGATCGTTGGTATAGGAGTGGATCGTGGTCATGGTGCCGCTATTGACGCCGAAAGTGTCTTGGATGACCTTCGCGACGGGTGCAAGACAATTGGTGGTGCAGGAGGCGTTGGAAATGACGTGGTGCTTTGCGGGATCGTAGCACTTATCGTTCACACCAAGAACAAAGGTGGCGTCGGGTCCGTCGGCGGGAGCGGAGATGATGACTTTCTTCACCGGAGCCCGGAGATGCTTTCTGGCATCGGGACCCTTGGTGAACAGGCCGGTGGATTCCACAACGACTTCGGCGCCAACCGACGCCCAATCGAGCTCGGCCGGATCCTTCACGCGAAACACTTTGAAGCTCTTTCCGTCGACCGCGATGGTGTCGTCGGTGTGCGACACCTTGTGTGGCAAATTGCCGAGCACAGAATCGTATTTCAGCAGGTGCGCGAGGGTCTTGGCGTCCGTAACGTCATTCACCGCGACGAATTGAATCTCCTTATCGTCGATCGCCGTGCGCATGATGTTGCGTCCGATGCGTCCGAAGCCGTTGATGCCGACCTTGATAGGCATACATTCCTCCAAAGGTGAGTCGTTCTCCGCAGCGCGGTAACTTGCAATTCTCTGCGAAATCGGGAGAGGCCCCTCCCCCTATTTGAAAGTGCGGAACCTAAGGGTTTCTGTAAGTGCCTTGGAATCAACAGTCGCGAGACATTATCGAAGTGCTGATTCTAAGGGGGTTATAGAGCGCAAGTCACCGAGCATCACGGGGCTCATCACGCCACAGTGTGCACGGGCCCTAGGGCAGAAACTAGAACCAAAGAAAAACAGCGGCAGCCAAGCCGTTCTCAAAACTCTTTTGCCCTGCTCACTAAAGATATTTTAGTACGCCTGCAAGTTTCGTCAAGGACGATTTGAGAGCACATCTTGATGGTCATTCCTTAGCCCGGCAGGCGCGCAGTAGAGCACAAGTCTTCGGGTTGGGAGCGTGGTGAGAAAGGCCGGGGAACCGCTCCGCATAGCCGAGCGGCGTGCATTCCACTATCTCGCCTGGACGCTCGCAGTAGCCCGGGAGCTTTCGACGGACGGAAAGGTCCGCGCCGCGTTCCAACAAGAGACGCGTCACGGGCAACCCCGCGTCATGGAACTGCGTAACGGCGTGAAAGACGGGAGTTTGCCCACCGACGCCATGATGATCGAATGCCGCCCGCGCATTGACGTCGGCCCCGCGGTCGAGAAGCATTCTTGCAGCCTCGACATTGCCGTATTCGGCGGCCACGTGCAGGAGCGTCGCACCTCGAAGAGTGAGGAGGCGGGTTCCGGTGACGCCGAAATCCAGTTCAGGGAACGGCCGGTGGAGCAGCGCAGGGTCAGCGTCAAGTTGTTCGGCTAAGCGGTCGAGCCGGCTTCGGAGCAAATCGAAAACGGGCGGAACGTTGTGTTTGGTCGTGCCGCCAGCGTCGAGCAGAGCATCCATGCAAGCGCCAAGCCCCGGTGAACGACCGTAAGTGCCTATGACATAGTCGAGGGCCGTGCCCGCGTACTTGGGCCGCGGGCGCGGGCAGTCCGGATCAGCTCCGTGGTCGAGGAGCCACTTGAGGGCCGCCGGCTCCACGGTCTCGCAAGGCGCGAAGATGATGGGAAAATAACCGTTCCAGAGGGCGTTCACGTCCGCGCCGCGAGACACCAGAAGCTCCATCATCGGGATGCGATGACCGAAGAGCGCAGCTCGCATCAACGGGCCCTCACCACCCTGATGAACATCCGACCCATGATCGATCATCCACTCCGCCATTGTGAGTCTCTCGGCGCTTGGCGGCCCCCACGGTACGCGACACTCCGCAACCCAGGTGAGCGGACCATTTTTCCCATAGCCAAGCGGAGCACGATGCAGGGCCGGATTGCGTGTCATGAGGAACTCGACGCGCTCGAGATCGTTTGCCATCGATGGCCTGCTTGAGCTGCCCGATTTCCTCGAGGGAATCGACGTGGGCCTTGAGCTTCGGCCAACTGGCAAACCCATAGAGACGTGCGATCTTAAACTGCGCGTCGGTGAGGGATTCCGCGCCACCAGACAGGAAAAGATCTTTGGCTTGATCCTTCAAGTGGCGAAGGTTGGGGCGCTCCGGAAGCGGACGCCTCTGATGAGGGGAATCGGTCGACATGCGACCTCCTTTCGTTTAACGCCCGTCGTCCGCCTTTCGGGCTGAAAGAAGGTTCGCAAGAATTGATTTCAAACAGGTGGGCTTCGACCCTTTCCGCGGACCGGATGCGTCCTTAACGCAAAGGCGATCCTACCATAAGAAGACGATGACTCTTCACTCGAGGTACCAGGCCTTCGCCCGACACGTTCCGAAAGCGAGTACGGCGGTTTCGGCGGCGCAAGCGCTGAACCAGCTCTCTTTCCCCGCAAAAAGATGGCCTTGCGTATGCTTGCGGCATGCAGGCGTTGCAATCGGAAGAGGCCGGTTGCGACGCTGCTCAGCTGGGCCGAGGATATAATGGCGAGGGATGAAAGACTGGTCACCGGCGTGGGCGGTGCGCTGGCTGTTCGCTTCTGAACCGGGAGCGACGAACGGGCTGCTGCCGCGCTGGATCTTTCTGCGCGCGCTCGGACTGATTTATTACTCCGCGTTCTTCTCACTTGTTTTTCAAATTAAAGGATTGATCGGGCCGCAAGGAATTCTTCCCGCGGGCCAATATCTGCGCGCGGTGACGGGGCAATTTGGCCGCCTAGGCTACTGGTATGCGCCGACGCTGCTGTGGTTTTCAAGCGGTCGGCACATGCTGACAGGAATTTGCTGGGTAGGGATGCTCGCATCGGTGCTCCTCGTGTTGAATTTGTGGCCGCGCGGAATGCTGGCGATTTGCTTTGCGTGTTTCCTTTCCTTCGTGAGCGTGGCGCAGGATTTTTCCGGGTACCAATCGGACGGAATGCTGCTGGAGGCGGGATTTATCTCTTTGTTTTTTGCGCCGCGAGGATTCCGACCCAGGCTGGGGGAAGCAAGTCCGCCTTCGCGGGCGAGCCGGTTCCTGCTGTTGTGGGAATGCTTCCGAATCTATTTCGAATCGGGCGTGGCGAAAATCATCGGAGGCGACCCGGAGTGGCGGAACTTCACGGCGCTCGATGAGTATTACCAGAACGGGCCGCTGCCGACGTGGATTGGATGGTACATGCAGCATCGGCCGCACTGGTTCCACGTGGTGATGTCGTTTGGTACGCTGGCGCTCGAATTAGCGCTGGTGTGGATGATGTTCCTGCCGCGGCGGTTTCGCATTATTTGCTTTTGCGTGGTTACGCCGTGGCAGATTGGAATCATTCTTTCGGCGAACTACACCTTTTTGAATTATTTGATGCTGGCGCTGGGCATTTTGCTGCTGGACGACAAACTTCTGAAACGATGCGTTCCCGAACTTTGGAAAAGGAGCGAAGGTCGTGCGGCATCAGACGGAAAAGACAGCCAATCAAAAGAAACACGCGCGGTCCTTGACCTCGCGCCCCAGGAAGTGCTCCCGGACAGGGAATCTCTTCGGGCTCAGGAAGTGAAGCCCGAGGCGGAAGCAAGCTCGGAAAGGAATTGGCAACAGGTGCTGCATAAACAATGGGCAGCGTTGACGCTGGCGATGACGGCGGTGATGCTCTCATGGATTTTCTACGCAACAGCCGTGCAGATGGTCTGGATGGTAAAGCCGGTGGGGTTGCCGACGACGCCGGTATCGGCGCTCGAGCCGTTTCGCATTGCGAACCGGTATGGGTTGTTCGCCATGATGACCCGAGGACGGTACGAGATTGAATTCCAAGGCTCGGACGATGGGCAGAAATGGCTGGTTTATCCGTTTCGGTTCAAGCCGCAGGATCCAGCGAAGCCACCGGGGATTTACGCGCCCTATCAACCGAGATTCGATTGGAACTTGTGGTTCGCGTCCCTGAGCACTTGGCGGGAAGAGCCGATTGTGCCGCGAACCGAGCAGGCCCTGCTACGCGGGTCGGGGGATGTTCTGCAATTGTTCGCAGGCAATCCGTTTCCGAACGCGCCGCCGCGGCAGGTGCGCGCGGTGCTGTGGCAATACTGGTTCACCGACTCGGAAGAAAAGCGCGCGACGGGAATGTGGTGGCGGCGCGAGCAGCTGGGATTGTATGCGCCAACGCTCGAGCGGGAAGTGGACGGAAGAATTGGAGTGTTGCAGTGGCCGCAGATGGTGGAACCGCGGGAGTGAGAAGGAAAGGTCCCTTACTGAGGGAACTGCTCGATTTTCGTGACGTGGTCGCCGGTGAAGCGGACAAAGACGGTTTTGGACGGCGGCTGGCCATAGATCCAATCCTCAATATCGTTGCCTTCCGAGTCGCGCTCGCGGACTTTGTGATCGGGCTTGCCCATGGCTGCAATGACTTCTTCGCGGTCCATGCCGACAAGGGGCCGGCGCTCCTGAATGGCTTTCTTCATCTCCGGCGGCAACGTGTCGATCCACTGCACGGAGGCGGAGCGCTCGTTCTGAAAACTGAGGAAAGGGGAAAGAATTTTCTTCAATTCGTCCGGGGTCATGTCCGGAACGAATTTATTCCACTCCAAGAAGATAGTGCTGCCCATGCCGGGCTGCAATCCGGGCGGGCCGGTTTCCTGACTCGAAGCGGATTGCATGGTGGGAGTGGGTCCCCCCATGCTGATTTGCAGATGATCGCGCCAGTGATGCTTGCCGCGGCCGCCGCCGTTTAAGTCCACGACAATCTGGTGGGCGCGGAATTCAAGCCCGGTGATCTGCACGTTGTCCCCGGAGTTGACCGCAGCGCCATGCGTGGCGACAGCGCGATCCAAAAGCTGGGTGTCGAGCGGTTTGCCGACGGTAAGGTTGAACCCTTCTTTGCCGGCAGGCAGAGACTTGACGGCCTTGGCAAATTCGCCGGAGACAAAGCGGACCAGCGTCAGTTTGGAGTTCTCCTGCAACGGCTGGTTCGGCGTACCAGCTGGCTTTGACTGGGTCTGGCTGTTATCCGAGGAGTCTCCCGCGCTCGGGAAAATGGGAATTTCTTCATCCGAGGGAAAGTTGACCAAAGGCCTTTCGGGCGGACGAAGGCTATTGACGCGGGGGACATCCGCGTCGGCTAGGAGCAACAGAGCCACAGGAATAGCGTACCAGTTCGGCATAGACTCGCCGGGCGCCCCTTGAGGGCACCCTCCCGTCACCTATTCTATTCTATGATGCAGGAAAGCGGCTGAACAGGTGCCAAGGCAGGGAAAGACGCAATACGCTTAACTGTACCTTGCGGAGCCCAAACTGTACGAAGGGACGGTTGATGGG
>Ga0182033_10000059_pt1 | contig 44914 bp, 28 predicted proteins | sample tim00Cox0000000H_FD_125968 | JGI IMG/M metagenome (GOLD analysis project Ga0182033, IMG submission 125968) | Lab enrichment of tropical soil microbial communities from Luquillo Experimental Forest, Puerto Rico - timezero.00C.oxic.00.000.00H | ecosystem: Environmental > Terrestrial > Soil >...
CACCCGCCGATTGAGGGCGAACAGCTCGTTTAACTGCTGGCGTTTTTGGCTGTCCAGATTCATCCAGCGCGTCAACAACAGCCAGCGTTTGCCCTTCACGACGCCGCGCATGCGCCCACCTTTGCGAAAGAACTCCGCCCGGCGCACTTCATCGATGGCTTTGTTGGCATGCTGTAGGACATGAAACTTGTCGTACACGACGCGGCAGTTCGGGGCCCATTGGGTAATGCTGTTGGTGAATGGCCGCCACATATCCACGCACGCGGCCTCCACTCGTGTTCGTTGCCTGGCGCTTAGTTGTGTCTGGAAAAACTCATCCAGGGTTTCCTGTTTGCGGTCCTGCCCGAACCACAAGGGCTCACCGGTATCCAAGTTGCTGACTACGGTGATGAACTTCATCTGCTTGCCGAAGTAAATCTCATCTACCCCCATTTGCACTAACGGATCTTTGCGGCGCGTGGCACTCCAACGCTGCAGATACCGCAGGTCGATCGCTCGCACCGTGCTGGCCGCCAGGCGGAACTGCCGGGCCACTTGTCGTACCGACGCGCTTTCGCACGCCAGTCCTACGGCTTCTTCGAAACGCTTACTAAACGGCGCTTTGCTCGGCAACTGGGGCACCTTCTCGACCTTTACCCCGCATTGTGGACAGCACACCCGGTACACTTCGATGACTACCGTCGTGCGAAATTCGCCCCACGGCAGGTCGCGCACTTCCCGTTCGTTGTAATCATGCGCGTCGGTAAACTTTCGTCCGCACCCCGAACAGATCAGCTTGCGGTTTCCGCGCTTGCGCCGTACCCATAAACGCAGCGTCTTGGCGGTTTCATCGATTTCGTGCCGAAAGACTCGGTAGCCGGGCCATCTCAGGATTTTCGTGAATTCGTTGTCGCGCATTCCGCCGAGTCTAGCCGAACCACCACTACGACGGAAACCCGCTCTTTCATTGCGTCTCTACGAATTCCTGCGCAGAGCCTTATTTCTTATTGCCGTCGTTTGCCGCCCGACAAATCGCTAACTTATTTAGGGGAAACGGGTTACTGGAGCGGGCGATGGGAATCGAACCCACGTCCGAAGCTTGGGAAGCTTCTATATTGCCATTATACGACGCCCGCTCGCTTCTCTAGCTTGCTGATTATACACGACTAAACGACTGCTCGTACAGAACACCGATTTCTCATATTTTCCATTTCGAAGTAGAAAGCGCCCTCCGAGGTACAATTCATTTCAATCCAAATTTGTCGTGCCTTTATCCTGTTTACGTGCGGCGAGAAGCATTTCTTGCCAAGGGTGAGGGCGGTACTGGCGCGGCGGAATTTCAGAAAAATCCTCGAACGCAGCGGCATCTCTTGGAACTGTTGGACAGGAGCGTTATCCCAATCTTCAAGGAAGCGGAGCGCTGCCAGGTCTCAACCAATGATCTTTGCAGTGAATGACGAAAAGCTTCTACTCTTCGAGCACTCTTTGCGTATGTCATGCGGCCCTCGGGTAACTTCCGCGGGGAAGCGCGCATCAGGCCACGCGCCGCATGTCCACACCGCTTTTTTGCGCTACAATTTCACCATGGGTATTTTGCGGCGGCTTTCACGCTGGATGGGATTGCAAGACAATATGACTCACCTCGCAACAGGAAATATGGCTCCCGAATTCTCTCTCAAATCGCTCGACCAGAAGGAGTACTCGCTCGGTGCATTACTCGAGCGAGGCCCCGTCGTCGCGGCTTTCTTCAAGATTTCCTGCCCCGTTTGCCAGTTCACTTTCCCCTTTTTGGAACGCCTCCACCAGCGTTACGGCTCCAGCGGCGTAACCGTCCTCGGAGTCTCGCAGGACGACGCTCGCGCAACCAAAGGCTTCGCCTCCGAGTACGGCGTCACGTTCCCGTTGGTTTTGGATCCCGACGGCTACGCAGTTTCCAACGCCTATGGGCTGACCAATGTCCCGACGATTTTTCTGATTGAGTCCGGCCGCAAAGTGAAGGTTAGCTCCACCGGTTTTGACAAGAAGGATTTGGAGACCATCGCCAGCGAATTGGCCGAGCGCCGCAAGATCGCTCTCACTCCCCTGTTTCGCCCGGACGAGGTCGTCCCCGCCAACAAACCGGGATGAAGCTCCAAGAACTAGGTCCGGTCCGGGCCTGAACCCGTTTGCAGTCCTCGCTCGATTCATTTTCTTGATTTTTGGGTTGTATCAAGGAAGCGGCATCTTGAGCTAAACACAAGCTCCAGGAGTCATTCGACGTTAGCCCAGTGCGATTTCCAGCCAGCGCTTCTTGTGCTTCTCAGGCTTTTTTCTCTTATCCGGGATCACTCGCGTTATCGCTGGCGCCAAACCGGACTTTCGCGCCAAACGCCGCGCCTCTTTGCCTACGTTGATCGTTCTCCTCTTCTTCCGCTTCATGACAAACGCGAGGTTAACGCAACCAGGGTGCGGAAGGAAGCATCGTGCGGGGTCAGGGGGGCAGGGTCAGGCCCGCCGGCAGTCACGGAACTGCGGCCATCACTCTTGACAGGGTTGGCCTTAGAAATTGAACAGGCATTGCAAATAAATCAGACGGTTGGCCGTGGAATTGGAGAATGGTCTGTCGGCCAGGCCGTTGGACTCGCCAAACAGTGGCGAACTGAGATCGCCAATGGGGTTGGATACGTTCACGTTATTGAAGACGTTTCGCGCATTGACGGTAAAGGTCAGATTGTAACGGTTGTTCGAAGCCCCACCCCACATGCCTCGATCGCCGTGCGGTCCGGGCCCGCGCCCAAACGTGCCCGCGCTCGTTCCCCCGCCTCTCGCGGCTGGTTCCTTCTTTTCTCCAAAGCCAAAGGTCTTGCTCAATCGCAGATTCAGTACGAATCGCCCCGGTGCGGTCTCCTGATTGATAGGAATGCCGATCTGCCCGGGTTGTGCCACTTCATTAAAGCAACCATACACTGTGGATTTCACGTCCGGACTGCCACAGGCGCCCGCGGTCGGCCGCGTGTTAAATTCATTGATTCCGTACAAATCTTGACCCGTGGTGATGTTAAACGGATAGCCGGACTGCGCGATCACGAATGGGCTCACGCGAAAGCCCCAGCGCAGGCTCACCGTGCCGCCAACGAACGCGCGATGCCGGACATCGAAAGACGCGCGTCCAAAATCTTCGTTTATGCCACAAGGCGTGCCCGCTGGGACCGCATAACAGGGGATCGACGGGACATAGTTTGCGCCAGAGGTGTTGCTGTTCGCATAGTTCAGCGTGTAATAACCCCACAGCGTGAGATTGGCTCCCATCTGCACCCTGCTATTTACGATGAGCTGGTTCTGCTTGAAGGTTCCGCCGGATTGGTACTGGTAGATGATTTGGGGCGTTGTGCCCGGCGGCAGGGCGGTCGTTGGGGGAGCCGGTTTGGCGTTTGTATAGAACTGATGGACGCCGCGTGATTCGAGGTAGGTGACGGAAAGATTCGCGTACTTGGCCAGTTGTCGCTCGACGCTCACACCGGTCTGCATGATATAGGGAGAACGAAGGGAGTCGTTCACGTGGTAGACGACTTCGGGCGTGCTGGATTGCGGCACCGGAATCGTTTGATTGGGATCGAAGAAATCCGGGTTCTGGACTTGGAAGTGCTGCTGAATCAATCCATTCTGCAGTTCCTGGTGCAAGACCAGGTCGGAAGTAAAGCGGTCATAGAAAATGCCATAACCCGCGCGCAGCACAGTTTTAGGCGATTTATTCTTGCCGTTTCCATCCAGGCCCCAGGCGATGCCGATTCGCGGCGCGAAATCGGTGCGATCTCCCAGATTGTTTTGCATTTCATAACGCAACCCCGTGCTCAGCGTCACGTTTGGACGGATGCGCCAGTCGTCCTGAAGAAAGAGCGCGCCGTCAAACCAGCTGACGTCGGCAGCGGCATTCCCGGTCGGGCTGGAATTGAGCGAATAATAACTCGCGCCTCCGCCGTTTGCGACGATTGCGCTCATTGGAATGTTCTGCGCCTGGCAATTCAAAGTAATCTGGTAAGCCTGCAGGCCGGTGAGCTGGTTCGTAGCGGGGGGCGTAAGCATCGCACACGGGACGGTAGCACCAGGATTTGGGCGCGATCCAAAAACGTACACCCCGTTGAATTGCGCGTTCGACAAATAATCATCCGTCGACGCGCGCAGCCGTCCTCCATACTTGAGGGCATGCTTGCCCACATTGAAATATGTGATGTTCTGCACTTCATAGCGGTTCTGCGTATCAAGGGACGTTCCGCCGCTGCTCCCCCCGGCAGTAAAGGCCCCTTTAACAGAAATCGTAGGTGTCGTATTCAGCGGATTCTGGTCTTGTTCCTCGTGGATGTACTGAAACCGTATTTCGTTGATGGTACGCGGACCAAGCACCTGCGTGTCCGTCATCTGAAAGGTATGCTCGGTGCTGAGGGCGTCATATCCCACCGCCGGCAGGTTGAACGGTCCGACACCGTCTGCAACCTCGTTGTTGCGCCAATACTGGTAGCGCGTAATCAGCGTGTTGTTCGGGGTGAGTTGAAAATCGAAGCGCTGGCTCAACTCGGTGCGTGTGCGCGGATTGGGAAAAGCGCCGGCGACGTTCGAGACTTGAAGCGTCGCGGGGTCCACAAACGGCGTGTTCACCACGGAAAGATCGTTGAGATTCCGTCTCTCGATGTTGGTGAAAAAGGAAATCCTCTTACTCAGCGAACCGCCGAGATTTCCCTCGTAGTGCTCCGAATCGTAGCTCGGAATCTCTCCGCCGCCTGCGAACGGGTTTCGCGAGTTGAAGGCTGCGGTATTGCCCATGACCATGAACTGTCCGTGCAGCTGATCGGTTCCCGGCTTAGTCAGGATTTCTATGCGGCCGTACCCCAGTTTGTCGTATTCCGAAGAGAACGGATTCTGATTGATGCGGATCTCGCGAATCGAGGCTTTCGGCGGAAGCTGCCCGGCGGTGAATCCGTCAATATAGATCTGTCCCCCGTTCGGCCCTGCCGACGGCCCCGCCAAAGCCTCTAACTCCGATTGCAGCTCGTCCGGATCATCCGAGAGCGCTTCGAGATCTTTCCCCTTCATAACCACAGTGCCGGCATTGTTTGAAGGGTTGACGTCGACTTTCGTCGTTTCCTCGGTTACCTCGACTTTTTCCTCTTCCACCTGGATGACCAGGCTAATGTTCACCTGCACTTGTTGCTTCGCGATGATCTGGACATTCTCCTTCGTGAACAGGGCGAATCCCTTCGCCACCGCCTTGAGTGTGTAGACTCCGGCGGGGAGATCCTTAAATTCATAGATTCCCTCTCTATTGGTGGCGGCGTCATAGGAAGCGCCGCTCCCAGTCGTCAAACGCACGGACGCCTTGGGAATCCCAGCGCCCGAAGGGTCGGTCACAAATCCGGTCAATCCTCCGAGTGCGCCCGCCGCTGGGGCGGCTGCCTGGCCCGTAGTTCCTGCTGCAGGCGCCTGCGCGCACAACCCTTCGGTCGAGAGTGGAAGCAGAAAGAAACACAAGAAAAATGCACACTTAGTTCGCACCAGCCGGAAGCTCATCAATTCTCCTGCTTCTGTGGGATCACGTTCGCATTGCGGGCCATCACGGGTTCCCTGCTTCCCCACCTGGCCCTTCGCTAAGACTCCACGGCGAGAGGATCGTCGAAGCGCTGCTATTCGGAGATGCTTCCAGGATAGGCTCCACTCCTGCGAGCAGCGTGATCACCGACGGCTCCCTGTTGGGCTCTCCTTCCGTCGCAACGATCATTATCGCGTCGCCCTTCCGTAATTCCGCGAGCGTCGCCGGAGGCACGCGATTAAGGGCTTGCTGGAAATCTCCACCACCGCCAGCGTTTCTCCCCCGCCCTGCGGGACCGCCCGACTCGCCGCTCGTTCGCACCTCGCCGGATCTACCTCCTTCCGCCGCCGTCGCCCCTCCTGCTGGAGCGGGGTTCTGAGCCTCGGACCCCGTTTTCGCCAGGCGCCTGGCGATGCCCTGAGCCATCTGTAAGGGCAGCTTGCGGATCTGCGAATCTCCGGTGACTTGCAAAGTGACGGTTTTCTTGGTCGCTAAGTCCTGGACCGTGATGGTATTGGCGGAAGCGTCGATCGAAGAAATCGTCCCGGCGATGTTCCTGAAAGTGCCGCACACGATTTGAGCGGCGGCGAGCTCGCTTCCGTCGGCACTGCGCGCCCCGCGCGCGCGAAGCTGGTCACCCGGCTTGATTTCGTCAAGCCGGGCAGGCTTTGCGTCGTCAAACTTGATCGAATTGGGCGCGTACCGGCGAAGGATGGTGTCCTTGGCAAGATGGATGGTCACTATTTTCTTCTCGCCCATCCCCTGCTGTGTGATCACAATGGAGTTTGCCTCGGGATCCACGCTGCTTACCAACCCCCCGACTCCTTGCCTCCGCCATTCCTCGCGCTCATTGGCCTGCTTTTCCGCAATGCTGGCTTTTTTCATTGCGACGACGGTGCTCGCAAGAACCGTTTTCCCGTCCTGGGCAAGCTGTCCGCGTACCAGAATGCGGTCTCCGGAAAGCAATTCTTGCAAGGAAATCGGTACTGCCTCCTTCAAATCCTTTTGGCCGGGCTCCACGCGAAGCAGCTTCGCCCCTTCTTGCACCACGACCGTTACATCCCCTCCTGCATCCGTTGCCAACGTGATGTTGTTCCCGGAAACCGACTTAATCGTTCCCACTGGGCGCGCCGCATTGGGAGCTTGGGCGGTCGCTGCGGGTGCGCCAAGCGGGGTCGCTCGCAGAGCTGTGGTCATCGCCGCGCCAGCGGCGACAAACATGGTTAGCGGCAGAAAGATCTTTATGAGCTTCGAATCACAAAACGCCATCGGAACTGTCCACACCTCCTGAATTTTCCGGGATGACACCGGGCGACGGTTTGGGGATCTTCCCCCCGGCTTACGCGCACTAGCCAACTTGAGCGCACTAATTAGACGTTTCGACAGGTGCAAACCGTTTCAGAAGATAGTCAAGTGTTGGGCTACCGCCTCTCCCAACGCAGCCCGCGGTAGCCTCGGCCACCTACCGCCGTCCCGCAGGTCACCGCAATCTCGCGCAGTTTGTTCCTAAACAAGAACGGGCGGCGTGCCGTGATGATAGAATCCGCCCCATAAGCGTTACCAAGTGCGACGCCCGGAGAGCGCGGCAAGCGTTTGGCCAAGAAAGAGCTTGACCACGCGCCTGACGACGTAAAGCCTGCCATCACTACTTCGAAGTGGGCAGTCTTCCCCGGCAACCGCCGTCCTTGAGAAAGGGGCCCCTTTTCCCATGCATCGGATCCCCGTTACCTCGGTCGATATTACCCAAGTTGGCTACCAGGAAGACTCTGAGACCCTGGAAATCCAGTTCTCCCGCGGTGAGGTTTGCCAGTATTACAATGTGCCTTCAGGCATCTACGACGAGCTGATGAAGTCGCCAACGAAGGAAGAGTATTACCACACACAAATCGGCGAACGCTTTCCCTGCACCCGCATCCGCTGACTATCCGCGGTGTAAGGTCGCGCCCGAGCGCCTCCTTTTTGGCCGTTTGTGGAGCGTAGCGACGCTTGTCCCCGCTGCTCACATGAACGGTGTGCGCGTGCGCGCACACTCGAGTCTACCCGCACCCTGAAAATGGGGAGAGGGGGCTCGCCCTTTTCGACTTTATGATCTGGAGTCCCGAGGTTCCAAAAGGAGCTGGGCTTCCCCGCTTTGGTATTTCCGCTTTGGCATTTCCACTTTCGAATTTCTCTTGTCAGCCTTGTTCGAGGTCGCGTCTCCGGCTGTAGCGGTAGGCCATCGCCACGCCCACGCTCATGAACCCGGCGGCAGGAAGCAGCAGCAAAAGCACACCTTCATTGACGGCTTTCTGCCCGGCCTTCGAGCTCGCCGCAACGTAACTCGAACACATCGCGCAGCCCTGGCTAAAGGCCGGCGGCGCGATACACAGCGAACTCAGGAATAGAAACGTCGCCAAAAATGCGCTGCGCGGCCTCATGTTGCTCCCGCACCTTGTTCGAACGTCCCCGTCATTCCGAGCGGGGAGAGGAATCCCTCTTGCCCTGATCGCCTCACTTCACTCCCAACGTAATAATACGATGCGCGTCGGGAAAGAAAAAGATGGTCATCAGAATCAGGCAGGCCACCACGGAGCACATGGTGATCCATTTCATGCGCGAGATCTCATATCGCAAGTGCATGAAGAACCCGATGATCAGCGCCGCCTTGATCAGCGACAAGCCCATCAGAATCGTCAGCATCCTCGCCGGCGCCATATTCTGATAGGTCAAATACACTTCGATCCCGGTCATCACCAGCAGCGCGGCCCAGACCCACAGGAATTGCGCCTTCTTGTGATGGCGTTGCTCTTCGGCAACGCGCTCGGCAATCGCGATTTGAGTTGCGTCCATTTTCTTCAGGCTCCTAGAGAATCTTTGCGGACATCAAATATACCAGCGGGAAAATGAACATCCACACCAGGTCGACGAAGTGCCAGTACAATCCTGCGACCTCGACATCAGACGAGTCGTACACTTTCGGCTTCAGCCAAAGAATGATGCTGATCACAATCGCCGCCACCAGCAGCACGTGCGCACCGTAATGGAATGGGCTATAAGATGGTGTCGCAAGCCAAGCGACTAGCCACAGCGCCAGCAAGACCGGGACGAACTTCCGCCGCAGCGCGACGACGCCCAGATAGACAATTCCCAGCGTCACGTGCAGCATGTGCATGCCGGTCAAAGTAAAGAAGGTCGAAGGAAATTGCGGCACGCTCTTTGCCACGCTCGAGAATTCCGCGCTCACCTCATGCCCGGGAACCACAGGAAACATCGGCAGCGTCAAACCCTCCGCGATCAGCTTGCTCCACTCCATTCCATGGAGAATCACAAACCCTGCTCCGCATGCGATCGTGGCCAGCAACCACAGCGTCTGGGCTTTCGCGTTGCGCTCGACCGAAGCACGAACGGCCATCACCATGGTCAGCGAACTGGTGAGCAAAAACGCGGTCATAACCGTGGCGTTGATGATGCTTTCGGAGTGGAACGGCGTCGGCCAACCCGCCGTGGAGATGCGCCCATAACTGTACGCGTACAATAGCGCCCCGAACGTCAGCGAGTCAGACATCAGGAACAGCCACATCCCGATCTTCTTCGAGTACGTCCCAAACAGCGACGGCTCGTACACCGACGGGATCTCGTGCGGAACTGCGATATCAGCCATCCCTAGGCCTCCTCCCTACCCTGCTTATCGCGCAAACTCCAGCAGGCACAAAATGTACACCCACAACGCCGCCATGAAGTGCCAGTACCACCCCGCGACGTCCACAACGATGCTTCGCGTCGTCACCGGCCGCCGCAGCAATACAAAAAGTCCCGCCACCAGCAGCGCCACGACGCCGCCCATCAAATGGACTGCGTGTGCTCCCGTCAGCAAGTAAACAAACGAGCTGCTCGGCGTCGTCGCCACATAAAAGCCGCTCGCCCCGAGCCGCTTCCAGGCCATCCACTGCCCCAGCAAGAACGAAAGTCCGAGCGCGATGGTGATCGCCAGCCAAGGCGCTTTCCTTTCCGCGCTCACCGGCACCTGCCCCATCTGCCTGGTCGTAACGGCTGCGGCTCGAACCTTCATTTGCCGTCGCGCCAACTCCATTCCAACGCTGCTCAGCAGCAAAACCAGCGTGTTGACCCAAAGCAGACCCGGCAGCTTCACCGGAACCCAGTCGCGCACCAACTGGTTGGTTCGCGGATCCACAGTCGGCAACCCTTGGCGCACCACGTAGGCGCTCGTGAAGGAAACGAAAAGCATCAGCACCGGCGTCAACGCAACCAGCAATCCCAATCGTGCGCGGCGCAATCGCGTCGGGTAATCGGGCAATCCCCGGCCCGCACGGCCGTCATCACCGCCGCCAAAAATCGGGGGCGCGCCTCCCTCGTTGCCGCGGGAAACCTGCGGCTCGTCTAAAGTTGCGGTTGTGCTGAAGCTGGCCATTTGCGGGCTAGTGCTTCGGGGCAACGGGCGCATCGGTCTGCATTACGAAATCGCGCGGCGCCCCGGGCACGCTGTACTCATAAGGACCGTGGTGCACCACCGGCGTGATTCCGCCGAAATTATCGTGCGGCGGGGGTGTCGCCGTGATCCATTCGAGCGTCGTCGCCTCCCACGGATTGTCGGCGGCCTTTTCACCTTTCTTCATGCTCCAGAAAAGGTTGAACAAGAAGATAAACTGACCGGCGATGGTGATAAACGCCGCGAAGGTGATGAATTGCTGGATCGGAGCCAACTTATGAATCCAGGCCACTTCGGTGCCCTGCGAATAGCGCCGCAGGCCGCCAGCCATTCCGTAATAATGCATGGGCATGAAGATGGCATAAGCACCAACAAATGTAACCCAGAAGTGTGTCTTCGCCAGAGTTTCATTCATCATGCGCCCGAACATTTTCGGGAACCAATAATAGGTCGCGGCAAAAATCCCGAAGATCGACGCCACCCCCATGATCAGATGGAAGTGCGCGATAACGAAGTACGTTTCGTGCAAATAAATGTCCAGCACTGGTTGCGCCAGGAACGGGCCGCTGATTCCGCCGACAACAAACAGCGAAACGAATCCAATTGCAAACAGCATGGGCGATGAGAAACGGATCTTGCCTCGCCACATTGTCCCCAGCCAATTAAATGTCTTGATGGCTGACGGGACGCCGATGCCCATAGTCATGATGGAAAACGCAAACGCGGTGTACGGGCTCATTCCGCTCATGAACATGTGGTGGCCCCACACCATGAACCCAAGGAAGCCGATCGCCAGAATGGCATACACCATCGCTTTGTAGCCAAAGATGGGCTTGCGCGAAAACACCGAGAGCAACTGGGAGCAAAGTCCCATGGCTGGCAGGATCGCGATGTACACCTCGGGATGCCCGAAGAACCAGAACAAGTGCTGCCACAAAAGCGGCGAGCCGCCTTTATGTCCGGTGAGGACCCCGTTGACCGTGACCAGCGGAACAAAGAAGCTGGTGCCGAGATTGCGATCCATCAGCAGCAGAATCCCCGCCGAGAGCAGGACGCCAAACGCCAGCAGTCCGAGAATCGCCGTCACAAACCACGCCCAGCACGTCAGCGGCATGCGCATCAAGGTCATGCCCTTCGCGCGCATGTCCAGGGTGGTGGTGATGAAGTTCAGCGCGCCCATCAACGCGCCGATGCAAAAAATCGCGATACTAATAATCCAGAGGTCTGCTCCCAGGCCTTCGCCGGGTCCGGCCGATGGCAGCGCGCTGAGCGGCGCATATCCGGTCCAGCCATGCAGCGGCGCTCCTCCGGTCACAAAGAAAGCGGCCACCAGAACGATGAACCCAAGGAACGTGGTCCAGAACGAAAGCATGTTCAGGACTGGAAACGCCATGTCCGGCGCGCCAATTTGAATCGGCAGGAAATAGTTCCCAAAGCCGCCCTGCGGCGCGGTGGTGAGCACGAAAAACACCATGATCGTGCCATGCATGGTGAGCAAACTGAGATAGGTCTCCGGCTTGATCTCACCAAAGAACGGCAGGGACGCCGTGGGCCAGATCAGATGGATGCGCATCAGCAGCGAGAGGAAAATGCCGGTGAATACCGCCACCAACGCCAGGAAGAAATACTGCAACCCGATGACTTTGTGATCCAGGCTGAAGATATATTTGCGAATGAAACCTTGCGGAGCTGCGTGCGCGTGGGCTGCGTGTGCCGCCAACTCGTGAGTAGCCATTTTATTGTTTCTCCGCCTCCCGTGCCGCCAGCCATTGACTGAATTCCTCATCGCTGACGACTTTTACAATTCCGTGCATCTTATAATGACCGAGCCCGCAAAGTTCCGCGCAGGCAATTTCGAACTCACCGGTCTCAATCGGCGTGAAATGCATGTGAATGGCCAACCCCGGCACGGCGTCCTGTTTGAAGCGCATCGCCGGCACGAAGAAACTGTGAATCACATCGTGCGACCGCAGGATCACCTCAATCTCGCGATTCACCGGCACGACCATGGTTCCCGTGATCACGTCATCCTTCGAAGCAGGATCGGTTGTGTCCAAACCCAAAGCGCCCGCGCCTCCTAACGACGCGTCCTCGAGCTCTGGCTTGGTCGCCCCGAACCTTCCGTCCGGCCCGGGATAACGGAAATACCAGGCAAATTGCATTCCCGTGACTTCCACTTGCAGGGAACCAGGTTTTGCTGCGTCGAAGCGCTCCGTCGCCCAGATGGATTCGCTCGCCAGGTTCAGACCAATAAACAAAATGATGGTAAGGATGGTCCACACGACTTCAAGCTTAGTGCTGCCATGCGAATACTGCGCCGGCCCGGAAGCAGCGCCGCGGTCGCGGTACTTCCATGCGAACCATCCGAGGGCCAGCTGCGCGGCAATGAATACGATGCCCATGAGAACGAACGTGGTGGTGAAGTGGTGATCGATTCCCGCTGCGGCCGCGGAGGCCCCGACCGGCAGCCACCAGGTTTTGGCGATGATGAAATACGAGCCGATCAGAGTGATCAGCCAGATGACCACAAGAAGACCGAGGCCCATGGGACGTGAACCTCCACCAGTTTTGTTTTTCGGGCTTTCCCCGCAGCACGCCAAATCCATGTCACTCTGCAAAGCGGAAAGGCCAAAACGGGGCGAATATATCCGTTTTTCGCGAAGCAAGCAAGTTCTTCGGACCTGAATCGTAGTGATTCTTGACTGGTGGGCTAGCGAATGCGTGCCGCGGCTCGACATTCCATGGCCGTGAGCGCCCGTAAGGTGCGGTGGCAACCCATCCGTAGTTTCTTCGATGCTGCGGCTTATTTTGCGCAATACGATATTTGCGCTGCGATTCACACAGTAGCAGCGCCCTCTTTGCTGGCCCGCAGATCCCGCCCCCGGCAGAGGCTGACCCTTTCCAAAGCAGCCATGGACGCAGCCTTGGGAGGCACCCGAGGCTCTGGTTGTCACCACCTCGCTAGGAGTTCGATAGGCCTCCCGCCGAGCGTGACGCAGGAACCTGCTGGCTCCGGGGACAGGGTAAGGGTACTGCCTCGATTCGCTACGGCGACGATCAGCCACCACCCGACCTCGGTTCCTTTGCTCGAGATGTCAGTTGACCGTGGTGGAGAACGTCAACAGCTTTGGGGGTGCCACGCACATCCCCTTTCGCCGCAGGTTTACTTGATCTTGCCATGTCCCTGACGCTGTTCCGGTATGCAGCACGCCGTTCGCGTCCACGTCCCGGCAATTGAACTCGAACGTGCCTGGATTGTTTCCAGATGGCGTTGTGAAAGAGACGGGAATAAGAGCAGCCATGTAGCTCTCATAGGTATTTGGTGGCCAGGGTACCCCCGGCAACGAGACTTCTATGGTTTCGCATGCGGCTGTGAAAAAGAAACTTCCGACTATTTCCCCGTGCTGTCCGCCATCTGTATGCCGCGGCACGAGAATTGGTAGAACTGCGTTACCGGATTAGCGCGATCCCGCACTGCGTACGAATGACGACGGCATCGTGTACGTGGTTTGCGCCTTTGCGCTTAGGCAGAAAAAACAGAGCGCAGCCAGGATCGAGAGAGCCGCAGAGGTAGAATCATGAGATTCTCCTTTCAGATTGCGGGGGGCATTCGGGGCTTGCGGGGGGTGCGGTTTCTGCCGCAAATGGCTTTTGGGCAAGCTCTACGTCTTACGAGATCCGCGAGGCCTTACTGACCGCAGGACTAAAAGCAAAAACCGCTGACAGATGACCATGATTGCTTTCTTCTCGTTCTGTTACGTTCTCCTTGCGTAGTTGATTGCCGACTCGTGCAATGCGACCGCCACAGGGTCTCGACTAAGGGTCGCTGGCGTGGAATTCGGCACCCGCAAGCTAGGTTGTAGACCCCATTTGTACAATCAGGTTTTGGCTTGCATCGCCTCAAAAAATCCCCTGATATGGTGTTAGGAGAAACCTGAACAGTGCTTCAACCACAAAGATTTCGTTTCGCTTCGTTATTGCTGTGCGTAGGAACGGATGGGCTTAGGCGGAGTGGTTCTTTGGTCAATTCGAAAAGGACATGGAAACGCTCGCCGGCGAGCCGATGCTAAAATTCCCCACATGGAAACCTCGAAGAATTGGCAACTTACTACGCGATATCGGTGTCCGAAATACAACAAGCGTTACACCGTCGCAGATTGGAAGCACAATCCGAAATGCAGACAGTCGGGAGCCGCGCTTCGCGCCGACGACCAGCAGGGCGAAGCACCACTAGCGCAAGGAAAAACGTACAGATAGCGAATTGCGGTAGCAATATTTGCGCAATACGATTGACGAATTTTTTTGATTTGAGTAATATCCGGGTCGAACCCTGGGGGGCCAGTGAAATGCTAGGGTCTCGCAATGGTCTCGAAAAATGCCTTTTCAATTCGATGGGCAACCGGCGCTGGGAGCTGATTTGTTCTTCGCGTGTGTTTTCTCCACTCCACCCAAAAATGTTTTGCAGCTCGAGCGAGGGCAGCGCATGCCGGCCTGTGTATTGGTCGAGCTCGGCTCTTTTTGCGGTGTAGCCCCGGACGGCGAGTTCAGGGCTGGCAACGTCTAAACGTATAAAGGACGTCACGGGCTCGAATCGCAAGGAGGCCAAGGCCACGGGCCCGGCTGTGAAGAGAAGAGAGCGGCGGCCGAGGCGGCGGCCGCGCACGAGTTTCGAGCAGTGCATAATCGAGGAGGATCTGCATGGCGGCGCCGGAATCGGAAACGGTCAAACCAAAACCGGAGGCGGCGAAATCTCCCGCTGCCGACGGTGGAAACGCAAACAAAGCGGATGCGACCAAGTATGTCGGCACTCCCGCCGTTGGCACGTCCAAAGCGGCCGCCGCCGGAGGTGTGGGTACCGTTGGGCCGGCGCCTAGCCACGCCAACGAAGGACGTCGACGGCTGGTTTGGTGCAGTGTCACCGCATTCCTAGGCGCCTGGTTTATTGCTTTCCTGCGGTTTTTTCTCCCGCGCACGCTTTTCGAGCCCCCCACGATTTTCAAGATCGGGTATCCGTCCGATTACGCGCTTGGCGTAGACACCAAGTTTCAGCAGAAATACCGCATCTGGGTGGACCGCACTCCCGATCGCATCTTTGTTATTTATGCGCGCTGCACGCATCTCGGCTGCACCCCGGATTGGAAGGCCAGCGAAAACAAATTCAAGTGCCCGTGCCACGGCAGCGGCTACGACACCGAAGGGATCAACTTCGAAGGTCCGGCGCCCCGCCCGATGGATCGGGCCAATGTCCAACTGGCGGCGGACGGACAGATCATCGTGGACACTTCGCGCCTGTATTCCTGGCCCAAGGGACAACCGAGCCACTTCAGTGATCCCGGTTCGTACTTGCCCGTGTAGCTATGTAGCTGGACTTCGAGCGGAGGGGCTTCCGGCTTGCCCCGCCGGCTCTCGAAGCTGGAAGGAAAGAATTCTCGAGCAGAAGAGAACGGGAGCGTCACGATGCCTGAAGAAAACAAGGGAAACGGGAACAACGGCAAACCGGGTGGGCTGCTTACTCGAGTCACGGCGGGCGTCAAGGAAGACGTGGATGCTCTCAAGACCGATCTGCCTGCGAAGGCCAAAGAACAAATCGAGATTCTAAGTAAGCCCACCAAGACGCAGCTCTACACCTCCATCTTCCGGCACAAGCACGACGACACGCCCCGCAACCGCGCGCTGGGCGTGCTTTCCAATGTCTTTCTGCACCTGCATCCGGCTAAAGTCAATCGCGATGCCGTGCGCTACAGCTACACCTGGGGCATGGGCGGCATCACATTTTATTTGTTCTTTGTCCTCACTCTTACCGGCGTCTTGCTCATGTTCTATTACCACCCCAGCAAAGTTCAAGCGTTCCGCGACGTTCTTTATCTCGAACACGACGTCCCCTACGGAAAGCTGCTGCGCAACATGCACCGCTGGGCCGCGCACTTGATGGTCATCGCCGTCGAGCTGCACATGTTCCGCGTCTTTCTCACCGGTTCCTATAAAAAGCCGCGCGAATTCAATTGGACCGTCGGCGTCATTCTGCTGGTCCTGACTCTGCTCCTCTCCTTCACCGGCTACCTCCTGCCCGACGATCAGCTCGGCTTCTGGGCCGTCACCGTCGGCACCAACATGGCGCGCGCCACACCTTTATTAGGCCACGAAGGCCCTTTTGGCCCACAGTTCGGGATGACTCCTTACAATGACGTGCGCTTCGGACTGCTTGGCGGATCGATTGTGGACGCCAACGCGCTTCTGCGCTCTTACATCTGGCACTGCATCGGCATTCCCATCATTGCTTCGGTCTTCATGATCGTGCATTTCTGGCGCGTGCGAAAGGATGGCGGTATCTCCGGGCCGGCTCAAGTGGTGCTCGACTCCGAGGTCAAGGAGGTGAAAAAATAGCCATGGATTGGAACCAACTCTGGCAGATTCTCTCCGCCCCGGACAACGTTCCCATCATCGCCATGATCCCGCTGCTGGCCTTCTACATTTATCTTGCCGGGAAGCAGGCGTTCGCCAACGACAAACTCATCGCGGAGCTGAGCGCCAATCCGGCGCTGGCGAAAACGCATCACCGCAAGACTTGGCCTTTCCGGCCAGGATGGCAGAAGGAAGTCCACGTCTGGCCGTTTTTGTTGCGCGTGGAGTTTCTGGCGGCAATCATCGTCACCATCCTTCTGATGGTCTGGTCTATCACGTTGAACGCGCCGCTCGAAGAACCCGCCAATCCCAACCTGACCATGAACCCGGCCAAAGCGCCCTGGTACTTCCTCGGCCTCCAGGAAATGCTTGTGTATTTCGATCCCTGGATCGCCGGCGTGGTTATGCCCACGCTCATCATCATCGGTTTGATGGTGATTCCTTATATTGATACCAATCCGCTCGGTTCCGGCTACTACACGTGGAAGCAGCGCAAGTTTGCCATCGGCACTTTTCTCTTCGGCTTTGTCATCTTGTGGGTGTCCATGATTTTCATCGGCACCTTCATTCGCGGGCCCGGTTGGCAGTGGTTCTGGCCCGGCCAGACCTGGGACCACAACCGCCTCATCTATGAGGTGAACCGCGACTTGCCCGATATTCTCGGGATCACTTCAAATTTGTGGAAGGGCATCTTTGGCGCCATCGTCGTTGGCGGATACTTCGCGGTCGGCGGGCTCATCGTTAACGGATTGTTCCGTCGCTCCAATCCCAAGGACTACAAGCGCATGAGCCTGCTGCAGTATTCGATCATGATGACATTTTTCCTGATCATGGTGGCTCTGCCAATTAAGATCATGATCCGCCTGCTATTTCACATCAAATACGTTTGGATTACGCCCTGGTTCAATATCTAGGAGGACCTGGTGCCGGATAAGCCCATCCCCGAGAATGATCCGATTGTAAGCAAATCCCTCGCGCCGCATTACTTCCTATGCATGGTCGTCCTGATGGCCACGCTCTTCTGGGCGCTTTGGGATGAAGATTTCGGCCAGCGCCCGTGGAAAAGGTTCCAGCACGAATGGAAAAGCCGCTACTCCTCTTTTCTGAAGACGGCCCGTACGCAATCCGCGGAATCCCAAAAAGAAATCGAGAACAATCCCGATTACCAAAAGCTGAAGCAGGATTACGAGGCTGCCAGCAAGAGCGCGGAGCCGCGCATCAACGAACTTAGAGAAAAGCTCCGGGAAGTAGGTGCGAAAATCCTGGCGGTCCAGGATGGCCTCGGTCACTTCACGGACCGGCGCGCCTACGTCACCGCCTCCACTTACGACATCGAGACCACCACCAGTCCTTCGGCAAAACAGAGCAAGCAGAGGGACCTCGCTGCGTACAAGGCGAAACCCAGCACCGTCGACATGCCTGACGGCAAGGTGCAAACCTTCAAGAACTTCGGCGAGCTCGAAGAGGCCTATAACGACCTTAAAAACGAGCGTACGCAATTGAGCGCGGAACTCGGCGAACTGCTCAAACCCGTAACCGAAAAGAAGGAATTGATGGATTCCTACCTCACCGATCACATGGTGAGCCTCACTTCTTCTCAATTGCTCAACCTGCAAAACAGCGTGGAATCGTTGACGCCCGCCATTCGCCAAATCAATGTGAACGAACACGCCGCCAACCTCGAGCGCGAAGACAGTGCCCAGATTGTCGACCGCTGTGAGTCCTGCCACCTGGGCATTCGCGAACCGGTCACCCTCACCGCGGCTGCCATGTCTTTGCCCGGCAAGAAACCGGATGAGTACGCGCGCGCTTTCACCAGCCATCCCGACCGCGACCTGCTAAGGATTCATGATCCCGAGAAGTTCGGCTGTTCGCCGTGCCATCAGGGCAATGGCCGCGCCACCACCAGCGTCGAAAAAGCTCATGGCACTTACGAGCATTGGCTATGGCCTATCTTCCGGGCCGGAAATTACGAAGCCGGTTGCCAGATTTGTCACTCCGCGGACATGGTTCTTGTGAACAACGACGTCGGCTGGGTGATCAGTGAAGGCAAGGATCTTTTCCGCCAGCGCGGGTGCATCGGCTGTCACCGCTACGAAGGCTACGACAAAGAGCCCGAAGACCTTCTCTCCATCGCTCAGGAAATCAAGCTTCTTGAACAGGAGAAGAAAGACCATCTGAAGCAAGCCGACGACTTCATGGCGCAGGCCGACAAAGCCGCTACAAACGAGGAAGCCAACCACCTCAACGATCGCGCCGTGGCTCTGAAAGTCGAGAACAGCAAAGTCGACCTCCGCATCATGCAGCTCGACCGCACCACCAAAAGCCTGCTGCAGGACATGAAGAAAGTCGGGCCCAACCTCAAGGATGTGCGCCTGAAGCTGAACAAGAACTGGATTCCGGTTTGGCTGAAGAAGCCCACCGACTTCCGCCCCACCACCAAGATGCCCAACTTTCGCTTGACCGACGAACAGATTCGGTCCATTTCCGCCTTCATCTGGCAATCCGGAGTTAGCGATCCCCTGCCCAAGCACAAACCCGGCAACGCCGCTCATGGCAAGGAATTGATCGAAACGCGCGGCTGCCTCGCCTGCCATTCCATCGGCGAAGGCGATCAGATCGAGGGCGGCACGTTTGCGGCAAATCTCACACGCGTCGGCGAGAAAGCCAATTATGATTATCTCGTTCGCTGGGTCCACAATGCTCGCGAACGCACCCGCCCGTATTGTCCGTACGAGAAAAAGGATATCGGCCCCGAGGACTACAAAAAGAAAGGGGTGCCTTTCGTCTTCGATCTCGATCACAGCAAGTGCCCGAACGACGGCCATGAACTTCAAGTTCAGAACATGACCGTAATGCCGAGCCTCCGCCTTTCGGAAAGCGACGCCGAGGATCTCGCTAGCTATCTCGTCACGCTCAGGAAAAAGAGTCCCTCCGGCTACCCCGACGCCTCGTTCATGGACGACCCGAAACTCAAGGAAGAAGGCAAGAAGTGGGTTCGCTTCTTTGGGTGCTTCGGCTGCCATGAGATTTCCGGCCTCGAGGACGAGGGCCGCATCGGTACGGAACTGACGACCGAGGGCAGCAAGCCGGTCGAGCGTCTCGATTTCGCGCTGCTTACGGAAGTCGCCGAGCGCGGCGGCCATGAGCCCATCAAGGACGCCGAGGACCTCGCGCGCCTGCCGGAAGGCCCTGGCAAGGAGCCCTGGTACGACCACAAGGGCTTCTTTGAGCACAAGCTCGCCGAACCCAACATCTGGGACCAGGGAAAAATCTTCAACGATGAAACGGAAAAGCTGCGCATGCCGAACTTGCATCTCACGAAGGAGCAGATTCGCGCGCTCACCACGTTCCTTCTCGGCAGCCAGGAAAATCCGCTTCCTCCCAGCTATCAATACAGGCCGCTCGACTATCGCAAAGACATTCAGGAAGGTTGGTGGGTGGTCAAGAAATACAACTGCATGGGCTGCCACCAGCTCATTCCCGGTCAAAAAACCATCCTCATGGGGTTGGCGCGTTACCAAGACGCGCAGGAACAGTTGCCTCCGAAGCTGCTCACCGAGGGCGCGCGCGTCGATCCCCAATGGTTGTTGCGCTTCCTGAAGAACCCAGCGCTCAACGACAACGACACGAATCGCAACGGCATTCGCAGCTACCTGCAGGTACGCATGCCCACGTTCTCGTTCTCCGAAAACGAGCTTGGCAAACTCGTGCGCTTCTTCCAGGCGCTTTCGCGCCAGCCGTTCCCGTACATTCCCGAGGAAGTTCCCGTGCTCACCGCCAAAGAAACCGAAATGGCGCGCAGTCTCTTTAGCAGCACTGCCGCGCCGTGCCTCAAATGTCATGCCACGGGGGATCCCGTGCACGACCGCACCGCCACCGCGCCGAATTTTCTTCAGGCTCGCGGCCGCCTGAAGCCCGATTGGATGGAGCAGTGGATGCTCGATCCGCAAGCCATTAGCCCCGGCACTTCCATGCCTTCCGGATTGTTCAAACGCGAGAACGGTCATTGGGTCTTTTCCGGTCCGACGCCGCCTTCCTTCCAAGGGTATGACAAGGACCACACGAAACTTCTGGTGGACTACATTTTGCAGCTCACACCCGAAGAGCAGCGCCGCGTCGCTTCTGCGATGGGGCGCTCCAGCGCCGCAGCAACCCTTGGTCCGCCCGCTGCAAGCGGCAGCGGTGGTCACGGAGTCAGCAAATAGGATTTCTTTTCCGTGAGATTCCCATTCTCAAGAGAGAGAGCAAAAATGAAAACGAAAACCTGGGTCACAATCCTTGCCATGCCCGTTGCATGTGGACTCGTCCTCCTCGCAGGCTGCGGCAAGAAGGAGGAAACCGCAGAGCAGCCCGCGGCTGCTCCGGCCGGGACTCCCGCTGCCACGCCCATCGACCCCGCCTCGGCTGCCACCGTCAGTGGCACCGTCAGCTTTGACGGCTCAGCGCCCCCGGCCGCGAAGATCGATATGAGCCAGGACCCTGCCTGTAAGGGGACTAACACCGCGGAAGCCGTCGTCGCTAGCGGCGGCCATCTCGCCAATGTGTTCGTCTATGTAAAGGACGGCCTTGGCAACCGCACTTTTGACATCCCGAAAGAAGCCGTCACTCTCGACCAGAGCGGCTGCAGGTATCATCCGCACATGCTCGGGGTGATGGCCGGTCAGGAGCTCAAGATCGTCAACAGCGACCCCACCACGCACAACATTCATCCCCAGCCGAAAGACAACCGCGAATGGAACGAATCGCAACCCCCGCAGTCCGCGCCCCTTGCTAAGAGTTTTGCGCGCGAGGAAACTCTTCTACCCGTCAAGTGTAACCAGCACCCCTGGATGAAGATGTACATCAACGTGGTGAGGAATCCGTTCTACGCGGTCACGGGCGCGGATGGAAAGTTTGAGATCAAGGGCTTGCCCCCGGGCGACTATACCCTGGCTTTCGTCCACGAAAAGCTTGGCGAAAAAGACGAGAAAGTGACGCTCGCAGCCAAAGACAATAAGACGGTCGACGAGACGTTTAAGCAGTAGCGGGTGTGACGAAACGGTTCTGCTTACCGCTTGATACCAAGCGGAGGCGGAATAAGAGGAGGCGATTTGCTTGCCGTGATGCTCTTGGTATCCATCGTGCTTGGGCTGATTCCGCTTGCGGGCATTGCCTGGGTCGTCGTCAGTGGCACGATGACCACCGTCGACGGCCTGTTCGAGATCCTGATCATGCTCAGCCTCTCTGCCGTCTTTTTTCTCAATGCTTTCTGGGAGCTTCGCGGCAAAAACAAACCGGCCGGCCCATCCAAGCCCGGCTCGCCCGCCGACGAGGGTTAATGCGAGCGGGCGGAGCTTGTTTACCCGCAGCCCCTCGAAAGGCCTTGCCTGGGTTACGAGGTTCGAATCCGCCGCGGCCGGGACCAAAGAGCCGCGAGCCTTTTGCTTCTCGGCCTTCTTTTTGACAAACTCATCCACCAGAATGGACACTCCCTCACGCACTTCGTCAAACGGCGATACGGAAGCGTTCGTGACCGAAGCTTCCGCGCCGCAAACCGCCCCGGCGTCCGGCCAGCCTCCGCACGGCATGGCCACGCGCACGCGCCTTCTCTTCTATTTCGCCGCGTGGCTTATCGTGCTGCTTCCCTTTCTCTTCTGGTGGAACAGCTGGTTTGGCCGCCGCCTTTCCGATGAGCAGATCACGCAATATCTGACCGACGACGAGCACCCCCGCCATATCCAGCATGCTCTGGTGCAAGTCGGCGAGCGCATCACACGCCACGATTCGGCCGCGCGGTGGTATCCCGAACTCGTTCGCCTCTCGACCCATCCCGTCGAGGAAGTGCGCAACACCGACGCGTGGGTCATGGGGCAAGACCCGACTGGCTCAGGGTTCCACGAAGCCTTATTAAATATGTTGCAGGATTCTTCGCCGATGGTGCGGGGCAACGCGGCGCTTTCCCTCGTGCGCTTCCGTGACGCATCGGGCCGCGCACAAATCGTGGCGCTGCTCGAGCCTGTTCACATCGTCGCCCCATTCGGCGGTCAGATCATCGATGCAGACCGACCAGGCACCGCCATCCATCAAGGCGGCATCATCGCCAAACTGAGCTACGGCTACCAACAGAGGACCGATCTGCGCTCGCCGATCAGCGGCCGCATCCACTCGCTATCCGCTGCCGCGGGAGCGAGCGTCGCCGCCGGTGAGCAAATCGCCGTCGTCGATCCCGGCGACGAGCAAGTCTGGGAAGCCTTGCGCGCGCTATACATCATCGGACGCGCCGAGGACTTACCCGCGATTCGCCCATACGAACGCGAATCCCGCGACATCCCCGACCGCATCCGCGAGCAAGCCCTCCTCGCCGATCAAGCCATCCGCTCCCGCGCCGCCGCGCAGCCCTAACGAAGTGTTTCATCGCATCGCGCAAAAGATATCTGCGAGAAGCAGGCCGTTAAACCGCTCCAGGATGGACCACGGGACGCGGCTGCCCGCAAACTTCAGACCCACAAAAAACCGGCCATTTTCAACTTTTTGGCAGTAGACCACCTCGCCCCTCATGGGAGATCCCCCTTTCGACGGAATAATCTCCGCGTGCTCGCCAAGCCGCCACTCGCATGTCGAGCGCACGCGGACGCCATGCGGACTGATATTGTCGGTGATGGTCCTTTCAGGCGGCCCGCTGTTCGCGCTTGCGATGGGAGCGAGATTGACTTCCATCATAATCGGGAGCCTTTTTTCTTCTCTGCCAGTGAGGCGGCGATCCGAATTCATTCCCTATGCGCCCCTTGTCAAGGAACTTGTGCTGCTAACCTGGACGACCAGGGCTGGAGCACCTTGCACTAAAGGTCGGCTGGGAGCTTGGCTTTCGGTAGCAGACGGCTGGTTTTGCTGCGGAACTTGGTTTCCGTTGGTATTTTGTTGTTGCTCTCTTCGAGGGTTTTCGGGCCGTGAGACAAAGTAAATGTCATCCCCTCGAATAGCAATCCAGTGAATACCCTAGTACCTCGAGTACTCCTTTTCAGGAACGCGGTTGTAGTACCTTCACAAATCGTCGTTATCCGGGCCTGCTGGAGGGCGCTTGTCGTTCAGGAAGAACGTTGCGTCACGCGGCGCAGTGATGAACTGAAAGGGCCCAGGAATTCGCGTGAGGTCAAAGCAATCAGAAAGGTCGTCGGCGGGCGTATCCGCGTACCCAAGGGTGGGCACCTGAAAGACCTCCTCAATGAACTTCAGGATGCTCCCAAAATCGTGCGTCACATGCGACACGTAGGCGGGCTTCGCGAACGGTGATACCACGATCAGTGGGACGCGGAAGCCGTATTCATAGGAATTCGTGATTTTCGGTGCCACGTGGTCATACCACCCGCCCCAGTCGTCCCACGTAATGAGGATTGCCGCGCTCGACCAGTATTGGCTATTCCCGACGGCGTTTACAATCGACGCGACCCACGACGGACCGGAGCCGTCATTCGAAGACGCATGATCGGAAGCCGCTGCCGTGGGAATGACCCAGCTCACCTCTGCCAGTTGCCCGTTCGTGATGTCCGTCAAAATCTGCGTCGAGGGCGTGATCACGTTGTTGGTCCAATCCGGGCCCATGCGCAGGTGCTGAATGGCGTTCGGTCCTGTCCAGATCGAGCCCGGCGTCGGCGTGTAGTATTTCCACGTCACGGATTTCGCGTCCAGCTCATCCACCAGCGTCGGATGCTCGAAGCAGGGAAACTGCGAGGAGTTCTCCGCGCCCGTAGGATCGATCAGCAGCACAAACTCACCCGCCGGAGCCGTGCAGCCCACGACTGCGCCCGCCGTGGGCACGTGCGGATTCTCCGACGCAAACAGATTGCTCGTCCCCGTCGGCGCCGAAGTCCCGGAAATAATGAATTGGTGGGCGGGGAAGCTCGGCCCCTGATTCGTCTGGAACATGCGGTCGCCAAACGTGAAGGTCTCTGCCAATTGGAAGTAGGGTGCCACTTCCGATGGATTGACATACATGAACTGCGGGTTCGGCGGCGGACAGCCGACGGCCCCTGCCTGGCAGCCCACGCCCACGAGGTCGGCCCCATCCATTTTCCCGCCATCATACATCTTTACGAACGCCGTATGCGCGTGGCTCAAATCGTAGTTATTTGCCAGCGTGATCGGTTCGAGAGTGATGGTTTGCCCGAGCGAGTTCACGCCGCTCGTGGCTATATCCGCATTGGGCAGCCCGTGGAAGAGATTATCCGGCGTGCGATTCTCCTGAAAAATCACTATCACATGCTGGATTTTCTGCCCAAAGGGCGACGGAGGGGGTGGCGGTGGCGGTGTGACCGTGGTCCCACCTCCGCCACATCCGCTGGAGTTCACGAGCAATCCGGCGGCAAGCAGGCAGGCCGCAGCCGGAAAAATCAGAATCGGATTCCGAAGCCGCATGTTCACTGGCACTCCCTCGTGATTTGGCCGGGCTAGCTTGCCGCGGCAAGCTGGCCCATACCAACCCCGCATCTGGTGTTTAGTTGTGCAGACGGCTCAGTATCCGGGCACCACAATGGGATACCGGCTCGCCTAGAAGCAAAGCCAGTTGCCAGCTGTTGCCAGGTATCCCGGGACAGCGTGATGCCGGCTCCGCCATTGCTGAGCGTCTCCCGCTTGCCACGAATCCGGACGGCCGTTCAGGCCTCTAGTTCCACCAAGTATCCCTCTTTGCCAATCGCGACTTGCCGCTTACAACTTTCGACTGCTGTTCTCCCCCGCGCGGACGGCTGGCCGGAAACTGCCCTTCAGGACAGGTGGCCAGGGGGTATTGGAGGGGCTAGGCTCTGAATTACAGCTCTATTCATGAGGTCCGTTTGGGAGGCGTAATGCGCAGCCCCAGGATTTTGCTTGCCACAACATTCCGCCCGCCGCTGCGTTGGCCCAATTTTGCGTCACCTGCGGCGGCTTTGCTGGCACTGCTGGCTCTTCTTGGGTGGCCGCTAACGGCAGACGCCCAGTGGCCCTCCGGAGCAGGCGCGCCGCAATCCCCGCCGGCCCCAACCGCTCAGCAAGCGCCCCCAGGCGCTGGGGACCAGCAGGCGGCCAGCGCGCAACGCTCGCTTCCGGCGCCGGCGACGCAGCAGCCATTATCCGCCGAAGCCGTAATCGAAAAGATTATGGTGCAAGAGCAGACCGAAGTCGGCCTGGTTCGCCAGTACTCGCCGCTGGTCGAGACCTACATCCAGTATCTCCGGCCGGATAAGCAACTCGGGGCAGCTCCCGCCAGCGACAAATATTATCTCGGCCGCGCCGAACTCTCGAAGGGCGTCGAACTCGAGCCGCTCGACCGCGACCAGAGCCTAAAACACAAGCTGATCGGAGGCTGGGGAGAGTTCTTCAACTCGGAGTTTCTCCCGCGCGGCTTCCTGCAGATGATCTACCTGGACGCGAACGGCTTCGACCGCTCGCATTACCAGCTGGAGTATGTGCGGCGCGAGTTTTTGGGCGAGGTGCGCTGTCTGGTCTTTGACGTCGATCCGGTCAACCGGAAGGATAAAGGGCGCTTCGTCGGACGCATCTGGGTGGAGGATCAGGATTTTCACATCGTGCGCTTCAACGGCGCGTATGGCGGTTCGTCGCTGACCAGCAACTACTTCAATTTCGACAGTTGGCGCACCAACGTCGGCAAAAACCTCTGGCTCCCGTCGTTTATTTACAGCGAAGAAGGCAGCGTGCGCGATAAGCGGTCCGTGAACATTGCATACAAGGCATTTCGCGCGCAGACGCGGCTTTGGGGCTACGACCTGGGGCACGCCCGGCGACAACAGGAGTTGAGCAAGGTGCTCATCGAGGCTGCGGCGGAAATCCGCGACCAGTCGGAAAACCAGAATGATTATTCGCCGCTGCAGGCGGGGCGTTCCTGGGACCACCAAGCGGAAGACAACGTGACCGACCGGCTCGAGCGGTTGGGCCTGCTGGCGCCCTACGGCGAAGTGGACAAAGTGCTTGAGACGGTGATTAACAACCTGGAGGTTACGAATGATCTGGACATCCAGCCTGAAGTGCGCTGCCGCGTGCTGATGACCTCGACGCTCGAGTCGTTCACGCTCGGGCACAGCATCGTGCTGAGCCGCGGGTTGATTGACGTGCTGCCCGACGAAGCCAGTCTCGCGGCCATACTCGCGCACGAACTGGGCCACGTGGTCCTGGGACACCGCGTCGAGTCACAGTATGCGTTCTTCAGCCGCATGCGCTTCGACGACAAGGATACGTTCAAGCATTTTGACTTTGCGCGCACTCCGGATGAGGAAGAAGCGGCAGGGCAAAAAGGGACAGAGCTGCTGAAAAATTCGCCTTACAAGGACAAGGTCGCGAGCGCGCAACTGTTTTTGGAAGCGGTCAGGAGTCACGAGAAGGAAATTCCGAACCTGATCAGTCCGCACCTGGGCGACCGCGTTTCGGCCAGCTGGACGGCGGCGTCCGCTGCGCCCGCGTCAGAAGACAAATCTTCAGCGAGCGATAAGCCCGAGACTCCGCCCGCGGCCAAGCCAGCGGCCAACGCGATCGTGGCGCTGCCGCTCGGCGGACGCGTTAAGGTTGATCCGTGGAACGATCAGTTACACATGCTGAAGTCCAAACCGGTGGGAACCGTGGCCGAAGCGGAGAATACCCCGTTCCAGATCACCCCCTTCATGTTTTATCTGACGCGCGTCGTGGAGAATCGACCAGCCAGGCCCGCCCCAGGTGCGGAAGCCGCCGCACAGATGGACGCTCCGCCAAAACCTCAGATGCGCCAGGAGGAGCTGCCCGGCCTGCCAACGCCCGACCCGCCACAAAAACCGTGAGGATCCAGAATCGGAGGGCGCGGGAAATTCCAGAATTGCCGCGCTACTGACCCACACTCAGGCGAAAGGCGACACGTCAAGCGTAAGCAAGACAAGCGCGGCCGGCGATAGGACAATCGGGATGCGTTCCTTGTTGGCAGCATGGCGAGCCTCACTTCTTGGCTGGCTATGGCTAAGGCTGAAATAGAAATCAGCACCCACCGGGAGATTGACGACGCCTCGAACAACGCGGGACGCGATGGGGAGGAAAAGCTCGATCGACTCACCAGGGCGCTGGCGCGCCCTGCTGCGGCTTCAGTAGGCCATGGGGCCGACTTCTTTTTCCACTTCGGTCGTATCCACCATGACGATGGCGTCCCAGGGGCAGCCATCGAGGAAGCAACCGTCCGGGCCCTTGCTCAGGCACTTCTTGCACCCGATGCAGAGAATCGGATCGATCTGAATGCGTCCGAATGGCGGATGGTCCTCGTCTGGAACCCAGAACATGCAATCTTCGACGGGGCAGTATTCGACGCAGGCGGGAGAGCCGGCGCAACCGGTACAGCATTCGGTGATCACGGCAAGTTCTTTGGGCTTCTTTTTGCGCGCGGTGGCAATGCCTTTTGAACGCGGCTCGTGCTTTACTTCGTCAGGGACCATTCCCGGCGCTTTCACTTCGGTAGGAGGGGCCATATATAGCGAATTATACCTGGATTTTGCGAATTGGAAACTAGTACGCGAGGAAAATTGCGGAAGGCGGAGCGGGGCCGGCGTTCGAATTGGGCCTTGAATTCGATTCTTGTCTTTGGTGATTTGTTGTAAGACAAAGAGGCCTGCTTTTCAGCGTGAACGACGATTGCTGTAGCAGTTTTTTGAACCGTCAGGGGGCGGGGGTTGTAGCGATGAGGAGAATACTTGTTTCGGCTGGTCGTTTCTTCTGTGTCGGCGTCTCACTGGTTTTGGCCGCCGGGGCACAGGGGCCAGCGAGGGATACGGCATTAGAGGCGACAATTACGATTGATGCTTCCAAACCTGCGAGCTACAAAATTCCGCGAACGATTTTTGGAACGTTCTTGGAGCCGATTGGCAATTCGATTTACGGCGGGTTGTGGGCAGAACTCTTGCAGAACCCGAGCTTCGAAGACAACCTCTGGAATGCCAGTGCGATCCAAAAGATGCTCAGTGACGAGCCGCCGCTGGTACGGGCTTCCGACCTGGGGCTGCCGCTTCCCTGGGAGCCGCTCGATGCCAAGCAAGGGAACCGCTACGAGCCGCGATGGAATGATGCCGCCAATTCTTACCGTTCGCTTTTCTTGATGGGCCTGCCGGACAAGCAAGTGGGTGTCCGGCAGAAAGTCTTCCTTCCGGTTCATCGAATGCTCAAATATGTCGGGAGGTTGTACGCGAAATACCAAAGCGGTCCCCGGGAAATCGAGGTTTCCATCCGGAGGCGCGATCACCCGGAAGAGGTGTTTGCGCGTAGCAAGATTCCCCTTACCGGAAATGAGTGGAAACGCTATGAGTTTCGTCTTGATGTAGAGGCGGGAAAGATCGCGCCGCTCGAACCGGCTGATTTTGTGATCGCGGTCGGAAACGAAAGCCGGGTGCTCGTGGATCAAGCCTCGCTGATGCCCGCGGACAACGTGGACGGGATGGATCCCGAGATCATCGCGATGGCGAAAGCGATGAAGACGCCGCTTCTTCGTTTTGGCGGGAACTTTACTTCGGCGTATCACTGGCGCGACGGCACCGGGCCGCGCGACAAACGCGTGAGCATGCTGAATATCGCCTGGGGCATGCCGGAATACAACACGTTTGGGACGGACGAGTTCCTGCGTTTTTGTGAACTGATCGGAGCGCGGCCGCAGATCGCGCTCAACCTGGGAAGCGGAACACCCGGGGAAGCGGCGGGGTGGGTGAAGTATGTCAACGAACACTGGGGCGAACACGCGGGCGGCCTGCTATGGGAACTGGGGAACGAGTTGTGGGGGACATTCCAGGTAGGGTATCCGACCAGGCAGCGCGTGGCTGAGCGAACCAAGGCGTTCAGCGATGCCGTACGCGAGGTGGATCCAAACGCAAAATGGATTGCGACGGGAGGAGATGAGGATTCCTACCGCGACTGGAATGAAACACAACTGACAAATGCCGGGGCCTTTGCTTATCTCTCGACGCATTTCGTGGTTACCGACGATCGGGTGCAACGGCAGAATTCCACGGCCGATTTCATCGCGCAGGCGGATTTCGCGCTGCCGGTTGGTTTGGAACGAAAACTGCGCGAAATGCACCAGCAAATCCAGGAAAACCCGCAGGCACGCGACCGGGTGAAGACTGCGTTTACGGAGTGGCTGTTTTGGGCGCGCCAGGGAGACGCGCCGCGCTACGACAATATGGGAGGCGCGATTTCGACGGCAGGTTTCCTGAATATGCTGATGCGCGTAGCGGACATCGTGCCAATCGCGGATATGACGGGAATTATGGAGTTTGGCGGAATCTGGAAGAGGCGCGGCGGCGTGTTCGGCGCGCCATCGTATTGGGCGTTTCGAATGTATTCGAATGCGAATGCTGTCCAGGTCGTGGAGGCGCGAACAGAAGTCGAGAAATATGATGTAGAGCAAGGGTCGATTCGCCTGCCGAGCATTCCAGACGTTCCGTACCTTGACGTGGTGGCAGCGCGCAACGAGGCAGGCGACAAGCTGACTCTTTTTTGCGTGAATCGCCACCTGACGCGGGATATCACAGCTCGCATTTCCGTCGCCGGATTCGCCCCAGGACCGGAAGGATTCGAGCAGACACTGTTTGCCGCCAGCATTTATGACAAGAACGACGAGGCTCATCCTGAAGCCGTGATTCCGAGAGAGAGATCGCTCCAATGGGAAGGCGCGGAACCGGAATGTACCTTTCGGCATGAGAGTGTGACGGTCATCGAACTCGACAGGAAGAACTAGACTGGCCGTCTCAAGAGCATTCCGGTTTCAGGTGACGTGACAATCGTTCTCACTTTGCTTTGGATGCACTGACCTGGCGGCTAACTTCGTTCGCCTCTGGAACTGTGGATCCAGCATCCTAACGACGACGTGAACAGGTTTGATACCGGCAAGCTCAGCGCCAGTCTTCAAGGAAATCTTCAGGAGCGAGAATAGAACCATGCTTCATGGATGAGGTATACTAGAGGGAGTATCGCCCTGCTCCAGGCATCGCGCGGGTGTGACGGGCGCAGAGCATTCGCAGGTCGCTTTTTCCCACTGAGGAACGTAAATCTAGGAGATGAGAGCATGCGCTCGTTAAAAGTCGGCGTCTTTGCCATACTGGCGTTGCCGTTAACCGCATCAGTGATCGACTCGCTCGGGAGTGCTCGGATGGACCGCTCTCGCCAAAGTTCACCGCAGACTCCGGCAGCCCAATCTCCTCCGCAGGCTGGCGCTGCATCGGCACAACCGCAGCCTGTTCCGGCTGGCCCCCGGCGGGCGACCTCGCAACGGCAAGCGTCATGCTGGCGTCTGGCCGGCATTGCCCCCGCTTTGGTGAACCAGCGATGGCACATTGAAGATAATGCGAAAGGAAAGATCAGTGCGGTGTGCACAGACCCTGCCCTGACTGCGGAAAAGAAGCGGGAGAAGATCCAAGAGATCAACGCCGAGACTGAACAGGAGATCGCAAAGATCATCCCAGCGAAGCAGCTCGAGGCGCTCAAGGCCTGCCAAGCCGAACGGGATCAGGAGAACGCGAAACGCCCGGGGGCCAAGGGGCAGAAAGAGCTGGGACCTTGTGGGGGCGTCATTCCTCCACAGCCAGAGGGTCCTTCTCACCAACATCCACCGAGCAATCCTCCGAATCCATGATGCGAGGTTGTGGTAAGTGAGCCCGCGCGAGGCGGCTCCGAGGAGCCGGTTAAACGCTTTCGTGTCGAGCAGGCAAGGACCGGAGCGGCCGACGAGCAAAGTTGTACAACCTGCTGCGCGCAGCGCGACTTTTGAGCTTTAGCATATTTTCAATCCCACATCTGCGAGGAAAATAAGTTCATGCGAAACCTGAGGCTCCTGGCCACTCTCATGGTGATCGTGCTCCGCGCCTCTTACCTGGATGCCCAGACGAGCAAGACGCCAACCAAGGTGGCGGCAAGCTCGCTTCATGCCGACGACCAGAAGATCAGGGCCCACGTAAAGTTTCTTAGCAGCGATCTGCTCGAGGGACGCGGCACCGGGCAGCGTGGCGGAGACATTGCTGCCGAGTACTTGGCGACGCAGTTTGCCCTATACGGACTGAAACCAGCAGGGGATCAGGGAACGTATTTCCAGGAAGTCCCGATGATGGAGGTCAAGACGCTCGATGAGACTTCCTTCAGTCTTGTGACCAGCAATGTCGAGACGATAACCCTCAGAAATCTCGAAGATTTTGTAACGAGCAATGAAAGCCAGACGGAGACGGCGTACATCGATGCACCGATCGTCTTTGTAGGATACGGGATTCATGCGCCGGAATACGACTGGGACGACTACAAGGGAACCGATTTGAGGGGCAAGGTTGCCTTGTTATTTGTGAATGAGCCAGCGTCCGACGACCCAAAGTTTTTCAAGGGGAAAGCGCTGACGTATTACGGAAGATGGAGCTACAAGTTCGAGGAAACTGCGCGACGAGGGGCGGTCGCCACGCTCATTATCCACCGGACGGACCTGGCGGGTTACGGCTGGGAAGTAGTGCGCAATTCCTGGGGAAAGGCGCGCTCCTACCTCAAAAGGGACGGCACTCCCAAACTGCAGGCTGCGTCGTGGATTCAACTCGAAGCCGCGAAGAAGCTCGCAGCCATGGCAGCGTCGGATCTGGACAAGTTGTTTGAGCAGGCGCAGAGTAAGGACTTTAAGCCCATTGAGTTGCCCGTGCGATTGCAGGCCCGCGTAGCCAGTCAGCTGCGACCGTTCGTTTCGAGGAACGTATTGGCCGCGCTGCCAGCTTGGGGCAGCAGGTCCCAAGAGGCGGTGCTCTATACCGCCCATTACGACCACCTGGGTATCGACCCCGAGAGGAAAGGACACAACATTTACAACGGTGCCGTTGATAACGCGACAGGCTGCGGCGTGCTGCTGGAAGTAGCGCGGTTGTGGTCCCAGACGCCTTCGGTGGCGCCCCGCATGATCTTGTTTGCGGGGGTAACCGCGGAAGAACAGGGGTTGCTTGGCTCGGAATACCTAGGGAAGCATTCGCCGGTGCCGCCGGGAAGAATTTCACTGGACTTGAACTATGACGCGCTCGCGCCAATCGGCGACCCGGAGGAACTGGAGGTGAGCGGCGCGGAACGAACAACCTTTTATTCCGCCGTGGAGGAAAAGGCGAAGACCTTTGGGTTAGCGATCCGGCCGGACCCACACCCCGAAGCAGGCTACTACTACCGCTCGGATCATTTCAGCCTGGCGCGAGTGGGAATCCCTTCTTTTTCGATTTCCGAAGGATTGAAATTCAAGGGCCATGATGAGGCTTGGGGCGAGGCACAGCATCGCGACTACCTGGAGCACCGCTATCACCAACCGAGCGACCAATACGCGCGGGGTATGGATTTCACGGGCGATGCGAAGTTGGCGACCTTTGGTTATGAGCTGGGAGTCGAGGCCGCTTCGCAACCCAGGTTGGTCGATTGGATGCCCGGTGACGAGTTCGAGAGCCAGCGGTCCTTGGATCGAAGACCACCTGCGCCGCGGGCGAAGAAGAGGCCACGCAAGCCGTAAAGGGCTTCGTGACATTTCGTCAGAGACTGCTCGAGGCCGAGCCGCGAAAGCCGGTCTTACTGTGGCGGCAACGGAGGCTTTTGCTGTTGTCGTTTCTGCTGTTGCTCTTTCAGCTGCTTTTGCTCTTCTATAAGGGCGTTGCGGCGGGCGAGCGCCTTCTTGCGAACTTCGGCTTGCTGTTCGGGCGTGAGCACTCCGAACATCTCCTTAATTTCCATCCGCCGGTACCCGTCGAGCATGGCCTGTTTTTGGTCCGGGTTCAGCTTTTCATCTCTTTTTATGGCGTCGGCGCGCATCTTGGCAGTTTCGCGGATCTTGTCGATCTTGGCTTTTTGCTCATCGGTGTAGGTCAAGCCTACGAAATCGTCTTCTGGCGTGGCCTCTCTCCTGGGTCGAACCCCAGGAGTGGCGGCGTGCGGAGCAGTCTCGACCGGAGCAGGCGCCGCGCTCTGGGGGGGCGAACTGCTGGGACCGGTTTGCTGCCGCGTCAGCCCCGGTGTCGCACCCAGAAAAAGAAATGCAACTGCGAAGGCCACGCGTTTCGCAATGCGGTTTTCATCCATGCACACCTCTCTTGAACGAAGCATTTCTTGGCCACACTCCTTATGGTTTGCCGGGCAGGGCCGCCTCAACCACTAATTGGTTGGCTCGAAAAAGTACCGATGACGATGTCCACCCGATCCCCAGGCTGCACCGCTTTTTCGGCATTGCCAATCGCCCTGATCTTTCATAGTCATATTCTAATCCTGACTCTGGCACAGGCCAACCTTCGGTAGCAACCCAGAAAAAAAATGCTGCTCGCGGTCATCCCCCCGAGCAGCATTGAGCGATCTTCTGGCCGCCTCTTGCCCCGTGGCGATAGCCCACGGCAAGGCCGCCAGGAAATTGGGTTGGCACAGCTGCATGAAGGTTCGAATCCGCGCCCGAGCCTGATGGCGCAAGACCAGTGCTTTCTCTATGCGACTTAGGCCGTCGGTTTCGCAAAAGCGGAAGGATCGAGCTTGGGATTCACCTCGACCTTTTCCAGAGTGATGTTTTCCACGGGAACCGGAGTATCCCTGAGCCCCGTAGCGGTTCTGGTGACGGGCAGAACCCTCGTCTCTAGAACAAACGGAATCACCAAGCCGTTTACCTGCCGGTAATCGCGGAAGGAGATCTCCACGGAGTGGTAGACGCCGTCGAGCCGCCTGGGCTGCCCTTCGATTTTCGCCTCGAGAAAGGTCTTGGCGTCAATCCACACATGCAATGAGTTCCCGTCCTTCGTGGTCAGTTTGATTTTGTAGGTAACGCGATCGTCAACCTTCTCCGTGCCAACCAGTTGAATCTTAGTGCCTTTGGCCGCGTAATCCATAAGCCAGCCATCGAGCTCCGCCTGACCGGAAGCGATCTTCATTTCTTCGAGGGTAAAGGGTTCCACTTCGCGCCGGTTCAGGAAGGGCCTAAGCTTCCAGCCGTGAGTGCCGTCGTAAACTTGGATGGCTGTCTTCCCGTTGAAGACGAGCTCAAACCGCTGTTTGTGCGGCCGCGCCAGCTCCATGACAAAGGGCACCTCCATTTCCTTTGCCGGCCGCGGAGGCGGCAAGGTCATGTTTGTGTGGCCTGCATGCGGCGGCGCTGCAAGAGTAGCTCGCTGATTGCCCCCGATGCCCATAGTGCCAGACAGGGTTAGCGTTTGGACCGCTCGCCAAGCCTGCAATCCGCCCCGAGCCTCCGCGTTCTTGTTTACAATTTCGGCCGCGGAAAGCTGAGTTTTCGAAGCCTGATCATCGGCTGCGGCGAGCGAAAGGCCCAAGGCCGAGGCAAAGAAAACGGCAAGACAGTTTCGAAGCATGTGTACAACCCCTAAAATTAAGTTCTTGGCGCTCACCTAAACTTCCTGACCCTCACCGGAGGCACAAAAAGTTTGAGAAAATTTTATTCAGCCGGCCCTTGCGCCCCGAGCCACTGCTCTCTCACTCCACCACGAGCCCGTCGGCGCGGAAATTACCTATCTCCACGGTCACGCGGTCACCGGGTCGCACCCGCCTGCCGCTGTTCGAGAAAGCCATCCAGTACGACTTGCCGGCGATGGCCGTGCTGCTCTGCCGCAATTTCCCTATCTTCTCCATCTGCGGAACTTTCAACTTCACCCCAGCCTCCGGATCGATCAAGGAAGGCTCCGCCTTCTTATCATTGAGCGGAGCAGCCTTAGCCGGATCCAGGACGCGGTAGCTGAAACGAATCATCTCGCCCGCCTCCGTGTACCTGACGTTGAGCGAGTCAACCCCCCAGACGCCTTCGTAGTACATTTGCGCTTGCCTGGAAACCATGCGCGCCAGGTTGGTACGACTAACGGCCGGTGCGGGTTTGGCCGAGGCGCCGGCCTGGGCCGGCGGAGGTGTTGACTGGGGGGCTTGAGCGGACAAAATAGCATTCGGCCCCAAAGCGAGAACGCTGGCGGCAAGGATCGCCACCAACGGCCACGTACCGATCTTCGATCTTTTCTTCATTGGGTCCCTTTCACGGTTACAGGCCGAACACCCTTGTCGATGTCCGGCCTGTACGAGTCGCTTGGTTGATTATCAGTGGTTCGGTAACTCCACCGCACCGATATCAAAGGCGCCGTTACCATCCGGCCGCGGGTTGCCGTAGAAGTCGGTCAGTGGAGTCGTAACGCCACTGGCGAATCCCGGAGGCACGCAGGGGCGCGCATTCCCCGGGCATGGAATGTGACTAACTGCCGGCGAGGTCCCTTGGAGGGAGTAATTGCCGAGCAGAGGTCCGCTGCCCCAATTGCCCGTCCCCGTACTCCCCGTGCCGGAGTTGACCGCTGGGTTGGTGAACGACAGCGGGCCCCAACTGACGTTGATCCAGTTGTTGCCCTCGTCCACTGTCGCCGATGGCACGAGGCTGAAGAGCGGATTTGGCGTCACTGCGTCCGCGATGCCCGGAGGCACTCCAAAGCCATGGAGCCCTCCGCATCCATCCGCCACAGTGCATTCCGGCGGAACGCGCGAGCCGTTGCAGTACTGGGTGACGACCAGCGGGTCACCGCCGATATTCCCCTGACCGCCGTAGCCGGTGATCAGCGACCATATCGGAGCGAGGGTGAACCCGGAACCGTGGTTGGTCGGTCCGGTATCGCCACGCACGCCGATGTCCCAATAGCTGGCTCCGGCGGCGCATTGGCCGGTGGCTGTCTGGGTCAACGTGGGAAACAGCGAAACCAGGTTCTGCTGATTCAGGGTTCCCGTACCGGCGCCGGATATGCCGATGCGGAACGAGCGATTCTGCCAGAAAATATCGTTGTACAGAATCGGGTTCGAGAAGCCGGTGCAGCCTGTGTGGCCAGTGGGGCAGGTGACCGTCAGCCCGCTCATGGCCGCGGTCAGGAGCGAGGAGTTCGGCGTGCTCGTCAAGCCCGCGGACTGCGGGCAGGATGCCGTGTTCGCTCCGGTCGGACCGGCCATGGTGCAGTTGCCTGGCGGCGCGCTGGCTTGGGGCGCACCGATACTGTTGGTGAGCACGCCCGAGGAAGCAAGGGTATCATTGTGCGCGATGGTGTTGTTGATGATGTTCACATTCAACGAGTCCTGCAACGATATGCCGGCGCCGTCCCAACCCGCCATGTTGTTGACGATGATGTTGTTGATGATGTCCACTCTGTTCCAGAGTGCCGTTGACGACTGATTGTTGTCGACAACAGTCCCGCCGGTGCCTGTTGCGGCGAGGCCGGTTGGGCCGGTGTAGGTGAAAGTCCCCGCCGATGTCGCACCCCCCGGGCATGTTGTCGACGTCACCGAAAACTGGGTGCACGTCACTGTGAATGTGCCGTTGTATCCAGCCGGTGTTACTCCGCTAATCACGACTCTGTCGCCGACCGTGGGTGACGCGGTACTTGTGATCGTAACCGTCGTCGCTCCCGTCTCAGTTGCAGCAGTGATCGTCTGCGCCGTCCCTGCCTTAGTCGTATCGGTAAAAGTCCCACCGGTGCCCGGGCCGAGGCCGGCGGTCGCGTCGAAATAGAAGAAGCGCCCCGCGCCGACACGGGTCACAGTGAATGTGCCGTTGTATCCAGCCACCGATACTCCGGCAATCGTGACGGAGTCGCCCACTGCGGGTAACGTGGCAGCGGGCGCGTTCGTCGTGATCGTCACCGTGCGGCCTGCATTTGCGGCCGTGATCGCATAAACCCCTGGGAAGGTGGAAACCTCCGTGCCGTTAACTTGCTGGAGACGAATGCCGCCGCCGCTCCCGCTATCTGCCGAGTTGCCCTGAATGAGGTTGGCATTGATCAGCAGGTTATGACCTATACCGTCGCTCAATCCCGGCGGGCAATCCGTGTCGGGCGTGCCCGGGCACACCGGATCGGTATCCGGCGTCCCCATCACGATGATGCCGCCGCCGTTGGTGGGGATGGTGGGGTTAAGGCTCTGGTTGAACACGATGGAATTGTGTTCGATGTCGCCGTTTTGGATCTCGCCAAGGTGAGTCACTCCACCGCCTTCCCCGGCGCTGAGGTTGCCGCAGACCCAGTTGTAGTTGAACTTGTAGTAGTCGTTGCCGGTGCAGAAGCTCACGCCGCCGGCCCCGGAGAGTGTCGCGGAGAACAGTTCGTCGCCGAGCGAGGAGTTGTTCGTGACGAAGTTGTTGTGTACCGACGTATGCATCTGTGCGCAATAGGGCAGGTGTTGGTTGGCTACAAATCCCGTCCCATCGCTGCACGAACCGGGAGCCGAGTTGGTGGTACTCCCTTGGATGACGGGAATGGGAAATTCACCCTGGCCGACGCTAATGCCGCCAGAAAGGGTGCCGGCATTGTTGTAAACCCGGTTGTTGGCGATTTCCAGGAAATGCGCCCAAGCATGAACGAAGATACCGCCGCCGCCCTGGGAGCTATTGGTGACCGTCAGCCCATCAATGCGGGAGGGGTTGCACAAGAAGTTGCTTGGGTACGGGTTGGCCGTGTTGGTAATCGTGGCAGCGCCCGTGGTGCTATAGCTCACGGTGTGGCAGAGCGGGTTAGCATCGCCCATAACCAGGCCACCGTTCGGTGCCACTCCGGCGGCGTTAGCCGTGGTTGAGGTCAACTCGGGGTGACTCACGACCCCGGTCAGTAGCGTCGTGCCAATCGGGAAAGCGCCGTTTTCGCTGTTATCGGTAAAGGGGTTTTGTCCGTGGAATTCCACCCCTTTCGCCAGGACCGTGATGCCCGCGCCTTCATAAGCGCCCATGAGCGAGGGTTCTTGCAGGAGTTCGGCCAGGTTGCCGTTTAGGGAAGCAATCCAACCGACAGTCGCCTCGGTCGGCAGACGGTCAATTTGCGGAGAGTTGCTCTGGCCGAAGAAGTGATTCCAACCCGTCTCCGGGCAATTGAACGTCCCGTTCGGGTCGTAGGGATGGGTGGCGTCGATAGGCGCACCATCGAGGGTCAAACCGAAGAAACAGTTGAGATGCCGGCGCCAAGGACTGAGGTACTTGCCAGCCGGTTGGGCATTGGCATTGATGATGCTCGTGGCGGCGCCAACACCCTGCAGCCGGACGGGCTTCCACATGATGATCATCTCGGTGTGCGAAGCGCTCGTCTTGGTAGCACCGGTCGTCGTGCAGGCAACCAATTGGGTGGCCGCGCCAGTGCCGGTCTTGCAAGTCGGGTCGACGATGAGCAGGTCGCCCGGAAGAGCCGCGTCAATCGCGTTCTGGATGGTTTGCGAGGCGGCAACGTGTGTCGGAGCTTTGCCGCCGACGGTGACGGTCACGGTGTCGACCGACTGCTTCCCGATCGTGCCTGCCGGCGACCCGGCGGGCGGCGCGGCCACGATGAACAGTTGGCCGCACTGTGCCGCTGAACCCCCGTATTGCGTTTGTTGTTGGATGGTGCAAGCCGGCAGGCCGGCGGGCACGTTCCCAGTAATGACCGTGTCGCTCCAGCTTACCCCCGTCAAGGGGTGTTGGACACCGTCGCCGCCGACTAAGTAAACGCTACCCGCAGAAGCGCCAAAGCCGTAGTGGTGCTGCACCTTGGTGGCATTAAAAGGCGCCACGGTGGTTGCGGGGCCGCCGTACCCGTAGTTGTTCACCATTTGGTCGCCCAGCGCGGTGATGGTCAGCTTATGACCAGCGGCGCTCACGTAGGGACCAATTGCGTCGCCATCTACCTCCGCGATCGCGGGCGTCGTATCTGGATAGGAGCAGTCGACATTGTTGTAGCCTGCGCCCACGAAGGCTTGTGTGGGCACGACAGGGGTGTCGTTGTAGGTCGTCAAGCCCGGCATGAAGGGGTTCTCGTAGCAGAAGTTGCTATAAGCCGGGTTGAACAAGGGGTCGTTGATCAATTGCCCGAGAGTCGGGTTCGTTACGGTGGCACCCGCGGAATTGACGATCGTCTGACGGTTATCGAGAATCGGCCCGGCATCGTTCATGCACTGAACCATCATGACGGGCGAGTATCCCGTGATGTTGGGCGGGTTCACTTCCCAGCTCGAATACGTCAAACCGTTGTAGTTCCCAAATGGGTCGGAATACACACGGGAGATTTCGTTTCCGAGATAATCCCGCGTGGAGACGGGCTGGCTGGGGGGCCCAAATTTCTCGCCGAACTGTGGCGCAAACGGATCGAATTCCGAGGTGAAGTCGTCGGTGATTACGCCCGTGAACTTCGAGGCGATGTGCGTCGAGGTGAAGATGGCGAACTTCACACTCACCGACATCTGGTCGGGCAGGGTCACTTCCTTGCGGTCGCACAGCGGACGCGTAGCTCCGGCAAAGGGAGCAGTTTCTTGAACATTCGGGAAGAGGCTCAGGAAGTCAGGCACCACCCGCATCTCACCCACGCACGGCCACACAGGATCCTGAAAGCCGGGGTAACCTGGGACGCCTGACAGCATACCTCCCTGCAACGACAAGCCCGTAGTCGCGTTCTGGTAGTTGGTGGGGTTGTAGCCGTTGGCATTCGGGTCGTAGAGCGAAGCCACCGAGGCCTGGTCGGGAATAATGAAGATGTCGCCACCCAAGCCGCCGAACTGCTGCACGGCCGGCGCAATGAAGTTGTCGCCGATCAGCAGGTTCTTGTCTTCCTCCTTATAAACCTCAAAGCCCGGAGGCATGATCACTTGCACCACGTACTTGCCGGGCGGCAGCATGGGAGTGCCGAACCGATAGTGGTCCGTCGAATCCGGATTCGGCACGCAGACGGTGCAATTGGTGCCTGGCATATTGGAGACGGTAACTCCGTTCCCGGAGGCGGCGGGGCAGGCAGTACCGGGAGCATTACCCACACAACCGAAGGTGGGCAGTGGTTTCCCAGTCGTCGGATTGACGCCCAGCGAGCTGGGGAACGAGTACCTGCCGTCAACAACCGCCGGCTGGAGCTGACTCCAGCTGCGCATCGCGTCGTAGCACTTGAATTGGGAGTTGTACGGCAGCGAGTGGAGCGTTCCGCCATTGTGCACGGAGTTGTAGTAATCGAGGTAGTTCGGCTGGTCAAAGAGCGAGTAGAAGAACAGGTCGGCGTTGGCGCCTGTAGCCTGTCCTTGGCCGGGGCAGCTCATGTAAGGCTTTTGCGCCGCCGTCTGGCCTGTGCCCGCGGTAGCGGTGCTATTCGGGTAGAAGCCTTGAGCCCAATCATCCCAACTGCTGGACTTGGTCGTGTCCACCAGGGTCAGGGTGGGCGTTACGCCATCTGCGGCAAAGCCTTCCTGGTAGAGGTTGATGGTGACGTGGGGAACCCATGGCTCCCAGGGCTGTTGAATCATTTGTTCCGCACTATCAAAGGGACGCGTCGCAGCATAGTTCACGAATCCATTGATGCCGCCATTCTCGCCCACCTTGGTGGTAGTGGAGGTCGTGGATCCGGGGGCAGTCGTGGTGACCGTCGCGCAGAAATTTGTTGCGCTGACCGGTTGAGACGGGTTGCAAGCGGCGTAGGGTGCTTTCCCGAAATCGATCCAGGCGCCCATACTCGTCAGCAGCGACGCACCTTCCGAGGTCACCCAAGGCGGATCGATGCGACCCGTGGAAGCTCCCGCGAAGCTGGGCTTCGCCGTACCGGCCGCGAACCCAGCCGCCTCCGCCGTGCAATCCGCTGCGGCGCAATAGACCGCGCCCGGTACAGACAGGTCAGCGGGCAGAGGAACCGCTTCGTGGGTGTTCGCCAAAAAGTTGTACGCGGTCGAGGTACCGCACGACCGGGCGCCATTCGCAGGACCGCAGTAGGTAGAGCCGTCGGCGGGACCGCCCGCATCGTAAACCGTGTGGATTCCGGTCGTCTTGTAGCGGCCCGAATCGGCTTCCACGACATACCAGTTGAACAGCGGGAAGGTTTCGTTGAAGTTGGCAACACCATTGAAGTCTGTCGTCAAACCGCTGGAGTTGTGCCCATCGCGGTAGCGAACCCTCGTATAGATGAGCGGAATGCCGATCTCGCCGGGGTCAAAGATTCCATTCTTGTTGTCGTCAATGAAGGTGCGGGTGTAGATGTTGGCCTGCCACTGCTGGACGCCAATGTTCCCCACGTTGAGGGTTTGGCCAGCGGTCACATTAGCGGGTGTGGAAAGTCCGTCAATAATCTGATCATTCCATTGGTCACCGAAAGTGAGTCGCCAGTTGCCTGCGGGAACCTTAGTGAACTGGAAGTTTCCGTTGGCATCGCACTTGGTGAACATGAAGTCTTCGCCGTCCGGGTCTCCCAAGCTGACCCAGCACTGGGTCCAGGCGAAGCCATCGCGCGATCCGCTGGGATAGAGTCTCTGGTCCGGCGTCCGGCTCATGCGCTGGAGGTCCGCTTGGCCTTTCACAGTACCGGTGCAGGCGCCGACAGCACCGATGGCGCCGGCGCAGACCGCGTCGTGGCGCGCGTTGATGATCGCGGGGTTAACAAAGCCAATGGCCACGTGATATCCGGCAGGGCCATACTCCTGGAAGTAGCCAGGCTCGCCGATGCGGATGAAGGAGTCGTGGGGGTGCTGACCGTCCAGAGTATTGGTCTGGAGCCACTCTTCCCCACGTGAGATCCGGTCCGCTCCCGGGTAGGCTTGCACGCTGAATTTTTCGGGCATCAGGTTGGCAACGACAAACTGGCCCGCCAGCGGCGATAGCGTTTGGTTGTCCGACTCGTACTTCGGGCAGGTCACGATCATGCCGGTGATGCCTGCCTGTGTCGGATCGGCGGTAGCCTGCGCCGAAATCGGGCAGGCATCCAAGCCTGTGACGGGATCGATGACCCCTGACAGGCTATTGGACAACGGCATGTTGAACATGTCGTAGGTATCCTGTCCGGTCACATCGCCGAGTCCACCATAGGTGTCCCAGAGGACGATGTTGAAACCACCCAGACCAGGCTCGACAGGCGCAACCACGCTGCTTCCGCCGCCGGCATCCTGTTCGCCATTGAGCGGGAAGTCGTCTTCAAACACGATGCCCGAAAGTTTACCCGTAGGAAGCGGCGTAGGCAGCGATGCTACCGTGACGGGCGCGAAGGGAGTGGTACTGGCAGAGGTACACCCCGCCACGAGAATGTTGCACGCGGGAGGAATAGCCGCACCGCTCTGGGTGTGGCCGCAGTTGTTAGTGGCAGTTTGCGCACCGGTCATAGGATTGCAACCGGGCGCCTGCGTGTAAGAAGGAAATGGGTTGCCCGCGTCGCCCGGCAGCACCGAGATGTAATAGCGCTTGGTGGGATCCAGATGGACCGAGCTCGGCAGCACCTGGGTAGACCCAGCCGCAGCGGTACCGGCGTTCGGATCGGGCCGGCAGGCGCCGTTGCCCACATCGCACACCGCCGCGATGTGCGCTCCGGCAGTGGTACTGCAGCCCACCGGAACTCCGGGGGCCGTACAAGCTGGGCGATTGTCGAACATGGTCTGGCCGCCTTCGCAGGAGAGCGGTCCGGTGCAGCCCTGAGCCATGTAAGGCATGGCGCTGGTATGAAAATTCGTGGCAAACAGGGGGATGGTGCTCTGGCCCGTGGGGCCCACAACCTTGGGGCAGCCCGGGATGCTAAGGCTGGTGTTCGTGGTGCAGTTGGGATCGACCCAGAAGGTCTGGTCTTCTTCGATGATCCAGCGATAGTCGGTGATAGGAGTCAATCCGGTGATGCATGAGCTAATTCCGCTAGAAGCTGCAATGGGGTTAGCGCCTGAGGTGCAGTTATTATAAGCCAGGGCATCCACCACCCTGACCTGGAGATTGCTGGGGGCCGGGAAGTTGACCGTCACCGTTCCGGAAGCAGTTCTTCCTTGGGAGTTCTGCACCGTGTACGGGAAGGTGGCAGTGCCCGCAGCAGTGTTCCCTGGCATCGACAGCATGAACCCACCATTGGCATCCACGACCAGGGTTCCACCAGAGGGCGCTGTCGATGCAGTGGTGACAACCGTCAGAGGCAGGTTGTTCGGATCCGAGTTGCCCAATAGGAGGCCGGGCGACGGAAGCTTCAGGTAAGTGGCCGTTTCGGCAGTGTACGTGTGGTTGATCGCGCTCGGGTTGCCGGCAAGGGCGCTCGCACCCAGGCTTACCGTTGTGCAAAGTACCGCGGTGCCTGCGGCGGCGCCGTTCGCGCAGTATCCAAACGAATCCGACGTTGCTGTGCTGCCAGTATTCGGAACGTACGTGAACGTGCCGTTCGCGTTCAACGTTACGACGCCGCTCGTCGCCGGTGTCACCAGCGTAACACCGTAGACATTGACGTCGTTGGCGATTACGCCCTTGGAGACATCCGTCACGCTAAACGTCTGACCAGCGGCCAGGGAGTTGTAGGTATCCGGGTTGGCTTGTGCGCCTGAGAACACACCCGTCCCCGCCGCAACCGGGAGTGTGGAACCAGTGACTCCGATGTACGCCAGCATTCCGGCATCACGCTCGGAAGAATTGCCTGAGAGGCTCAACGCGCGGTCGTAGATCGGCAGGTCAGCCCCGCCCGTGGCAATGGAGTTGAACATGATGTCGAAAGTCTTGCCCGCTGCCATGAAGACGTGAGTTTGCACGCGGGGAGCAGCGGGAGCGGTCGCAGCGCCAGGCGCAAAAACGCCCGGGACGGGGTTGCCATCTTCCGCGATCAATGTGAAGCCACTTTCCGTAGCGGCGGCGCCTGCTCCGTTGTAGCCCGTGGTCAGAGAGCCAACAATCGAGGGAATGTGCATCCGCAGACCCGCGTTAACCAAACGCACTAAGGTGGTGGTTCCGGCTGCCGGTGTGGCAGGTGTGGTCGGGAATACCGAGGCCATTACGTTCGTCTTGTTGAAAGCGACGCCGTTGATTAGATAGTAGAACGGGGTGTAGTTTACTGCCGGCGGATAGCACTGATGGTAGGTCGTGGAGGACGGATTACCGCAGCCGTTTGGGTGGCCGTCCCAGACCATGGTCTCGCTAAAGCCGCTGGTATTGACGGCGGCGTTGACCGAAGTATTTTGAACCGGGTCAATTTCGCTAGACTCCAACGGAACTTCCGCACTGTAGGTCACGGGCGGAATCGCGGCCGTAGTGGCGGTCGCCACGGCCCCGGGATAGGCGGTGCCCAGAGTGGTGCTTGGATTTGCAGCGCTGCAAGTCGTGGCTCCCACAGGACAGGTCACGACCAGCATGCCGATCAGCCCCATGGGAACCTGGATGGAGGGATGCGTGGCGGATTCCAACAGATACGTGCCGGGGCGAAGCGCCGACCATGTCAGTGTTGTTGGCGTCGTAGTACCTCCGGAGAGGGCAGCGGCAATCTCGGTGCCGAACGACTGAATGCGCGGGCCCTGGACGGGCGGAACAGCCGATGAGGTCGCGTTGGCGCTGGTGCATGGGGTACCCGGCGGGATGGAGGCGATAAACCACGTGACGCACCCCTGTGCGAGGCTGTGGTCGGGACTCTGGGTACTGGTGGGCGCACCGCCAAGACCGCCGCCGATCTGCCCGACGATCATGATGGACGTCGGAAGCGGGTTTACAGGGGTCGTGCCGGTGCCGGTAAGCAGAGACGAGTACAGATTATTGGTCAGGTTGATGCTAAGCGTTTGGCCAGTGGAGACAGTGACGACGACCGGAGACCACCAGAGGCCCGCGGTAGCAGCAGCCGGGGTGGTGGCGGTGCCGGTAATGGTGACCGTGG
>Ga0182033_10000067_pt1 | contig 43449 bp, 38 predicted proteins | sample tim00Cox0000000H_FD_125968 | JGI IMG/M metagenome (GOLD analysis project Ga0182033, IMG submission 125968) | Lab enrichment of tropical soil microbial communities from Luquillo Experimental Forest, Puerto Rico - timezero.00C.oxic.00.000.00H | ecosystem: Environmental > Terrestrial > Soil >...
TTCACAAACATACAGGTGCGCCCCGCTGCGCTTTGGATCGAGGATTGAGGGCACAACCCGTGCTTGCTTTATGACATTGTGCACTCCGACCGTCAAGCGGATCTATGGGGCAGTTGCCCTAAGAATAGGTGTAGTTCTAGGCAGTTTGGGGGGTATCTTCGGGTAGTACCACTATAGCTGTAGTGGCCTGCCTCGCCGGACCGCAATTAGTTGCGCTTTTTCGCTGCGGTCAGCTGACCTCGCGTACGGTTAATCCTTTGTTTGCAGCCTCGAAAATCAAAAACCGCTATTTCCTTTTTACTCTGACTATCTCCTTTTTACCCAGTAATTTCCCCTATTTCTTCGATTTGTCTTCGCCCAATTCTTCTTCAAAACGGGCCAGAAAATGGTCGTCTTTCGCCCGTCAAAACCTCAGTCGAGCGACAGGTTTTTCCACAGTTTATCCACAGCTTGCTTGGTCGTTTCATCCATCCGGATCTCATCAGGCCATGGCCGGGTGAATCCCTCGGAGGCCCACTTTCTGGTCGCATCGACCCCCATCTTCGATCCGAAGTCCTGCATCCTCGCCGCATGGTCCAGCGTGTCCATCGGACCCAGCAGGAATTGCACGTCGCGCTCCGGGTCCAGGGCACACAGCGCCTTCCACACCACCTCGCTGTAGTTGTGTATGTCCACATCGTGGTCCACCACCACGACGACCTTGGTGAACATCGCCTGCCCGAGCGACCAAATGGCATTCATGACTTTTCGCGCGTGACCAGGGTACGACTTCCGAATCGCCACGATCATCAAATTATGAAAAATCCCTTCCGCGGGCATCGCCACGTCCACAATTTCCGGATACTGCATCTTCATTACCGGCAGAAAAATCCGCTCCACCGCATAGCCCATGTAAAAATCCTCCTGCGGTGGCGGCCCGACCACCGTCGTCAAGTAAATCGGCTCCTTGCGGTGCGTCACGCACTCCACGTGAAAGACCGGATACTCACCTTCGAGCGAATAAAAGCCCGTGTGATCGCCAAACGGCCCCTCCGTCCGCATTTCGCTTAAATTCACATACCCCTCGAGCACAATCTCCGCGTTCGACGGCACTTCCAACTCATTCGTCTGGCAGGCCACCATCTCTACCGGCTCGCGCCGCAAGAATCCCGCGAACATCATTTCGTCCAAATCCGGCGGAATCGGCAGCATCCCCGCCAGCGCGGTCGCCGGGTCCGTGCCAATCGCCACGCTCACCGGGATCCTGCCTACGGGATTCTTCTCCCGCGCGCGACGGAAATGCTCCGCTCCGTGCTTCTGCGTCTGCCAGTGCATTCCCGTGGTTCGCTCGTCATAAACCTGCATCCGGTACATCCCGACGTTGCGCTTACCCGTCTCCGGATTCTTCGTGAACACCAGGGGAAAGGTGATGAATCGCCCGCCATCCTGCGGCCAGCACTTCAAAATCGGAAAGTCGAACAGGTTCACATCCCTTCCTTTCCGCACGACTTCCTGGCAGTCGCCCGTTCTTGCGCTCCTTGGAAAGAACGATCCGAGCTCCGCAAGTTTCGGGAGCATCTTGATTTTGTCAAAGAGCCCCTGCGGCGTTTCCATCTTTAGGAATCCCTGAATCCGTTCGGCAATCTCGTCGAGTTCGCTGACCTCGAAGGCCAAGCACATCCGCCCAACACTCCCGAACCCATTAATAAGCAGCGGAATCTGTGACCCTTTGGGCTTTTCAAACAAGAGCGCCGGGCCCAAGCCAGCGCTCGAGCCGGAACGCACGGGGCCCTCTGACCCGAGCAGGTCGGCCGTCACGGCATTCGCTCCCCGCCTCGAACCGCGCGCCGGACCTTTGGGTCCGACAATGGATCGCGCATTGGAGTCGGCCTTTAGCCCCCGAGGAAGTACCCCGCGCCGCGCCGCGCGGCCCAGTCGTTGGACCACTTCGGTGATCTCCAGCACGGGATCCACTTCCTCCCGCACCCGCCTCAACTCGCCTTCCTTCTCGAGCCTGCCTATAAACTCCCGCAAATCCCGATACGCCACTCTTCCCTCCTGTAGCGCAGGACGCGTCGGCGAGCCCTGCGGCTTTCTCGAGTGCCCCTGGTGCCGGGTTTTCCTTCCTGCCCCTTCCTCCATGCGGCACACAGCACAAACCGCAGACTCTATCACGAACGCGGATACTCCCATGGTTCCGCGACGAACAAGCCCTCAAAAGGGATTTGCCCCGCCGGAGCTCGACCGGTTCATCCGAGGTGTGCCCGCAGCCGCGGCAAAGACGGCGAAGCACTCGCAAAGTAAGCTCGGCACGCACATTTACAGGGACAGCTCGCCACCAGCGGTGTCGCGGAAATGCAAAGAGCTCGGCGGCGCTAGGGGCGAACCCCTCCAACGGCCTGCCTTCCTAATGATTGGCGGCAGCCAAACCATTCACCGTTGGGCTTCCGGCATACCACCGCCGAAGATACCATGCGTTTCGCCGAACCGACCGGCGTCCGCACGACGATCGGAAAGGTGCCGCTCGTCTAAAAGGGAACGAGGACTAAGCTTGCATGGTCGGCCTCAAAGCCCAATTCCGCGTCGTTCTTATCCGGTAGATCTATTCTAGAAGTCTTGGGAATTGCAGTGAATATGGCCTGGAAACTATTAACCGGCGGCGCCACTCGCGCGGCAAAGCCTTCTTCTCCTCCCTCTAGTTTGGTCCGGCAGCCGAGCGCTCCTGTTCGCAGGTGTCCCACTGAGCGTTCGTGATCTCGTTGCGGGAAAGGCCGCCCATGATTTTCTTACCGCGGTAAACGACGCAACCGTTCTGGGTACAATCGCCCAGGGACAGTGCAATGTAGTTCGCCCATTTATCGGCCTTGTCGTTCCATTGCGCGCACTCATGAGCCGGAGCCGATCCGGGGCACGAAACCAGGCCCCGATTGACCGTAATGCTGGTTACCGGGTCGCCATAATTGCCGCAGGTGAGCACGAAGGTTTGCCGATGGCCGAGGTAAATAATCGGGATGACGTCCGGCTCCCCGTCGGGAGAAAATTTTTGCTGCGGCGTGATCTTCAACGTGCCTCCGCCGTGGATCTCCACAATATTGGCAAGATAGGAAGAATTCTGGACGGGGGTAAATTCCGGATTCCGCTCACAGGCGGAAGCGATGGCCGATACCGACATTCTTTCGCCATTCAATACGTAGGGAGCCGGAAAGCGCGCCACGCACGCTTTGAGTTTCCTTTCTCTATCCGCTTCTTTCTTTGCTTCATGATTGCTGTACAGGTAGGCGCTGAGGAAGAAGATACCGGCGCCAAGTAAGGAGATCCCCACAACCCAGAAGAACACTTTCCGGAACGGTTTGTGGTAGACCGCAAGCACAAGAACAACGGAGGTTACTACGGATGCGAAGAGGGCTGTTCCGAGCGTCATGGTATTCCTCGTTCTGTCATTATATTGGTTTCCTGGAGCAGCGGATGCGCAACCGGTGCGCAATGTCAAACGTCCCCGGCCCCGCCCTTCCCGCCAGCGCGCGTTTGCCAAGCTCTGAGATTCTATTTACGAAAGGTTGCCGCCTCGAAACAACTGCTACTCCAGTCCGTTGCCATTCGCGAGCGAAACGATCGGAAGGTGATGCCTAGGAAGGCGGCTGGCTTTGCAGTGCTCTTCGCGCACGGTCGAACCGCTCAAGCCGCGCCGACGCGCGAAAACGAGCCAAGGAGCGAAAGCTTCGTTGCAACTTGAGACGCCTTCGTCTCATTTCCGCTCGAGACCTTGAGTCAGGTCCCGGCCGGCCCGCCCCGCCGCCTCTCATTGCCACTGTAATCCCAGTAAAAACAAGCACTTACCAACCCCTCCGTGAAGGCTCTCCGGTCCTACGCGGGCAGCCCCATTTGGCCGCTGAATTGCCACCTCCGACCTGGGATAGGAAGGGGTGTCTGAGGCGGGTTTTCCGTATAGCGCTCCCGTCAGCACTTAGGTCTCGCTAGGGACAAGTCGAACTGGCTCGGCATTCGCTGGTATGGATTCGCCGCCAGCTGTCGAACAACAAAAATGGCAAACTTACTGCACCACTTGCTGCGTTTGGACTATGTCTCGTGCGTGCTCACCATTCTCGCTACCTTCCTCCTCGGCAGGAAACTGTGGCAGGGTTGGGTCGTGGCTGCCGTTAACAGCGCTGTCGTCTGCGTCATCGGCGTACGCACCGCGCAATTCGGCTTCGTTCCCGCGAATCTCCTCTGCATCGCTCTCTACACGAGCAACCTTGTCACCTGGCGGTTCCGCTCGCCGGGCCATGCCGCCAAACGGCACTCCAACCCTGCTGCCCGAGCTGCCATTCGCGCACAGACGACCCGAAACTCACGGCGCGACGCAGGATCACCTTGCTGCCGCAAAACAGGTCGGCGCTAGCCGCGCCGCCGGCGCATAACGATCGCCCACTTCTCGCGCAACGAGTGAGCGGGCGTCGCGTCGACCCCGAGGTGGAGCGCCCGCATCTGGCCTTTGGCAGCTTTAATCCGCGCGGTGATTCCCGCTGTTCACCATACTTACTACTAGTTCTCATATAGTTTTTCGAACTATCCGTTTGTGTCTTTGCATCTTACCTGGTTCCCGCGCCAGGAGTTCTCACCCCGAGCGGTCTCAGGATCGAGTATCATCATAAGTACGGACCCATGAAGCGCGTCTATCTCGATTACAACGCCACCACCCCCGTTGAGCCGGAGGTGCTCGACGCCATGCTGCCCTACTTCTCTGCCGAATTCGGCAATGCCTCCTCCATCCACAACTTCGGCCAGCAGGCCCGTGCTGCCGTTGAGACCGCGCGCGAGCAAGTTGCCGCGCTCATTGGCGCAAGAGCCCAAGAGATTTTCTTTACCAGCGGCGGCACCGAATCCGACAATCACGCCATCTTCGGCATCGTCTCGCTATCCTTTCCTTCCTCCCTCTCCTCGACCTCATGCCGGTCCCATATCATCACCTCCTTGGTGGAGCACGAAGCCGTCCTCAACGCTTGCCAAGCCCTTGAAAAGCAAGGCGTTGGTGTCAGCTATCTTCCTGTGGACCAGGACGGCTTGATCGACCCACAAGATTTGCAAGCGGCCCTTCGCAAAGAAACCATGCTGATCACCATCATGCACGCCAACAACGAACTAGGCACGGTTCAGCCACTTGAAGAGATCGGCCGCGTCGCCAAACAAGCCGACGTTTATTTCCATAGCGATGCCGTGCAATCCGCGGGGAAAATTCCCATCGACGTGAATCAGCTCCAGCTCGATCTGCTTTCTCTTTCCGGCCACAAACTTTATGCCCCCAAGGGCATCGGCGCGCTCTACGTTCGCGGCGGCACGCGCTTAAGGCAACTGCTTTACGGCGGTCATCACCAGCGTGGCGTTCGTCCCGGCACGGAGAATGTTGCCGGCATCGTCGGCCTCGGCAAGGCCGCCGAGATCGCTCGCCGTTCGCTCGCGAACGACGCCAAGCGTCTCGCCGCGCTCCGCGATCAACTCGAGCACGGTCTTCTCAACCGGGTAGCCTATGCGCGCATCAATGGCGCCCGCGCGGTGCGCACTCCGAACACTGCTAATCTTGTTTTTCCCGGCGTCGAAGGCGAAGCGCTGCTCATTGCGCTCGACCTGAAGGGTCTGGCCTGCTCGACGGGCGCCGCTTGTTCCTCTGGCGCCGTCGAGCCTTCTCATGTCCTCACGGCCATCGGATTGCCGGCCGAAGAAGCGCGCGCCAGCCTGCGCTTCAGCCTCGGCCGCCACACCACGCAGGCCGACGTTGATTTTGCTTTGCAGATCATCCCCGCGGTTGTCGCGCAACTCCGCCAGCTCTCTCCCACTTATCCAAGGGAGGCCGCCGCCAAGACCTAGCCGTGGTTCTTTGCTCCGTCATTTCCCGCGGAACGCTGCCGAGTCCGCTACAATGAAATGGTCACCATGAACGCCGCAACCCAATTCGACACGCTTCCCGAGCGCCGGGAGACAGAGCCAGGCCTGGTTGCCGTCGCCATGTCGGGTGGCGTCGATTCCTCGACGGTTGCGGCACTTCTGCAGCAGCAAGGCCGTTCGGTCGTCGGCCTGACGATGCAGCTCTGGAACCAGCGCCGCTTGCCCATGTTCGAAGGCGACGGCCCGGCCGAGCATCGCTGCTGCTCGCTCGACGACGTCTACGATGCAAGAGCTGTCGCCAGGCACTTGCACTTTCCGCATTACGTGGTGAATTTCGAAGAGCAGTTCGAGTCGCGCGTGGTGCGCCCCTTTGTGGATCACTATCTTGCCGGCCGCACGCCGGTCGCCTGCACCAATTGCAATACCGACGTGAAGTTCGAGCCGCTCCTGCGTATGGCCCGGCAAATCGGCGCCGAGCGGCTCGCCACCGGCCATTACGCGCGCATACGCAAGAATGAAGCGACCGACCGCTGGGAACTCCTGCGTGCGCGCGACGAAACCAAAGACCAGTCTTATTTTCTCTGGGGGCTAACGCAGGGGCAGCTTTCGCAAAGCGAATTCCCTCTCGGCGAGCTGAGCAAGGGCGAAGTGCGCGCGCTGGCCCGCCGCGTGAAGCTTCCCGTGGCCGAGAAGCCCGACAGCATGGAATTGTGTTTCGTGCCGAACGGCGATTACGTGCAATTCATACATGCCTATTCGCGCGAGCACGGAACTCCGCTAAACGACGCGGGAGGCGAGATCGTCAACGAAGACGGCGAGGTGATTGGCCGCCACAACGGCGTTCACAATTTCACCGTCGGCCAGCGCAAGGGCCTCGGCTTTGCCGCCGGCAAGCCGCTTTATGTTCTATCGATCGATGCGCAGACGAATCGCGTCGTTGTCGGCGAGGACGAAGCCCTTCGCAGGCGGAGCTTCGAAGTCGAAGGCCTGAATTGGGTTTCGATCGCGCCACCGTCGGCAGCTCTCCGCGCGAGCGTTAAGATTCGCCACAAACACGATCCCGCCCCTGCAAAGGTCGAACCTATTGATGAAAACCGCCTGCGGATCACCTTCGACACGCCGCAGCGCGCCATCACCCCAGGCCAGGCCGCGGTCTTCTATGACGGCGACCGCATCCTCGGAGGCGCCTGGATCGGCTGACGCGAGTTTCTAGCCTTTTTTGCTTCCTAGATTCGCAGCAGTGAGAAAACCTGCTTCAAAAGGGCAGGCGGCGCTGTCGCCTTTCAAGAATGAGGACGAGGTTTGGTGTTTTCGGAAAGCTCAAGAAAAGACTCGACAGGTAATGCGGCGAAAGGCATTTCACCTTGTCCGTGGCAGGGGCGAAGAGCGGGCGGCGTGTGGTCGGCTAGATGAAGAGCTCTTCTTCTTGAGACTCTCGGGGTTCATCGCTGCGCCGGCGGTCCGAACGGCCATCCCATCCGCGCCGCCGAGAACGAAGGAGATCGAGGCCGACCTTGATTCCCTGCACCAATGCCGAGGCTTTGTGCATGGGCCGCCAGAAACTGTTTTTGACTTGTGAGCCCGCGACTTCGACAGCTTCGAGCGCGCCGGTCAGGATGTGGTCGAGGTGCACCAACTGGCCCCGCAGGCGATCCGCCGCTTCCGTGAACACCCGGTCCACTTTTTGGGCCTGGCCTCGCGCCAAATACACCATATGCGAGGCGTCGTTCACCATGCTGGAGATTTTGGGCTGCGTATCGTCGAGCAGAATCTGCACGCGCGTGAGAATCGGCCCCATACGCGACTGCACTTCGCTGACCAGGCGGTTCACGCTCTCCGAAGTGCGGCGCATTTGGAAGAGCAGTACGGTGAGAATCACCACCTGCACGACGAGAGCCAGCGCCGCCACAATGCTGAAGATTTCGAGCCACACCTGCATAGCCGCCCCGCTTGCCCCGCTAGGGGTCCAAACCCGGCTTTGGCCGGCAACTTCGTCTTTACGACTGCTTCGACTCGCGCAAGTACGCTTCGCGCCCTGCTTCGACCGCTGCCGAGATCGAATCCTTCTTGCGTACCGCCACTTCTTTTCCGCGTTCGATCAGTTCATCGGCTCGCTCACGCAGTTCGCGTGCCTTGCGCTGCGCATAGTCCTTGCCTTCGTCCGCTTTCTTCGAAAGATAATCGCGCGTCTCTTCGCCGGATTTTGGCGCAAAAAGAACGCCCACGAGGGCGCCAATGCCAAGACCCACAAGAAAGTACGACACCTTGGAACTCACACTGTCCGCCATAACAACCTCCAATCCCAACCTAGCACAGCAAGGGTGAAGCTGCAATCCTTCCTAACCGGTATAAGCCAACCGAGACGGTTACGGCTTGTTCGGATCCTCGAGGACTCGAAGAATCCTTTCCGCGCTTTTTCGCGACACAATCTCGCTTAGTTTTTCCACGCCAGCTTGCTGAATCTTGGCGACGCTCCCAAATTCCTTCAGCAGTTTTTGCGCCGTCCTCGGTCCGACGCCAGCAATGTCGTTGAGCACGCTGTGGGTCTGCCGTTTGCCGCGGCGCTCGCGATGAAACGTCACCGCGAAGCGGTGCGTCTCGTCGCGAATTTGTTGAATCAAGTGGAGTACCGGCGAATGGCGCTCCAGAACGATGGGTTCGTCTTCCTGACCCAGGACGAACAAAATTTCTTCTTTCTTGGCGATGCTGGCCACGGCCTGATTGATGATTTGGAGCGATTCGAGGGCTTCGGCCGCGGCGTGCAACTGCCCGATGCCTCCGTCGATCAGAATGAGGCTTGGCAATTCCCTCTGCTCTTCCTGCAAGCGGCGGTAGCGGCGCGTGACCGCTTCCTGCATGCTGGAAAAATCGTCGTTCAAGCGCGGCAGGACGCCATTGCCGCCATCACCACGAATGATGAATTTCCGATAATCCGATTTTTTCATCCGCCCGTTTTCCCAAACCACCATGGAAGCGACGGTATCGGTTCCCTGGATGTGCGAAATATCGAAGCTTTCGATGCGTTTGGGCTCTTCAAGCAAGTTCAGAGCATTCTGGAGCGCCTCACCGATGGCTTTGGAAGTCGGCTTCAGCACGCGGAAGCGCTGTTCGAACGAGTGCTTGGCGTTGTTCTCCACCAGATCCAAAAAGGCGCGCTTCGAACCGCGTTGCGGCGTGAAAATTTCCACTCTGTGCCCGGCGTGTTCGCCAAGCGTTTCTTCGAGCAAACCGCGTTCTTCAAAGTCTTCGGAGACGTGAATCGCCTTCGGCAGATACTCCGCTTCGAGATAAAGCTGCTTCAGCACCGAAGGCACAAACTCTTTGGGATCAAATTCCTCGAGATCTTCCCAATAAAATTCGCGGCGATCCACCACGCGCCCTCCGCGCAAATGGAAGAGATTCGCGGCCACCAGCGGCGCCTCGGCGTAGTAGGCAAAAACGTCGGTATCGTCGCCCTGCGCCGCGGCGATGCGCTGGCGCTCCTCGATGTCTTCGAGCGTGCGCAGCAAGTCGCGGTACGCCGCCGCTTGTTCGAACAACTCTTTCTCCGCCGCGGCGCTCATGCGCGCCTCGAGGCTCTTCATCAGGTCGTGCCGCCGTCCTTCGAGGAACATGCGCGCGTCGCGCGCCGCCTCGGCATAGCGCTCATCGCTGGTGAGCCCGCAAACGCAGGGGCCGAGGCAGCGCTTGATGTAGTACTGCAGGCAGGGTCGCGGATGGCTGCGCGTCAAATCTACCGTGCACGACGGAACCATAAAGCGCTTGTGAATGAAGTGCAGAATGCGCCGCGCCAACCCTGCCGGAAAATACGGCCCGAAATAGAGCGAGCCGTCTTTCTTGATGCGCCGGGTGAAATACACGCGCGGATACTTCTCCGCCGCGGTGAACTTGATGTAGGGATAGGTTTTGTCGTCGCGGAGCAGGACGTTGAACTTCGGCCGGTACTTCTTGATCAGATTGTGCTCAAGCGCCAGGGCTTCGCGTTCGTTGCCGACTACGATGGTTTCCAGGTCGGCGATTTCACGCGCCAGCGATCCGGTTTTTGCATCGACCGAGCGTGACTCGGTGAAATAGGAACGCACCCGGCTGCGCAGATTGCGCGCTTTGCCGACGTACAGGACCGTTCCGGCGGCATCCTTGAACAGATACGCGCCGGGGCTTTCCGGAAGTTGCGCTGCTTTATCGCGGGGTTCCATGGAGCGTTACAGACTTCTTCGTTCGAGACTCCAAGCAAAAAACGCACCTCGACCGAGCCCGGTCTTTCGGCTCTGTTTTCGCGGCACAACTTCCATCATACTAAAGGGAATCAAAAGAGAGGGAGAGAGCTCACGACTTTATGAGATTCAAGAGCTTCATTCCTTGGCTCGCGGCCCTGGCGGTTCTCGAGATCGCTTCCATGGGCTACGCCCAGGATCGGCAACAGGAGTCCTCGTCGAAGCCTCCGGACGCCGCGGCTCCGGCCCCTGGCAAGAAATCCGACAAACCGGCCAAGTCCGACAGCGATTCCGCGAAAAACGCGCCGGATCAGCCGAAGTGGGACCCCTTGCGCGCGGAAAAAGACATTGAAGTGGCGCAGCACTATATGCATACCGGGGATTACGATGCGGCCATCGACCGCCTCGAAGACGCCATCGACTCCAAGCCGGGCTACGCGATTCCTTTCCGCTACCTCGGCGAAGCACAGGAGAAAAAGGGGCTGAAAAAGCAGGCCATCAAGTCCTACCAGCGCTACCTCGATTTGTATCCACACGCAGAAGACGCTCCAAAAATCAAAAAGAAAATCGAAAAGCTCTACAAGGAAGTGGAAAAAGAGAAGAAAGACTAACAGGGCTCTCGAAAGAACAAGACCCTGGGAGTTGTCCGGGAGCGATCGGCAGGCCGCGAAATTCCGGCCGTGCCTGTTCCGCAACCACTGGCGGAAGCCCAAGATCCTGTTCTCTGCCACTTCGCTGAAAGGGAACCAATGCCCCTTTAGGAAGCGCCGCAGCGGGCGAGGCGGTCAAGGATGCGGCGGGCGCGCTCAGATTCCGGGAAACGCTTTTCTTCTTCGCGAAACTCGCGCGAATGGGAAACCAGCGTGCAGCCAGAGCGCCGCGTGGGATGCTTGACATGCAGCATCTCGTGAAACAGCACATATTCCACCGCGCATGGCGACACCCGCGGCTGATCAAGGCGGCGATTGAGTAGAATCTGGTTCGGGCCCGGATCGTAGCAGCCGAATTGGCGACGCCAGCCGCGAAGGCTCCAACCGATGTGCGGCCGCTCGAGCTCCCCCGCGAAATATTTGCTGTTCAATTCATCGAAGAGCTTCTCCAGATTGAAATGCCGGCCTTGGGCACCGTTGTGGCGGGGGGGGACACGGTGGAGTCGCATACGGTTCATGCGGCTGCGCGTGCGGCCGGAGCGCGCGTACTCGAAATAGGGCTTGACGAGCGAGGCGGGAGCTTTGCGGCGGTAGACGCGCGCGAGCAGGAGCGCCGCCCCGGCTTCGAGTACGGGAAGAGGCGCGCGGCGCAAGAGATCGGAGAGGCGCACGAACACCACTTCTTCGCGACGGCGAATGGTGAGCGTCAGGCTCGAATAGGGATAAAACTCGACGCGGAACCGCGGCGGACGCCCCTCGCATCCCAGGCGGGTGAACATGCGCTGAAACAGGGCTGCGCCGCCAGGCACGAAGGAATTCTTATTGCCGGGAACGTCCGTCATGCCACTCATTTCCCCGTGAAACCGTCGGCACGGCAAGGCCCATTGGATATCGCCGCCAGAAACCCAATCGAGAGGAAGGCTTCCTCGCTCCCGATGATAAGCCAGAACACTCCAGCGCCATTAATGTTTGCGGCGGATGGGCGGAGGCGAGACCTTTTTCTTCGCCTTTTCCGCGTCTTTCATCGCGTCCTGCGTACCCTCGATGGCGTCGTCCAAATTGTCTTTGTAGATTTCCAGCTCCGGGCCATTCGCAGAGTACTTTTGGAGAACGGGAAGAAATTCTTTGCTGCGCGAGGCCATAAGGTCAACGCCCTTGCGGATGTCCTCCTGCTTCTCGATGCCGATCTGTATGGTATCGGCCGCATCATCCACGCACCCGACGTAGGCATTGAGCAGCGCATTCAACATCTCGCCGTGGTGGTTCGACGAAGGATGCTCGAGTTCATACTGAAACTTCTTCAGGCGGTCCTCGGCAAAGGTGAGAAACAACCTGATGCGCTCGTTGGACGTTTCCGCGTCGCGGATCTTGTCTGCTTCGAGGGCGCTCAAGTAGTCCTTTTGCGCTGCCCCTCGGGCGCAAACAGGCAAGACCGTCCCGAACAAACCGCATGCCAAGAGAAGGGCGGTCGATTTGAATTTCATGATTGGTTCTCCTCAGGAGGGGCTGCGGGTTTGACCGGGGCGGGCCGCAGAGGAAAGAGCATCCGGATCATCTCATCGTCCATGGCGATCAGATCCTGGCGGACGATTTGCAGCGGAGGCTTGTAGGCAGCGGGCGCCGCGAGCATCGAGTCTTCCACTTCGCGAATTCCCTGCTTGACCTGCATCTCCATCTGACGGTAACCATTGGAGTGTTTTTCGGCGTCGGGATGCTGCTTCTTTAAGGCATCGAGGGCGGCACGAACATTGTCGCGGTACTTCTCCATGGTTGCGTCAACGGCGTTGTTGTCGCCTGCCTTGCCCGCACGCCGCGACTCCTCAAATTGCGCGTCACCGAGCCTGACCAGAAGTTTAGCTTTCTTGACGGAATTGTTCTCGTGATCGAATTTCGCCTGCAGTTCCGCGACGCTTTCCTGGGCAATGGCGGGAAACAAAACCACGGAAACCACCGCCGCGCCACCAAACATGTGCCGAAGTTTTTGGAACGTCCGCATGGGTCACTTCTTCCCTTCCAGCATGCGTCGCAGAACTTTGCTTCGTTCCTGAGCTTGCCAGACCTGATTCGGATTCTTGTTCTGGTCAAGCTCGAGGAACTTCTGATAGGCGTCCAAGGCTGGTTTTGGCTGGTTCAAACTATCGTAGCAGAGCGCGCGGAGAAACCAACTCCCTGCGCCGGGAGCTTCGAACTGGTCGACCCGATCCAGGATCGCGAGCGTGGCCGCGAAATTTTTCGAAAGATAGTACGTGGTGCTGAGATCTTTCCAGTATTCGATGTTCTTGGTATCGAGCTGGATGGCGGTCTTTAGTTCCTTCTCGGCGCTCGGAAAATCGCGCACTTGCAAAAAGGTCCTTCCCAGTCCGCCGCGAAGCTGCGCGTCGTTCGGGGCCAGAGCCACCGCGTGATGCAGCGTGGCGATGGCGTCGGTCCACTTTTTCTGGGCGATTTGGATGTCTGCGCGGAGCTTTAGCGATTCCACGCTCGGCTTGCCCGCATCCGCGCGATCCAGCTCCGCGAGAGCCGCATCGTTCTGGCCCTGATCCATAAGGAGATGGATAAAGCGTGCGTGTGCCCGACTGTCATCCGGGTTGACCTCTAGATATTCGCGATAAGCGGCAGCGGCTTCCGGCTTCTTCTGCGCTTCGAGACTTTCGGCAAGCCCACGAAGCCCGTCGGCGCGCTTGGGTTGAACTTCCAGGGCGCGGCGGAATCGAACTTCCGCTTCCGCCGGCTTGTCGGACCGGAGGTTCGCCCAGCCCAAGTACTCGAGCGCATTGATGTCGCTCGGATCGAGAGCGAGGAGAGCTTCGAACGCCTGGGCGGCGCCCGCGCGGTCGCCGGAGCGATCCAGCGCGACTGCCAGGAGATAGCGCGGGCGGCTTTCCGCGGGAAGCAGCTCGACGGCCTTGCGCAGCGGCACAACCGCCCCGGCGTCTTCGTGGTTTTCGAGAAGCAGCATGCCCAGGTTGACGTAGGCGGCGGACATTTTGGGATCGAGCCGAACGGCGCGCTGGTATTCGGCTTGCGCCTCCTTGGGCTTCTTGAGCGCCGTGTAAACGTAGGCAAGCTGAAAATGGCCGTAGGCAAAGTCCGGCTGATCGGCGAGGACCTTCTCGAGAGGCGGGATGGCCGCCTCAAATTGTTTTTCGTCGATATCGCGCTGTGCCTCGTCGAGCAGATCGTTGAGAGGATTGGCAAGTTTTTCCGTTTTCGTTTGGCCCAGCGGTTGCGCCTTCGAGGTCGTCTGGGCTGGCGACGAGCGAAGCGCGGTTTTGCCCTCGCCGCTTCGAGCCCAGGAGTACGGCGATCTCAGAAAGAAACAGACAAGCGCGGCAGAGAAAAACTTGGGTGCGGAATTTCTAGCGAAAGCTGAAAGCATCATGGTTCAGCCGAACCCGTTTTCTTTCCGGTCGCGGTGGTCGCCGGGCCGCCATTGGGTTTGGATGCGCCATTGGGCGGGCGCTTTGCCCGGCCGCTGGGGGACTGACCATTGCCATTTAAAACGCGCGAGAGGAAGCGGCCGGTGTGCGATGGCGCGTTGCGGGCAACCTGCTCGGGGGTTCCGGTGGCGATAATCTTGCCGCCCCGGTCGCCGCCTTCCGGGCCCAGGTCGATCAGCCAGTCCGCGGATTTGATGACGTCGAGATTGTGTTCGATGACCAGAAGAGATGCGCCGCCTTCGAGCAATTTGCGAAAAGCGCTGAGCAATTTGGCGATGTCATCAAAGTGCAAGCCGGTGGTCGGCTCGTCGAGAATGTAGAGAATGCCGGAATTGTCGGTTTGCGTGAGGTGCGCGGCAAGCTTCAGCCGTTGCGCTTCGCCGCCGGAAAGCGTGGTGGCGGACTGGCCAAGCCGCAGATAGCCAAGGCCGATTTCGTTGAGGATGCGCAGCTTGGACACAATCTTCGGAACGTTGACGAAAAACGCCAGCGCTTCGCGCACCGTAAGCTGAAGCACCTCGTGAATATTTTTCCCGTGATAACGCACTTCCAAAACGCCGCTCTTGAAGCGCGTGCCGCGGCACTCTTCGCAAATCAGCTCGACATCCGCGAGGAACTGCATTTCCACCGTCACCGTGCCATCGCCCTGGCACGTTTCGCAGCGCCCCCCCGGGACGTTGAAGGAAAAATGGCCGGCGGAGTAGCCGCGGCGTTTGGCGTCGGGCGTGTCCGCAAAGACTTCACGAACGGCGTCGAAAGCTTTTAAGTACGTGGCGGGGTTCGAACGCGGCGTGCGCCCAATGGGAGACTGATCCACAATCACCACCTCGCGGATGTTCGCATCGCCTTCGAGGCGGTCGCAAAATTCCTGAACGCTTCCCCCTACACGCTTGGCCGCCACCGCTTTGTACAAAACGTCGTGCACGAGCGTGGACTTGCCGGACCCACTCACGCCGGTCACCACGGTGAGCGTGCCAAGCGGAATCATCACATCGAGGTTTTGCAAGTTGTGCAAACTGGCGCCGAAAACACGCAAGAACTTGCCGGCAGGTTTGTGACGTTTGTTAGGGACGGGAATGCGTAATTCGCCGTTGAGGTAGCGCCCAGTGAGCGATTTGGGCTCCGCAAGAAGCGCGGCGTAAGGGCCGGCAAATAGCAGCTTGCCGCCCAGCTCCCCCGCGCCGGGACCCAAGTCAATGACGTGATCCGCGGCTTCGATCGTTTCCTGGTCGTGTTCCACGACGAGAACGGTGTTCCCCAAGTCGCGCAGTGATTTTAGGATGTCGATGAGGCGTTGCGTGTCGCGTGGATGCAAGCCGATGGAAGGTTCATCCAGTACGTAAAGAGCCCCGACCAGGTGCGAGCCGAGCGAGGTGGCAAGCTGAATGCGCTGGGATTCGCCGCCCGAGAGCGTGGAAGTAAGGCGGTCGAGGGTGAGGTAGTCCAGCCCCACCTCATCGAGAAACTGCAAGCGCGTACGTATTTCTTCGAGGATTTTGTCCGCGATTTTCAGTTGCGCCTCGGAGAGTTCGAGACCCGAAAAAAAGCCGCGCGCTTCCTTGACCGTAAACTTACAGACATCGGTGATGGATTTCCCCGCCATGCGCACGGCTCGCGCCTCGGCGCGCAAACGCGTGCCGCCGCACTCGGGACATGTGGCGTAGCCGCGGTAGCGGCTCAGGAACACGCGCACATGCAACTTATATTTCTTGCGCTCCAGCCACTGGAAAAACCCCTTCACCCCTTCGTAATCGTTTTTCGGATCGCCTTCGAGCACCAGGCGCCGGTCGTCCGGGGCGAGCTGCCGCCAAGGAACGTTGGTCAGAATGCCCCGCTCGCGCGCCCACGACTTCACACCCTGGAAGAGTCCGCGATAGCGCGGCTTGGTCCAAGGCTCGATCGCGCCTTCCTCGATGGATTTGCCGGGATCGGGAACAACCAGATTCAAGTCAAAATCAATGGTGTTGCCAAAGCCCTGGCAGCGAGGACACGCGCCGTAAGGATTGTTGAACGAAAAAAGCCGCGGCTCCGGCTCCTGATACAGCGTGCCGTCATTTTTGCACTCGAACCGTTCGTTGAAAGTCAGACGCTCGGCCGCTTTTCCCGGACTATCAGCGATCAGTTCTACGATCGCTTCGCCCTGCCCTTCGCGATAGCAGATTTCGATGGAGTCCACGAGGCGCGAGCGCGATTCGGGATTCACCGCCAAGCGATCCACAAGCACGTAGACGGGCTTCGCAAAATCCACATCCAGCAAAGTTTCCGGCGAAGAAAACTCGTGCACTCGACCGTCCTGGTACAAGCGGTTGAAGCCGCACTTTTGCAGTTCGAGCAGCCCTTGGCGCACGGCATCGGCACCAGGAGCCGTGGCGGTCTTCTTGCTGGTTCGTTTCGAGGCGCTCGGTGCGACGGCCGCAACGCGAAACTGGTAGAGAACATAGCATCGCCGTCCGTGCCCGAGGGACAAAACGCGTGTGGCAATTTCGTCCGGGTTGTCCTTGCGTACCTCCGCGCCGCATTGAACGCAAAACGTCTGGCCGCACCGCGCAAAAAGCAGCCTCAGGTAATCGTAGATTTCCGTAGAGGTCGCTACCGTCGAGCGCGGATTGCGCGTGGAATTTTTCTGGCGGATGGCCACCGCCGGGGCGATTCCGGAAATTTCGTCCACATCCGGCTTTTCCATGCGTTCTAGGAATTGCCGCGCATAAGCAGAAAGTGATTCGACGTAGCGGCGCTGCCCTTCCGCATAAATGGTGTCGAATGCAAGCGATGATTTGCCCGAGCCGCTCACGCCGGTCACGACCGTGATGGCGTTGTGGGGAATGTCTACCGTGACGTTTTTGAGGTTGTGAACGCGCGCGCCCTGGACACGCAATGTGTCCGGTTCGGGCTTCCAAGACGCCGAGGATGCGCTGATGTGTTTGGTCGCCAAAGCCAAGCCTAGACAGCCGGTTTCAAAGCCACTGCCCAAACTTCAAATTATACGGCGGGCGTCAAAGGCGAGCAAACAGTGTTTAGTTGACATCTTCCCGCCCTCGAGAGAGCGAGAATTCATCTGGTTTTGGCTTGAACCAGAACACTTTCGGTGGGTTCCGCGATCGGCCTTACCGCGCCGCATCTCCACAGGCTTCAGGATCGCGCCGGCCCGGCCCGAGGTCTCGCGGAAAAAGAATTCTTCACCCAAAAAACGCCGTTCTCAAAAACGGAGCCCTACGGCGCATGTTGGTAACGTTATTGGCGGAAACGCTTGGCTCCATGCCGGATCACGGTTCTTGGTTGAGCACAATCTCCCCGATCCCCCCGGTGACCTTCAGGTGAATCGTCGCGGGTGATTTTCCGTAGGCTTCGTTGGTATAAGAGTCGCCATCCTGCTTCAGGCCGTAGGTGCGGATCGAGCCGATCCCGCCCGATGCCTGCGCGATAACCCCGATTCTCTTCGGCAGCCGAATGTTCGCCTGGCCCACGCCGCCTTCGATGTCGGCGGTCAGATCCGTCTTGCGATCGCCGGTCAGATCCACATTCACCTCGCCAGCTCCCACGTGGAGATCCAGGCGCGTAAGTGGAACGTCCCGAAAATCCAGATTGCCCTGCCCCGCGCCCATCTCCGCACGCAACCCCAGAGGAAGCGTGTTGCTGAAACGCAGATTCCACTCGTTTCTCGAATTGCCAAAGTGAACGGGGTGAGAGTCCTGGGCGATCGAGATTTCACCTACGCCATCGGTGATGTAATAGTTGACGCGCGGTTCACCGTAGCTGTCCGTAAACCGGAAATCGGCATCAAGCGCGTGCGGGGAATCGCCACTGATGGTAAGTTCACCCGCGCTGATCTGCAATTGGGCGTGCACGGACTTCGCGCCCTGGAGGTCCACGGTCTGCGTCGTATGCTTTGCGTCCATGTGAAAACCCTGTCTGCGCGCATAGCCACGCCCCTGCCAAAGAAGCACGACGAGGACCACCACAAACGCCAGAATCCCGACCGTGGAGCCGACGTAAATGCCCCGAGGCGCGTTGGGGTTGCGGCTTCTCTGAAAATCGTCGTAAATCATTCCCAGCCCGACGAAGACGAGAATCAGCGGCCAGTACTTCAGCAAAATGGCCAAAGGCTCGAGGCCCGGACGCCAGTTGCGCACCAGGAAGAGAACTCCGACCGTAATCAGGATAATTGGCAGAACCAATGACACTCGCCGTGGATTGCTGTCCCCGGGCATGGCGCACCTCCACACTTCGTATTACGCACGCGGATGAAAAATAGTTCAGCCGTTAAGCATACGGTACCACCACAATCCGAAGTAGATCCGGTAGCGCCAGGCGAGTGGCGACAACGGTGGCCCGCGGGCGGAGTTCCAAGCCGGGAAGCACCGCGCCTTCGGCGTGGTTTTGGTGTGATAAAGTTCTGTCGAAGGGCGTGAACACCAGCGTGAATGCCTACACCAGAGTCTTCTGGATTGTGCTCGACAGCGTCGGAATCGGCGAATTGCCGGATGCGGCCGACTACGGCGACGTCGGGAGAAATACTCTGGGCCACGTCGCCGAGTCGCGCCCCCTGGAAATTCCCAATCTGGTGCGCCTTGGCGTGGCGAATATCGCTCCGCTCGAATCGCAAACCGCGCCGGCGGCTCCTATGGGGGCCTACGGCAAAGGAGCAACGCGATCTCCCGGAAAAGACACCACCACTGGCCACTGGGAGATGGCCGGAGTGTGGCTCGAGCAAGCCTTTCCGGTTTACAAGAACGGGTTCCCCCGCGAGCTAATCGAAGAATTCGAGAAACAGATCGGCAGAAAGACCATCGGCAACAAGCCGGCGTCGGGAACGGAGATCATCAAGGAACTTGGTGAAGAGCATATCCGGACCGGCCGGCCCATCGTCTACACGTCGGGCGACAGCGTCTTTCAAGTCGCCGCGCATGAAGACGTGATCCCCCTCACTGAACTTTATCGCATGTGCGAAACGGCGCGGCACTTGCTCAAAGGAGAGCACCGCGTCGGACGCGTCATTGCCCGTCCATTCACGGGAACCCCGGGACACTTCGTCCGCACCCCGCGGCGTCATGACTATGCCGTGGATCCTCCAAAGCCGATGCTCCTCGATGTGCTTGCCGAGCGCAAAGTGCGTGTGCTCGGCGTGGGAAAGATTCACGACATTTACAACGGGCGCGGTGTAGAGGAATACCTCACCACCAAGGGCAATGCCGACGGCATGGAGAAATTAACCGCCGCCGCGAAAGAATCGAAAGGCGGGCTGGTTTTCTCGAACCTCGTGGATTTCGACATGCTCTACGGCCACCGCAAGGACGTCGAAGGCTTCGCGAAATCGCTTGAAGAGTTTGACCGCCTGCTCGCTGATTTCCTGCCGCTGCTGCGCCTTTCCGATCTGCTGCTGATCACCGCGGACCACGGCTGTGATCCGGACCCGCGTTGGCCGACGACGGATCACTCGCGCGAATATGTTCCCATTCTCGCCTACTCCCCGGGGAGCGGCCGAGGAGCAAATCTCGGTGTGCGCGACACCCTCGCGGACATGGGCCAAACCATTGCCGAAAATTTTGGCGCTTCGATTCCCCACGGGAGAAGCTTCCTCCACGCCCTGAGGCCCACAGAATCCGCACGCTAGCCCCGCGATCGTCGCCAAATTCCTTTTCGAACGGCCGAACAACCTCTGAAACTCCTCGAGAAGCTTTCGTCGTCCCATTCGTTGTCGACAGGTTCACTGGCAGCGGGGAGGATTCTGAACGATTTAGTTCAGGCACTTTGGGGATGACGAGGAGCGCGGGGAATTTTCAGCAGTGCTGTCGCTCGGGGCATTGGCTGCGCTTCGCGAACGGGCCTTGACGCCGGAGACGACCAGTTGCAGCCCCGCGCAGATGGCCAGGACAGCGATCACAGCGCGCAGCCGGTGCGCCGGAATGAGGCGCGAGAGCAGGCAACCCAGGAGCACGCCGGGCAGCCCGCCAAGAAGCAGCGGAAAAAGCACAGGCGAGCTGATCGAGCCTATGGCCCAGTGAAAAACACCCCCGATCACCGCCAAGACCAAGCCGAAAAGCAGGTCCGTGCCGACGACTTGTGAAGGCGTCATTTCCGAGTAATTGAGAAGCAGCACGGTGCCGAGCGCACCGGCTCCGGCAGAAGAGAAACCCGATTCGACGCCGATGGGGAAGGCAAGCCAGGGCAGCCAGTGGGAATTCCTGTAAATGAATTGGGGCCTGCGCGCGCGCGGCGCAAAATGAAGAGCTGCAGTGAGAGCCAACACCACTCCGAGAAGGATGACGACGGTCGAGTTGCCGCTGCGGGCGGTCATCGAGCGAAGCACCAAAGTTCCCGACAGAAGGCCCGGAACAGCGCCGCGCAGCAGCAGCCAGAAATACCGCGCGTGAATCTGGCGGCTCAAGAGATAGAAAGGCGCGGCAACCAAACGCACAAACCCCGCGAAGACAAAGGCCGTGCCGACCGCTTCCCCGGCAGAAAGGCCCGCAAAAAGCAGGAGAGCGGGCACGGTGAAACTTCCGCCGCCGATTCCGGTAAGTCCGACGGCGAGCGCAACAAAGAATCCGATCAGAAGTGGCGTCATTCCGCACGCTCCGAAAAAGTGTGAATGCCGCATTCCAGCTTGCGACCGCCCCAGCGCCCAGACCGGGCGTTGGCCGGGTCGGCGGGAAGCGCCGTACAAGGTTCGCAGCCGATGCTGGGATAGCCGGCGTCGTAGAGCGGCAGATAAGCCAGACGGTGACCGCCGGTGTATTCCCAAACCTGTGCCCAGGTCCAATCGGCGAGCGGGCTGACTTTGAGCAAAGTCTTGCCGCTCGGAAGACGATGATGCTCAATCTTCTTGAGATTTGCGCGTGTAGGCGATTGCTCGCGGCGCAGACCGGTGAACCAGATGTCGAACGGCTCCAGCGCCTTCACGAGCGGCGCGACTTTGCGAAGCTGGCAGCAGGCCGCAGGGTCCGACTGATACAGCAGCCCGCGCTCCGCTTCCTGCTGCGCCACGGTTTTTTCCGGGAGAACGCTCACCAAGTTCAGGTTCCATTCCGCGACCAGGCGGTCGCGGAACTCGTAAGTGGCGGCGAAGTGGTAGCCCGTCTCTAGAAACAGCACCGGGATCTGCGGCAGGCGCTTCCGTAGAAAATCGAGCACGATCACGTCCTCTGCTTGAAAACTGCATGTGAGACAGGCCCGCGCGGCTTGCGAATCTGCCAGAACCACATCGCCCAGCTGCTCAATGTTCAAAGCTTCGATCTGTTGCGGGGAGAAGGCGTTGAAAGTCACGTCAAGATTCCTTTCCGGCCGGTTGGTGTCCTCGAGAAAGGCGCAGTTTTCCGGCAAAGCTCAGCGCGTCACGGATGATTCCATTTGTTTCCGCGTCCTGCTTTATCGCGGCGGGGGTTGCCGTCGCCTTGAAAATGTCTTCGAGAGGAAGGTCGGCCAGGTCTTGCGGCCCGAGCCTTGCATTCGCGCAAACCACGACCAGGCCCGCGGAGTAGAGCGCCGTCAGGAAACCTGCCAGGACCGGCGAAGCCACACCGGAGCCATCCACAACGACGGCCTCGAAACCGTCTTGAAACAGTGCCCGCTCGAGCGACTTTGCCAGCGACAAGCGGTTGCCGAGCAGCAAAATCCCTGGTTTGTGGCCGTGACGGCGGTGCCTTTCCTCGGCGGTAACGTCTCCGCGTGCAGCCCCAGGCAAAGCCGAGTTCCGCTCCTCGAGGCCCGCGGTGTCGGCGACAAACGTTTCGCGCACCATGCCGGCGCCCACGGTGGCGTTCGAGAATGGATCAATCAGAATGAAGCTGCCGGTAGCGCGGCTTGTGGCGTAAGAGTCAAGAAAAAGCGGCTGACTCGTCTCGACCTCCACTTCCGCGATACCGTTCATTTCCAGGCGTTCGGCGGATTCGTGTTCGAAGCTATTCACGTTGACGCTATGAAGAATCCGGCAAACCCGAGCCTTGACCAATCGCGTGGTCTGTTTCAAAAGAAGCGGCTTTCCGGTCAAAAGCGGATCCGTGTGAAGCCACACCAGCGTGGCGGAAAAGTTGCGTGAGACCGCGGGAAGGTTCGCCGGAGAAACCAACATGTCCCCCCGACTCAAATCGATTTCGTTTTCGAGCTCGACAGCAATCGACTGCGGGGCGAACACCTGGTCCCGGTCGCCGTCGAAGCCGACAATCCTCTTCACCCGCGTTTCCTGGCGTGAAGGGAGCGCCACGAGTGTCTCGCCGGGACGCAGCGAGCCGCTCGCCAATTGCCCCGCAAATCCGCGAAAGCGAAAATCCGGCCGAATGACGTATTGAATGGGGAGGCGCACTTGATCGAGCGCGCGAATTGGGCGAAAATCCACCGTTTCGAGATGGCCCAAAAGAGTCGGTCCCGAATACCAAGGCATGTTTTCGCTGGCGCTGACAATGTTGTCGCCCGCGAGCGCGCTAATCGGAATGCACTCGACCGCAGGGATGCCCAGTTGCGCAGCGAGCGCCAGGAAATCGCGTTGTAAACGGATGAAAACATCTTCGCGGTAACCCGCGAGGTCCATCTTGTTGATGGCCGCAACAACCCACCGAATCCCCAGAAGAGATGCGATGTACGCGTGGCGGTTCGTCTGGGTAAGCAGGCCCTTGGTGGCATCGACAAGAATGATCGCCAGGTCCGCGGTGGAAGCGCCCGTGGCCATATTGCGTGTGTACTGTTCGTGGCCCGGGGTGTCCGCAATAATGAATTTGCGGCGGGAGGTGCTGAAGTAGCGATAGGCAACGTCGATGGTGATGCCCTGCTCGCGCTCGGCGCGCAAACCATCGGTCAACAGCGAGAAATCGAAAGAGCCGCCGGAGCGGTTGATTTTGCTCTTTTCGACCGAGGCGACGTGATCTTCATAAACGGCCTTCGCGTCATGCAACAGGCGGCCGATCAGCGTGGACTTGCCGTCGTCCACGCTGCCGGCGGTGGTAAAGCGCAATAGATCTTTGCCGAGGTCGCCCTCAAGAAACGCCGCAAGGCTTTCCGGCCGTTGAGAAGCAGCGAACGTTAGCATCAGAAATAGCCCTCTCGTTTCTTCAATTCCATCGATCCTTCCTCATCGTGGTCGATGGCGCGGTTCTCGCGTTCGGAGCGTCGGAAGGAGATCATCTCTGCAATAATCTTTGGAACGGTGTCCGCCTCAGAGCGAATCGCGCCTGTGCACGGAATACACCCGAGCGAGCGCATACGGCACTTGACCGATTGAATTCTTTCACCAGGCAAAAGCTCGTCGGGAGAGTAGACCAGCACGATCGCGCCGTTGCGCACCACCGCCTGGCGTTCGCGCGCGTAATAGAGCGGCACGATAGGGATTTTTTCTGCGTGGATGTACAGCCAAACGTCGAGCTCCGTCCAGTTGGACAGCGGAAAAACGCGAATGCTTTCCGATTTTTCTATGCGCGAGTTGAAAAGATTCCACAGCTCCGGGCGCTGGTTTTTGGGATCCCATTGGCCCTGCGCATCGCGAAAAGAATAAATGCGCTCCTTGGCGCGGGATTTTTCCTCATCACGCCGCGCCCCGCCAAAGGCGGCGTTGAATCCTCCGCCGGAAAGCGCATCGAGCAAAGCCTTCGTTTTCAACAAACCGCAGCATCTCTGCGTGCCAAGAGCGAACGGATTTGCGCCGCGCTCAAGCGCTTCGCGGTTTTGATGCACGATGAGCTCCGCGCCGATTTCGCGCGTGTAGGAATCGCGAAATTCGATCATTTCCGGGAATTTGTAGCTGGTATCGATGTGCAGCAGCGGAAAAGGGATTTTCCCCGGGTAAAAGGCCTTTTGCGCCAAGCGCAGCATGACCGAGGAATCTTTGCCGATGGAATACAGCATGACGGGCCGGGAAAACTCCGCGGCCGCTTCGCGCAGGATAAAGATGCTTTCGGCTTCGAGGGTTCGAAGATGGCCGACCCGGCCCTCCAGCGCAGTCGGAAAGAAAGTTTCGGAAAATTCGAGGGTTTCGTCCGGCGGCCGCAGCGCTGGAAGCGTCATATCCTTGTTCCCTTCAGGGAGAAAAATGTCCCAAAAAACACAAAACCCACCGGCCAGCTCCTCTGGCGGTGGGTTTCAAAACTCAATCGGCTAGATGTTTGTACCTAGACCGCTTGCCTCCCGGCGCCAGAAGACACGACTGCGCAACACAGACAACAGCCGTTTCGGTGATTCTGGCGAAGTAGGCTCGCGTAATTCACGGTTAACAGCGTACTCCCGATGCTATATAGATGCAACCCGGCCAAGCAACGATACTTTTTCTGCATGCTATCGGTTTTTTGGCGGGCTTGGGCGGCCTAAAGCCGAGACCCTTCCGTGGCGGCGCGCCCAATCGGGCGGCCCGCCAGGTGGCCACGCAGGAAGCCGCCGGTGGCCGCGCACAATACCCCGAAGCCCGCGGCCGAGCGAGCCGCGGTTCCAGAACTGTTCGGTTTGATTCATTCCGGGACCCGGGCTCCGAAATAGCCGTGACGAAAGCTTTTTGGTCTTCGGAGCGGGCAATCGTCAGTTGCCGGAGGCGGTGTTATCGAGCGGGGCGTAGTAGCCGTTGCGCGTCCTTGCCACCAGCTTGCCTCGGCCGTGCGGCGGAATCACTTCGACGGTCACGCTGCGGAAGGTGCCGTCGCGCCGCACATTCGTAGGATAGTAGGCCAGGGTGTACTGGTTGCGGATGTCATGCGCCACTTGCTGGCAAATGTTGTGCACGTCTTCGACGTTCTCCGGGAAATAGGCAACGCCGCCGGAAGCTCTAGCGATGTCTTCCAGCGCGCGCTTGGCCTTCTTCGCGCTCTTCTTGCTTTCCTGGCTCAGCAACCCGATGGTGTAGATCACCGTGTCCGTCTTCTGAATCTCGTGGATGGTTTTCTCGAGCGTGAAATGACTGGAATTATCTTCCCCGTCGGTGACAATCAGAAGGACATGCTTGTCGCGGCCGGCCTTTTTCAAGTGGTCGATGGAACCGACGATGGCGTCGTAAAGCGCGGTGCTGCCGCGTGAATCAATGCGCTCCAGCGCTTCTTTCAGCTCCGGCACGCTGCTCGTGAAGTCCTTGTCCAGGTCGAGATAGAAATCGTCATTAAAATTGACGACAAACACTTCATCCTGTGGATTGCTGGCCTGGACGAGGGTGAGGGCGGCTTCATTCACTTTGGGTCGCTTGTCGCGCATGCTGCCGCTGTTGTCAATCACCAGTCCCATGCTTACGGGCACGTCTTCGCGTTTGAAGACAGAAAGTTTCTGCTCGATCTTGTCCTCGAAAACTCGGAAATTCTGTGCCGTCAAGCCGTCCGCAAAACGCTGGCGGTCATCGAGCACGGTCGTGTGCAAAACCACCAGGTTCACCCTGCTAACGATGGTCGCGCCCTGCTTTTCCGTGTTCTGCCCGGGCGGGGGCGGCGCGGGATTGGACACGGGGATCTGCGCGCGGACAGCGGGCGCATAGAACACGCCTGCAGACAAAAACACCCCAACAAGGAACGCCGCGGCAGGGGGGAGATGGCGAGCGTACCTAATGGCTGGGAGCGTAATACCCTGTCTTTGCGAAGACGGTGAGAGGGGGGAGCCCCCTTGGGGCACGCAGTTTGATCTTGATCTTCCGCCACCGCGCGTCGTGCGCTTTGTTGCTTGGTCGATAGCCGAGCACATATTGGTTTCGCAGCTCCATGCCGATTTTCGTCGCGATATCCGGTAGGTCTTCGATTCTCTCAACGGCGAACACGCGGCCCCCGGTCATTTCGGTGACTTCGCTGAGGAGCGAGGGGCCTTTCAGCTCTTCCGGTGTCCGGTTGCGAGATCCCAGCGGGTCAAAGATGCCGATGGCATAAAGCTGGGTATCGGCCTCCCTCACCAGGCGCTTGATATCGTTTTCGTTGTACCTACTGTGATTATCACCTCCATCCGATAGGATAAGCAAGGAACGTTTGGCGTTGTGTGCACCCCTCATCTCGCTGAGTCCCAGATAGATGGCGTCCAGCAGCGCAGTGCGGCCCTTCGGGGAGGTAAGCATCAGGCGGCTCTGCAAGTCTTCGACGCTGTTGGTAAACGCACTGGTCAGCTCGGCGCGTTCGTTGAAACTGACCAGGAAGAACTCATCTTGCGGGTTGGCGGTCTTGAAGAATTGCAAGGCGGCTTCGCGCGCTTTGCCTACCTTGTTGGACATACTGCCGCTGAAATCAAAAATGACGCCGATGGAGATGGGCACGTCCTCGGAGGAAAACGTAACGATTTCCTGCTCGACGTTGTCTTCGTAGACGCGGAAGTTGTCGGGATCGAGACCAGTGACCAGCCGATTGTAGGGATCGGTGACCGTCACATTCACCATCGCCATGTCCACATCGACATGCAGCGTGCCACCGGGCTTGAACCCTTTGCCCGGGGTATCTTTCCGCGCGTCATCGACTACTTTTGTCTTGGGCTTGGTGTCATCGACCGTCGGTTTGGGGTCTTCGCCTCTTATCTCTTCCTTTTTCGGCTCTTCTTTCTTGGGATCGTCTTTCGGTTTGCTGTCGTCAGGGGGAGCTTGGGCAGCAGCCTGAAGGAGGGTCTGGGCAATAAGGAAGCAAACAACAAGAAGAAGTCGGAAAGCTACAAACACAACGCGACGCATCTCAGGGCGTGACTGCGGAACAGTCACCGGCAAATCGCGTTTCACGGCACCCCCTACGTCTCGGTCGGACCGGGACGGCCGCGTGGTTCGGTTTCATCTAAATTCTACCACTCGGCTTGCTGAAAACAAGGATAATCCTTCCATCTATCGTATCGGTTACGCTCGATGACGCGGCCGAAGTTGTAGCCTTGATGGCATTGCCGCAGGAAATGGTGCTCATGATGTAGGACTGTGAAGAACAGGGGCCTATTCCCTGGGAGTCCAAGAGACATGGGTTCGCTCAGAGTAGTGGTGGTTATACCGGCGCGCTATGCGTCCACGCGCTTGCCGGGAAAGCCCTTAGTATCTCTCGCCGGGAAGCCCATGATCCAGCGCGTCTACGAGCGGGCAAAACTGGCCGAACGAGTCGATCGGGTCGTCGTCGCAACCGACGATGAACGCATTGTGAAAGCCGTTGTGGGCTTCGGGGGAGAAGCGCGCATGACGCGCACCGACCACCGCACCGGAACGGAGCGGGTGGCGGAAGTGGCCGCGCACGAAGAAGGCGCAGTCTTCCTGAACGTGCAGGGCGACGAGCCGCTTCTCGATCCGGTGGCCGTCGATACTGCGGTGGCCTCGTTGCTCGAAGAACCAATGGCTTCGGTTGGCACGGTGGCCACACCGATCAAAACGCCTGCTGACATCATGGATCCAAACGTGGTCAAGACCGTGCTGGATTTCGATGGCAATGCGCTTTACTTTTCGCGTGCGCCGATTTCCTGGGTGCGCGATACGGGAAGCAAAATTCAAGTGCGGCACCTGAAGCATCTGGGGCTCTATGTTTTCCGGCGCGAGGCCTTGCTCGAATACCCCACGCTGCCGCAAGGCGAGCTTGAGCGCATCGAACAGCTCGAGCAACTGCGCTGGCTCGAAAATGGCTGGAAGATGCGCGTAGCGGAAGTGGCGCACGATGCGGTAAGCGTCGACGTACCGGAAGACGTGCCGCGTGTCGAGAAATTGATCGATTTGAAGGGCGGTTAAAGCCCTTTGTTTTTCATACAATTCTGCAAGGGCACCGGCTGAAGCGGGCAAGTTCACGAAAGGCGCAAAACCGCCCGGGCTTAAGTGGCGTGCAACCAGCAAGGAGCTGCGAAACAGGCTGCCGACCGTCGTGAGCCTGGTGTGAGCGGAGCCCCGCATGTCCGCGGCAGCGTGCCGGCTAAAGCTGCGCCTCTACGGGTTAACGACTATTGCTGTGCCTCCAGGACTCCGGCAACGATGCGCATGGCACCGTTGTTGTCCCGGTTGGCAAAGAAGGCCAGTTGCGGGTTCGCCACGTAGACAACCATGTGAATCGGAGTCACTCCGGAAAGATTGACGTCCATCGTGTTGTTGGTTGTCCCATCCCCGTTCAGCGTGATCTGACCGGACGTGCCGACGTCGGTGTGCAGCGTCACGCCAGTGAACTGAAAGATATTCGAAGTGCCGGTCAGGTTCAGATTCGAGATGTTGGTCTGGCCGAGGAGATCTTCCTCGTCCTGAGAAGCGAAAGAGCCGCCGCTCGTGACAAGGCCGCTCCAGCTCATGGCATAGGGTCCGGAAATGTTGCTGCTGCTAAATGGATTGCCCGATTGCGCGGCAAGGGAACCATCGGCGACAACGGTGGCAAGACCGGTGCCGGGAGTGCCGCTGACTTCTTGAAGGACGCCGCCGCTTGGCGAGCTGAGGTAAAAGACGAACGAATAGACGTTTACCGCCGACGACTGGAAGGAAAGCGTGCCGCGCCCTGTCGTCGGGTCATAACCAATGGTTCCCATGGACAAGCTGCCGCTGCCAAACTCATTCTGGGAGCCGCCGTTGTTCACGTCCATGATCATGTTGGCGAGGCTGCTGCCGGAGACAGTGAGACGGCCGACGCGAGTCAGGCCCCCAGTCACCGAAGAGCCCGACACCAAAAAAGCAAAACTGCCGCTCGGGCTTGCTGGCGGAGTACCGCCAGATTGGGCAACGGCATCACCTGTGAGCATGGGGCCGCTAGTCGTAGGATTGATGCTGATGAATCTCACGCGGTTGGAATCCACGATATAAAACGCATAAGTCTGGCCTTCAATCGTGGCAAGGCCTCGCCCCGCGGCCGTATTCGCGGGGTCCGCAACGAAGTTTCCGGTTATGCTGGTGCTGCTGCTCAACATAAAGTTGTCGTTCGAGTCTTCGAGCCCGGACGTGATGACTCCACCGCTTGCGGCAAAGCGTCCAACCAGGGACTCCGGGTTTATGCCGCCGTCCAGGCCGGAAAAATCAAACACGTAGGAACCGGAAACTCCGGACGCGAAAGAACCAGCATTCTGAAGGATGAAATTGCCGCTGCCCGTGGAAGCCTGGTTGCCGCTGATGGTCTCATCCATGATGAAACCGCCGCTCGTGGAAGTGAGAACGATAGCAAAATTGATGGTGGCTGGACCGCCGTTGGAAGTTACGTTAAACGTTAAAATGCCTCGTCCATCGGCATTGACGGTGTAGCTGCCGCCCATGATCGGAACAGGCGCGGACGAAGTCGTGCTGGTTCCACCCGCATTCACAAGATCATATACGCCGCCTTGAATGACCCCGGAGCCGTTGGCGGTGAAGCTGCCAGTTCGCGAAAAAGGCGTTGCTGAGGTGGCGCCGCTGGTGATCGCTTCGCCGCTGGTGACGAAAGCGTAGGTACCATTAAGGCTGGAGGCGCCGTATTTGCCGGTGGGCGGCGGCGGTGCAATGGTGGAGCCACCGCTGCTACAGGCTGCCATCCAAAGGGCGGCGGCGACGAGCGCGCTTAGAAGGCGGTTCATCGCACACCTCGCAGAGCTTCCCTTTGCGCTGGCGTCGAGGTAGCAGCGGGCGCAAGCGGCAGACCTCGGGCGTTGCGCACGGCGACGGCCAGCGCTCCTTTTTGCACGATGCGGGCAGCAAAGTAAGTGCCGTGGTCGAGGGACATGGGTTCACCCACGATGCGGACGTTGTCTCCGGGATTCATTTCAAGTCGGGCGGCCTCGAGCACTTTGGCGTTGCCAAGATGCACATCCACCGGTCCGGAAGGCGTTTGGAGGGTGACATGCGCGCCCATGGGCGGAATGGCCGAATTGGTTTCGTATTTTACGACCGTGCCGACGAGCGAGGTTTCCCGATTGGGATTATAGGCTCGCAGCGACCGCTCGTCGGAAGGCATGGCCTTCTGACCCCTTGTGGCAAGAGAAAACATGAGCGTGCCGGCGAATAGGAGACATACAAGCAGCGTTCGAATGGTAGATTTCATTGCCCCTTCCCACGCGTAAGAGTGCCACTCGCAACTGTTCTCGGCTCGACGGACCCACCAGATCCGTTTCGAGAAGCGCACGCTGGGCTCAATCCATTAGATAGCGAACCCCGTGGCAAGGGTTTCGCCGGGAAACCGGAAGTTCCAGCGCCCGAACGCTCCAGCCGGCGTCGAGCCCGCCGCCCTTCACGAAGTATTCCCCGTCTACTTGAAACCCGTTCCCGTAGGGAAAGTTTCGAGGGCGACGAGGTGGAATTTCAAGAGGTGCCGAAATGTAAGATGAGGGTACAATGGGAGCGGCTTTGCGTCTAGCTGGGCGTCCCCGGTTCCGGAGTGGCACAGCGCGAGGGTGAAATGAAACCAGAGCGTCGCGGGTTGGTTCTCGTGGTGGTGGTCGTCACTCTATCGGCCGCGTTGGGCCGGATTTACGGCACGAACATGCGGCCCACGGCGTCCTCGTATGAGGACACCCAGAGTTCGGTGCGAACTTTTACGCGGGTGCTGGACGCGGTCGAAGCCAACTACGCGGAGAAAGTGGACGTCGACAAGATCGTCTATCAAGGGGCGATCCCCGGGATGCTGCGCGTGCTCGATCCCCACTCAAGCTTTTTCGACGCTCGGCAGTGGGCCTCAAACCTGGAAGACCGCCGCGGCCGGTACTACGGCGTGGGCATGACGGTGATTGCCCGGGGAGAGCACACCGTAGTGATGTCACCCTACGTGGGCACTCCGGCGTACAAGGCCGGAATCCGGCCGGGCGACGTGATTGTGAAGATCGACGACAAGCCCGCGCAAGGCTTGAGCTCGTCAGAAATTGCCGACCTCTTGCGAGGCTCCCGGGGAACGAACGTCAAGATCACCGTGTCTCGCGAAGGCTACGCCGACTCGCTGGTTTTCAATGTAACGCGCGATGAAATCCCACGTCACGCCGTGGATCTGGCGTACGAGATTAAGCCGGGAATCGGCTACATCCGGCTTTCCGGATTCAACGAAAAGACGGATGGCGAACTGGGCGAGGCGATGAAGCAGTTAGATGCGTCTACGCTCGACGGCTTGATTCTGGACATGCGAGGCAATCCTGGCGGGCTGCTGGACGAAGCCATCGCCGTTGGCGATATGCTCCTGGACAAGAACCAATTGATCGTATCGCATCGAGGACGCGCTTCGGCGGAGCGCCGGTATTATGCCGTGCGCGGAAACCAGGGCAACGACATGCCGCTGGTCATCCTGGTCAATAACAATTCCGCGTCGGCCACGGAGATCGTGGCCGGAGCCGTGCAGGACCACGACCGCGGCGTGATCGTGGGCCAAACCACGTTTGGCAAAGGACTGGTGCAAACGCTTCAGCCGCTGAGCGAAAACACGGGGCTGGCGCTAACCATCGCGCGCTACTACACTCCGAGCGGCAGGCTGATTCAGCGTGACTACAAGTCGATTTCGCTGTTCGAGTATTACGAGCGCAAAGTCCCCGAGCACCCGACCGAAGTCCGGTTGACCGACAGCGGAAGGCAGGTCACCGGCGGAGGGGGAATTACTCCCGACATTGCCGTTCACGAACCGGAGCCCAATCATTTTGAAAAGGAACTGTTCCGCACGGATGTGTTTTTCCCCTTTGATACTACCGTCGGCGGATTTACGCGGCACTACTTGGGAACGCGACCAACGATCACCAAGGATTTTGCAGCGGATGACGCGGTGCTGGCGGACTTCCGCAAATACCTCTCCAACCAAAACGTCCATTACACCGAGCCGGAACTGGCGGAAAGCCTGGACTGGGTGAAACGCAAGATCAAGCAAGAGGTTTTTTTGTCCACGTTTGGCCAGCCAGAAGGGTTCAAGGTTGAGCTAGAAGCCGATCCGCAGTTACTGGCGGCAATTGAGGCTATTCCCCAGGCGCGCGCGCTGTACGAGAAGGCGCGAAAGATTATCGCCGAGCGCGCCGGCACGCCAGCCTACCGGCCATAAGCTAGCCATCGGATTCGCGCTAGCTGCTGGCGCTAGAGCAGGCCTAGCCGGTCAGGATACCTAGCCTGCAAAGAACTGACCAAGACTTCAAACTCCGGAAGATTTCGTAGATTTTGCAGACATGAGTCTTTCAGAAAGAAGGGCCAGCACGCGAATCCCGTGCTGACACTGCGTTCCAGCCATTCAAAGGCGGCCTGGCGCCTCCCCAGAAGGGAAAGAATACCGGCAATCTGATAATAGGTGTGGTGCGAATGTCCAAATGATTTTGGAATGGCGCATGCTCGGGTCATGCACTCGAGAGCGGCGTTTTCGTCGCCGGTCAGGGCATAAAAGACGCCTTGCATACTGATGATAGCCGGCTCTTCGGGCAAAACCTGTAGCACCAGCTCCAGCAGAACTTCCGCCTCTTTCCAGTCCCCGGTCATCATGGCCACTTGAGGCGCGAAGTACACCGGATATTTATTGGCTGGGCTTTCCGCGCGCCAAGCTTTTATTTCTTCGCGGGCCAGGTCGTATTCTTGGCGCCAGACATAAACCTGGACGATGCTGTGACTGACGGCCTTTTTAGGATGGAACGGGCGCGCTCTTTCATACATTGTGCGCGCGTGATCGAGCAGGCCGATGTGCGCCAGGATGGTGCCCAGACGGTTATAGGCGTGCGGCAGATTGTTCTGGAGAGCGATAGCGCGTTTGAGTTCGGCGATGGCTTCGAGGTGTTGGAAATTCTTGGACGGCCCCCAAAGCAAGTACGCACGGGCCACGTGCCCCTCCGGCAAATCCGGATCAAGCTCCAAGGCACGCTGGCAATGAAAGTCTGCTTTTTCCAGCCAAGTGCTGGCGGGGTCGAACTCGAAATGGCGGGTCGCGCACACCAAGGAAAGAACCGCATGGGCAAGCGAAAAAGCGGGATCGCGCGCAATGGCATTGATCAGGTGCTGAGCTGAACCCTCCAGCAGCCGCGGGTCACCGGATGCGCTAAGTTGATAACCGCGCATGAACTCTTCATAAGCCAGCGCGTCCCCGCTGTATCGCGGGCGCCGTTGGCTTACCCCCGGACCCAACGGCCGGTTCAATGTAGCTGCGATTTGCTTGGCAACCTCATCCGCGAGCTCGGGGAGGCGGGCGAGGTCCAAGTCGAACTTCCTGGTGAAACACGTGCGGTGCAAATGGGCGTCAAACAGTTCCAGCGAAAGACGCCACAATCCTTTGCACATTTGAAGGGCACCGCGAACGACAAAACGTACGCCTTGACGCGCCGCGATCGCGGAGGCCGTGGCCTCCAACGAGACACTCAGGACGGCCGAGGTTGGCAGCACGTCCGCACCCTGGAGATTTCCGAGCCGCGTGACGAGAGCGTCCGCAAAACCCAGACACAGGCCACCGTCATCTGTCCCGCTGCCCACACGCAGCAGCGGCAACACGGCAAGCGAGCAGCGTTCCCCCCGGCCGCCGACCCCTTCCGAACCAGCCGTGGGCAGGGCCGGTGGTTCAAGACCCGAGTGTGGATAGCGTGAATCCAGCACGCGCAGCGGCCCGACGAACCGATAACCTTTGCCGACTACGGTCTCCAAAAAGTGTGGCTTCGCGGCGTTGTCGCCGAGAGCGGTGCGGATTTTTCGCACGATGTTGTTGATATTGGGCTCGGTATCGATAAAAAGATCGGAGCCCCAGAGTTTTCGCACGATGTCCTGGCGGGAAACGAGCTGATCGCGCCGGCCAACGAGAAAAATCAGCAGCTCCATGGGCTTCTTCTCGAGCGGAACGCGCCGCCCGAGGCGGCGGAGCTCGTAGCGCCCCAGGTCCAGTTCCACTTCGGTTGTTGCTGATTTTTTGCGTGGCACGGACTTTAGCGGACATTATCCCCTAAATTTCAGTAACTTGCGAGGATAGCAAAAAGATAGACAAAGGTTATCCCCTCCTCATGGAAACAGCCTTGAGCTCAGGAGATGATGCGGTCGAGCTCGCAGCTAGAGCAGGGAGGCAAGATCGATGAACGGAAATAGGAGAGCAAAGCTATACTCGGTATTCGCCCTGGCTGGATGGTCGTTTCTACTTGTTGTCGGCGCCGCGCACCCGGAGTCTCACGCCAAAAATGCTTTTACCCCGGATACCATTCAATGGGGCGGTGCGCCGCCATTTTTGCCGGCGGGCGCGCAACTCACCGTGCTCGAAGGCGACCCTACGGCAAGCGGCGGTGATTTCACCGTGCGCCTGAAGATGCCTGACGGTTACCGCATCGCACCCCACTGGCATCCGCATCGCGAAAACGTGACGGTGATCTCCGGGACGTTCCGAGTTGGCATGGGAGACAAGTTCGACACCGCCAAGATGGGATCGTTCCCTGCCGGAAGCTTCGCTTATCTCGATCCCGACATGCACCATTACGCGATGGCCAACGGAGAAGTTGTGGTGCAGGTCCACGGCGCCTCGCCCTTGCAGTTCAACTACGTCCTTCCTGAAGACGATCCAAGCCGGAAGCGCTAGAGCCTTCCGGCACACGACGGTGTAAATGCCGTTTTTTTTTGCCGGCAAAATCGGTGGATTTGACAGCGGCGCGCCTTCCGAAGATAATTGTGCGTACGTCAATCCTGTGGAGGTAAGATCGGCCCGGCGAGACCCGGGCTACACGGATGGCGCCGAAATATATTTTTGTAACCGGCGGTGTTGTTTCCTCACTCGGAAAAGGCGTAGCAGCCTCCTCGATCGGTTGTCTACTCGAAAGCCGCAGTTTCCAAGTCACGCTTCAAAAATGCGATCCCTACTTGAACGTGGATCCCGGCACCATGAGTCCGTTCCAGCATGGCGAAGTGTTTGTGACCGAAGACGGCGCGGAGACAGACCTTGACTTGGGGCACTACGAGCGCTTTACGCACGCGAGGCTTTCCCGCGACAATAACTGGACGACCGGCCGCATCTACGAAACCATCCTGACCAAAGAGCGGCGCGGCGATTATCTCGGAAAAACCGTGCAGGTGATTCCGCACGTCACCGACGAAATCAAAGCGTGCATCCGGAAAGTTTCGGAAAACGTCGACGTAGTCATCGTGGAGATCGGCGGAACGGTCGGCGACATCGAATCGCTCCCCTTCCTCGAAGCCATCCGGCAGATGCGCCTGGAGCTGGGGCCTGAAAACACCCTCTTTGTGCACGTCACGCTGGTTCCGTATATTCCGGCCGCGGGCGAACTGAAGACCAAGCCGACACAGCACAGCGTGAAAGAGATGCTGGGTATCGGGATTCAGCCCGATATTTTGCTTTGCCGCAGCGACCGCCACATCCCCAGCGAGCTGAAAAAGAAAATCGCGCTGTTCTGCAACGTGGCGGAATCCTGCGTGATTTCCATGGAAGATGTGGACACGATTTACGCGGTGCCCGCGGAGCTGAACAAAGAAGGCCTGGACGCGCAGATCCTGCGATTGCTGAAGCTGGACTCGCGGCCTGCGGACATGAAGCCGTGGCTCGATCTGGTTTACCGCATGCACCACCCCGCCGGCGAAGTGCGCATCGCCGTGGTGGGCAAGTACGTACAGCTTGAAGACGCGTACAAAAGCTTGCGCGAAGCTTTGCTGCATGGCGGGCTGGCGCATAACTACAAGACCAGCCTCGATTGGATTGAAGCAGAGGACATCGATTCACTGGAAACGGCCACGCGGCGGCTGCACGGCTACGACGGGATCCTCGTGCCCGGCGGGTTCGGCAGGCGCGGGATTCAGGGAATGGTTTATGCCATTCAGTACGCGCGCGAGCACAAAGTGCCGTTCTTCGGGATTTGCCTGGGGATGCAGTGCGCGACAATTGAATATGCACGCGACCTTGCCGGCCTGAAACATGCAGACAGCACGGAGTTTGATCCGCAAACGCCGTACCGTGTGATTTACAAATTGCGCGAATTGCTCGGCGTGGACGAAATGGGCGGCACGATGCGGCTGGGTGCGTGGCCGTGCAAGCTCGAGCCAGGGTCGTTCGCGCACAAGGCCTACGGTCAGCTGGAGATCAGCGAACGCCACCGCCATCGCTATGAATTCAACCGCGACTTCGAGAAAACGCTGGTGGACGCGGGATTGAAAATTACCGGACGCACGCCGGATGAGAATTATGTAGAGATTGTCGAGGCTCCCGATCATCCCTGGTTCCTCGGCTGCCAGTTCCATCCGGAGTTCAAGTCCAAGCCGCTCGAGCCGCATCCACTGTTTGCGGCGTTCATCGGCGCAGCGCTGGAACACAAGAAGCAGCGTTCGCGCGCGGCCGCTCTGAGCGTTGCCGAGCACCAACCAGCGCCCGCCTTGAGGGCAGCGCCGAGCGCTACCGCGTAAAAGTCAAGGCGTGTTTTCTTGCCCCTCGGTCTGGTTGTGCTTTTTGAAAACACCACGTGTGAAATAGCCGAGGCCGTGCTCATCGCCTGATACTCCTGTGCTATCTTCGTTAGCCTAATGGGGACCGCACGCGAAATCGAGTTGGGCAAGCTGCGCCTGGGCGCTGGAAATCCGCTGTTTCTGATCGCCGGACCATGCGTGATTGAAAGCGAATTGCACGCCTGCGTGATGGCGGAGAAGGTGGCGAAAATCGCCGCCGACGTCGGCCTGCCGTACATTTTCAAAGCGTCTTACGACAAGGCCAATCGTTCTTCGCTGAAAGCGTTTCGCGGGCCCGGAATGACGGAGGGCCTGCGCATCCTTGAAAAAATCAAGAAAGAATTGAAGGTGCCGATCCTCACGGACATTCATGAGCCTTCTCAGGCAGCGGCGGTTGCCGAGGTTTGCGATATCTTGCAGATTCCCGCATTTTTGGCGCGGCAAACGGATCTGCTAATCGCCGCCGGCAAGACCTCCCGCGTCATCAACATCAAGAAGGGACAGTTTCTTTCGCCGTGGGATATGGACAACGTTGCGGAGAAAGTGGAAAGCACGGGAAACAAGAAAATTATTTTGACGGAGCGCGGCACTTCGTTTGGCTACCAGAATTTGGTGGTGGACATGCGCTCGTTCCCGGTGATGCAGCGGACCGGCTACCCGGTGGTTTTTGACGTGACGCATTCCGTGCAGCTTCCCGGAGGACAGGGCCGCTCGAGCGGGGGGCAACCGCAATTCATTGAGCCCCTGGCGCGCGCGGCCGTGGCCGCCGGCGTGGATGGCATTTTTCTCGAGACGCACGACAATCCCGCGGCGGCCCGCTCGGATGGGCCAAACGCTTTACCGCTTTCCGAACTGCAAGCGCTGCTTCTGAAGTTGAAGGGCCTCAATACCGTCGTTCGCCGCTGGAGCACGTCGTCATGAGCCTGGAAACGGCCCGTCGCGTCCTGCAGATCGAGGCTCAGGCGATTCAGGATGTGCTCGCGCGTCTCGACGCCAATTTTGAAAAAGCGGTGGACGTTTTATTTGCCTGCAAGGGCCGCGTGGCCGTAAGCGGCATGGGCAAGTCCGGGCTCATCGGCCGAAAAATCTCTGCGACGCTCTCCAGTACGGGCACACCGTCGTTTTTTCTGCATCCCGCCGATGCGCTGCACGGGGACCTGGGCATGCTGGCGCGCGGTGACGCGATGCTGGCGGTTTCCTACGGCGGAGAAACCCAGGAGATCATTCAACTGCTGGAAGCGCTGAAACGTCTGGAAATGCCGCTGGTTACCTTGACGGGTTGTGCCGAGAGCACGCTTGCAAAATCGAGCGACGTCGTGTTGGACGTCAGCGTGAAGGAAGAAGCGTGTTCGCTTAATCTCGCGCCAACGGCAAGCACCACGGTTGCGATGGCGGTGGGCGATGCGCTCGCGGTTTCGCTTCTCGAAAAGCGCAATTTCCGGCACGATGATTTTGCCGCGCTGCATCCTGCCGGACGGCTGGGCAAAAAATTGCTCCGCGTCGAGCACCTGATGCATTCCGCCTCGTCGCTACCGCGCGTCGCTCGGGATACCCCCATGCCAGATGTTTTTCATGAGATGAGCGCGAAGGGCTTGGGCATGACCACCGTGGTGGAGACGGACGGCCGGCTCGCGGGGATTCTGACCGACGGGGACTTGCGGCGCTTGATGGAGAAGCATCGCGGCGCCGTGCTCGAAATGCGTGCGGCGGACGGGATGACGAAGACTCCACAAACCATTGGGCCGCATGTGCTGGCCAGCGAGGCTCTGAATTTGATGGAGAAGAAAAAGATTACCTCGGTGGTGGTCGTGGATGAGAGGCGGCGCGTGCTCGGCGTGGTGCATTTGCACGATTTGTGGACGCTCGAATTGATGTGACGATTCGCTGCGAAAAACAGAAGGAGATCGCGGCGAGAGCACAGAGGAACGCAGACAAGAGCGGGAGAGAACCTTGGCAAAGATTCCGGCGAAACTGGCCAGCAAGGCCAGACAGATTTCCGTGCTGTTGATGGACGTGGACGGTACGCTCACCGACGGCAGCGTGACGCTGGCGTCGACACCGGACAACCACGCCCTCGAAGTCAAGACGTTCGACGCACACGACGGCCAGGGCCTTACGCTCGCGGTGACGGCAGGCCTGCGCACCGGCGTCATCACCGGGCGAAGCAGCGCGGCTTTGCGGCGCCGGTGCAAGGAGTTGGACATTGAATTTGTTTACGAAAAGCAAGGGCACAAAATCGCGGCTTACGAAGATGTTTTGCGCAAAACCGGCGCGAAGGAGTCCGAGGTCGCGTTTCTCGGCGACGACTTGCCGGACCTGACCATCATGCGCCGCGTTGGCCTTGCCGTCGCCGTCGCCGACGCGGCTTTCGAAGTGAGGCGCGCGGCGGATTATCGAACGAAAGCCCCCGGTGGCAAGGGTGCCGCGCGCGAAGTCGTCGAGCTCATTCTCAAATCTAAGGGCATTTGGGAGGAGCTGATCGACAAAGCCCGAGCGTAGGCCAGCCCTTCAAAACCTTAAAAAGCCTCCTCTTGTCTTGCTAAGCGTCGCGGTATATCGTGCGAGCGCCATACGGGAGGTACGCATGGCGCCACCGAGAAGCTCTCGGATGCAGGTCCTGATTTACCTGGTTCTGGTTTTCGCGCTCAGTTCGTTTTTCTATTTTTTCATTCTTCATTCGGGCAGCCTCGCCAATGGACGCGGTATGTACGTCTTGCGGCTGATGTGGTGCCCGGCGCTGGCAGCCCTGCTGACGCTGCGAGTCAACGGGCGAAGCATTTCGGAACTCGGCTGGAAATGGGGCGAAACCAAATACCAGATTCAGAGCTGGTTCATTCCGCTGCTGTACGCCGCGATGGCTTACGTGATCGTTTGGGTCGCCGGGTTTGGGGCGCTCGGCAACCGGCCGTACCTCGACGCGCTGGTCGAACAGATGCATCTTGGCGGATCACCGTGGATTTCGATCGCGCTGGGCATTTCTCTGAGCGGCACGTACGGATTGATCCGCAGCATCTCAAGTGCGCTCGGCGAAGAGATTGGCTGGCGCGGCTTTCTGGTGCCGGAGCTTTCCAAAACGACTTCCTTCACGTGGACATCGCTCACGAGCGGCATCGTGTGGTCGCTGTGGCATTACCCCATCCTGATTTTCGGCGACTATAACGCGGGGACTCCGACCTGGTACGGTCTGACGTGTTTCACCGTGATGGTCGTCTCCGGCAGCTTTATCTTTACCTGGATGCGCCTCAAGTCCGGGAGCCTCTGGACGGGCGCGATTCTCCACGCGAGCCACAATCTTTATATCCAGGCCATCTTCTCGCCGCTGACGCGCAACACCGGTAAAACGGCCTGGTATATTGACGAGTTTGGCTGCGTCCTGCCGCTTGTCGTCCTGGTTTTCGCCGTGTATTTCTGGAGCAAGCGGCGCGAACTGCCGGTGTAGGTGCCTGGGACGACGAATCACCACTGTTTCTGGTGGTTGGCCTTTAGAGCGGATTTCAAGAGATAATCATCCGGTCTCGAAGGAAACCTGCGGATGGTCCACGCCTGGCACGACGTATCCCCCGGAAATGAAGTGCCGCGGGACTTTCAAGCGGTGATCGAGATCCCGCTCGGCTCGAACGTGAAGTATGAGCTCGACAAGCCTACAGGCCTGCTGAAGGTCGACCGCATTATCCACGCGGCGGTTTTTTACCCTGCGAACTACGGGTTCATTCCGCAAACTTACGCCGAGGACAGCGACCCGCTGGACGTGCTGGTGCTGTGCCAGGAGCCTGTCCAGCCGCTCTCGCTCATCAAGGCGCGCGCCATCGGCTTGATGACCATGATCGATTCCGGAGCGAGCGACGACAAGATTATTGCCGTGGCAACGCGCGACCCGGAATTCAACGGCTACCGGGAAGCCAAGGAGCTGCCGTCGCACCGGTTGCTGGTTCTAAAGCGTTTCTTCCAGGATTACAAGCAACTGGAAGGCAAGCAGGTGCAAGTGGAAGGCATTCGATCGGCGCACGCAGCGGTGAAGGTGATTGAAAAGGCGCTAGCGCGCTACAAGAAGGAGCGCGACCGTCTGCGAGCTAAGGACGCCCGCTAGCATGAAATGCTATGCTATTTTGGTAGTTTGCTTGGACCCAATCTGTTGTGTTTGAGGTCCCGTGAAGCGCTTGCTCAAATGGTTTGCCGGCATTCTCGCCGTGCTTTTGCTTGCGGCGTTCGGCGCGCTTTGCTACCTGGCGGGCAGCCCGAAAGACGCCTATGGCATGGTGCGCTATGCCCTGCCGCACATGCGCCGGGGCACGCTACAAGTGGGGAGCGATGCGCCCGACGCGCGATTAGTGGCGCTCGACGGAATCAATCATTTTCATATTCGCGAACGCCTTGGCAGGCGGCCGCTGGTGCTGGTGTTCGGCAGCTTCACTTGACCACCCTTCCGCCGCCAGGTGGGCGACATCGTTCAGATTTACAACGACTACAGGGACCGCGCCGATTTTCTCACCGTTTACGTCCGCGAAGCCCATCCCACTGACGAATGGCAGATGAAGTCCAACCTCAAAGATGACGTTTGCTACGCGCAGCCGAAAACGCTCGAGCAGCGCGTGGCCATCGCCAAGGATTTCACCGCGCGGTACAAGTTTGCGTTGCCGTTTGGCATCGACGACATGAGCAACGCCGCCGACAGCGCCTACGCCGCCTGGCCCGAGCGGTTGTACATCATCGATGAAACCGGGCGCATCGTGTATCGCGGGGGGGTGGGGCCATTCCACTACAAGCCCGGCGAGGTTCGAGAATGGCTTGCGGCGAAGTACGGTAGTGTGAGACCGGCACCCCAAACCGCGGCGGACCCCGCCTCTCGCGCATCCGCTCCAGCGAGCACGTCTTCCCAAGCGACGACCGCGCCTCTTTCGGCACCCGCAAAGTCCGAGAAGTAGTTCACCTCGCCTCCGCAGCGCCGCGCTAGAATCCGACCGTGAAGCCGCGCTCGGCAAAGCCCCTTCGCAAAAGCCGCACCCTGAAAAAAGTTGGGCTGGCGCGCGCGTTGTCGAAGCTCGGCTATTGTTCCCGTTCGCAAGCCGGCGAGCTGATCCGCGCCGGGCGCGTGAAATTGAACGGGGTGGTGCGGCGCGATCAGGAAACGCCCACACATCCCAAAGATCGCATTGAAGTCGACGGTGCTCCGCTTCGAGCCAGCGCAAAAATCTATCTTCTTCTCAATAAACCGCGTGGCGTCGTGACCACGGCTTCGGACGAAAAAGGCCGCGAAACGGTCTATGCCTATCTGCCAGAGAATCTGCCGTGGATTGCGCCCGTAGGACGGCTCGACCGAGCCAGCGAAGGATTGCTGTTGCTTACCAATGACTCCGAATGGGCGGCGCGCCTTGCCGCGCCGGATACGCATCTTGACAAAACCTATCACGTGCAGATTGGCAGGCTCGCTGACGAATTCTTGCTCGACACGCTGCGCCACGGCCTTCGCACGGTCAAAGGCGATTTTCTTCGTGTGAAACAAGCAAGGGTGCTGCGGCAGGGCCAGCGCAACTCCTGGCTGGAAATTGTGCTCGACGAAGGAAGGAATCGCCACATTCGCCGCATGCTGGAGCCGTTGAGCATTGCAGTGTTGCGACTGGTGCGCGTGGCCATCGGGCCGCTGGCACTGGGCGATCTCCAAAAAGGCGCGACACGCATGCTGACAAGCGAGGAGAAACGGGCGCTCGATCGCACGAGGCGGTGAACAAAGCCACCGCCAGGTTCAATTGACAGCCCCGATTTCGTTGTATACCTTGCCTCGCATGGCGTCTCCCAGGCCATTTCCGGGAACGGGCGTCCTGATCGAGCGCGCCCCCGAGGTCCTCACGTTTACGCTGGATAATCCAAGCCACGAAAATGAAGTCAACGGGGCGATGTTTGACGCCATGCTCGCGGAGTTGCGCTCCGAGGCCGTACATCCGGTTGCGCGAGTCCTGCGTATTCGCGCGCGCGGTAAGGTGTTCTGCACCGGGCGTGAGCGCGCCGGACGCGACGCCGAGTCCATTCGCAAAGAAGCGTCGCGGCTCATCGAATTCAAGCGCGCACTGCGCACTTCCCCGCTCATCAGCGTCGCCGAAGTACAAGGCGACGCGTTTGCTTTTGGCTTTGGCCTGGCGATTGTGTGCGACTTCGTGCTGGTTGCCGAAAACGCTTCGCTCGGGTTTCCCGAGATGCGTTCCGGCCTTGCTCCTTCGGCCATCATGGCGTACCTCGGCGAATATGCCCTCCCGCGGGCCGCATTTCCCCTGGTCCTTTTCGGCGATCCCCTCAGCCCGCGGAGCGCGCTTCACATCGGGCTAATTTCGCAAATCTGCGCGCCCGGGCAGCTGGTTGCCGAAGCGAATGCGCTTGTCGCGCGCATTTTGCGTCTCGACCCGGTCGCGGCGCGCCGCTGCAAGGAATTTTTTCTTGCGGCGCAACAGAACTCCTTCGAGCAGAACTGCCGGCTGGCCATCGAGGCGCTGACCGAAGGCAGCCTGGCCGTGCTGCACAAACAAAAGTGAGTCGCTCTTGACCGTAAACGCCGGTGCGCGCCTCGACCGTCTGCCCCTTTCGTCTTTTCACCGCCGCATCTTGCTGCTCATCGGCATCGGCATGTTTTTTGACGGCTTCGATGTGTACGTGGCCGCCACCGTTCTTGGCGCCACGCTCAAGACCGGCTTCTCCACTCTCGCCGAAAACGCCCAATTTGTTTCCGTAACGTTTGTAGGGATGATGCTCGGATCCCTTATCACCGGCTTCCTCGGCGATCGCTACGGCCGACGCTTCACCTACCAGGCCAATCTCATCATCTTCGGGCTGGCTTCGGTTGCTGCCGCGTTTGCGCCGTCTATGCTGGTGCTGATCCTGCTACGCGGGGTCATGGGCCTGGGTCTGGGCGCGGAACTCGTGGTCGGCTATGCGGCCATGACGGAGTTTGTTCCCCCGCAGGCTCGCGGGAAATGGGTGGGAGCCCTTTCTGTCTTCGTGGTGACCAGCTTACCCTTGAGCGCGCTGGCCAGCACGCTGATCATTCCTCGCACGAGCTGGCGGGCCATGTTTGTGCTCGCCGGGCTCGGCGGGCTCGTCGTGTGGTACCTGCGCAA
>Ga0182033_10000072_pt1 | contig 42621 bp, 34 predicted proteins | sample tim00Cox0000000H_FD_125968 | JGI IMG/M metagenome (GOLD analysis project Ga0182033, IMG submission 125968) | Lab enrichment of tropical soil microbial communities from Luquillo Experimental Forest, Puerto Rico - timezero.00C.oxic.00.000.00H | ecosystem: Environmental > Terrestrial > Soil >...
AGGCTCAAGCGACAGATTCGGAGCGGAATACGCGCTGGAACCGCGGGCCGGTAAACTGCACCCCCACTAACTTTTCCCCCGACGAAGCAGCATCGCGAACATGGACCACGCGTCCATTCGTCGAGAAGTCCGCGTCACCGCGCCGCGAGGCGTAATTCGAGAACGGAATACGAATCTCGAGGTCCGACCCGATGGCCACGTCGAAGCGCGTCAAAAAAGCCGCGCCGCTGCGGCAAAGGTTTTCACTGGAAGTATCTTCCTCAAAGGCGACGCCGAGCGCGTCGCGGCCGCGCACGCGCATGGGCAGGTGGACTTCAATTCTACGTTCCGCGCGTTGCCTCGCAAACGACTTGCTGACGGGGGCCATGGGCCGAGTCCTCACTTCCGTCGGCTCCCACTGGGACGGAGCCAGCCAAAGCGGCCGCTCGACCCTCAATAAAACTCTCCACACTTGAGAGAATTTCACCGGACGTTCGCGCCGCGTGTACGATTCTGCGAAGCTCGCTGCCGTTCCCCACGCCATGAGTAAACCAGCAAGCGAACTGCTTCATTTTGCCTACACCGTCGGGAAGGTCGGCGGCATAAATTCTTCGATAGTAGTCAATCAGTAACCGGAAGCGGTCGGCCTCGGTGGGGATGCTATAGCGCCCGGTTTCCGCGAACTCTTGCATCTGCCGGAAGATCCACGGGTTGCTGGCCGCGGCGCGGCCGATCATCACGGCGTCGCAGCAGGTCTCGCGGAACATGCGCTCGGCATCTTCGGGACGGTTGATGTCCCCGTTGCCGATGACGGGAATCTTCACCGCTTGCTTCACGGCCGCGATGATGGACCAGTCCGCGCTACCCGCGTAGCCTTGCATGCGCGTGCGCGGATGCACCGCGACCGCTTCAACGCCGCTGCTTTCCGCCAGTCGAGCGACCTCGACCGCAACGATGGATTTTTCGTCCCACCCCGCCCGCAGCTTGATGGTCAGCGGAATTTTCACCGCTCGGCGCACGGCGCAAAAGATTTGTTCGAGCAGCGGCAGGTCACGCAGCAGCCCCGACCCGCCGCACTTCACCACTTTCTTCGCGGGGCAGCCGAGGTTGATGTCCACGGCGTCGTAGCCGAGGTTTTCCACCATCTTGGCCGCCTCTGCCATAACCGCGGGATTTGCGCCAAAAAGCTGCGCCGTAATGGGACGCTCATCTTCTTGGAAGTACAAATAGCGCAGCGTTTTTGCGGCGCTTCGCGTGATGCCTTCCGAGCTCGTGAACTCGGTCATGAGCAAGCCGCACCCGCCCAGGCCGCGAATCACGCGGCGAAACAGCGTGTCCGTCACACCCGCCATGGGCGCCAGCACCGAGGCCGGACGAATCGTCAAGTCCCGAATTTTGTATTCCGCAGGAAACATTGCTTTCCTTCAGCCTCTCGGGTTTCCGCGCCAATTCGGCGCGTTGTTCCCCGCCCTTGCCGCCGTCTGCTGCTTCAGTTTAGTGTAGTTGCAGGAATGGTCATCCGGCAAGTAACAATGGGCCCCGGCTTGCGTCAGGGCTCTTCTGTCCTGTCTGGAGGCGTAAGCGCGAAATTCTTCAGAAATTCCTCAAGCCGCAGGAATTTGCGTCCCAACGCGCCCGAGTACGCCGACCACTCGGATTCGCCGGTATCCCGCGCGAGGGCCGCGCGAACCGCGGCGAGTTTCGAATCGAGATCGTCAAGATAATGGAACACCAGCGCCTCGCGAATCATGGGCAGCTTCGGCGATCCAAACTCATACTCGCCGTGATGGCTGATAAGCAAATGCTGCACGACCGTTTTCAACCTCGGCGGAAATCCTTCAATGGCGTCAATCGCTCTCGAAACCGTCTCCATCTCCATGACAATATGCCCCAGCAGATGGCCCTCGACGGTATAGCCGATGGCCCGTTCGTAGCAAAGCTCATCGAGCTTGCCGACGTCATGCAGCATCGCTGCCGTCAGTAAAAGATCGAGGTCCAGTTCCGGATAGTGAGCCGCCACCACCTTGGCCAGCCCGCAAAGGCTGGCGACATGTTCCAGCAAGCCGCCGAGATAGGCATGGTGCATAACCTTGGCCGCGGGTGCGCGCTTATACTTTGCAGCGATCGCCGGATCGTTCAGAATCCCACCGACCAGCTTTTTCAGCCACGGATTCGAAATAAGACCGGCATATTCGAGCAGCTGCGCGTACAGCTCTCGAACGTCGGCTTTGGTTTGCGGCAAAAAATCACCGAGGTCAATTTCTTCGGGCTTCGCCAGTCGCACCTGGATCACCGAAAGCTGCGGCCGGTTCTTATAGATCTCGACGCGCGCCTGGACTTTCACGAAGTCTTCTCGACGAATGCCCTTCGCCGCTGCCTCGAACTGGTCCCACATACGCGCTTCGATGGTCCCGGTGCGATCACCAAGCTCCAAGCGCAAATACGGCTTTCCTTCGCGCGTACTGCGAATTTCTTTTTCGCAAACGAGGAAAAATGTTGTGATGTTCTGCTCGGAATTCAGGTCAGCGACGAGCGGAGTCTTCATCGGACGGTATTTTTGCCCAGTTTATACAAAGAAAACCTTTTCAGTTACCGGTGTCTCCACCGGACTTCCCCGAGCTCGCACCCGACTTCTTGCCGAAAGGCAGGAATTTTTTGTGCCCCTTCTTTTGCTTGCTGGCCTCGGGCATGGCACTCACTTCCTGGATTTCCGAACTTCCGGGACCCGCGACGTCTTGGTAGCCAGGTTTGATAATCACGTAGCTTTGCTCGCGGAGCGTCTTGAGATAGTCGCGCATAGCGGGCTCCAGCCGGGCGGTGTACAGCTTGTCCATGATTTCATTTCTGACCTTGTCGACCGGTTGCTGCCCTTCGCTGTAATGCTCCAGCACTTGAAGAATCAGGTAGCCCTGCTTGGTCTCGAGGACGTCGGTAAGCTCGTTTCTCTTCATGTTGAAGACTTTGTCTTCGAGCTCTTTCGCAAGTTCCCCGCGCTTGTAAACGCCCAAAAAGCCGCCTTGGTCTTTGGTGCTGCTGTCGGAGTACCGCTTGGCGATTTCGCCAAAGTCTTCACCATCCTGAACTCGCTTGAGCGCTGTCTCCGCTTTCTTCTTCAGCGCCGCCAGCTCGTCGGGGCTCTTTCCCTGCGTGCTGACCTCAATTTCGCGCAGCGCGACCTCTTCCGGTCGCACAAATTCGGATTTGTGCGCTTCGTAATACTTCTTGACCTCGTCATCGCCAATGGTGATGTGCGACCCAACTTCGCTGCTGATCACTTTCTGCGTGAGGATGCGGTTGCGGATGCTATTCTTGAAGTCTTCCCAGTTCATCCCCGGCTCGGAGCTGACGGCTTTCTCCAGAGCTTCCATGCTCTCCAATTTGTTTTGGATGCGAATCTGGTCGAGCTGCTTGATCACCTCGGCCTCGACGTTCAGTCCCATATCCTTGCCCCGCTGGACCAGCAGCGATTGGTCGATCAGTTCACGCAGCGTATTTTTCCGGCGGTCTTCGATATCGGTCTGTAATTGCTCCGGCGTGCAGCGGCCCTGGCACTCCTGCTTGGCGTCTTCTTCGGCGGTTTGGCGCGCCTTCTGGTACTCGGAGAGCGTAATAACCTCGTTGTTGACGCGCGCGATGATTTCTTCAACGGTCTTGCCGGCGGCTTCCGGATCAGCAGGCTGGGTGGCTTCCGCCCCTTTCAGCTTCGGAGCCGGCGGAGGCACAGGCTTCCCCTGCGAAGCGGCAGGCGGAGGCGACTGGGAGCTGGACTCCGGCTTCTCCGGAGACTGGCCGGCGGCACGCAAGGCCACAAGCGTCAATGCCGCGCAAAGCATGACATCTCGTTTTCGCATCAAGGTCCTCACCAGATGAGTTTAGCTCTGCCCTTGAAGGCCGAGCAATACGTTTCTCAGCACCACTGGGACCGCTTCGCCGCGCTTCAATTCGATCCACAACACGCCGCTCGGATCGGGCTTGATGCCGGCGCGGGAGCGCACTACGCTTACCAGCTTGGCCGGATCCACGGTGGTTTCCGGGTGGAAGCGCACCGCAATCCGGCTACCCTGACGCTCGACCGCGGAAATCCGCAGCCGCTCGCACATGGATTTGAGAACAGCATAGTCCAAAAGGTTTTCTACCGACGGGGGAAGAGCGCCGAAGCGATCTTCCAGCTCCTTGCGGACATCCTGCTTTTCCGCCTCACTGCCGATGGTCGAGATGCGCTTGTAGGTTCGCAACCGAAGGTTTTCGCTCGGGATGTATTGCTGCGGAATGCGCACATCCAGCCCCAGGTTGAGCGTCGTGCGCAAGTCTGGAACGGCTTCCTCGCCTCTGAGTTTCGCCACCGCGCGCTCCAGCATTTGGCAATACATGTCGAACCCAATGGCCTCGATGTGGCCATGCTGCTGGCGGCCAAGCATGTTGCCCGCGCCGCGCAGCTCCAGGTCGAGCGCGGCGATGCGGAAGCCCGCGCCCAGTTCGCTGAACTCCTTCATCGCTGCGAGGCGTTTACGGGCAATGTCGGAGAGCGTGGCTTCGGGCGGAACGAGCAAATACGCGTAAGCCCGCTGGCTAGAACGGCCCACGCGGCCCCGCAGTTGGTAAAGCTCGGCGAGGCCCAAGCGGTCGGCGCGATTGATCAGGATGGTGTTGGCGTGGGGAATGTCCAGGCCATTTTCGACGATGGTGGTGGCCACCAGCACATCGGCTTCTTCGCGGATGAATTTGAGCATCACGCTTTCCAGTTCTTTCTCGTTCATCTGTCCGTGACCCACGACCACGCGCGCCTTGGGAACCAGCTTCGCGACCATCGCCCCGAGTGAGTAAATGGATTCAACGCGATTGTGGATGAAATAGACCTGCCCGTCGCGCGCCAACTCGTTCTCGATGGCGCTGCGCACCAGTTCTTCCTTAAAGGGCGCGACCACGGTTTGAATCGCCAGCCGGTCCCGCGGCGGTGTCTCGATCAACGACATGTCGCGCAGCCCCACCAGAGACATGTGCAGGGTCCGCGGGATCGGCGTGGCGGAGAGCGCAAGCGCATCGACGTTCTTCCGCATTTCCTTGAGCCGCTCTTTGTGCGCCACTCCGAAGCGCTGTTCTTCGTCCACGATGAGCAGTCCAAGGTCCGCAAATTTCACGTCTTTCGAAAGCAGGCGATGCGTGCCAATCACAATATCCACTCTCCCCGCTTCGAGCTCGGCAAGAACCTTCTTTTGCTCCGCCGTGCTGCGGAAGCGGCTCAGCAATTCGATGCGCACGGGAAAGGCGGCAAACCGCTTCTTGAAGGTTTCGAAATGTTGAAAGGTAAGGACCGTTGTCGGCGCGAGAACCGCAACTTGCTTGTTATCCATCACGACTTTGAAACCCGCGCGCATCGCTACTTCCGTTTTGCCGTAGCCCACGTCGCCGCAAAGGAGCCGGTCCATCGGCTCGCCTTTCTCCATGTCCTTCTTGATGTCGGTGATAGCCGCGATCTGATCCGGCGTCTCTTCGAATTCGAAAGCATCTTCGAATTCGTGCTGAAAATTGCCGTCCGGCGAAAACGCGAAGCCCGGCGTGGTTTTCCGCTGCGCGTAGAGCGCCAGAAGCTGGTCCGCCATGTCTTCCAATGATTTGCGCACGCGCGTCTTGCGCGTGTTCCACGCCGTTCCTCCGAGCTTGTCGAGCTGCGGATGCGCGCCTTCGAGCACGCGGTAGCTTTGCACCAGATCCATGCGCTCCAAGGGAACGTACAGCCGCGCATCCTCCAAGTAGCGCAGAAGCATGAATTCGCCGCGGTGCCCGTCCGACTCGATCTGGCGAAGTCCTTCGAACTGCCCGATGCCATGGTCCACATGCACCACAAAATCGCCGGGCTTGAGCTCCGCAAAATCGCTGAAAAAACCGGAAGTACGGATTTTGTGGCTGGGGCGCTCGACCGTGGGCGTAACGTCAAAGAGGTCCGCATGACCGTAGATGGTCAGATTCGCCTCGGGAAACCTGACGCCTTCTGCAAAAGGCGCCCGAATGAGCAGCATCCCCGCTGATTCTTGCGCGCCCTCGGCGGTAAACCCGGCGGCCGCCTTTTCGGATTCACCCAGCACATAAGGCACTTCGTACTCGCGGCAGATGTCCGCAAACCGTTCAATCTCTCCGGTGCTGGCGGCGGTCAGAAACACCCGGCCGCCCGCAGCCAGCTGCGACTTCACGTCGCCCATGCAAGCGACCACATCGCCGTGAAACCGTGTACTCGGGCGGGAAGCGATTTCGAATTGCGGCGTCGAGCCCCTGGCGAGCGCAAGTTGCTCCAGATGAATTTGCGACGTCTTCCCAAGCGCTCCCGCAATCTGCTCTTCGCTCCAAAAATAGTGAGGTGCCGGCGGTGAATTGGCGCGGCCGTGGCGTTCGTAAATTTCCGTCGCCACCGCGAGGTGTTGCTGCGCCGCTTCGCCGAGAGTTTGCGGCTCGTCGAGAAAGACCATCGGCCGCAGCGAGCTCTCGGCCAGTTCGAAGAGAGAAGCCGTGCCCAGCTCTCCGGAAGGCCCAAACGCGGGGGCCGATTCCCAATTCACGGAACCTTGCGGATCCCCATTTTCGCTGGCGGGCACCGCCCACTCCGTCAACGGCAGCAGCGTGGTTCGAACCACCGGCGCAATCGAGCGCTGTGTCCGCGCATCGAACTCGCGCACGGATTCGACCGTGTCGCCGAGCAGTTCGATGCGCACCGGGCGTGGCGCTTCCGGTGAAAACACATCGATGATGCCGCCGCGCACCGCGAATTGCCCCGGCAGCTCCGCCATTTCCGTCCGCGTGTAACCCACCGAGCCGAGATGCGTGATCAATTCCTCATGCCCAATCTCGGTATCCTTTGCCAAGGTTTTCGTCAAATACAGGTAGGCCGCCGGATCTTGATAGCGCCAGAGCGCCGCCGCCATCGGTGCAATCACGAGAGAGATCTGTCCGTCCACCAGGCGAAACAAGGTTGTGGCCCGGCGCTCCAGAATGTCGGCGTGCGGGCTTTGCGATTCCCACGGCAACCGATCAAAAGACGGCAGGGTGGCCACGCTGCTCGCGGCTCCCGAAAAAACGGTTGCGAAGAAACGAAGCGTCTCTGCAAGTGCTTCGGCGCGCCGATTGGAATCGGTCACAAAAAAAGCGGGGCGCCGCAGGGCGTGCGTGAGGTGAACGGCAACCAACGCTTTCGCAACATCGTGCAGGCCGGTAATCGAAACGACAGCCGCGTTTGCGCGCAGCTCCGCCAATGCACCTTCCATCGACCGGTGGCGCAGCAATGCTTCTAATCTCTCGCGAGCTGCCGGAAGTATCATGCGTAGACGATCAGGAATCCGCGCTCGACGCGCGCTGCCCTCTTAGCCGAGGCTTTTTTGCGAAGCCTTCCCGAATCTTTTCGAGAATCGCACTCGTCGAATAGCCCGGGACAAATGGAAGGGAGACGACGCGGCCGCCCGCCGCCTCCACTTCTTCGCGGCCAACAATCTGGTCTCCGGGCCAGTCGCCGCCTTTCACCAAAACGTCGGGAAGCAAACGAGAAATCACTTCTCGTGGAGTCGGTTCATCGAAGATCACCACGGCATCAACGGATTCCAACGCGGAGAGAATTTCAGCACGCTCGGCCTCGGGAATCACCGGCCGCATCGGCCCTTTCAATTGCCGCACGCTCCGATCACTATTCAGCCCGACAATCAGCACATCACCCAGCTGGCGCGACTGCTCCAGACCGTGAATGTGCCCCGGGTGCAGCAGGTCAAAGCAGCCGTTGGTGAAGACCACCAGGCGGCCGGCTCCTGAGGAAGGGTCATTGCGTTTCTCGCGGCCAAACCGCAAAATCGCCTCCTCTAACCTCATGGCTTTTGAAGGCAAGGGATCACCGTGTAGGCACTGAAAAAGAAACCGCGGCCACGCCTCTCTTATTTTATCACGCGCGCGAGACCCGCCGCTTGGGAGCCCGTCTTTGACCGTGAAATCACGAAAAACACGTGCCATTGCTGGAGTTCTTCTGCTCGGCGCAGGTTTCTTGCTGACATCTCGAAAACCTTATCGCGAAAAGACGTATCTCATTCCCTCCGGCGGCTGCAAACTAGAAACCGCCATCTTCGACAAAGGGGATGCTCGGCCGCAAGGAACGGTGGTGCTGTTTCCCGGTCTAGTCGCGAACAAAAAAGTCATGGCTTTTCTCGCCGGGGGATTCGCCGAGCTAAACCTTCGCGTCTATGTTCCGGACCTACCAGGACATGGCCACAGCCCCGGCCCCTTTTCACCGCAACGCGCCGAAGATTGCGCCGAGGCCCTTGTCTCCGGTCTGGTGTCGCGCGGCCTGGCCAATCCTGATCGAACCATCCTGGCCGGTCACTCCCTGGGCGCTGCTATCGCTATGCGCGTTGGAGCAAAGGTCCCGGTGAGGGGAGTCGTAGCCATTTCTCCGGCACCGATGCGACCCGCCTACGGCGTGCAGCCAGAAATGCTCCTGTATCAAGATCCGGGGCCGATGCCCGAGCGGTTCTTAGTCCTGAGCGGCGGGCGCGAGCCGGAATCCATGCGCGGGAACGCTAGGGACCTGGTTGCGTCCGCGAAGAACGCCGTCGCCCAGTACCTCGTCATTCCCGGCGCCACGCACTCGAGCCTGATCTTCAGTCGCCCGGCCGTCCGCGCATTCCAGGATTGGACGGCAAAGGCGTTCGAACTCCAAGGAACTCCCGGGATGCCATCGCTCGGCGAACTTTACGGCGCGCTTGCAGGATTCGCGGGATTGCTCTTGTTGGCCGGTCCTTTCCTGCGCGAGATGACCGGAAAGAAACAGACTGGCGACGAAGAAACGGCGGCAGGAAAGTCCTTCGCCTGGTCCCGCATGCTTCCCGAATTTGCGTTGGCAGCCGTCCTCGTCGTCATCCTGCTGCGTTTCTGGAATCCCCTCGACGCGATTCGCTTGTACGAGGGAGATTACCTCGCAAGCTTTCTTTTGATTCTCGGCATCGTGCTGGCATCCTTGCATTGGAAATCCTTGCGAGAACAGTTCTCCCGCTGGAAGCCAGGATTGCTCGTCGCCATTTTCGCCGCCCTGATTCTCTTTCTCTTGTTCAGCGCGTGGCTCGAGCTATCCATCTACGAAGCTTGGCTGACGCCGACCAGGTGGGCGCGCTTCCCTTTTCTCCTGCTTGCATTCCTGCCTTACCACATTGCGGAAGAAATCTCTCTCGGCCCGGCCGCCAACGCGAATCCGCGGCGCCGGTTCGTTGCGGGATTGTCGCTGCGCGCCGCGGCGTGGCTCGCCCTGGTCATCGGCCTCATGTATTTCCATAGCGGCGAAATCCTCATGGTGCTGCTTTTGCCCTATTTTGTGGTGCTCCAGGTGCTCGAGCGCAGGGCCATGGACATTGTGCGGCACGAGACCGGCTCGGCCGCTGCAACAGCGGTATTCGGTGCTATACTCCTGGCTGGTTTTTGCCTGGTGATCTTCCCCGTCACCTGAGGACATTTTACCCGAGCAGCCCCTTCTCGCCAGCCGTCAGGGATTCGTGTGAGGGGTTCGTTCGGGAGAGGAAAGGAAAGGGCCGCGGCGAAAGACAGGTATGGCGCAAATTGCAATCATAGGCGGCGGGCCCTCCGGGGCCGCGTGCGGCGAGCAGCTTGCTCGCGCGGGTCACCAAGTAAATCTCTATGACGAGCACCTGGCGTGGGAAAAACCCTGCGGCGGCGGCCTCACTCACAAAGCCATCCAGTGCTTCCCTTTCCTGCTGGACAATTCCTATCCGAAAAAGCTTGTTCATTCCGTCGAGCTGATCAGCAGCCAGGAGCATCGCGCGACGCTCGAAATGCAGCATCCCATTGTGGTCTATTCGCGAAAGGTGCTGAACGGCCTCTTGTTGGATCGCGCGCAGGCCGCCGGCTGCAAGGTGCAGCGGTCCCGGGTGTTGAGCGTGGACATCGACAGAACCAAGCCGCGGTTCTCGGTCGAAGGCGAATGGCACGAAACCGATTTTCTCGTGCTCGCTGCCGGGGCGCGCAACCAACTCGTTCCCGGCAGCCGCGCGCTCCAGCGCGACGAGTTGGAAATGACGCAGGGCTACTTCGTGCCGCAAAACGCCGACTCCATCACCGTCAAATTCCTGCCGCAATTTGAAGGCTACATCTGGTCGTTCCCGCGCAGCGATCATCTCTCTGTCGGAATCTGCGGCAGCATGTCCTCGCATACCAGCGCGGAGCTTCGCGGACATCTGCAAGCGTTTGTCGAGAAGCAGGAGATTCCAACGGAAGGCGCAAAGTTCTACAGCCACGTCCTGCCCTCGCCGCAAGAGCGCACGCTTTCGCAACGCAACGTTGTCGGCAAGAACTGGGCGCTGGTCGGCGACGCCGCCGCCTGGGTCGATCCGCTCACCGGCGAAGGCCTGTTCTACGCAATCCGCTCCGGCGAGCTTCTTGGCCGTTCGCTGGCGCAAGGCTGCCCGGAGAAGTATCCGGCCTGGATCAAGGCAGCATTCTCGACCGAGCTCGAATTTGCCGCCCGCATCGTCCGCCGTTTCTATCGCGGATCTTTTCTCGGAAACGCCGTAACCACGCGCATGGTGCAATTCATCCGACGAAGCCCGGTCTTCCGGCAATTGATGAGCGACCTCTTCAGCGGCACTCAGGACTATTCCAGTCTGAAGCGCCGTCTCTGGGGCCATCTGGGCGTCACCATCAGCGATTTCATCGCTGGCGTGCTGAACCTCGACCGCCCAGCCCGAGCGCATGCAGGCCATACCTTCGGCGATTGAAGATGAATTGCCGGCGGTCGAGAGGTGTGGTTTGGCGCGTCCGAGCCGGGCTCCGGGAGCGGAACAATTTGATAGGATTCGGCTATGTAGTTATCCCCGCCCGTCCCGCATCCAACAGCGAGGGCCGGGCTCCCGACAAATGAGCGCTGACAGCAACGCCAAAACGGTGTCCAAAGAAAACAAGCGCCAGAACGCGTGGAAGAATCTCCCCGACGTTTGGGCGCTCATGAAGCCGCGCCGCGGGCTGCTGATGCTCGGCTTCGTGCTCATGGCTGTCAACCGCGTCTCTGGCCTCGTGCTCCCCGCTTCCACAAAGTATTTTGTGGACAACGTCGTCCTCCACCACCAGATCCATCTGCTCACGCCGCTCGCCTTCGGCGTGCTCGCCGCAACGATCATTCAGGGCCTCACGTCCTTCAGCCTCACGCAGTTGCTTTCCAAGTCCGCGCAGAAGATGATCAGCGAACTCCGAAAGCAGGTGCAGGCGCACATCGGCCGCCTGCCCATCGCCTTTTATGACGCCAACAAGACCGGCGCGCTCGTCTCTCGCATCATGAGCGACGTCGAAGGCGTCCGCAACCTCATCGGCACCGGGCTGGTCGAGTTTGTTGGTGGCCTCATGACCGCGGCCATCGCACTGGTGTACCTCATTCACACCAGCGTGGAGATGACAGGGGTGGCGTTTGGCATCCTGGTGCTTTTCGGCATCGGCATTAGCCAGGCGTTCAAAACCATTCGCCCCATCTTCCGCGCCCGCCCCAAAATCACCGCCGAAGTCACCGGCCGGCTCACCGAATCGCTCAGCGGCGTGCGCGTGGTAAAGGGCTATCACGCCGAACAGCGCGAAGAGAGCGTTTTCTCCGCGGGCGTCGAACGCTTGCTCCAGAACGTGCTCAAGACACTGACCGCGACATCGCTAATGAGCCTCTCCGGCGCAATGCTCTTGGGCATCGTCAGCGTGCTCATGATGGAGTTAGGCGGCCGCAAGATGCTTGCCGGAACCATGACTCCCGGGCAGTGGTTTGCCTACAGCGCCTTCCTGGCGTTTCTCATCGCGCCGGTTTTTCAAATCGTTGCCATCGGCACGCAAATCACCGAAGCCATCACCGGGCTCGAACGCACGCGCGAAATCCTCAACGAAAAGCCGGAAGACGAAGCACCCGGCCGCACCGTAACGATGCATCGCGTCAACGGTCTCCTGGAAGTCGAGCATGTCAGCTTTTCTTATGAAGCGCCGAAGCAAGTACTGCACGACATCAGCTTCGTCTCCGAGCCGGGAACCGTAACCGCATTCGTCGGCCCTTCCGGATCGGGAAAATCCACCATCATCGGCTTGATTGCGGCCTTTTATGTTCCTTCAGGCGGCAGAATCCTCGTGGACGGCGTGGACCTCGCCACCGCGCGGCTCAACTCCTATCGCACGCAGCTCGGCGTCGTGTTGCAGGAGACGTTTCTGTTCGATGGCACGATTCGCGAGAACGTGGCCTTCTCTAAACCAAACGCCACGGAAGAAGAAGTCCTCGCCGCTTGCCGCATCGCGCGCGTCGATGAGTTCGCCGAATCCTTTGAGCAAAAATACGACACGGTGGTCGGCGAGCGCGGCGTAAAGCTTTCCGGCGGCCAGAAACAGCGCGTTTCCATCGCGCGCGCCATTCTCGCCGATCCGCGCATCCTCATCCTGGACGAAGCCACCTCGAGCCTGGACTCGGAATCCGAGGCGCTGATTCAGGAAGGTTTGCGCTACCTGATGCGCGGCCGCACCACGTTTGTCATTGCGCACCGCCTCTCCACCATCCGCCGCGCCGATCAAATCCTCGTCGTGGAAGCCGGCCGCATCATCGAGCGCGGCACGCACGAAAGCCTTTATGCGCTCGGCCGACGGTATTACGACCTCTACACCAAACAGCACGCCGTCGAGAGCAATCTCTTCCTCGCCCCCGGGGAAAGCACAACGCTCGAAGAAGCCGGCGAATCCTCCCCCAGCACTAACGGCCGTGGTGGCTCCGGTCTCCCCGACGCCATCCGCATCCTCCGCGGCCAATCCAGCTAACGCGATTCCGGCACTCCGCCCGCATTCCTAGAATCCTGGCTTAACCCTAAAACAAGAACGCCGCTTGGGAAAAATCGCTACCCGAACCCAGGCAACAACGGAAGGAATTGGCAGCGCCCTCGAGCGTCGAACTTCGATCCCTCTTGAGGAGAGGAAGGAGTTTTATGCGGATCGCGCAAAACCTATTTCGTTATGAAGGGACCGAAATCATCTCAAGAATGAGCAGGGTTCGATCGCTGCTGTTGGCTTTGATTCCGCGCCCGCAACCGGAAACTTCTTCCTGTTCCTCGGTTTCTCCGTGCAAGGCCTCGAAGTCGTATCCAGTCAAGTTGAGATCGACAAAATCGGCGTCGCCCGCCAGTCGAAGGGAAATGCCCGTGTCGAAGAAGCGCACAAGGGTGCAATCAAAAGCAAATTTGCCGTCAGGCGTGGACAGCAGAATACGCAAGGGCGTCTGCCGGTCATGCCACTCGAGAAGGTAGGTCAAAACGTCAGATAACTTCAGCATCGCGGACACTGCTGGCTGCCTCCGGGCCTATTCATCTGGCGACTCGGAGAGACCCAAGGGGCTTGGTAATGATTTGGCGAGGCTCACCGTGCTCAAATTGGCGCAAGGCAAGAGCCTGTATGGTCCCGGTCCGGACTCATCGCTTTCCTCTCCAGAGTGGCGCAGTTCCCAAGGCCTGATGGACGGCGCATCCGCTCTGAGGAAAAATGCTTGGGTTCTGGGCTTCCGAATACCGAGACACATGCCGTACGGCAAAACCCGATGAGAACGCGGACTGACAATCAGGGGGCCTAAGGCTCGGTCCATATTTGGCACCACCTCAAGCGGCCATCGCCACCCGGATGGGAGGTGTTACGGCACGTGGCCACGCAAACGGTTCCTGCTGAAGCCGACCCGAGCTCCGCAGAGGCTTGTCTCCTGGAGCCAGAGAGCTCTCTCGACTCATTCTGTCGCCTGCTTGCCCGCCGCTCCAGTCCCTCTTTGGCACGATGTGTTGGGGAAATTAGCTGTTCACCCGTACAGGTCACCGTTCGATTCCAGAGACCCCTTCTTGGCCAATAGCCACTGGCTGTTGCCAGGTCGCCAATCGATGGTCCCCTCTTGGCGGATCGGCAAGGGCCCTGTCAAATGTACGCAACGTTCTGCGCCCAATGCGCGGATGGGCTGCCTGAACGGAAGGCCGATACAAACCGGGGCCATTTTCCTACTCGTACCGCAAGGCCACCAGCGGATCGACGCGCGTCGCGCGACGGGCGGGAATGTAACACGCCAAAAGCGCCACAAACACGAGGATCATGACCACACTCCCGTAGGCCCACGGATCATAGACGCTCACGCCGAAGAGCAAACTGGAGAGTTGCCGCGTCAAAGCGAGCGCAACCACGATTCCCAGGGCAACGCCCGCGACTGCGAGTTTTAGCCCCTGACCCACAATCAGTCCCAGCACGTGGGACCGCTCCGCGCCCATGGCCATGCGGATGCCGATTTCGCGCGTTTGTTGCGTCACCGAGTAGGCCAGCACCCCATACACGCCGACCGCTGCCAGGACTAGCGCCAGGCCGCCGAACAGTGCCAGCAGCGCTGCACCCATCTCCGGCGCCCAGAGTCCTTGACCGATAATCTGGCCAATGGTTTGCACGTTGGTAATCGCCAGATTCGGCTCCAAGGATTGAATGCGCGCGCGCACCCCGGTGATCGCTGCTTCCGGCGTGCCCGTCGTTTGCACTTGAATCGTGGCGGCAGGTGGGTAATCCTGCGTCAGGGGCAGATAGCCAAGCGGGGGCGGAACCTCGCCAATGGCGTTCACCACGCTGTTTCGGGCGATTCCCACAACTTCAAGCAATCCGGCATCACCGAAAAAATGGAACCGCTTGCCGATTGCCTCCTGGTTCGGCCAGAACTTTTTGGCCATCGCCTCATTGATGATGGCAACGCGCGCCGTCTCTTTGCGGTCCGCATCGGTAAACAGGCGGCCACGGACGAGCGGGATTCGCAAAGCATCGAAATATCCAACACTGACGTCGTCCAGTTGCGTCAGCGTTCCCCGGTACCCGGTGGATTCATCTTCACCTTCTGGGAAGACCGTTCGCGCCAGCCCGCCACCGAGCGGGAAGTTACTCGCCGCCGCCGCGGACTTCACCCCGGGCGTGGCGTTGGCTTGCTCAATGGCGGAACGCAAGAATTGCTGGCCGCGACCCTCGTCGTAATGCAATGCGCCCAGGTCAAAGGCCAGCATGAAGAGATTCTTCGATTCAAAACCGGGATCCATTTTTTGCGCGTCGCGCATGCTGCGGATAAACAAACCGGCGCCAACCAGGGCCACGAGAGAGAGCGCGATTTCCGAGACGACCAGGAGGCTGCGCAGCTTGCTTCGCCCCCAACCGATCGATCCGCCCCGGCCGCCCAATTTGAGGGTTTCGGCCAAGTCAGGAACCGAGGTGCGGAAGGCCGGAGCCAAGCCAAACAATAACCCAGTGAAAAGGGAAATCCCCAGCGTAAAAAGCAGAACGGGCAAATCAAACGACAAGTCAATGTCATTCTGCTCAATAAACGGCGGGCGGAAGGACCAAAGCACGGTTCGCCCGACGTACGCAATGGCCAAGCCTGCCGCGCCTCCGAGAAGGGCGAGCAGGATGCATTCCGTCAGCATCTGCCGAATCAGCCGCGGCCTGCTTGCGCCCAGGGCTGCCCGCAGACCCATTTCCTTTTCGCGGCGCGCCGCGCGCGCAAGAAGCAGATTGGCCAGATTCGCGCAAGCAATCAAAAGGACCAACCCCACCACGGTCATCATCATCGTGCCGGCAAGCGCAATTTGGTCATGCAGATTGGCTCCCACAGCTGCTTCGGTCAAGGGTGTCAGCGCGATGCTGCGCCCTCCATTGTCTTTCGGAAAATCCTTTTCGAGCTTCGCGGCAATGGTCTTCAGCGAAGCCTCGGCTTGGCCCAAGCCCATCTCTGGCTTGAGCCTTCCGACGGCAAGAGCGTTCAGGAATCTCCGGTCGTTGAAAAACTCTTTGGCGAACCCGGTGAGAACTTGGGGATACATGCTGGCGGGAATCCAGATCTGCTCGGCACTAGAGAAAGTAAATGTCCCTTTGAAACCTTTCGGCGCCACGCCGATGATGGTATACGGCATGGCATTCAGCGTCAGCGTTTTGCCAACTTCATCTTTGTCCGAGCCCAGCTTGTTGGCCCAAAAGCTGTAACTGACGACCGCTACGTTGTTCCCACCGAGCTTGGTATCTTCGTCGGGCAGAAAAAAACGTCCGGCGGCGGGGCGCAAGCCCAGCACGTCAAAATAGTTCGCGCTGACCATCTGCCCATTTACCTGCCGGGGCTCGGCGCCGCCACTCCACGTCAGTGGAGTCGCCAAGATGCAACTCATGCCGGCGAGCACCTCGTTCTGCTGCTGATAATCCTGAAAATTACGAAACGACAAGCCCAGTTTTGTGAAACGGGCAAGTCCTACTTGGGTCTTCGCGTCGATCGTATCTACCTCGACGAGCTGGGAGATATCCTTCACCGGCAGCGGGTGCAGCAAGACGGCATTGACTACCGTAAAAATCGTGGTGTTCGCGCCGATTCCGAGCGCCAGTGACAAGACCGCCACCACGCTAAAACTCGGGCTTTTCAGCAACACGCGTGCGCCATGACGCAGGTCTTGCCAGAGATCTTTCACTTTTCACCTCCCTGAAGTTTCAGGAGTTCCAGGTGACGTGGGTCAGTTGCTTCTTGCGAGACTCCCACTCGGAGCCGGTAAGAAGTCGCGGAGCGATTTCAATCAGGCGGGGAATGAGCTTGAAGACGCTCGAAGGATTCCAGGGGTGCCCGTCGCGCGTGCGGTATTCCCGAGCGTTGAGCGCGTCGGCCATGCTTCGGAAAGATACGTCCTGGACGACCATTTCGGCGAGGAACTTGAGGGTTTGCGTCTCGAGTGGATCGTCTTCCAAGTGGCGGCAATCGGAAGCAATGCGCAGTCCGAAAGGAATCTCCTCGGCGCCGGCCTCGACGGGCGGTTCCGGCGCGCCGGAGAGTTCGATTTCGCGTTCCCACTCGAGCGCCACCAGACGCCAGCCCGCATCGTGCATCTTGGAGAGATAAACCGAAGTCGGAGGTATGCTGACCTTCTCTCGCATGCGATCGATTCTTTTCACGGTCCACCTCGTCGGATCCGCCGGATACACCCGGCCACGGAGGAGCTGAGCAACTTCGCTACCGCTCCGATCTTTGGTGTAAGCTAAAGAAACAAAATGGTTTAGAAGCAGCCCGAATGACCGCACCACGCAAGCTTCTGTCCGCCTAAGGGATAGACCTGTCGCGTTCTCGGACAGTCCCGACAAACTTCTGGCTGGAGGTCAGATTTGCGGGTTGTCTTCCGGCCGCGGAGCCAGGATTTCCTGAATCTCCGGATTCTTTATCACTGCGGCAAAGGAAGGATCCATTTTGATGGCCGCCAGTTCCTTATAGCCTTCGTCTTTGGCTTTGCGCAAATAAATCAGGCAGCGATCCAGGTTCCCCGCTTCAGCAAATGATTTCGCGAGCAAGAAGTAAAACTTCCCGCGGTCTCCGACGGTACGGTCCTGCAGGACCGATCCATTTCTCGAGCCGTTGCGTTCGAAAAGTTGCGGATCCAATGCCAGCGCCTGCCGGAAGGAAACAATGGCCTGCTCGTATTTCTTGTCCTCAAAGTAGGCATAGGCCAGGTTGCTGTACAGCACGGGCATGTCGTTCCGGATGGCAATCGCCTTCTGGTACGCCTTAATGGCCTTGTTGTATTTCTTCCGCTGGTAATAGATCGTGCCAATATTGTTTTCAGCGTCGGCATAGCTAGGGTCGACCTTGACGGCGCGCTCGTAACACTTCAGCGCTGATCCGAGCGCCGCTTGCTGATGCAAAGCAATCCCCAGTTTGTTGAGGTAAACCGCGTTTTGCGGATTCTGGTCCGCAAGCCGTTTGTAGAGTTGTGACGCCTCCCGGTATTCCTTGCGCGCCATATAGAGGTCGGCCATCTGCTCTTCGGTAAGGTCCGGGCGCACAACGATCGCGGAGGACTGCGCGGGGGAGGGCGGCTGCGCCTGCGGGGCATGCGGGGCGACGGCTGAGGCGGGCTGGGCAGCAGGGCCGTCTACGAGGGATTGCGCTGGCGCTGCTCGAGGAATCGAAAGACTCAGGAAGAGAACGCTTGCTGGAAACGCCACTGACATCCGGATCATGGCGAGTCTCCCTTCTCCGGCTTGGGCTTGGCCTTGTCGGATTCTTTCTTCTTACCTCCAAAGATACCAAATATTTTCTGCAAAGGGTTCTTTTTCTTGTCCCCATTTTCAGCAGACGGGTCCCCGGGTTGCCCCGTCGCGTCCGGCGGCCGGTTGGGGTCCGACTTCATCACTGGCTGCCCGCTCGCGTCCGGTGTCTTGGGTTGCCCGCCAAAGATTTGCGATAGCACCGAACCCGGCGAGGTTACCGTCCCGTGCCCGCCGTGCAGTTCGCAGAAATCGGTTGGAGCCGAGCCCGCCACGTAGACTTCCTCGCGCGTTGTCGGGCAATTCGGGGTTGCCAGTTGCAAGGACTCTGGATCGATCACGACCGACTGCACCCCATCCGGCATGGTGAAATCTTTCACATCCCGGTAAGGCGAGATGGACGTCGCCTTGGTCATGAAGTCAGCCCAGATCGGCGCATCGGCGACGCCACCGGTAAACCCCAGGTCGCGGTTGTCGTCAAAGCCAACCCAGATCACGCACAGCAAGTTGGAAGTGAAGCCCGCGAACCAGCCGTCTCGTGAAGTTCCCGTTTTTCCTGCCGCCGGCAAGGTAAACCCGCGCGCCCGCACGGCGGCGCCCGTGCCCCGATTCAGCACGTCCTTTAACAAGCTGTCCACGAGAAACGCCACGCGCGGGTCCAGCACCGGGTGTGTTTGCGGCGCGAATTTTTCGAGGACTTCGCCGTCCGAATTGACCACACTGCGGATGAACTGCGGCTCGGAACGCATCCCCATCGTCGCGAATGCGGTGTAGCCCGCGGCAACATCCACGGGCGTCATTTCATAGGCGCCCAGCGCCACCGCCGGCGTTGGCTTAATATTCGTACCCAGTCCCATCTGCCGGGCGATCTCCACGACCCGGCCGTAACCGATCAGTTCCGCTACTTTGACGGTTGCCACGTTCAGCGAGTTCGTCAGCGCATCGCGCACGGTCACGCGCCCCATAAATCTTTCGCCGTAATTGTTGGGCGTGTAGGGCGGCTGGCCCTCGAATTCGAACGACGTAGGTTCGTCATCGACTGTCGTTGCCGGCGTGATGATGGGCTGGATGCCGTCCACGGCATTGTCGAAGGCTGCCGCATACACAAACGGCTTGAAGACCGATCCTGGCTGTCGGTGCGCCAGGGCGTGATTCAGTTGGCTCTGCCCGTAATCCCTTCCGCCCACCAGCGCTTTGATCTCTCCGTTTCGCGGATCGAGCGCCACCAGCGCGACTTGCACTTCGGGGACGGCTTCATTGCTTCCCTTCTTCGCCAGCTCGCGCTTCCATTTGTCGTATCTCTTCGCCAGCAGCGTATCCACGTTCTTCATGCCGGCTTCGACGGCAGTGACCGCGTCGCGTTCGAGCACCGGGTCGAGCGTGGTGTACACGCGGAAGTTCTCGCTCAATAGTTGGTTTTCCGAGTACTTGTCCAGCAGGTGGTCTTTCACCATGTCGACGAAATACGGCGCTTCTCTCCCCGAAGTCGCCGCGTGGATAATCTTCAACGGCGTTTTCTTTGCCTCGTCCAGATCGCGCGCGCTGATGTATTTGTTCTCGAGCATTTGCGTCAGTACGCGATCGCGCGCTTGCACGCCGCGGTCCGGGTGGCGGTCGGCCGAGGAATAGTAATTCGGGGCGCGGATGATTCCGGCCAGGTAGGCACATTCCGGGAGGGTCAGCTCCCGCATGTCTTTCCCGAAGTACGCCACGCTGGCTTCGGAAAAGCCGCGAATTCCGAAGCTGCCGCGATTTCCGAGATACACTTCGTTCGCGTACATCTCGAAGATTCGCTGCTTGGTGAAGCGCTGCTCGAGCTCCAGCGAGATCAAAGCCTCGGACAGTTTTCGGCGCCAGTTGCGGTCGGTCGAAAGAAAGAAGGTCCGCGCCACCTGCATGGTGATGGTGCTCGCGCCCTGGTAGTGCTGGCTGGTGTGGCGGAGGTCCGCCCACGCGGCGCCGGCGATGCGAATGAAATCAAATCCGCCGTGCTCGAAAAAGCGCTTGTCTTCCGCGGAAAGGATGGCATCCACAAGCATGACCGGCAGGTCCTCATAGCGCACTGGCCGGCGCTTCTCGCGTGCGCTGTCGAAAAGGTTGGTGATCAGTTCCGGCTCGATTTCCGCGGCATCCATTTCCGGCCCGCCCTCGAGCGGACGGATGCTGCGAATGCTCTTTCCCCGGAATTGCACCGCCAACGCGTTCTTGCCGCCAAAATAAGAAAGTTTCGAGGGCCGAACGTCCACCGTGTTGTTTTGCACGGTGTATTGACCGAGCGCGTTGGGGTCGGCCTCCGGCCGGTACCCCACGCGCGTCAGATAATCCGTCAGGTCGTCAGGGCCCCAGGCTTCGGCGGTCGAAATGTGCTCCGGTGCGGAGAAAATCTGGGTGGTATTTTGCAGGATGTTTCCGGACAGGCGCGCGTCAATCATGCGCGCGTACTTGGTGTAAGCGTAAGTGAAGATTCCGCCGACGATGATGAAAATTCCGAAGAAGATGGCGAGAATCGCCAGGCCGATAGTGGAAGTAAAGAAACCTCGTTGCACCCGGATTTGCAAAACATTGCTCCCTGGGCTGGACGTCTATTGTCTCGCAACGCCGTCCACTAGGGAAGACGGAGTTGCTGGGGTTGCCGAGCTGGACATCCCCCAACCATGCCGGCATCCGGACTGCCTCTAGAACTTCAGAAGAGCGCTTTGTCCTCGCTATTCGGAGAAAAATGAATGTCCGTGTGGTACATCAATACATCCACGGGTACGGAATAGTCCAGCGAGATTTTCACCACGGAATTGTTGGAAACCACCTTGATGTCTTCTCGCTTCGCGGGAATATCCAGGTCCTGTATGACTTTGAAAACATTGTCGCGTATCTGGTCCTCGGTGTATCGGTTCACCACCGCATAGCGCGCCTGCTCCTGCATCTTGTCGGAGAGCTGATACTCGTTCACGTAAACCGGCACGACCTTCCACGCGGTGTAAATTGCCAGTACCACAATCACGACAATGAGGATGCCTTTGAGCCTTCCTTCGCCCCGTTCGAACCGGCGCTGGTGCGGTTTCGGCGACGCGCCGATGCCTTCCCTATACACTCGAATCCTCTCTCTGGCGGTCTCGCCGTGACCTGCTCTGCGGCGAAGAACGCCAGCCTGACATTTCTCCCCGCACACTCAACCTAGCACCGCACGGCAAGCGTGTCGAGAAGATGGCCGATCCTGTGTTTCGGGAAAGGAACGGGTGCGTGTCGTAGCCCCGCTTTACGGACTAAGGCTTGGACCTGCTCGAGAGGACCCTCGTCGTGCCCGGACGGCGGGCGGGATTCGAGTCATGACCCTGCGAGGCACCTTCTCCGGCCCTCGCCTCGCACGCAAGCATCAATAGGCGCGCGCAAAAATCGCGCGGCTCTTCGCTGGCTGGCTGCAGTACACACACTTCCCGTTGCCGCCTTCTTGCTCCAGAGGAATACAGCGCATCGTCGCGCGCGTTTCCTCCTTGATCTTGGCTTCGCACTCGCTGCTTCCGCACCAGAACGAATACGCAAAGCCGGTCTCCACCGCCTTTTTCAGATCGTCGTAATTTTTCGCTTCGTGCGTGTTGCTTTTGCGAAACGCGAGCGCCTTGTCGTGCAGAGATTGCTGAATTTCCGCCAGCAACTGCCGGACCGTCGTCGGCAAATCGGCCAGCGACGCACTGACCTTTCCTTCCTTGCCGGGACGGTCGCGGCGTCCCAGAATCGCCGACTGCTTTGCCACGTCTTTGGGCCCCAGTTCCACACGCAGCGGCACACCGCGCATCTCCCAATCGTTGAATTTCCAACCGGGGCTCTGCCCTTCCCGCTCGTCGAGCGTCACCCGCACGTCCGCTTTCACCAATTCCGCTTTCAACTTGCGCGCCGTCTCGAAAACGGCTTTCTTCTCTTCGTCGGTCTTGAAAATGGGAACAATCACCACCTGATAGGGCGCGAGTTTCGGCGGCATCACCAGTCCCTGATCGTCGCCGTGTACCATGATGATCGCGCCCACGACGCGCGTCGAGAGCCCCCACGAGGTGGTCCAGCAGAACTGCAACTGGCCGTTTTGGTCCAGATACTTCACGTCGAACGCTTGTGAAAAGTTCTGCCCGAGGAAGTGTGACGTACCGGCTTGCAGGGCTTTCCCGTCGCCCATCATCGCTTCGATCGAATAGGTCACATCCGCTCCAGCAAATTTCTCCGCGTCCGATTTTTTCCCGGGAATCACCGGAATCGCCGCATCCGTGATCGCGAAATCCGCGTAAACGTTCAGCATCTGAATTGTCTCGGCTTCGGCTTCTTCCCGGGTAGCGTGCGCGGTATGTCCCTCCTGCCAGTAAAACTCCAGGGTGCGCAGAAACAGCTTGGTGCGCAGCTCCCAGCGCACCACACTGTTCCACTGATTCATCAGCACCGGCAAATCGCGGTACGACTGAATCCATTTGGACCACATGTGACCGATAATCGTCTCCGACGTGGGTCGAATCACCAAAGGTTCGGCGAGCTCTTCTCCGCCGCCAATCGTCACCACCGCCAGCTCGGGCGAAAATCCCTCGACGTGGTGTTTTTCCTTCTCAATGAAACTGCGTGGGATCAGCAGCGGAAACGCTACGTTCTGATGCCCGGTGGCCTTGAACCGCCGGTCAAGCGCCTGCTGCATGTTCTCCCACAGTGCCCAGCCGTACGGCCGCACGATCATGCAGCCGCGCACCGGCGCGTAGTCCGCCAGTTGCGCCTTTAGCACTAGTTCGTTGTACCACTCGGAAAAATCCTGTGCGCGTGTTGGGAGCTTTTCCTCAGCCATGAAGAGCTTGCCCGGCCCTCTCGTGTCGCAATTTGCTGTGCAACGTAAACCTTAGAGCGTAGCGGACGCCCCGAAGTGTGTCAACGCACGCAGCATGCAGCAGGAACGGTACGAAACGGCACAGCATGATTTGATATCCCAATCCATGCAAGGCATAAGACTAGGTCGAAGCGAGCGAAATATCCCCCGTGCTCCTGTTGCGCTCCTTTTTTGTTCCCGGCTGCTGGCCTTAAGTTCTTCGCTCTCTTCGGGTTCGTCTTGCGCGTACCGAGCAGCTTCCAGGGCGCAAGACTACGGTCGAACCGTTCGGCGGCTACTCCGACCTCCGGCGTCTCGACCCGGGGGGACCAACCGTGCTTCGGCAACGGACTTTCCCCGCTGAATCTCGACGGCTGGGAGTTTTCCGCTCCGTTTGTCGCCGTCCGCGCCTTTCCAATCGCTAGCGTCCACACGCAGCTCCGCGGCGCGTCGCAAAATCAACCCAGGGTCTCCGCCGGCATTGTCTTTCATTTCCAATTTGGCTTATCTTTGCGTTGCCGGTTTTCTAGCGCCGACGCTTCGGCGCGTCGCAAGGGTCGCAACTACATTTGAGGGAGAAACCACACCGATGAAACGCCTCATGTTGTTCGGTCTACCTGTTGCCTTCACGCTGTTCGCTTCGCCCATCACTCTCGCGCAAGATTGGGCCAAAGCCACGCTCGAAAAATCACCGCGCCATCGCGAATGGGTCACCGTAAAGCACGGCGACCGCGCCGTCGAAACTTTCTTGGTGTATCCCGAAGCGAAAAGCAAAACGCCGGTCGTCCTCGTCATCCACGAGATTTTTGGCATGACCGATTGGGTCGAGGATCTCGCCGACCAGGTCGCCGCCGCTGGCTACATCGCCGTGGCTCCGGATCTGCTCTCTGGGGTGGGCCCGAATGCCGGCCGGAGCAGCAGCTTCCCCGAAGGCAAGACCATGGAAGCCGTGAGCCACCTGAGTCCCGACCAGATCACCGCGGACCTGAACGCTGTCGCGGATTACGCGCTGAAGCTGCCCGCCTCGAACGGCAAGCTGTTTGTTGTCGGCTTTTGCTGGGGTGGCAGCCAGTCGTTCCGCTTTGCCACCAATCGTGCGGATCTTGCCGCCGCGTTCGTCTTTTACGGCGGCCCGCCGGACAAAGACGCCATGGCGCGCATCAAAGCTCCTGTGTACGGGTTCTATGGCGGCAACGACGCGCGCATTGGCGCCACGATTCCGGACACCACCGCGGCGATGAAGGCTGCGGCCAGAACCTATGAGCCGGTCACCTACGAAGGTGCCAGTCACGGCTTCATGCGCGCTGGCGAGGCTCCCGACGCCTCGGACGCCAACAAGAAAGCCCGCGCCGACGCCTGGGACCGCTGGAAATCCCTGCTAAGCAAGTAGGTCTCTGGGTTCTGGAGTTGCCATGAGCGAACCATGCCGGTAATTGTGTTTTTTCGCCTGGCGCTTTATGACCGTGACGTAATAGCCGGGGCGCATGTTCCTCCACGCGAACCGGTTCCCGGGGAGTTGAAAAGCTGGCCCTCACCCCCGCTTGGTCCGCTTCTCGGCTCTTCCTTTACGCACCGCGCAGTCGCTTGAGCAGTTGGATTTGTCCGGCGTGGTACACCGCGTGGCACGTAATTCCGAGCACGAGGTTGAAACGCTCGGCTTCGGAAAGCTGGGAGAGTGTGCGTCCCGCAGCAACGTCCGCAACGGCAGCTGCGAGTTTGGTTTGCTCCTTCTCCACGGCTGCCTGAATTTGCGGCCAAGCGAGCCGCTCCGGTCCCGACAACTCGAACCAGTCCTGGCCTTCCAGCACGAAGGGTTCGGGTGTCGTTCCGCAGAGTTGTCCGCGCACCGAACGCGCGCAATACGCGTGATGGAGCGCCACCTCCGCGAGGTTATGCCGGTCCGGCGACGGCCGCCAGAAAACGACTTCGGGTGAAACGTCGCCGAGCGCGGCCTTCAGGTCCGGTCCGTGCCACGCACCGGGACCGTATCCTTCCTCTAGAACGCGCGTTAGCAAACGCGCTTCCGTTGTTTGACTGACAGCTGGTTTGCCACTGCTCATCGAAGAGCCTCCTCGGAGAACGTTTCAGAGGTCAAGAAAGTCCCATCAACGAATGCGCCGTGCGCGGAACTCGCCTTCCAGTTTCCAGGTCTTGCCGTCGGGTTCGAGCGCCTCGCCGACCCAGTGAAACGAGTCCGCAGTGATCTCGGTGAATTGCCAGCGCGTCGGCGTGCCGTCGGCGCGGGCGCCCACCTGCACAATGTCCTTGCCAACTCGACGGCCAATCTGCTGTTCGCGGTGACCGCTCACCGGATTCGTCCAATTAATCCGCCATGCCTCGATTGCGGAGTCCCAGACGCGCAAGGTCGTGCCATACATGTTGTTCGTCCTTTCCATCGCAGCGTGACGCTCGGAACAACGGGGCATAATCCAAACATCCTGAATCGCGCGCCCCTCGAGCACCCAGCCAAAGTGCGCTTCACCCCCGATGCCTTCTGAGGACAGGTCGACCGCCTTATAATGAAGGACCTCGAGCTCCCAACTGCCAACCAGCCAGCCGTACACATCGGCGGATTCGGGAATTTCCGCCGAGCGCCCCGGAGCCGCCAACAGCGCCAGGTAACCGTCCTCCCGCCAAACTTCCCTCGCAGACATGAAAGATGACCTCGCCATCCCGCTAACAACCGCGTTCCTTTCGGAACACTTTGCGCATCGAATCGCCATGGTGCTCCGATTTGCTAGAATCCTTGTACGGCGGTTGGGGAGGGAAATTCTTGGCGAAAATTGCGGTGGAATTGGAGCGAGCCGTGGCTCAGCGCGCCGCGACTGGCGGGCCGGGGAGCCTGACCTCACGGCTGCTAGGGCAGGGCGACGGGTGGCACGTCGCCGACGTGGTGTGCACGTGCGGTCCACAAGACCGCCGCTTTGAAGAGCAGCATCCTTTCTTCACGATCGCCGTCGTTGTTGCGGGCACGTTTCAATTTCGCGGCTCGCTCAATGGCTCAGGGCTCGCCGAGGAGCTGATGACGCCGGGCTCCTTGCTGCTTGGCAACGCAGGTCAGTCGTTCGAGTGCGGTCACGAGCACGGGTTGGGGGACCGCTGCCTTTCGTTTCGCTACTCGCGGGATTACTTCGAACGGGTGGCCGCCGATGCGGGGATTTCGCCGAGCCAGCGAAACTTCCCAGGGCTGCGCCTGCCGCCCCTCGAACACTTGTCCCCGGTGATTGCCGGTGCCTGCGCCGGTCTGGTTCGCGCTTCCCAATTGCGGTGGGAAGAGCTGAGCGTGCGACTCGCCGCCGAAACCGTCAAACGGGTGCACGGCTTATCCGCCAGCGTGAGCCCGGTGCCGCCAAGCACGGTGGCACGGGTAACCCGGACCGTGCGAATGATCGAGCGGCAGGCCGATAGTGAACTCCCTTTAGAAAGCCTGGCGCGAGAGGCTGGGCTCAGCCCCTACCACTTCCTGCGTGCCTTCGCGCGACTCACCGGCGTCACGCCACATCAATACGTGCGTCGTATGCGGCTCCGTGAAGCAGCGGTGAGACTCGTGTCGGAGAAAGAAAAAGTTCTGGATGTCGCGTTCGACTGCGGCTTTGGCGATGTATCGAACTTCAATCGCGCGTTTCGGGGCGAGTTTGGCGCGAACCCGCGGTCCTGGAAGGCCTCGCTAGATCGTCTGGAAGCGGGACCGGTACAGTGAAATTGTGGGAAACAGCCTTCGCAAACCCGCTAGAATCGTATTTCCGTCGATCGTTGCGGGCTGTAAAATTCGACCAAGACCATGAAGGGAATTCTGCCGAAGGCAGTGACTTCGCTGTGGCTGATTTTTTTGCTGGCGTTCGGAGCGCGTCTGGGCTTTGCCTGGCAACAGGAGCGAAAATTTCCTCGCGATGTGCTCGCGCCTGCGATGTTTAGCCAGGAAACCGGAAGCATTGCCAAGTCGCTGGCGACGGGAAAAGGATTCAGTTCGCCGTTTGGAAAAGACACGGGACCTACCGCGTGGCTCACGCCGGTATACCCGTTGCTGGTGGCGGGGATCTTCCGCGTATTTGGGATTTTCACGCGACCCTCGTTTTTCGCGGTGGTCTTCCTCAACGCTCTGTTCTCGTCCCTCGTGTGCGTGCCGATGTTTTATGCGGGCAAGCGGATCGCGGGGCCGGGCGTGGCCAGCGGAGCAGCCTGGCTGTGGGCACTGTTCCCCAATGCGGTGATGTTTCCCTTCGAATGGGTGTGGGACACGTCACTTTCGGCGCTCCTGGGCGCAACGATCTTCTGGGCTACACTTGAACTCGCCGAATCGAAGCGCTGGCGCGACTGGTGCCTCTACGGATTGTTGTGGGGCTTCACGCTGATGACCAATCCGTCCCTGGGTTCTCTCCTCCCTTTTCTGCTCGGATGGGCGGCGTACCGGGCATATCGCGCGAACCAACCGCATCGCGGATTTGCATTTCACGCGGCGAAGCCGGCGTCTGTGGCGGTGCGCATCGCCATTTTGTGCTGTCTCCCATGGACCATCCGCAATTACATCGCTTTTCATCGACTGGTCCCTTTGCGCTCGAATCTTCCGCTCGAGCTGTACATCGGAAACAACGAAAACTACGGGCCGCGAGCCGTCTGGCCGCCACGAATCACCAAGGAACGCGAGCTCGTGCGCTATTTCCACATGGGCGAGATCCCATTCATGGAGGAAGAGAAGCGCAAGGCGTTGGCTTTCATGCGGGCCTATCCCCAAGTCGAGCTGAGGTTGATCGCCGATCGATTTGTGGCTTTTTGGACCGGATTGTTCGACCCGTGGCAACGATTTTTGTCGGCGGATTCCGTGGTTCGTGTGTTGTTGCTGTCGAGCACCGTCTCGGCCCTGGGCGGGCTCCTGGGAATTGCGGCGCTCCTCGGGAAGCGCAGCCCGTATGCATTTCCCCTGGCGGCCTATCCTCTGGTCTTCCCGTGGCTATACTACGTAACACACTCCAACCTAAGGTACCGGCATCCCATCGATCCGGTAGTGTTGCTGCTGGTCGCGATTGCCGTGGGCAGCGTGGTGAAGAAGGCCACTCCGCCGAGTGGATCGCTCATCGAGCAGGAGACGGGAACTCCGGAGCCCGGCGCCTGACGATTGATTGACGGCAGGAAGATGCTCTTTCCGGGCCCGTTAGGGTTCGGGGACCTTAGCGTGTAGTTGGTCTTGGTGGTCTTGGTGGTCTTGGTTTTCGAGTTGACGCAGTTCATCGCGCAAGCGGGTGGCTTCGTCGCGATCCTTCTCCGCTTGGAGGCGAAACTTGGCAGCGGGGACGCTACCGATCGCATTGAAAACCCTGGTGATAGCATCGTTCTTGCCCTTGCCGGTATGGTCGAGTTCGTAGGCTTGCTCTTCCTGCTCCTGGGCATCGCCCTGTAGCCCGTCAATGCGGGCGCGAAGATCCGACATACGCACGCGCCGCTCGGCCTCCCGAATGGCAGCATCATCGACCGGCGCATTGCTGGATTCACAGACTTCGTCTCCGCGGTCTTCGAGTTCGTCGCAGAAAGCTTGAAGATTGTTCTTGCCGTGTACATTTCCCTGGGCGGCAGCCAGGCGGTACCAGGCCAGGGCCTTCGCCACGCCCTGCTCCAGACCTTGTCCATGCTGATACATCCACCCAAGCTGGTTTTCCGCGTCGCCGTTCCCTTGCGCAGCCGCTTTGTAGAACCAGTATCGAGCCTTGGCATAATTGGCTGGCGTGCCCACGCCGTTCTGAAACATGTAGCCGATGTTTTCCTCGGCGTCGTCGCTGCCGTGTGCTGCGCCTTGGTAGTACCAGGCGAGAGCTTCGTTCGAATTCTTCGGCTCGCCCCATCCTTCCTCCGCAAAGTAGCCAAGTTGGTTTTCGGCCATGGCGTTGCCATGGCCGGCGGAGCGGCGATACCAGGCCAGAGCCTGCCGAAAGTCCTGTTTGACCGCAAATCCGCATTGGTAAAAATAGGCGACTTCTCGTTCGGCATCCGACCAATTCTGATCCGCGGCCTTGCGATACCAGGCGAAAGCCTGCTTGTAATCTCGCTTGACGCCGTAGTTGCCGCTCTCGTAGGCAGCGCCCAGATTGAACTCGGCGGGCGCATAGCCCTGGTCCGCCGCTTTGCGGTAGTAGGCTAGCGCCAGTTTAAAATTGCGCACCACGCCGAAGCCATGTTGATACATGGTGCCAAGCTGATTCTCGGCGGGGGCGTAGCCCTGGTCGGCGGATTTACGGTACCAAGTCAGGGCCTCGGCGTGTTCGAGTGTCAGGGAGCGACCGCGAAAATAGTAATTCCCGAGCGCGAATTGCGCCTGAGCGTCGCCAGCCGCGGCGGGCCCGCGAAGAGCGTAGAAGTCAGCGTCCGCGAGAGGTGCCGTCGCCTGGGTTGACGTTTGGACGGGCGCCTCGGAGGGCGCTTGGGGCGGTGTCTGCGCGCGCACCCGAGATCCAAGCGCGAGAACGAAAAGGGTTCGCACGACGGCCTTAGACCGAAAGCTCACGGTGGCGTCCCCAGTCGAAGCTTTCCTGGCAAACCGGCTCGCCCGGAAGCAACGGCGGTCAGCTAAGTTTAGCCCGCAACCGAGTCAGCAAGGATAGCCCGCTCGTACCAGGGGGCAAAATGTGCTCAAAGCTGCAAAGGCATCGAGCGAGCATTCGGCATGTAAAGCGAACAAATTTAAGTTGACACTAACGAAAGCCACGGATTTTCGACCTCGAACACAAAAAGCAATCGACAGTCGTTCTCCAGCAGAGCGCCGGTCGAGGGAAAGTGGAATTCAGGCGCTACTCGAATCGGCTTGACATCGCTTTGCGAAAGGGGTCCCTTCGGACAGCGATGTGTCAGGGTAGGCCAAACGCGAAAAGCGTCGTGCCGGCCGCGATGGCCACGTACTGCTTGCCATCAATTGCATAACTCATGGGTGAGGCGTAAACGGACGCGCCGCACTGAAAGTGCCACAGAATCTTCCCGGAGGGCGCATCGAGCGCCATGAAATTCCCCTCGGCGTCCCCGGTGAAAACAAGGCCACCTGCGGTAGAAAGCACACCAGACCATGATGGCGAGAGGTGCTTCAGCTCCCACTTAATCTGGCTCGTCGCTGGATCGAGGGCGCGAACCGCTCCCCAAAATGGCTGCGCGTCGTCATTGGGAAAATACGCACTTCCGTAAAAGGCGTGGCCGGCTTCGTAAGGCTGCGGCGCGGTGCTGAAAATGTCGCACTGCTCCCTTGCGGTGACGTAGAAAAGTTTGGTTTGCGGATCGTAGGTCGGCGACATCCAATTCGTGGCGCCGATCGCGCCTGGGCAAACCGGCACTCCCGTCAAAGTCGGTGAAGCTTCTTTGCGCTCGATGGGCACGCCGCTTGCGTCTTTCGCATTGCTCCAGGTGACTTTCCCGTAGGGAGTGGCAGAGAGCAGTTTCCCGCTACTGCGGTCGATCACGTAAAAAAAACCGTTGCGGTTGGCCTGCACGATGAGATGGCGATCGCCCTCGTCCACCAGGACAGGAACCTGCGTCGCGTCGTAATCGTGCTCGTCGTGCTTGGTGAACTGGAAATACCATTTCAGCTTGCCCGTATCCGGATCGAGCGCAAGCAACGAATTGCTGTAGAGATTGTCTCCTTCACGGCCTTGGCCGCGATTCGAAGGCGAAGGATTACCGGTGGTCCAGAACGTGGTATTCGTCGCGGGATCGTAGGTGCCGGTAATCCACGCGGGCGCGCCGCCGATTTTCCAGGAGTCACCTTCCCAAGTTTCGTGGCCGGGTTCTCCCGGACCGGGAATGGTGTAGAAGCGCCATTTGCGCGTGCCGGTCTCGGCGTCATAAGCATCGATGAACCCGCGAATGCCGTATTCGCCGCCGGAAACGCCGATGAGCACGAGATGCTTGATCACCAGGGGCGCAAGCGTGATGCTGTAGCCCTTGCTGTAGTCCGAGGTGCCCACGTCCCAAACGACATTGCCTGTTTTTGTGTCGAGCGCGATCACGTGGGCGTCGAGCGTGCCGAGAAAAACCTTATCGCCCAGAATGGCCATCCCGCGATTGACGCGGCCACAACAGGGACGAACGTCCGGCGGCAATGACCGCTGATATTGCCAGATCGGGCGGCCGGAACGCGCGTCAAGCGCAAAGGCGCGATCGTCAGCGCCGGTGGCGTAAAGAACTCCATCGACAACCAGTGATGTGGTTTCGAATTTTCCGCCAGCCATGGTTTGATAGGCCCACTTGGGAACCAGCGAAGCTGCGTTTTTGGTGTTGATCTGATCGAGCGGGCTGTAACGCCGCCCCGCATAATCGCCGGAATACATCAGCCAGTTTTGCGGCTCCTTGGCAGATTCGAGCAGCCGCTCGGGCGTCACCTGGCCCCGGGCCGAAACTCCTGCCAGGCAAAAGCCGAGCAAGACCGTTGCCGCTGTAAGGATTCTCTTCATGTGGCCCATCCCTCCGACCCCTTCGCTAGGCGCAACGCGCGGCGCATCCATCACCTGATCAAAGGTTCTTCGCTTCGGTTTTTCATTTGCCGCCAGCTTCAAAAAGATAGGCAAGAAGGTCTTGGAGGTCCTTGTCGCTCAGCGCTTTTTGGTCGTAAACGGGCATGGCCGATTCGCGCCGGGTTGCGAACGAACGCAACTTGTCCTTCTCGAACAAGTGCAATTGTTCGCGGGCGTCGAGCATTTGCAAGGTAAACTGGTCCTGGTTCAACACCACGCCGCTGAGCTTCGTTCCCTCCGCGGTCACCACCAGGACCGATTCATACTCCTGAGGGAATTCCTTCATTGCTTCGAAGATGCCTTGCGCGAGCCGGCGGCTGGGATTGCGCAACGACTCCACAAGGTACTCCGTCGAGCGAGACGCGCCCACCGTGCTGAGATCCGGTCCAAGGCGGCCTCCCTTCCCTTCGACCATGTGGCAAGTGGAGCAAGCGAGCGCGCCGTGGAAGAGTTCTTTCCCGTGCTCGGGATTTCCCGCGGGTTGCGCCGGGGCTTTCACCTGCACGCTGCGCAGATAAGTGACCACCTGCCAGATTTCTTCGTCGCTCATGCCCACCCCGATACCGCCGTTGGTGGCGGCAGGCATGGCCGTACCCGGAATACCGTCATGAATGTTGTGGAACATTTCCGCGTCGGAGCTGCCGTGACGCTTTTGCGCGCGCGTTAAATCCGGCCCACGCCCGCCGCCGCGTGCGCCAAGCCCGTGGCAAAACGCGCAGTTCAAGCGAAATTGGTATTCACCAACCTTTGCGATTTTTGCGTCACCCGCAAACGGATTCTTTTCCTGCGCGAAGGCTCGCACGGCCGCAAAGCCAAAAAAGAGCGTCAACAGAAGCGCCACGCGCGTCGGGCGGCGAAAACGATTCGCTGCCACTCCAAGGAAAGACGCGGCCGTTCCCTGTGAAGCGCTGAAGGCGGGCATCGTGGGACCTCCCGGTATTGTGGAAGTGGCCCTCACTATACATCAGCGGCCCAACTCCGCGCGCGCAATGCTCCGATAAGCCCGCTATTTTGCCACTCGCGTGAAGAAAATATTCCGCACGCGTCCCGCAAAAAGTTCGCAACCGGTGATGTGTCCCGCAGCATCGCGGCGGAAGACCATGGCTACGCCGACTGGGCTTTGGAATTCGTCGCGCACCGCCGGTTCAAGAACAGACGGTTCCTGCCAGTTGGTGGCCAGAGTGAGTTTCCCGTCCTTCACGGCGAAGCGATAGCTAGCCTGAAGTTCGGAACTCGTGTATTCCCCGGCGTATTGCGCGAGGTCTTCCGCGGAGGGTTTGAGCGGTTCAAATTTCTCAAAAACCTGCGGCGCGCTGTCCTCGAGAGTCAGCGTGGCGCGGATGCCGCCGTTTTGCAAGCGCTCAAAAGCGATTTCCGCGCCAGGCGTGGCAACGAAATGATCTGCGTCACGCGGTTTGAAATGTGTGCCGAGCGCTACAAGGTCGCCGTCGGCCGCCGAAAATTGATGCGCGGAATGTGACTCGCGGTTGCGATACCAGCCCGCGAAAGGCCGCGGGTCAACTTTAGCGACCGCTGCGGGTGCGGGGTCGGGTGCGAGTTGGCCTTCCAGATAAAGGTCCGCAACCTGGTAAGACAGACGGAGGGGATTGCTGGTACCGAGATTGCAGAGGCAGATCACCGAGAATCTCTGCTGGGGAAAGCGCAGCAGCGTGGTGCGGTAACCAAAGTTCGCGCCGTCGTGGGCGACGATCGGGAGGCCGCGGTATTTCCTGATGAACAGGCCCAGCGCGTAATCGATTTCCTTGCCGTTGTTGAGCACGCCTTGCGTCTCGATTTCCTTAAGCAATGTCCCTTTGCCCAGCCTGTTGTCGTAGAAATTGCGGTCCCACCCAAGAAGATCGTCCACGCTGCTCATCAACCCGCCGCCACCGACCATGTCGTAATTGGTGGACCAGTCGACGCGAAAGCCGCCGCCCGGGCGCGGGGCGTAAGCAGCGACCCGGCCAGGCAGCACGACCGTGCGGTCGTCGTAGAAGCTGGTGTGTGTCATCCCGAGGGGCTTGAAAATATTTTCCTCGGCGAACTGGGAAAGCGGTTTGCCGGTGGCGCGGCGGATCACCACGCTCATCAAAAAATAGTTCGTGTTGCTGTAGAGAAACTCATCGCCAGGAGCGAAGTTGAGCGCTTTTTGCCGCGAGAGCAAATCGAGCAGTTCGCTGGTCGGATGGATGTCCTCGGAATTCCGGCCGGCGAGAAAAAGCAAACTCAGGATGTCCCGGAAGCCGCTCGTATGATGCAGCATTTTGCGCAGCGTGATAGGTTTGCCGTAATCGGGAATCTCCGGGACGTATTTGCGAATGTCGTCATCGAGCGAGAGGAACCCTTGCTCGGCGGCGAGAACCACGCTGGCTGCGGTGAATTGCTTCGAGACGCTGCCCATGTAAAAAACGGATGCCGGCGTGAGAGCAACGCCAAGCTCGAGGCTGGCGGCTCCGTAGCCTTTCCTGCAAACGAAGTTTCCGTCTCGGATGACTCCGAGCGCGCAGCCGGGTGAGTCGGGCTTATCGTAGGCGGCGAAGATCTGGTCTACTCTGCGCTCGAGCGCGTCATCTTCTTTCTCTTTCCGTGCCACCACGATGGCTGCCGCGAAGGCAACGAGCGATAACGACAGGATGGCAACGGGCCGCAGTACACGCATGTCCGATACTCCTCAAGCCGCTAACTGTAGCGCGAAAACTATATCCAGTTTCCAAGGAAAGCAAAAGATTGGCTTTCGAGGCGCGGCACACTCCGATTGACGCTCCTCTCGAACGTCCGTGACCCCTATTGCATGGGCGAGGAAAAGTTCCCGTTCACGGCGCGAAACCCGGGATCTCGCTTGGGATCAAATCGCAGGCTGGCTCGATCCAGTATTTTGCCGTTGAGGATCACCGTCTCGACCTTGCGTGTATCGCTGATGCGCTCTGCGGGATTGCCCGCAACGATCAAAGCGTTGGCGGTATGGCCGGCTGTGAGGCTCCCCCATTCCCCCTCGGCATGCATGAGGCGCGCGGCGTTGACGGTCGCGAAACGAATCGCCTCGAGCGGCGTCATCCCCGCGGCAACCAGCAGCTCCAGTTCATGGTGAATGGCCTCGCCCTGAAACACGCCCGGATAGGGTGCGTCAGTTCCGGCGGCCAGCAACACACCCGCATCGAACAGTTTCTTCACGTTGCCTTTCATTTCGTCGAAGCCTGCCGCGGAGGTCTGCGCATCGCGTTTCTCTGGGTCGCTCAGGTTGCGTGTTGCCTCGGCGCGCAATTCCGTCAGGAACCACCCCGGAGTCGTGTCCGCAATTAAAGGCTCGTCGAGAAACTTCAGGTCGGCGAGCCTCGACCGCGCCGAATATTCTTCGACCGTGAGCGTGGTGATGACGAAGACCCCGCGCTCTTGAATCAGTTGAATGTCCGCAGCCGCCATTTTGCGCGTTGGCGCGTGCGCAAACCCGTCGATTCCCGTTTGCACTAGATCGGGAGAACCGTTGCGCTCCCACTGGTCAATGACCACCCGGATTTTCTTCTTATGGGCCTCTTCGACCAGCCGACGAAGCATGCGGTCCGAGAGATTGGCGTAGCCTTTGATCAGATCTACGCCGGCGCGTTTGTCGCGCTCGACGAGCTCGGGAATTTGTGTTCGCGAGGAAAGCGTATAGGCCAAATCAGGCCAGGCCGGATCGGCGGCATCAATCATCGCGCCGGTTGCGTAGATGCGCGGGCTCAGCAAGCGTCCGCCGGCAGCTTCCTGTCGCAATTGCAGGATCCATGGCTGGTAGTCGCCCGTATCCATCACCGTGGTGACCCCCGCGTAGAGCATGGCGTTCAAATAGCGCTGGTAGCCCAACAAGTCCACGCTGATGCCGTCCCAGCCGCCTTGTAGGTGCACATGCATGTCCGCCAGGCCGGGCATCACGGTCTTCCCTTTCGCGTCGATCATCTGGGAGCCCGGGGGAAGCGCTGCGCTGCCAGCGGGCCCGGCGTATTCGATTTTGTTGCCCCGAAGAATGACCGCGGCGTCTTCGACGGGCGGCCCTCCGAGGCCATCGATCAGCCTGCCATGCAGAATGGCGATCGGTTTTTGCTGAGCGGCAAGACTTTGCCACGAGCATAGGACTACAAGGATCACCGCAAACTTCACCCTTCTCGGTAGCCGCATAGCTTCTCCTTGTTGGGCGCCGCAAAATTCGCAAACGAAGTCGTTGGGCGGCGCCCTTGCCGCCGCTTTCCGGCACTCGCCCGGGTTCCGCGTTCGGCGAAATGCAGCAAGCGTGTGAACCGACCGAAGCGAGCAGGGCTGGGCAACCGCGGCCTCATCATATACAATCGCGGCGGGTTTAGCCGAAGGAAGGCCATGACCATTCCGTCCACCAAGCCGCGCATCGCCATTGCCTCCGACCACGCCGGATTCTCCGTCAAAGAAACCATCCGCAGGCATCTCGAGAGCGCGGGCTACGCGGTCAGCGATCTGGGAACTTCTTCCGAAGAATCCGTAGACTATCCGGACTACGGCAAAGCGGTGGGCGAGCGGGGGGTGTCAAAGCAGGCAGATTTGGGCATCGCCCGTTTGCGGGACCGGGATGGGGATCTCCATTGCGGCCAACAAAGTGCCGGGCGTCCGCGCGGCACTAGCGCATGACCTCCATACCGCCCGCCTTGCGCGGGAACACAACGATGCGAATGTGCTCGCGCTCGGCGGCCGCGTTGTCAGCGGCGAAGCCGCCATTCGAATGGTGCAAGTTTTCCTGACCACGGCCTACCTAGTTGGCCGCCACCAGCGCCGAGTCGACAAAATCAGCGCCATAGAAAAACAAGAACGGGCGGAAGCCGCAAAACGTTAGAGGAAATTGGCATTCCACAACTCCATCCGATAAAATCCCTGTTCGGTCCATTCCGCAACGGCTACAACAAAAGCATGGCTTGCCAACGAGGTTTCCAATGACATCAACACCGCTCGCCGAGGAGCGCATGAATCGGCCGCTGGACTCCGTGGATCCGCAAATTGCGGACCTGCTGCGCGAAGAGGCGCGGCGCCAGGCCACCGGCCTCGAGCTGATCCCCTCGGAGAACCTCGTCTCGGAAGCCGTGCTCGAAGCGATGGGTTCGATTTTCACCAACAAATACGCGGAGGGCTATCCCGGTAGACGTTATTACGGTGGCTGTGAGTTTGCGGACAAGGTCGAACAACTGGCAATCGATCGCGCGAAAGCGCTTTTCGGCGCGGAGCACGCCAACGTCCAGGCGCACTCAGGGACCTCGGCCAACATCGCCGTGTACATGTCCCTGCTCCAACCAGGCGACACGGTGCTCGGCATGAATCTCACGCACGGGGGCCACCTGACACACGGCCATCCACTGAACTTTTCGGGCCGGATGTACAAATTCGTGGCCTACGGGGTAAGGAAAGAAGACGAGCGCATCGATTACGACGAAATCGAAAGGCTCGCCCACGAACATAGGCCGAAAATGATTGTGGCTGGTGCGAGCGCCTATCCGCGGATCATCGACTTCGAGCGCATGGCGAAAGCCGCCAAAAGCGTGGACGCGATTTTCTTTGTGGACATGGCGCACATCGCGGGACTGGTGGCCGCAGGCGTCCATCCCAGCCCCCTTGCGCACGCGGATGTCGTCTCCACGACCACACATAAAACGCTGCGCGGCCCGCGCGGCGGCCTGGTCCTCTCGAAAGCCGCCTTCGCCAAAGAATTGGACCGGCTGACCTTCCCCGGAACACAGGGCGGCCCGCTCGTGCACACGATTGCAGCAAAAGCCGTATGCCTGAAAGAAGCCATGGAACCTTCTTTCAAGGAATATCAAAAGCAGGTGGTGGCGAACACGAAAGCAATGGCCGCAGCCGTCGCCAGGCGCGGATTCCGCATCGTCAGCGGCGGCACGGACAACCACCTGTTCCTGATCGAAGTGCACTCGCGCGGCATCACCGGTTCCGACGCGGAAAAAGCTCTGGACCGCGCCGGCCTCACCGTGAACAAAAATGCGATTCCTTTTGACCCTCTGCCACCGATGAAAGCGGGCGGCATCCGCCTGGGCAGCCCATCCATCACGACGCGCGGCATGCGCGAACCGGAAATGGAACAGATTGGCGGCTGGATCGCCGAGGTCCTTACAAACATTGGCAATGCGGAAGTCGAACAGCGCATCCGCAAGCAAGTGGCCGAGCTTGCCGCAAGGTTTCCAGTCTATGAGGCGCGCATCCAGCTCGGCAAATTGCATTCCGAACGCGCCCGCGCCTAGAGCAAATGCTCTTTCTTAAATGAACATCTTTAAAGCGACCGCCGACTTCGAGCGCTGGCTGGCAAAACGCCTTCCCGTGGTGCGCCAAGACATTGCGTTGAAGCACGGGCACATGGCCGAAGCCGCTTTTGCCTTCTTTCGCGCGACCTTTTACCGCTGGCTCCAGCTCTGGCCGGAAGTCTGCCCCGAGCTGGCCAAAGCTCCTTCGGTCCTCGCTGTCGGCGACCTGCACATCGAGAACTTCGGCACCTGGCGCGACGAAGAAGGCCGGCTCATCTGGGGAGTCAACGACCTCGACGAAGCCTGGCCCGCCGTCTATGCTCTCGATCTAGTGCGCCTCGCAACCAGCGCCTACTTGGCGATTTCCGCCGAGCATCTCTCCCTGACGCGCCGGGTAGCCGCCGAGGCCATCGAAGAAGGCTACCGCGACGCGCTAGCCGAGGGCGGCAAAGCGTTCGTATTGGCAGAACACCACCAATGGCTGCGCCTGATGGCACTGAGCAAATTGCGCGATCCGGTGCGCTTCTGGGCAAAAATGCAGCAGTGCCCGCCATACACCTCCAACCCCCCCAGCGAAGCGCGCGAGCTCATCGAGGCCTCCCTGCCCAAGCCCTGCCGCGCCTACCAGTTGAAACGCCGAATCGCCGGCCTCGGGAGTCTGGGACATCCCCGAATCCTGGCCTTGTCCTCCTGGCAAGGCGCCTTTATCGCACGCGAAGCTAAGGGAATCCGCACTTCCGCCTGGGCGTGGTACAAGGACAACTCGGCCGAGGAACTCTACGGCGCGAAATTGGTGAACTCCGCCATTCGCGTCAAAGATCCCTGCGTACTGTTCCACGGCCACTGGCTCGTTCGGCGACTGGCGCCCGACTGTTCCCGCATCGAGCTTTCCTCACTGCCCAAAGAAAGAGATGAGTCGCGCCTGCTTTATGACATGGGCTGGGAAACAGCGAACATGCACTTCGGAAGCCTGAACGCCATCGCCAAAGTAAAGCGCGATCTGTCGGCGCGCCGCGGCCGCTGGCTGCACAAATCCGCCAAGGCCATGTACAAAGCCACCATGAAAGACTGGGAAGAATGGCGCCGCGGCTGGAAAGAGGCGGCGAGAACCGAGGCAAGCTAGCACGACCTAACGCAGGTCTCGCAGAGAGCCACGGCCTTCGAATTCCGGCAACAGGGTACGCCTAACCTAGAACTAAAGGCCCCGCGAGTACTCCCTGTCCTCGCCGCGTCCCTTACCACCTAAGTCCCGCTGCACCAAGACTGTCCTCCTGGTCAGTAGACTCCCTGTAAAACGTCATGTACGTTCCAAGCATGACGGTGATGGAAACCTTTCTCGCAACCGTGGCGCTGGCGGTTCCGCTGATCGCTGGGATTCGCGGAACTTTGCTTTCTATAGTTCCTCAATACGGTTTGGCGCGCACGCCCTCCGCGCCCTGCGGAAATTACCCCCGTTCCTGGAAATCCAATTCTCCTGCAGCCCTCGGTTCGCACGGGGCAACTGAGGTGAAACCATGATGGATACCGAAGCTTTCCGGGAGTTCAAGACCGGTCTGAGCCTTCTTCGGGACAGACACGCCGAAAAGGCCCTTCCCCACATGCGGCGCGCGGTAGAGCTTGACAAGAACAATCCCTATTACATGTCCTACCTGGGTGTGGTCTTGGCGCGCTCGGAAAGTAAATGGGGCGAAGCACAGAGGCTCTGCGACTCCGCCGTTCGCATGAAGAGAAACCAGGCGCAACTGTATTTGAATTTGGCTGAAGTTTACGCCGCCGCCGGACGGCGCGAGGATGCACGCGAAGCCCTGGAATCCGGTTTGAAATTTGCGCGGCGCGACGTGCGGCTGACCATCGCCATCAACAAGCTGACTCAGCGGCGCCCCCCGGTTTTAAGCTTTCTCTCGCGCAGGCACCCGTTGAACCGGCAACTTGGCAGGCTGCGGCACCGCACCATGCGATTATTCGGGCAGGCCCCGTAACGAGTTCTCTCCACCCCCAAACACAAGGACGGGCGTCCCGTAGCACGAGGGACGCCCGCTCTTGTTTCAAGTCGTATCTAATGCGAGGTTAATGCTTCTGAAGTTCGATGCGTTCGCCCGGCGCGCTCATCGAGGGGCGCGTCCCCGGTTGCGCTCGCTCAAAAGGGCGTGCCGGACGCGAAGTTGTACGAGTGTTGAATCCCCATCTCCATCAGGATCTTGATCCCAATGCCATACATGCCGGTGGGCAAAACGTCACGGCGCACCACTTCGGCCAAATATTCGCGATTCAGCGAGGCCGGGTCGTTCGAGTAGGGCATGGTCACAAAGAGCCGCAAGCCTACCTCGTAGCCAGTTTCGCTCGACTGAAAATACACACCCGACCTCGACACGCTCATCGAACCGCGCAGGTCCTCGAAATGCGGTTTCTTGGGATCGGACGGCCGTATGCGCATAAGCTGGGTAATTCGGCAGCGGCGATTGCCGCGCCGCTCGGTCTGTGTGGCAGCCGACTTGGCCGGTGACGTTGTTTCGGGCTTCTTGGTCATCATTTTACGCACTGTCTCAGGGTGGGTCGCCATGGCCAAACCGACTTTCCGGACTAAATCCTGCCGCTCTATCCAGGAGAAGTCTACTCGACCGGCCACACCAAACCTATAGCGAAAACGTACCCCTAATGGGAATCGGACGTCGCCCGAGAATATTAGTACGGCGGTACTAGAAAGGAAAGGAGGGTATGAGGAAAAAATGAGAACCAAATGAGGAAATGTCGGTTTTCTGAAGGAAGGGACCCCGGTCTTTCAAAACCTTTCCCCCCGGAGTTTTCTCTGTCACCTGAACGCGTTCAGTGTGCCTTAACAGGCGGCGGATGTCTAATCAAGCAGTCCTCCTGGAATATGTCAATGCTCTTTTGAAATGTCCCCTTCCTTACCTCGTTTAAAATGTCCCCATTTTGGGGTACTGGTTTTTGGTTCTTTTCTTCCCTGTAAGAGGTTTTCGCTTTTTCTTGAAAAATTTCGCGCCAGGATGCTCTAGGAGCGACGCAAACGCATTCGGTCGACCTGGAGTATGCCGCCATTTCTTCCTCGGACTGCTTTTGTCACACCATTCCAACGATCCCGACGTGGAGATCGCTTCGTCATCGGGGTCGTTCCTTGTCCTGCTTGGGCAGGCTGGGTTTCAGACGTGGGCGATAGGACTCGCCCTCGATCACCAGATCGTAGGCGTTGCTGGTGAAGCGATCGATGGCGCTCTGCGCCCGCACGGGATCGGCAAACGTGGCCAGCCATTCGTCAGGGCCGCGATTGGAGGTGACGATCATAGAACTGGTGCGATAGCGCTCCAGTAGGATCTCGTAGAGATCGCGACTCTCGATTGGATCCAACGCGTCAATGGCAAAATCGTCCAGCAGCAACAGGTCTACGGAGATCAGCTTGCGGAGTTCGGCCTCATGGCTGTTATCCAAACGTGCGTGCTTAACGTCTTGAGCATTTGATCGGTGCGCAGCGCCAGCACGCTGGCGCCACGTCGGCAGGCGATGTGCCCCAGAGCATGGGCTAGAAGGGTTTTGCCGACGCCCACGGGGCCGACGATGGCCACATGAGCATGAGCGTCGAGAAAGCGCAAGGAGACGAGCTCATTCAACAACGTGCGGTCGAAGGTGACCTTAGCGGTAGGATCCCAAGCCTCCAGGTGCATGGTGGGATCCAAATGCGCCTTTTGCGACCGCAGGGAAATGCTCAGGCTGTCGCGGCGAGCCACTTCGTCGCTGAGGAGGAGCAGCAGCCAATCTTGATGCGGCATCTTCTGTTGCCGGGCGAGCACGAGCCGCTCGGGCAAGCTGTCCAACAGGGGCGAGAGCTTGAGCCGGCGCAGCACGGTTTTCAGATCGGGACTGATCACTTCGGTAGTCATTGGGGATCATCTCCTTTTTCCGAGGATCGCTCGCGGAAGGTGAGCGGAAGGGCGTACTGGCTGGCAGGCCGTAAGAAGCGCGCGGGCAAGCGTGCTGGTGATGCCGTTGCGGATGGGGTGGTGGCCTGCTCGAGCATGCGCTGAAGGCGCCGGACTTCGAACATGTCGGCGGACAGCGCGGTGGCGCAAGCGTCATTGACCCGAGCAGCCCCATAACGGCGCGCCAGGCCCAGCAGTGCATAAACGTGCCGCATGCGCGTCCAGGGCAAGGGGTTGTCCAGCAGCGCTGCGGCAAAACGGCCGACAGCCTCGCCATGACTGGCGGCCTGTCGCTGCAGCGCCTGAACATCTCGCAGTGCATAGATACTGCGCTCGACCGGATAGTCTTGCGCGTCGATGGAGCGGCCCCCGGGCGGTTTCCGCGGATGGGTTTTGATCAGCACGCCGCGATGGTAGAACCGGACCGTCTGTTGATCGGCGCGGGCCGACAGGAACTGGCTGATGTAAGCGCGCGGGATGGAATAGAAGGCTTTGGCGACCTGCGCTAACTGGTCGCGGGCGACTTTGGGTGTGCTCCACAGGGGAATATCGTAGGGTGTCGTCGGTGCGGGCAAGAGCACGGACTGCTCCTCGGCCTCGAAGTGCTCTCGCGGTGGGCGCTGCGTACGACTATGGCGACGCAAGCCATACTCCTCGCGGCACCAATGAGCAGCGTGCACGCGAGCATCATCTAGGGTGACCAAGATCTCACCGGCAAAGCAGTCGTCGCGTACGGTGGGCACCGCCCGTTCGACCCGGGCTTTATCCCGGGGATGCCGCACGCGAGTGGCGTCCACATGAAAGTTCCGCGCCTGCGCGTACTCCAGAAAGGCCGGGGTGACACGCGGAGTGAGTGCATCCGCCTGCGCGATGATGGCCTTGGTGTTATCAGGAATCAGCACGCGGAAGATGCCGCCGAAGAACTGCCAGGCAGCCTCGCAGGCCTCGATGGCGCGCGCCGTTGTTTCTTCGAAGGTGGGATACACAAACCGATAGCGGGAGAAGACCGCGGTAAAGATCCAAGCACGAAAGCGCCGACGCTGTGAGAGTAGTGCAAGGGTGAGCCAGCCCACCCAGCCGGTATCCACTTGCAGTTCCTGGCCGGG
>Ga0182033_10000078_pt1 | contig 41472 bp, 35 predicted proteins | sample tim00Cox0000000H_FD_125968 | JGI IMG/M metagenome (GOLD analysis project Ga0182033, IMG submission 125968) | Lab enrichment of tropical soil microbial communities from Luquillo Experimental Forest, Puerto Rico - timezero.00C.oxic.00.000.00H | ecosystem: Environmental > Terrestrial > Soil >...
AGCGATGAGCGGATTCGGAGGCTTGGCCAAGATTGGTCCAGGCAAGCGCGACCTGAGTAGGGCCGTCGCGATGGTCGTTGGATTTCGACCGAAGAACCGCGAGGTCGGCACTTTTCTTGCGCCAAGAAAGGCCTGAGTACACCGAAGCCGAGGTGTCGAGAACGCGGAGGGAACCGGTGTGCACGTCGAAAATCTCGACGCCGTTGCCGGTTTTGTCTTCCGCGTTGATGGTCATGGCGAGCAGAGTGCCGCTTTTCGGGAGGTCTTGCCAGGCGTATTCGGAAACGTTGCCGAAGGACGTATCGCGTCCGGTGGAAAGCTGGCGCAGAAGCACGGTGGCGCCGGCGGGAGTCTCGTCCGCATCGGAGGCGTCAGCGGAATCTTTTCTATCGGAGTCTTTTTTCTCGGGGGGAGTGCGGCGCATCGCGAGCCACCCGCCCTCAGGACTGAAGGCGAACGATTCGATACCGTCCACGGCGGTTAGCTCGCCCGTGGTGAGATTGAGAAGGCCGATTTTCTTGGGGATGGGCTTTTTGTCTTTTTTCAGCTTTTCTTCCTGCGATTCGGAAATGCCGATCGAATATGCGACCCATCGGGAGTCGGAAGAGAAGTCGGGCTGCAAGCCGAAAGCGATGATTTTGGTGGTGCCGTCGGCGATGCTGGTGACGCGCAGTTCGTTATTGTGATTCGAACGATTAATGCCATACGCGAGCCATTTGCCGTCTGGAGAAAGGCCGCCATATTCGCGGAAGGTGACCAGAGATTCCCACTGGCCATAATCGCCGGGAGGAACGGAAGGTTTCGATTGTGGGCGGGCAGAGACGGCAGTCGAAACAGTCAGTATTGTGACGAGAATGGTGCGTCGCATAGTGGGCCTTTCTTTGGGACGAGCAGCAAAGCTGCGCCCGCGAATCAGATATCTGATGCAAGCAGGCGGATTATGTAGCGACCTGAGCGTTGGTGCAAGCGCGACCGGGTCGTGGCGCACGCAGTGACAGCTTGACGATGACGGAATACGGCAGAAGCGGACACAAGAGGGCAGCGGGCTTGACACTGCTGCTGCCGGGTACGGAAATCGAACTAGACGATGCGGCGGGGGAGCTGGGGATTGAGGTGCATGGTGAGGTCGTAGACCGAGGCGCCGCAGGCTTCGGAAACATCTTCGGGACGCGAGCCGGATTGCGCGTCGAAAAGAGTGGCGACGTCGCCGATTCTGACCTTTTCTTCGGCGCCGATCTCGACAATCGAGTGACTCGCGGAAACCGTGGCAATGACGGGATAGAGATCGCCGTTGATGCGAACCTTGGCACCTTTCGCGGCGACGCGAGGCCAGCCATCGGCGTGACCCACGGGAATCGTGGCCACCCAAACATCGTTTTTCGCCAGGTAGGCGCGGTTGTACCCGGCGCTGTCACCGTTGCGCAGTTTTTTCGCGTAAATGACGCGGGCTTTGAGGCTTATGGCGGGACGAAGGTCCATAATGCCCATGTGGCGAAATTCGTTTTCGGAATAGATGCCGTAGATGGCCATGCCCGGCCGAACCATGTCGAAGAAAGCATCGGGATGTTGGAAGAGAGGAAAGCTGGAGGCGGCGTGCTTTTTGCCAAGGGCAATACCTTCCTTTTCAAGAGCCGTGCAAGTTTCGCTGAAGCGACGGAGCTGCTCTTTGTCGAAGTCGGGATCTTCGGTGAAGGTCATCATGGTGCCCTCGATGTGCACGGAATGGCGGCCAGCGAGGTCGCGCACGAGCGGGATGGCTTGGTAGTAAGGCACGCCGACGCGGCCGATGCCGGTGTCCACGCAGACGTGCAGCGAAACGGGCTTTTGTCTCTTGGCGGCGATTCTGTCGAGAGCCGGACCGAGCGTGGTGTAAACCATGGGGAGGATTTCGCGGGCGACGGCGTCCGCGAGATTTTGCTCGTCGAACGGGCCGAGAAGCAGGATGGGCTTGCGAAGGCCGGCGTCGCGAAGGGAGAAAGCTTCGTGAAGTTTGACGACGGCGAAGCCGAAGATTTCGGGCTGCGGTTCAAGAAGTTGCGCGATATTGACAACACCCAGGCCGTAGCCGTTGTTCTTAATGACCGCTAGAATCGGGCGGGCGGAAACGCGGCGGGAGATCTCGGTGACATTGTGGCGCAGATTTTCGGCGTGGATTTCGACCCATGGGTCGAAGGAAGAGTCTTGCGAAGACGCCGGCGCCGCGGACCGCCAACCGGCAAGTTCGGGAGCAGAAGGCAGTACGGCGGGCAGGGCCAGACCGGCTTCGAGAAAGCTGCGGCGAGAGTACTTCATGGCATGACTCCTGACAGCAGGAGGATATCAAATGTGGTCAGTTTGCGGTCGTGCGCTTTCCGAGCAAAGAGAATTCGTAAAGGATTCTGGAGCGCGCAACAATCAGGTTGGCCCGCGCCGTTCTCGAACCGTCGACCGATGGAAGTCTCCTGCCCTGGCAGCACTACTTTTTGAAGAGGTCTTCGAAGGCCTGGCGTGCGTCGCTCGAGCGCGGCGGCGCCGGCGCAGCGGGGCCTGCGGTTTGCGCATAAGAAGTGGGCGCGGTGTCTTTCTCGACGGTCATGCGAAATTCGTAGAACTTGCAGTTGTTGCGCGCGTCCTTGGGAGAGATGCGCTCGCGAATGGGCTGCGTGCACTCGAACTGCGCGCCAGTGTCGAAGAAGCGGCACTGCTTGCAGCAATGCAATTCGAACTGGCACTTGGGACATTTGCCGTTGGGATCGAAACCGGGGGCAAGGACGGCGCCGCAATTCGAACAGCGCGCGCGTGTAACGGTTCCGACCATGCGCGGGGTGCGCGGGCCGAATTGATCGGCGCCGCGCGGGCCGCCAGCCGGCGGCTTCTTTTCGTGAGAGCGCTCGCGCTTTTCACTCTTCTCAGAATCGCGGTAACCGCGATGACTATACTTGCGATCCACAAACGCCTCCGCCCGCCAGCCCTGACGGACTGCAACGGCTACAACTAAACTTCAAGGCAATCCTGTGCCCACTTGGCTTGTATCCATTCGGATTGCTACACTCGGCCGGACCGCGCTATCCCTACATGAATTCGCTTTGCAGAGTGTGACGTACGTCCGAGAGCAGGAGATGGGACCTCTATGTTTGTAGCGCTCTGGGAGTTCGAAGTCAAGCCGCGTTCGAAAAAACGATTCCAGAAAGTCTATGGCCCCGGAGGGGACTGGGCCAAGTTGTTCCGGAGTGATTCGCACTACCAGGAGACTCCATTATTGCACGATCCGGAGCATCCCGCAAGGTTCCAATTTCTGGACCTCGCGGCAGGCGTACGAGAATTTCAGGGCATCGCATGCCGCCGAATACGAAAGACTAGACGCGGAGGGAGAGGAAGATTGGATGGTTTGAGTGCGTGGGGCACGGATAAAGCCCGATGGGAGCTGGCGTCCGGAGAGAACAGAACCGGAGAGCGGCTAACACAACCGAAGCCCGCAGAGGAGGCCGGTGTTACGAGTCAGAATTCGCGGAGGGGGAAGCAGATTTGTTGCCAAGCCACATTTCGATGAAGCCGTCTGAAGCCAGATCGCGCTGCAGAAAAGTCCTTGGGGCGCCGCAAGAGCGAAGAAGAGCCTCGGCGGCAAGGTAGCCGCTGCGGACCGCGCCTTCCATGGTGGCGGGCCAACCGGTTTGCGTCCAATCGCCGGCCAGGAACAAGGCGGGAATAGCGGTTGATTGCCGGGGGCGCCAACGATCGACGCCGGGCTCAGGCGAAAAAGTGGCGGCGGCTTCTTTGATGACGGTGGCCTTCAGCAATTGAGCGTCACGAGCCTTCGGCAAGGCGTGGCGAACCTCGGCGAGACAGAGATCGATGATTTCCTCGCGGGATTTTTGCAGCAAATCGTAAGCAGCGCTGATCACCAGTTGAAGATATTGCGTATTTTCGGCGGAGTCGGTTGCTTTATTCCCCTCGCCGGCGGAACCCCCGTAGAGGGCGGTCTTGTTGAAGATCCACTGCGTGGTCGTGTCGAGCAGTGTCACGAAGGCCTGGTCCATGACCAAGCGATCGAACCAGAAGTGAACGCCGGTGATGGGCGAGGTTTTGATTTTGTCGAGATGAGTGAGGGATGGATCCGACTGCTTCAGGCTTTCCGGAAGCAGTTCGGCAAGGGCGGTGTGGGGAATCGCGAAGATGTAAGCATCGGCCGATTCCTCGCGGCTTTCATCGAAGCGCACCCCGGCAAGCTGGCCGCTCTCGAGCTTCAGTCCGCGTACGGGCGAACGCAGGATCACTTCCCCGCCCCTGTGTTGGATCTCGGCTTTGCAACCATCGTAAAGGTTCGCGAGCGGAACGGCGGGCACGCCGATGCGATAACCCGTGCTGTTCGAAAGAAAGGCTTTCCAAAAAACGTCCACGCCGAACCGCGCATCGGTGCGGTCGAGTTCTTCGTCGAGTGCACTAACCAGGACGACCCGCCAAAAACGGTTGATCGCACCTTTTGTCTGGCCGCGGCGGCGGAGCCATTCGAGCATGGAGATCCCGCCGGCTTCGCGAAGATCCGGAGGACTGCCCGCGTGCCGAATGATGTTGAGCATGGCGCGGGCGATGGACAGCTTGTCAGGCAGCGTCAGTGGCGCAAACGATGCGAAAGAACCGGCAAAGTGAAACGGTGCGGGAAGCGCACCCGCTTTCATTTCGCCGCGGCGGCCCAGCGGATCGAGAAAAAGGAGCCGGTCGAAGAACCTGATTTTGGCCGAAGAGCCGACGCGTCGGTAAAAGTCCTCAAGATTCGTGCAACAACCCAGGGTGACGTGCTGGCAATTGTCGACGTGCTCGCCGTCCGGCAGCACAAAAGAAGTTGCGCGGCCGCCGAGGAAGGGGCGCTGCTCGAATAAGCGAACGCGCCAGCCCGAGTCAGCCAGCGCGACGCCGGCCGCCAGCCCCGCCAGCCCGCCGCCGATCACGATCACGTTTTTCAAGGATGTTCTCTTCCGTGTGCTGGCCGAAACGGGCCTTGGCCATGAATACCATTTTTTCCGCTTTGGAGAGGTGGATTTTTTCGCCAAAGACGGCGAAACCGAGCGCCTCGATTCGGCCGAGCAGCGCGCTGTAGGTATGGGCCAGGAGCCAGAGAGCGCTGCGGCTGTCCGGCTCAATCAAGCCGAGCAAGGCCGAGCCTTCCTCGTAAAGCTGCCATGCACGGTCAGATTCGAAGCGAAGCAACTCGTGAATGCCCAACGTCACTTCGTCGCGGCCAAAATCTTCCGGCGAAACGCCGTATCGCGCAAGGTCTTCTTCGGGGAGATAGACGCGGCCGAGCTCGTAGTCCTCATGGACGTCACGGATGATGTTCGTGAGCTGGAAGGCCAGGCCGAGTTTCTCGGCGAGGTCCAGAGCGCGCGCGTCGGTAAAACCGAACACGTGCGCGCAGGTCAGGCCGACGGTTCCGGCGACGCGATAGCAATACTCGCGCAAGCGGTCGAAGGTGGGATAGAAGCGGATGGTGAGGTCCATCTCGGCGCCGCTGATGAGATCGTGAAGATAGCGGACCGGCATGTTGTAGCGGCGCATCGTATCAAGCAAAGCGGGCAGAACTTCTGCGGCGCCGCTGAGGGCCGTCGCCGGCGAGGCCATTGCGGCATTCCCGTCGAAAACTTGTTCCTCACCGGTGATGGCTTGATCGAGGGCCGTGCGCCAACGGGCGAGCCCGCGCTGCTTGGCGACAAGGCCCTGGGCTTCGTCGGAAACGTCGTCGATGAGACGCATGAAGGCGTAGAGCGCAGCGAGGGCGTCGCGCTTGGGTTTGGGCAGTAAGAAGAAGGCGTAGTAAAAGTTGCTGTGCGAGGCGCGGGCAATGCGATGGCAGTGCTCGTAGGAGTCGGCAACGGCTCGAGCGGGTTGGGATTCTCCAAATTGCTCTTCCGTGGTAGCGACCAGCCGAGCAGCCTCTGTACGCGCTGGCGCGTCGCTATGTTCGATTAGATGCTTGACCAACGTGCGGCCAAGAAGGCGAGCCTGCTTGAACCGGCCGACCGCGGGGCGCTTATGAAGCGTGTCGTAGCCGATGGCTTCGATGGCGTCGAGAACGGCGAGGCCGCCGCGGCTGAACATTTCGAGATCAACACTGAGACGCTTATCGACGATTTTTGCGAGCGGGAATCCTTCGGCAAACAACGCGCGAGTGCGGGCGATGAGCTCTTGCATCAGACCGACGTAGCGTTCGTCAAAGTGGCGTTCAACGATGTCGCCCTCGGTGAGACCACGGTTTCGAGCAACGTCGAGCGGGATGTAGATGCGGCCTTTTTCAAGGTCGCGCGAGACGTCTTGCCAGAAGTTGGCAAGCTGCAAGGCCGTGCAGGTCGCGTCGGAAAGGCGTTGGCGCTGCTCGTCACGATAGCCGCAAAGATAAAGGACGAGCCGCCCGACAGGATTGGCGGAATAAACGCAGTAGCCAAGAACGGCGTTCCAATCGGCGTAGCGCTTGGTCGTCTGATCCTGTCGAAATGCCTTTAGCAAATCGGCGAAAGGCTGCTTGGGGATGCCCTTGGCGAGAATCGTCTGGCGTAGCGCGACAAAAACAGGGTGAGACGGCTTGTTCCCGTAGCAAGCGTCGAGCTCGCGTTCCCACCAGTCGAGGAGTGCGAGCGCGCGCAGCGGGTCGGCCACCTCATCGCCAAGATCGTCGGCCCAGCGGCAATAGGCATAGACATTGTAGAAGTGCTGATGGAGCGCCTTCGGAAGGAGCCAAGAGACGAGTTTGAAGTTCTCGTAATGATGCGTAGCGAGCCAGTGAGTATATTCCTCGGCCGCGACAAGCGGGCAGCCCGGCTGCGGCACGCGCTGCATGATGTCGAGTTCGCCCGGAAAAAGCATCAGACGAGAGATTCCTTGCCTCGCTCGGAATGACGGGCGGGTCGACTGCGCGCGTACAAACTACGGCCGGACGGCAACCTTGATCTCGCCGCTGCGCGATTTCATTCGCTCGAAGGCTTGCGGCAAGTCCGCCAGGCGAATTTCTTCGGTGACAAAGTCGTGCGCGGAAATGTCACCGCGACGAATCGCTTCCAGCGCCTCGCGGAAGAAGCGCGGCGTGTGATGGAACGTGGAGATGAGCCTGATCTCGGAATAGTGGATCGCGGCAGGCTCGATCTCGACATGCATGCCCGAAGGCAGGCCGCTGAAGAAATTCACAATGCCGCCACGGCGCACGATGGCCAGCGCCAAACGCCAAGTGGCGGGATTACCGGCAGCTTCGACGACGGAATCCGGTCCGCGCTGATCGTCGGTGAGAGCCCCTACCGCGGCGACAACATCCGCAACTTCGTTGACGTTGATGGTAGCGACGGCGCCGAGACGTTTGGCGACATCGAGCGGGGCGGCGCGCCGAGCAAGGGCGATGACGCGGGCCCCACGGCGCGACAGCATGCGGATGAATTTCAATCCGATCGGCCCACAGCCAATCACGGCAACAATGTCGCCGGTCCGCACCTCCATTTCGTGAATGCCGCGCAGAACGCAAGCAAGCGGCTCGGCAAGCGCCGCGCTTTGGTCATCCACCGAGTGCGGCACTTCCAGCATGTTTTCCACGGCGATGCGGCCGGGAATGCGCATGTACTCGGCGTAAGCACCGTTGTTAAAAAGCAAATCGTCGCAAAGATTTTCCTGGCCGCGGCGGCAGTGGTAACAGCGCAGGCATGGCGCGGAGTTCGCCGCCACCACGCGCATGCCGATGCGCCAGCGTGGATCGACGCGCTTGCCGACTGCCACGATGTCGCCCACCAGTTCGTGGCCAAAAACCGCCGGCGGCTGAATCATGCGAGCATGATAGCCGCGCTTCCAAACCTTTAGGTCCGTGCCGTCGGTGAGCGCGAGGCGCACGCGAAGAAGCACTTCATCGGCGGCCAACGAAGGTACGTCGATCATTTCGATGCGAAGATCTTCGCTGCCATACAGAACCGCAGCAGTCATTTTGGATGGCACTGCGATGCGCGCGACGGCAGTTTTCAATTCCTCTTCCGTTTCTGTTTTCCTGATCGTGGTCTTCATCCGTGTGTGATCAAAACCTTGAGCGATTCCTCCGTGGGCCGGGCTGCCAGCTCCAAAGCTTCTTGAATTCTATCCAGGGGAAACCGGTGCGTCACAATATCCATCAGCGGAAGTTTCTTGCGGAGCACCAGATCCGCTGCCGCCTCTTGGATGTCCACCGCGGCGCTATAGCTGCCCAGAATTTCTTTTTCGTCAATCCCCACGGCCGCCGCGGGAAACTCGATCCTGGTGACGGGATCGTTGGCGGCAAACAACAGGACGCGCCCTCCAGGCCTCGCCGCAGCCAGCGCTTCCACGACCACCGCAGGATGCGCTACCGCCACCAGAACGGCATCAGCCCCCCGGCCCTGTGTGCGGGCCTTAAGCTCCTCCACCAGCTTACCACCACTGGGGTCAAACGACTCAATCGCGCCCAAAGCAAGACTCTTGGCGCGGCGGACCGCCATGGGGTCGCTCGTATAGAGACAGGACGCGGCAAGCTTCGCGACCATGAGGAGCTGCAAGCCGATGGGACCGCAGCCGATGACCAGGACGGCTTCGCCCGCCGTGACGCGGGCCTTCTCGACGGCCTTCTGAATCGTGTTGATGGGTTCGATGAAGGTGGCTTCTTCGAAGCTGACGTTATCGGGAAGCGCCACGATGCCGCGCTCTGCCACCCAAGGCATGGCTTTCACATATTCGGCGAAGCCGCCGCCGTTGGGAGTAAAGCCGGCGGTCAGGCCAGTAGTCTTGTACTGCTTGCACTGAGAAAAGAGGCGACGCTCGCAGTAAAAGCATTGGCCACAAGGAATGTGATGAAAACTCATCACCCGATCGCCCGGTTTCCATTTGCCGACCCCACGGCCGACGGCAATGACCGTGCCGGCAAGCTCGTGGCCCAGGATTTGCGGCGGCTCGACGTAGCGATGGAAAATCTTCTTGATGTCCGTGCCGCAGACGCCGCAGGCGGCCACTCTGATGAGCACTTCGCCATCGTTGACTTCCGGGACCGGGACTTCTTCGACGCGAACGACGCCCTTTTCGCGGAAGACCCCGGCGCGCATGGTTTTGGGGATGGGACGGCGTAACCCGGCGGCCGCGAGTGTTGTGCCGGCGCGGCTCATCGCGCTACGGCTCCGCCGCTCGTGCTCATCGACGATCGGACAGCCTCGACGTAACGGTCCAAGAATGCCGCCAGTTTTTCTGCGGCCAAGCGGCTTTGGTTTCCAAACCTTACCAGGGCTGCCGTGGACCACGGGTGACGTACGATCTCGCCTAGGACGCGAGGGACGCTTACCTCCCCCGTGGTGGTCATAACTTTATTGAAGTCGAGGGGCAGGTCCTGGTCGGCGGCGTCGCTGATGCCACGAATGGCAATTCCTTTTGCCCCCCATGCCGCCGCTTCGTATAACACTTCCCCGCTCTCCATTTCTACGGCGTCCGCCAGCCTGCCAAGTTCTCTTTTCTCCGCCGCCAAACCAATCACGCGGCCGGCACTGTAGAACGAATCGACCGCGCGCGCGCCGTGTTCTTCCGCAAGCCGAACCAACCGTCGATCCGCGGCAACGACTCGCTTCGAGCCAACCGACTGAACCTCCTTCGCCGCAAGAACATCTCCCAGGCGATACTCAGGGCGAAGCGCCCCGGCCAGCCCACTGGAAATGCAAATATCAACTTCGCCATCCCAAATAACCTTGGTCGCTTCCAACCAGCCATTCTTCCCGCCGACACCGGTCAGTAGCACGTTTACTTCGCCGCCGCCGACCCGCCCGCGAAAGAACTGCGCTTTGCCCGTGGTCATTTTTTCGAAGCCTCTTAACTTGCGCCAAGGGGCGAATTCGGCTTCCACCGCGAAGGTGATCAGGACGCGCATGGATGTAAAGCGTTAACCACGCGGGCGCGGCACGGTGCGCCCTACTCGATTGCCTCTAGGCTGCGCGGGCCCGCGACATCTTCCTCGCCCGGCCCTTGTCGATATAGCCGTTCGCCTCGTACCAGCGGACAGCGCGTTCGAGCGCAGCAGCCACCGGACCCGCCTTGAAACCCAATTCGCGTTGCGCGCGCGAACAATCCACAAACATCGTGTGCCGCGCGATCTTCACGCCTTCGACCGGAACGCCCGGCTCCCGACCAATCAGCCGCGAGAACAGGGTACTGGCGTAGGCTACACCCAAAGCCAAGCCATGGGGAATTTTCAGCTTCGGCGCAGGCAGACCGGTAATCCGGGAAAGCGCATCGAGCAACTGTCTCAGCGTGAGATTCTCGCCGCCCAAAAGATACCGCTCGCCAACCCTTCCCTTTTCGGCGGCAAGCAAATGACCGGCAGCGCATTCCTCGACGCCAACGAAATTCAAACCCGTCTCGACATAGCCGGGCATCTTGCCATTCAGAAAGTCCAGAATGATTTTGCCAGTTGGCGTGGGCTTCCAATCCCAAGGGCCGACGGGCGTAGTCGGCAGAACCAAGATGACGGGCAAGCCGGCCTTCGCGGCCTTGAGAGCTTCCTGTTCCGCCATCCACTTCGAGCGCTTGTAATGGCCAACCATCTCTTCGAGCCGGGTGTCGGTAAATTCGTTGGGATGCTGCGGACGGTCAACGGCGACCGTGGCGACCGTGCTGGTATAAATGAACTGCTCGACGCCCGCGCGCATCGCGGCATCGAGAAGGTTCTTTGTGCCGCCGACGTTCGAATCGTAAATATCCTGCTTGCGCTTGGCCCACAAACGATAATCGGCGGCAACGTGGAAGACCCGCTTGGCTCCCTGCGTGGCGCGCGCGACCGATGCCGGGTCACGCAAATCGCCCGTGACGTATTCGAGCGACAGATCCGAGACCGCCCAATTGGTGCTCGAGGGACGCAGCATCACGCGCACGTCTTCCCGCCGCGCCACCAATTGGCGCGCCACGTGGCTGCCCAGGAAGCCCGAAGCGCCGGTCACCAGGACGGTCATGCGATTCCTACGCCTTCTTCATGTGCTTCCCCAGGCGGCTTCTCGGCGAGGGATGCCTCGGCACCCCTCCATTCCCTCCTCAGCGTTTGCGACAGAAGCGCCTCTCCGACGTCCTCGGAAAACTGACGCCAGAAACTGCTGGGGATCAGGATTCTGGCTTCCGCGGCTTTGCGCGCAATCGCCTCGTCTCGAGATCCCGCGGTAATCAGCCAGCCGTCCACATCGTTTTTCAACAGGAATGCCCGGAGAGACGACAACCGCGCGAGGTCCGCTTCCTCGTGAACGGGGGAATGGACGACAGTAAAAAAGCCGGAGAGTCTTGCCGCCCGAAGCCCTTCGACCGCAAGCGTGGAGCCAGAATCCTCGAACGAGCGGAGACGCACCGTCAAAAATAGTTGCGGTAGCGGCTGAAATTCGTGAATGCGACGGCGCAAGAGGGCTCCATCGGTTTCGAGGAAAACGAAGTGACCGCCCCGCGCGACGGCGCGCACGAAGTGGCCTGCGCCCGGATGGTCGAGCGGTTCGCTTCCGCCAATCCAAATCACCGGTGCCCGATTCTTGACAAGATCCTCCATTTTGTCGCGCGAAACGGGCGCATCAGCGCCAGGATGAAGAACCACGGCGGGGTCCACACAATGAAGCAGAGAGTTCGCCCGCGCGGAACTAAAAACCCGCACGATCCGGACCATTGCCAATTTTGCCGTGAGCCGCGCTGGTAAGCGCATCATGTAGTCTAGATCCCGCTGCGCTGCCGGAATTCACTCGGGTGGAATTTCACGGCGCCGTACTCTTCCGCTTTGCGCGATTGATTGAAGTAGCGCGCGAGCGCGTAGACCGGGAACGAATTCCGGTAAAGATGATATTTTAGGTAAAACACCCCGGGAAATCCTGTGCCGGTGAATTCCGGCTCGCTCCAGGAGCCATCGGCTTGCTGGCGATGGACCAGGTAATCTACCGCTTTTCGGACCGCGGAGTCTTGCGTTCCCAAGCCGGCAAGCAGGCCAATGAGACCCCATGCTGTCTGCGAAGCGGTGCTCGTCCCCTGCCCCTTTGTCGAAGGCACGTCGTAACTGAGCAGCGATTCGCCAAAACTGCCGTCCACTTTCTGGACGCTGCGGAGCCAGTTAACGGCGCGTTGGCAGAATTCGCGCGTGGCAAGGGAAACCGTCTCGAGGGCGCGCAGCACGCCGCTCGTCCCATAAATATAATTCACGCCCCAGCGGCCGAACCACGAACCGTCTTTCGACTGATCCTTCAGCAGAAAACCTACTGCTCGCCGAATGACCGGGTGGCCTTCGGACCACCCGAAGCGGCCGAGACACTCAACAACGCGCGCGGTGACATCAGCGGTCGAGGGGTCGATCATGGCATTGTGATCGGCAAAGGGAATGTTGCAGAGAAACTTGCGGTCGTTGTCGCGGTCAAAGGCGCCCCAGCCGCCATCGCGATTCTGCATGCCCAGAAGCCACTGTATACCGCGGCGCATGGCGGCTTCCATGCGCGCGGGATCGGGATACTTCACACGCTCGAGCGCAATCAGCACGAACGCGGTGTCGTCCACGTCGGGATAAAAGTCGTTGCGAAATTCAAAGGCCCAGCCCCCGGGCTCCACGTCGTTGTTTTTGACTTGCCAATCACCGCGGCCAAGTACTTGTTTCGAGAGAAGCCATTCCGCGGCCTTTACGAGGGCGGGGTGGTCCGAAGGCAGCCCCGCCTCCTCCAGAGCAACCATGGCAATACACGTGTCCCACACCGGAGAAACGCAAGGCTGCATACGAATGGTGTCTTGTTCCTCGATTTCAAAGCGCGAAAACTCCTTGATTTCTCGCAAAGTAAGGGGGTCGTCCGGCCCGTACCCAACGGCCAGCAGCGCGAAAATCGAGTTCATCATTGCGGGATAGATAGCGGCAAGGCCGTCGGTGCGTTCGATATGCTCGAGCATCCACGACTTCGCCTCGCGGATGGCGCGCCGGCGGAACGGCTTCCATGGCCACTTCTCGTACAGTTTCAGGCCACGGTCCACAGCCAGGAAGACGTTTTTCCACGATAGGATCTGCTCGCTCCAATCCAAGGCAGCCGTCTTGCGCTCGGGATCCTTGAACAGCTCGTCGACGTGGGCGCGCTCCGGCAGCTTCCAGTCCGGGCGCAAAGCCGACAAGATGGCCATGGGGATCACGATACCGCGGGTCCACGAAGACATTTCGTAAATGTTAAAGATGAACCAGCTCGGAATGAGCATCAGCTCAGGAGGAATCGAAGGAACAAGATCCCAGCTAACTGCTCCGACCAGCGCCAGGTAAAAACGAACGTAGGAATTGGAATGCTCGAGACCGCCCAGGCGATGCACGATTTCCCGCGCGCGCACCAGGTTCGGCGCATACGGAGAATCACCCGCCAATTTCAGGGCAAAGTACGCTTTGCAGGTCGCATTAAGCTCGGAAGGACCGCCGGGATAGATGCTCCAGCCGCCGTCAGAGAGCTGGCGCCGCCGGACGTAGTTGGCCAGCTTGGCGATGCGCTCCGGATCAGCCTTGCCGAGGACGTGGAGGTAATAGATGTAATCCGATTCCAGGGTGGAATCGGCTTCGAGTTCACCCTGCCAGTAGCCTGCCTCGGCTTGCAGAGAAAGCAGGTGGTTGGCGCCACGCTCGATCGCCTTTTCGAGCCGCTCGGCCCAGTTTTGCTCCTGCCCCGAGACCGCCGCCGGCGCGGCAACCGGTACCGCTCCTACGCGGGCAAATGAGGCCATAAAATGCTCCCCCCAGAGCACTGCAAGTTTGACGGGTTCAGTAGGCCGGCCTAACCCGCCTGAGCACCTTCCCGAGAGCCCTCATCACTTAACTGCCGTGATCCCCGAGACTTGCAATCGAACACGACCAGTGAAAAGAGTTCCAGCAGATTTGGTACTCCCTCGATTATCGCCGCCCGGACGCCAAGGGTCAACGATTAAGATGGCTGCCGATAAACGCTCCAGCCGTCATATCGCAACCGTACCCGGACGTTCGAGTACCCGCTCGACCAAAACCCGCAATGGCTGCGGGAGCGGCTGGCCCTCAAGCTGCGAGACCGAAGGTTTCTCCCGGAGGAGCCGCGATGGGAGTCGCGTCCATGCGGGAGACGCGGCCGAAAATAGCTCGGGGGAGCCGCGAAGGATCAGGGCATCGGCGCGGTCCAGGGCCACCCGGGCGGAGTCCTTGAAATCTTCCTTGCCCGGATCGACGACAGCAAAATACAGGCTCGGCTTCAGGAATTGCAGCAAGGAATTGCTTTCCAAAATGAGCGGAATGGTTTCACCGTTGCGCTCCGCCGAGACCCGACCGAGCGCGGTACGCAATAGCGGAAGGCCTGCGGCGAGGAAGCCCTGCTTGGTGCGAAGCCAAAAAGAGCGGTGGGCGCCGGCGGCGAGAAAACGCGCGCTGTCTCGGCCGGTATCGGAGTTCGTTTCCCATTCGAAAGCGCTGACATGCTCGGTGGGTGCGCAGTCGCAATTCTCCCCGTTTTGCGCGCAGACGCCGTGACCATATTGTGTGATTTTTCCGGCGATCCAGTTCGCATCTGGAAAGGCGGCAATCACGTCGCAGACGAGTTGCGTCTTGCCAATGCTGCGCGTGTGACCGCCAACGACGATTACACGCCAGCGAGGCGAAGCACTTATTTCATTTGCCGCCAAGTTGGACCTCAAGTTTTTTGATGCGCGCCGCCAGTTCGGGGAGACGGCCGTAACAGGCGTATTGCTCTTTGACCTTTTCGAGCGTGCGGGCCGGGGTACCCCAGACCGTTTGGCCTCGGCGGATGGTCTTTCCGCCCAGCACTCCCGATTGTCCTCCAATCACCGCGCCGTCTTCCAGTTCGCAGCGTTCGCCGAACCCGGCTTGCCCTCCGACGACCACATTCTTGCCGACGACACACGAGCCGGAGAACCCCACCTGCGCGGCCACGACCGTGTGCGCGCCAATCTGGCAGTTGTGGCCAATGTGCACCAGGTTGTCGAGTTTCACGCCCTCCGCAATGCGCGTGTCATCGAGCGAACCGCGGTCAATCGCCGTGTTGGCGCCAATTTCGACATCATCGCCAATCTCCACAATACCAACCTGCGGGAACTTCCACTGCCTCCCTTCCCCGAAAGCGTAGCCGAATCCGTCGGCGCCAATCACGGCGCCGGAATGGATTTCCACGCGATGGCCGATGCGCACGTGGTGATACAGGGTCACGCGCGGATGAATGCGGCAGTTTTCGCCAACCCAGCAGCCCGCCCCGATCACGCAGTGAGCGCCTATCTGCGTTTCTTCGCCCACGTGCACATCCTCTCCGATCACCGCGTATGGCCCGATGCTGGCGCTTCCGGCAACCCGCGCCAGCGGGGCCACGACAGCGGTCGGATGAACTCCCGCAGCAATCGGCCGGCGATCCAGCAGCAGCGCGCCAGCCTTGGAAAAGGCCATCTTCGGATTGGCCGTCCGCAACACGGTTTTGCCCGGCAAACGGAGGCCCTCGCGGGCAATCACACAGAGGGCGGCCGAAGCGGCGGCCCGCTCGGCATGCTTCGCGGAGTCGGCATAAATCAAATCGCGCGATGCCGCCCGCTCGGGCGCGGCCACTCCCGTGATTTCGAGAGCGCCTTCGCCTTCCAGCGTTGCGTCAATGGCGTCCGCTAATTCTCTCGCTGTTCGTCTCATGTTCAGCCTCGCAAAAAATCATATACGGACGGCTCTCCGTTGGGGCGGGTGTTCCACCGGCCGTGGACCCAGACCCACTGCTCCGGATACTTTCGAATGACCTCTTCGAGCACTTTTGTAAACTTCTGGGTGTTTTCGAGAATATCGCTTTCCTCGTTGCCCGTTCGAATCAACTCCACGGCGGGGTCGAAGCGAAGCCGGTACCTGCCAAGCTGCTCGTCCCAGACGGCGTAGCCGGGCACAACGGCAGCGCCGGTGTGCAGCGCGAGGCGCGCGATCCCGGTGGTTGTGCTCGCCGCCTTGCCAAAGAAGTCCACGAAGACGGATTCCGAGGGCATGGTGTTCTGGTCCGCAAGAATGCCAATGGTCCCGGCGTCTTTCAAAACCTTGAGCGTAACGCGCGCCGATTCGTTCTTGAAGATCGGTTGATTCCCCGATAGGCAGCGATACCCATTGACCAGCGCGTCGATTCGGCGATTTTCGATCGGCCGTGCCATGTAATGGAGAGGAAAGCCGTAGAGGGCATGCGCAAAGGAAGAGAGTTCCCACGCACCGATGTGTCCGGTTAAGTAGACTACGCCCTTGCCGCGGCGCTGGCCTTCAAGAAAATTCTCATGTCCGTCCAAAACAATCACTGTCCCGATATTTTCACTGGTGTATTTCGGAAAGCGCGCAAATTCAACCGCCATCCAACCGAGATGGCGCAGCATTTTGCGGATCACGGATCGTCGCTCGGCGTTTGTCCACTCCGGGAAGGCGAGAAGCAGGTTGATTTCCGCGGTCTTCTGCAGTCTCGGCAAAAGAACGTAGCAAAACCGTGTGAGCGCCGAGGCAATGCGACGCGCCAGGGGTCTCGGCAAAAGGCCCAAACCCTTGACGATCAACCACACGGCCGCGTATTCGAGCCGTGCCTTCATCGCCGAGCCAACTGGAAGAGGAGAACCATTGCGCGACAGTATGCAAGAGGTCTGCGGTGGAAGAAAGTCTTTCAATGTTAGACTCAACCTTCCGTGAAGAAACCAAGCACGCCTACACCCGCGAATCGCAGCATGACCAGAGGCGCCCTGATTGGGTGGAGCGTGCTCCTGTGCGTCACTTTTTACGTCTGCTACTTCAGCCATCTTGGGCTCCTGGGATTCATCGGTCCGGATGAGCCGCGTTACGCCTGGATCGCCCGGGCCATGGTGGAGACGCATGACTGGGTCACACCGCGGCTCTACGGGAGGCCGTGGTTCGAGAAGCCACCGCTTTATTACTGGGGCGCCGGGCTTTGCTTCAAGTGGTTTGGCGTGAGCGAAGCCGCTGCGCGACTGCCAAGCGCCATTTCCGCGCTGTTCGCAACGCTCGGCATCGCCTGGCTCGCGTTGCGTCTTTACGGAGTAGAGGCTGCGCAATGGCTGCTGCTTTTATTGCCCACGACCGTCGGCATGGTCGGCTTTTCGCATGCGGCGGCGACCGACATGCCTTTCAGCGGCATGCTGACCATCGCCATGGTTTCGGCCGCCGTAGTCCTTGGCCTGACGCGCAACAAAAACACGCCCATCCCTCCCCGCACACCGTGGCTCGCATTAATTCTGTTTGGCTTTTCTCTCGCGCTGGCAGCTCTGGCCAAAGGCCCGGCGGCCATTGTTCTCTGCGCCGGAGCTGTGTTCTTCTGGGCGTGGCTCGCCAAACGCCGGGACGACGCGCTTCGGCTGCTGCATCCAGTGGGCATTGCCGCTTTCTGCGCTACCGCCTTGCCCTGGTACATTCTGTGCGCTCGCCGCAATCCGGATTTCCTGCGCGACTTCATCATCGAGCACAATTTCAAACGTTACCTCACGCCCGAATTCCAGCACGTCCAGCCCTTTTGGTTTTATCTGCCTGTTGTATTAGTGGCGCTCCTGCCCTGGACGGTGGTCTTTCTCTGGTCGTCGGTCCATGGAGCGATCGGTCTATTTCGCACGCGTTTCGCGCCAGAAGCCACGTGGTATTTGACCTGCTGGGCGGGATTCTGCTTGCTCTTTTTTTCCCTGTCCCGCTCCAAACTTCCGGGCTACATTCTTCCCGCGCTCCCGGCGCTGGTCTTGATCCTTGCCCATTCCCTCACCGCCGTGCGAAACATTCCCCGCTGGCTGCTTCGCGTGGCCCTATGGCTGTTCTCGCTTTTGTTATTCGTTCCTCTCGCGTTTATTGAATTTCTGTCCCCCCACTTTTCCAGGGGGAATCCGAGATTTGTCACCGGCGTATGCGTTATTGTCGCCCTGATCGGAGCCGCCAACCTTCTCCTGGCCTTTTTTGCCAGGCCGGTCAGCAAAAAGGAGTTCCTTCCCCTGCGGGCGGGCGCCTGCGTCGTACCCATTTTGGCCGCCGCAATCCTCGCTTATTACATTGCGCCGTCGTTCTTCAAGTTCGATCCTTCGGGAAAAACACTTGCCCGCCAATTGCAATCCCAGAACATTCCGCTCGGCGAGCTGGCCGTGGGCTGGATGAACCGGGGCCAGCACTACGGCATGAACTTCTACCTGCACGAAGAGATCAAGGACTGGAATCAGGACAGTCTCGGGAAAGAATACGTTCTGACCGATGTGCCCCGCTGCAGAAACCTAACTCCCGTGCCCTTTGCGTGCGAACCCGTGCCCTTTAACGAAGACCAAACGGGAGTGTTTCTCTATCACATCCTCATGGGCAGGTCACGGCAGGGGCCTCGCAGCGATGACGGGCAGGTGCAGAAGAAAAAATGAAACCACGCGGTTCTCGTAGTCGCGCTTTTCCTCCCCGCTCAAGCCGACGAAATTGCCGTGGGGAATGATGGCCTGATCCCGCGGCTCGGGAGCCTTCAGGAACATGTCCCGCGTGACCGCCGCCAATTCGGGGTCGTCCAGCGCTTGAATGAACAGTGTGGGAACGCCGTTGAGGGCGGCTAGCTTGCTCGATAGCGGCGGATCGTGGCGGTGGGTGCTGTTCAGGTAGGCAAAAATGTGCTGGGCAGCGCGAATCATAAAAGGAAACGTGCCCAGCCCGTTGCGCGCCACCCCGATTTTCACCATCTGCCGGGGATGGTCGTAGACGGAATCCAATATCAGCGCGCGAATGCGCTTGTCGTCCTCTGCTTCGCGCAATGCGGCATAAGCGCCGAGGTTGTACCCCCACAATCCGAAGCGTGCCGGGTCCAGATCGCCGCGGGCCGCGAGAACGTCAACAGCCTTGCGCAACTCGTCGGCTTCGCGGTAGCCGAGGGTGGACATACCGGAATTCGCTCCGTGCGCGGCAAAATCAAAAACAAAAACATTGTACTGGTGGTCTTGAAGGGCGGAAACGAGCGTCAGCAATTCGCCGCGGCTGGATTCGTAACCATGGCATAAGACGATCGTGGGTCCCCGGCGAACCCCGGGGAAAAACCATCCCTCCCGCTGGCCCGCGTCCGGCACCGTGAAATCTACGACCTCGGGGTGTCCCGGAAAGCTCGCCAGGCTGATTTCGGGGGCGCTGCGCTGCGGTTTGACGATGCGATAAACGAGAAATCCGGAGATAGCCGACGTCGCCAGCACGGCAAAAAAACCGAGCCCCAAAAGAAGCGTCAATATTTTCGTGGACCACCGCGATGGATACCGCAGTTCAGAGAAGATTTGCATGCGTCGCTTAAGCCGCTCCCGTCTGGCGGCGCCTCTTACGGCGAAACTCCTTCTTGGTAAAGAGCGGAACGGAGGCCATCGTAGCACATCGCTTCGCATGCTCCCCTGAAAGCCAGCGAGCCTGTGTCGGATTCGTATCGCCCGCAATCGCCTCTATTCGGCTGGCCTCCTGCGAATCGGCTATGATAGAGCATCATGGCGGGGGCTCAGCAAATCCGCGCACCCATGAATATCATCGACTTGCGGCAAACCACCGTGCGTCAAATCGAGCCGCTCCTCGAGGAAGAGGCGCGCCACTGGCGCGATGAGCTGCATTGGGACTACCGCGGGGCCTTGGAGCTGATCAAGCGCTTTATGGAAGCGCGCGCCCTCGCCGGTTGTGTGGCGTTCGAAAGCGGCACGGCCGCCGGCTATTCCTTCTACGTCCTGGAAGAGCAAAAAGGGCTTATCGGCGGTCTCTATGTCTCGTGCAAATTTGCGCAGGAAGCTCTGGGACGCAGGCTCCTTGAGGAAATGCTTTACTCCATGCGCGCGATTCCTCATCTCATGCGCATTGAAGCGCAGCTCATGCCTTTCAGCGGCCCCGTGGACGCGCCGCTTCTCGATCACGGCTTTCGTCTCTATACGCGCCAATTCATGCTTCTGGATTTGCACCGAATGGTGGAATCGAAAGCCGGCGCTTCGGGTGGCCTGCGACTTGCTCGCTGGAACGACCGCTACTTTGAACCTTGCGCCAGATTGATTTACCTGGCCTACGCCAATCACGTGGACGGCGAAATCAACGACCAGTATCGCAGCCGCGCGGGAGCGCTGAAGTTTCTCAAGAACATTATTCTGCTGCCGGGATGCGGGCAGTTTGTTCCCGGGGCATCTTTTGTCCTTCACGAGCCCGGCAGCGACGAACTGGTGGCCGCCGTTTTAACCAGCGAAGTCTCCTCCGCGGTCGGTCACACGACCCAAATCTGCGTGTTGCCCGGTTTTCAAGGGCACGGCATCGGCCGCATGCTCATGCAGACTTCCGCGGAGGCGCTGCGTTCGATGAAATTCCGCGAATTAACCCTCACCGTTACCTCCGACAACCGCACCGCCGTGCAGCTTTACGAGAAGCTCGGCTTCCAGACCATCAAGTCCTTTACCGCGGGCGTGTGGCCCCGCTAACAGGCCTGCTCGGGCGGAACTTCTAAACCGTCCAGATTTCCTTGAGAACGCGTCGGAAGTTGCCGCCGAGAATGGCTTCGATATCGGCGTCGCCGTACTTCCGCCGGATCAACGCTTCGGCAAGATCGAAAGGCCGCTTGGCAAACTTGTAGCCGTCGATGTCGATTTTGTCACGGAAGCCGTAGCTGCTTTTGTAACCGGCCTTGAGCTGCTTGTATTCGTCGGGGGGCATGGCGTCATAGCCTAGCAGGTCGATGTCGCTGCCCACTCCCAGGTGTTCGACGCCCACAAGCTTCGCCACATGATCGTAGTGGTCCAGCATGGCATCCATGCCCGTCGGCTCGGTCGGGCTGATGAACATGCGGACTTCCGTGATGCCCATGACGCCGCCCTTGGCTGCCATGGCTTTGATCGCTTCATCCGTCTTGCAGCGCGGATGATTCGGATTCAGCGTGCGACAGTTCGAATGCGTTATGAGCACGGGCTTTTTCGACACCTCAAAGGCGTCCAAAGTGGTCTTGTCTCCGCAATGGGAGACATCCACGGCCATGCCGACTTTGTTCATGCGTTCCACAATGCCGACGCCAAAGTCCGACAGACCGTCATCTCGCCGCTCGGTCGAGCCATTGCCGATGAGCGTGCGCGCATTGTAGGTGAGCTGCGAGACACGCTGGCCAAGCCCGTAGAAATAATCGACGTCATCCACCTTGCGAAAGTGCTCAGCGTTTTGAATCCCCAGGAGGATGCCCACTTTTCCCGAAGCCTTGATGCCATCAAGCCGTGACGGAGTCTCCACGCGCGCGAACCACGCATCGTGCCGCGCCAGGAAACTGTCATAGCCGGAGAGGAATTTCAACGTTTCCAGGTAAGCATCGGGGCCGCCCGTGCCGATGGCGATGTGGAAAACATTAATGCCGGAGTCTTTGTAGGGGGCGTAGTCCGCGGCCGTGAAATTGTCCGGGTTGCCAAGCATCTTCATGGTCTTGCCGGGGCTGATCCACAACGGAGCAAGCATATCGATGACCGTGGACCGCTCGACGAGCTCAATCGCGCGTGCGGAGTATTCCGGTCTACCGGCAAACAGCAGATGCCGCCCTCGATTCACCATCGTTGCGCCAAGAGCGACGCCGCCCCCCGCAGACTTCAAAAAGCTTCTTCGATTCACTGCTTTCCTCGCTTTCGAACCAATGCGTTCCCCACCCGAGCGGGGCGAAATCAGGACGCCATTATTTCTTAATGCCCCTATCCTTCAGCAGATTTTTCAGCTCGCTCATGAACTCCTGTACATCCTTAAAGTCCATGTACACCGAAGCGAAGCGCACGTACGCCACTTTGTCGAGTGTCTTCAGCTCCTCCATGATCATTTCGCCGATCTCGGTAGTTGTCAGTTCACGCTCGGTGGAGTCGTGGACCACCGCCTCGATCTCGTCGACAATCCCTTCCAGCTTTGGCGTAGCCACCGGCCGCTTCTCGCATGCTTTCAAAAGCCCCTGCAATATTTTCTGCCGTTCGAAGCGCTCCCGCCTTCCGTCCTTCTTGATGACCATATATGGGATTTCATCAATGCGTTCGTAGGTGGTGAAGCGGCGGTTGCACTTCAAGCATTCGCGCCGCCGGCGGATGGTGTCCCCGCCGCGACCTTCCCGCGAATCGATCACTTTGTCGTCTAAGTGCGCGCAAAAAGGACACTTCACGAGGCCGGATCTCCTTACCGTTGCTAATGGGCTGCTTCGCGCCGCACTTCTTTCTCGTGCGCCAGTTCGCGCAACTTCCCCAACGACAGGCCTTCCTGAATCAAGAACGGCACACCCGCGAGACTGCAAGCGGCGAAGCCAATCAGCCAGAGAACAATCGCGGCGGCGGTCGCCGGCTCCGTTTCTACCCCAAATATCTTCGTAAACACAAGCGCCGAAGCCAATTGCGCTCCGCCCCCTACCGCCGGCAATTGCACCACCGAGCCCACCAGCGAGAACGCCATGACCAGCATGACTTGACCCAAAGTCAGCGCGCCGAGCCTCCCGCCAAAACTGCGCGAACCCCAGTAGTACACCAGCAGCACTAGGAACCAATGCACTCCGGAGTAAAAGATGGCAAGCAGCAGTTCGTTCATGTTGCGGACCGACTGCACCCCGCGCACAAAGCCAAGCAATATCCCTGCCATCGATCGTCGCCAGCCCGGCGCCTGGAGCCACCCCTGGAGCCGTCGCTCCAATGCCGCCGTGCCGCGCAACCGCAAGTACACCAGTAACACCACTGCGGCTGTTACCCCGGCGAACAGCGCACCTCCTGCTGTTTTTGCCGCCGTTCCCAGCGCCGTCGAGGTTCCCCCCGTGCTCTCGTGCGATGGGAAGAAAAGTAATGCCAAAGCGGCGATGACCGCAGTGCTCGCAAAGTCAAAGATTCTTTCCAGGGCATAGATGCCGAACATATCCGCGATCGGCAGCTTCTCTTTTCGCGAAAGTAATAAGGGCCGAACCGGCTCCCCGGGGCGTCCCAGGATGAAGATCGCAGCGAATCCTGCCAGCGTCATCTTGTAAATAATCCAGAAGCGGGAAGATCCAAGATTGCCCTGAAACAATTGCCAGCGCAGCGCTCGAACGCCGTAGCAAACGTAAATCACCACGACCGAGAGCAGCAACCAATAGAGATTTGCCCCGGCAACCGCGTGCAGCAGTTTCTCTCCGCTGAAGTTGGCTTTATGGATGAATCCGCCGGACTGATAAACAACAAACCCAGTCAGGATCACACCAGCAAGGATGACGAAAAGTTTCCTCGACCACGTTCGCATGCGTCGGCCAGACTATCGGGAGCACCTCATCGCGTCAAGTTGGCTCTCGAGATCTCTCCGCAAAGCAGTCATGCACTCCAACAGCGTGGAGGTTTTTGGCCGTGATCCCTTGACAAGATTCGGCAGGGGGTCGGCCAGCTCGCTTAACCACCTCTTTGACTCATGTGCTTGCGCTTATTCAAATCGTGGCCAGCCCCGCCTGTCAGGGTAAACCTGAACCCGTTGGACGCTGACCATAAACTGGTTATTATCTTCGTGATAGAAGCGGGGAAGATGAACAATGAGCGGCTTCACTTCTCGGCGCCGCTCCATGCCGTGCGGAACATCCCGGAAATGCCAGTGTTTCCTACGCGGCTCACTTTCAAGGTGTTGGTTTTCCTGCCCCTGTGGGATTTCCTTGTTTCTAGTCGCGCTCCTCAGTAAGATGCCGGCAATGACGGTCGAAAGCCTGGCCCGGTTTCAGGGGAACATTTTCTCAGCAGTTTTCGTTCCATAGTTGGCAGGCCGGGATGGACTGCCAGCGGTTTTTTGAGAGAGAAGCCGGCTCGCAGACACGCCTTGCACGGTAGTAGGTTTAGAGGCTGACGATACGTTGGAGCAGGATGCCCAACTTGTCCAGCAATGCCTCCAGGGCGACGGGTCGGCCTGGGAGGAACTTGTGCGCCGCCATACGCGGCGCATCTTTAACATCTGCTATAGGTTTACCGGCAACAGCACGGAGGCCGAGGATCTTACGCAGGATGTGTTCCTTCGGGTCTATCGTAGTTTGGGCAGTTACCGGTCAGCTCATGGCGGTTTCGCCACATGGATGACCAGTGTGACGCGCAATTTGCTGATTGACCATTACCGTAGGACAAAGAGGGATCGCGCGACGGATTCGCTCGACGATGCCATGCCGGTTGTGGAAAACAAGGAGTCCGTGGGCCGTCGCCCCGACGAGCTGGCGCTGGTGGGCGAATTGAGCGGGCAGGTGCAAACGGCCCTGACGCGGCTTTCGCCGGAGTTACGCGAAGCGGTCATCTTGCGCGACCTGCAACAGCTGGAGTACATCGAAATTCAGAGAGTGCTGGCGGTACCGGAAGGAACGGTGAAGTCACGCATCAATCGCGGGCGCATCGAATTGGCGAGGATTTTGCAGCAAATGGGAGTGCGGCCATCATGAACGGCGGTCTTGTGCGGCGGCCTTCAGCCGGTCTGGTAACAAGCGAGTGCGATGCTTTTGTGTTACGGAGCATGGTATGACCTGGACTTGCGAACAAACCGAAGCGCGTTTGAGCGACTACCTCGACGGCCTCCTGGAGCCCGCCGAGCAAGCCGCTTTCGATCATCACGTAAACGGGTGCGGGCGTTGTATTCCGCTGGTCGCCGGCGTTTCACAGGTCCTTACTAGCTTGCACCGGCTTGAACAAGTAGAACCTTCAACGCGGCTCGTCGATGCGATTTTGACCGTTACACTGGGCCCGCAAAGCTGGCGCAAGGCCAAGCGCTGGCTGCGCGGCCTCGAATCGCCGCGATTCGTTTACGGCGCTGTTTCCGTCGCCGCCACGATTGTCCTGCTGCTGACCGCCACGGGCTTCAACTGGCGCAAGCCCAAGCTTGCGGACCTTGCTCCGGCAACCATTTACCGCAATGCCGATAGCGGACTCCATCGGGCTTACGCGCATACCGCGAAGTTCGTCAGCGACCTTCGCGTGGTTTACGAAATTCAGTCGCGCATCAACGAGACGGATCAAAACCCCGCGATGCGCGAAGACACCATTCCCCAGTCCTCTCCCAAGAAGGAGCCGGGCCGTACGGACAATTCCCATCCGTCCTCCCCGAAACAGCAGAACCGCGCCGATGAGCTTGGCAGAAATCTCCGCGTGTTGGCCTGCGAATTCCCGACTTTGAGTGGTGCGCTGGCGGACAGGAGAGTGCCATGAATTGTGCCGTCCATACCGATGTGGACGCTGTCGGCTACTGCCGCAACTGCGGCAAGGCCATGTGCTCGACGTGCGTGCGGCCGGTGCGCGATGTTCTGTACTGCGAAGATTGCCTGGCCACCATCATGGGAATTCCCGCCGCGACGCCGGCCGCTTTGCCCGGCCCGCTAGTTCCTCCACCCGGCGCGCTCCCGCCGCCAGTTCCGAGCCGCCCGACCAGCAGCCCCGGCGTGGCCTTTGTGCTCGGTCTTTTTCCGGGACTCGGCGCGGTCTACAACGGCGAATACAACAAAGCGTTGATTCACATTGTCGTGTTCATCGCCATGATTTTCGGGCTCAACACCGACATTGGCGACGCCGCCGAGACCGTGCTAAGCCTGTTGGTCGCGGGTTTCATCCTGTACATGGCTTTTGACGCCATGCGTGTGGCCAAGGCACGAAATCTGGGCGAGACACCGGTCGACCCGCTGGAGTCCTGGAGCAAGAATCGCCCTGTCGGACCGATCATTCTGATTGCCCTGGGGGTTCTGTTTCTTTTGAACAATTTCAATTGGTTTCCCTTTTGGCGGATTCAGCGCCTATGGCCCCTGGTTTTGATTGGCGTGGGCATTCTGATGTTTCGCAACCGGCTGGAAGGTCGTTCTTAACGGGGAAGGATGCATCTCGATGAGTAATCGCGTTCGTTGCAATTGCCACCGCTGTGTGATTCGCGGCCTCATGGGTCCGGCAGTCGTCGTCACCGTCGGCGTTCTGTTTCTTCTCGACCAACTTCGCGGCGGTTATCTTTCTTTCGGCAATACTTTTCCAGTGATTCTCATCGTGATCGGAGTCATCAGTCTCGCAAGCAACCTGGCTCCGGACGACGGACACATCTCCGGCACCGGCGCCCCCGCGCCTCCGGGAAGCACACCGCCGTCGGAGAATCCGTACGCGAGCCACGGGCAGGGTTCCGGACGCTGACGATCCATGGCAGATTCCAGCCCACCGCAACGATCGTTGTTCCCCGGGCTCGCCCTGCTTTTCGTCGGGCTGCTCCTGTTGGTGCACAGCTATCGCGGTTTAGACATCGCTCACCTGTTTAGCCATTGGTGGCCCGTGCTCATCATTTTTTGGGGCGCCGTCAAGCTCTATGAGCGCGTGCTCGCCGGCCGTTCGGGTCAACCGCGGACCTCTCCCATCTCTGCCGGCGAGATTCTCCTGGTTCTCGGGCTGCTTTGTCTTCTCGGCATCGTTGCCGGCGTCGACGTCATCAGGGGCAAATTTCCGTGGGACGACTTTCCCGTCCGCGGCGACCGCTTCGATTTCGACCTGAACGTGAAACCGCAGCCTGTTCCTGCTGATTCCCGCATTACCATTCGTAACGGCCGCGGCGATATCAGCGTGCGCTCCGGAGACGATTCGCAAATTCACGTGGACGGCAAGAAAAACGTCAAGGCCTGGAACGCGACCGACGCCGAGCACATTGCTTCCGCCATCTCCTTCGAAATCGCCAAAAACGGTGACGGCTACGAGGTTCGCCCCGCGAATTCGAGCAGCGATACGCGCGCCCGCGTGGATCTGGACATTTCCGTGCCAAAAGGCGCGGCGGTCGCCATTCGCAATGAGCGAGGCGACGTTTCCGTGTCTGACATGAACAAGCCCGTGATCGTCAACACCACCAGGGGAGACGTGGACATCCACGATACGGGGGGAGACGTCACGATTGATACGGGCAAAGGCGACGTCAAAGTCTCCGACACCAAAGGCAACGTCAAGGTTTCCGGCCATGGCGGCGAAATCAACGTATCTTCGGCGACCGGCGGGCTCACGATCGACGGAGAGTTTTTCGGCCCGATTCGGGCCGACAAAATCGCCAAGGGCGTGCGCTTCCTCTCACAGCGCACGGACCTCACGCTTACGCAGCTTACTGGCCATCTAGAAACCGGCTCGGGAAATCTTGAAATCGCCGATGCGCCCGGGAACCTTACGCTGCGGACCAATTCTTATGACATTTCTATCGAGAACGCCGGCGGCAAACTGAGAGTGGACAACCGCAACGGCAACATCGAAGTGCGTTTTTCCGTCCCGCCCAAAGAGGACATCGAGATGACCAACTCTTCTTCCCCCATCACCCTCAGCCTTCCCGAGTCTTCGAGTTTCGACATCGTCGCCGATTGCCACTCCTGCGACATTGATTCCGAATTCTCTTCGGATACCCTCAAACACACATCCTCCGGCGGCGATGCTCACCTGGAAGGAAAATATGGCAAAAGCCGGGGCCCGAAAATCAGGCTGAAAACCAGCTACGGCCCGATCTCCCTTCGAAAAACCAGTTAAACCTCAGCTTTTGATTGCTGGCCCCACACTTCTACGCCCACGGCCGAACCGGCCGACTTGCGCTAGGTCCTGACCAAATAACCGGCGCTGGGCCGCGACTTGGCCCAACTGCAACGCCCCGGAGGCCAGCCCGGCGTTTTTCAGCAACTCGCGACGACTGATCCTCATGACGACACTCCCGTTGGGAAAAGAAATGGTTGAAATTCGGGACGCTTTCCTCAGCGCCCGTAGGCTGGAAGATGGGCGGGAACTCGAGGATAAATCATTCGGCCAAGCAAGCAATCCGGTCGAAACCCGAGGCGCGTACCGGGGACTAAGACAGGCACGATCGTCGGGTTTTACCTCAGCGCTCTGCGAGCCGGTTCAACTCGGAGAAAAATGCGGGAAAAGACACGCTGGCACAATTCGCGTCGTGAATCACCGTGTTCCCTTCCGCGGCCAAGCCCGCCACGGCAAACGCCATGGCAATGCGGTGATCTCCGCGCGGATCAATTTCCGCTCCGCGCAGTCTTCCGGCAACGCGCCCCGTCACTTTCAAACCGTCCGGCCGCTCCTCCACCTTTGCGTTCATACGCCGCAGATTCTCGGCAAGGGCGGCAATCCGGTCGCTTTCTTTGACGCGCAGTTCCGCCGCATCGCGGATCTCGATGCCGTGTTCCGTGTACGGACCTAGTGCCGCCAGCATCGGCAGCTCGTCAATCACCAGCGGAATGCGTCCGCCGGCAATAACGCCGCCCTTCAACGAGGCGCCTTTCACGGCGAGATCGCCGATGATTTCTCCTTGCGAACTCTTCAAACCGAGCATCTCGATCTTAGCCCCCATTTCGGCGAAGACATCGAGAATGGCAGTCCGCGTGGGATTCAGGCCCACGTTGTGGATGAGCACGTTCGAATCAGGAAACAGCGAAGCCGCAGCGAGAAAGAAGACGGCCGAAGACAGATCTCCCGGCACGTCCAGCGACTTCGCGAGCAGCTTCCCGCTTCCATCGCCTGCGCCCAGGCCACGCACGCGAATGGTCTGCCCGCTTTTTTCGACGCTCGCGCCAAATTCCTCGAGCGCCAGCTCCGTGTGATCCCTGGTGCGCGCCGGCTCCGTCACGCCGGTTACGCCTTCCGCGAACAATCCCGCAAGCAGCACTGCCGATTTAACCTGCGCGCTGGCCATCGGCATTTGGTAGTCGATGGCGCGCAGCTTCGCGCCGTGAATTTCGAGCGGTGCAAAGTTATCCTCTCGACCACGAATTTCCGCGCCCATTTCGCGCAGCGGCACCATCACGCGCTTCATCGGCCGCTTTTGCAGGGAATCGTCGCCAGTCAACTTCGAGGAGAAACTCTGCCCGGCCAGGATTCCCGCGAGCAGCCGCATCGTCGTTCCAGAATTTCCCGCATCCAGCGCCCGCCAACTGCTCCGCAATCCATGCGAGCCGCGTCCGGTCACGCGTACGGTGTCTTTGACAGTTTTCACTTCCGCTCCAAGCGCGATCATACAGGCGAGCGTACTGTGGCAGTCGGCGGCGGCAGAAAAGTTCCGCAACTCGCTTGTGCCTTTGGCGAGCGCCGCTAACATGGCATAGCGGTGGGAGATGGATTTATCTCCCGGCAGCTCCACACCGCCCGTCAAATATTTCGCAGGCTGGACCGTTTCTCTAGTCACAAAAAAGATTCTAGCACTCCGCGGCTTGTGGTCCTGAAAGGCCATCTCGGCCTAGTCCTAGCTTCGCGGACCGCGCCGCCCCATCCGAGTCGCCGGATTCTCCGTTTTCCCCCTGCCTTTTTCAAGGTGCTTGCTGTCCCTGCGGCCAGTTTTTTTTCAGGCACCGCCTCCTTTTTCTCCGTGAAATCACATTACCGCTTAGAACGTATCATTCAGTGAGGAGAATTCGAATGCCAGCCCGCAGCCAGTTCGCGCCATTCGCCGCAAAGTTCGGGATACTGGTTGGCGCGATCTTTGTTGTTACCGTTTTCCTTTCCGCCATGCCCGGTCACCACGCGCCCGCCTTCGCATCTCAAGAATCACGGCAGCTGCCTGCTGCCGAACCTCGGCAACCATCTCCGGGCATGGATGCCCCTATGCCCGGCATGGATATGGACGATGTCAAGGCAAACGAAGCCCACGCCGTTCACGACATGTCGCCTGGACGGCACGCGCCGAACGCGCATATGCGTATGACCGCGGCGCGCCCGCAGTCGTCCGACGACGGTGCGCGCGCCAAGGAAATCGTGGAGCAGCTGCGCGACGGCATCGCCAAGTACAAGGACTATCGTGTCGCCCTCGCCGACGGCTACAAGATCTTTCTTCCGAATCTCAAACAGCCGGAATATCACTTCACGAATTATGGGAACGGTTTTTTCGAGGCTTTCACGTTTGAACCGTCCCGTCCCACTTCCCTGCTCTACAAGAAGACGTCCACTGGCTACGAACTGGTAGGCGCCATGTACACCATGCCCAAGCGCGCCACCGAAGACGAGCTTAACGAACGCATTCCGCTGAGCCTTGCGACCTGGCATCTGCACACCAACCTCTGCATGCCGCCTCGCGATCAACTGCCGAACGCCGATTGGACCAAGTTCGGCCTGCGCGGCTCGATCTCGACCGAGGAAGGTTGCCACGCTGCCGGAGGACGTTTTCACCCAGTCATCTTTGGCTGGATGGTGCATGTCTACCCCTACGAAGATTCGCTGGACAAAATCTTCACGACCGACCACCACGACTAGGTCGGCGAAGCCCCTTTCTCCGGCGAAAGAGCGGAGTGAGTGCTAGGACGTCTAGCTAAACCTTCCTACCCGGGCAACCTCTCCCCGTCCGATTGCCTCTAGTACGGCTGCCGCGTATTATGGACAGTTCATGCATACCGCCGGGCCGCATCCGTCGAATCGTGGGCTTGCCTGCTTGCTCGCTCTTTTTGCGTTCTTCGCTGAGCTGTGCCTGATTCTGGGGACTCTCAACGCGCAGCAGCCGGAAATCCTTCCTGTTAGCCAAGTTAAGCCCGGCATGCAGGGTTACGCCTACACCATCTTTGCCGGCGACCAGATCGAGAAGTTCGACCTCGAAGTCCTGGGTGTGCTTGAGAATTTCCTCGGCCCAAAGCAGTCCATCATCCTCGTTCAGCTTAAGGGGCCAAAAGTCGAGCACACCGGCGTCGTTGCCGGCATGAGCGGCAGCCCCGTTTATCTCGAGGGCAAGCTCGCGGGGGCGCTCTCCCTGAAGCTCGGCGTCTTCACCAAGGAGCCGATCGCCGGCGTCACGCCCATTCAGGATGTCCTGCATCCTCCGCCTTCCTCGATCGCGGAAGTTCCCATGCCGCAGTTTGGCGTTGCTTCGGAAACCTTCGCAAGTGCGGGGCTTCCTTCTGGTTCTGCCCTCGCACCCATCGAAACGCCGTTGGTCTTCTCTGGGTTTGAGCCGGCCACGCTCCAGCAATTCGCGAAGCAAATCCAAGGCTACGGCTTAGTGGCCGCGCAAGGCGGCACCGCCGCCCCCAGCCCGCAAGACGCCCAACTGGTGGCCGGCGACATGGCCGGCATGGTTCTGGTGCAAGGCGATGCCTCCATCAATTCGGCTTGCACAGTCACCGCCGTCGAGGGAGACCGCGTCTTTCTCTGCGGCCATCCGTTCTTGAATCTTGGTGACGTACAGCTTCCGATGGCGCGCAGCCACGTGGTCATGACCCTTTCTTCCGATCTTGCCTCCACAAAAATCGTCAACGTGGCCGGCTCCATCGGCACCATTACCAGCGACCACCTCACCGCGGTCACCGGCAAGCTCGGTCGGCCTCCGGCGATGATTCCGTTGGATCTGTCTCTTCACGCTGCAAACTCGGAAAAGAAGCTACACTTTGAAATCGTTGACCACCCCAAGCTCACGCCGCTTCTCGTCGGGCTCACAACGTTTAACGGCCTGACGCAGAATCCGGTCTACGGAGAAGGCACTACCCTCCATCTCACCGGCGAAATCCGCCTTCAAGGCCATCCGGCCGTCGACATTGAAAACACTTTTGCGCCGATTGACAGCCTCACCCCCGACGGCTTTCCCATCGCGCTCACCATGCAAGGCGTTTTTACGCGGCTTTTCTCCAATACGTTTGAGCGGGCCAAAGTTGACGGCATCTCGCTGCGTGTCGACAGCGTTCCCGGGCGCAAGTCCTTCAGCATCGAAAGCGCCTGGCTCGAAAAAGGCGAAGCCGCTCCAGGCGAGACCGTGCGGGTTCGCGCGCTTCTCCGGCCCTACCGCGGGGCGCCGCAGATCCAGGAAACGACAGTTCGCGTCCCCGACCAGGTTTCCCGAGGAAGCACTCTCCGCGTGCTCGTCACCGACGGCGAAATGCTCAATCGCGCTTCCCGTGGCTTTGCTTTCGCCGGCGTCGGCGGTGGGCCTGCTGGCCTCGACCAGCTCATCTCTCTGCTGAACCGGGAGCGCCGCAATGACCGCTTATATGTTGGGCTTTTCGTCCCGGCGCCCACACTGCTTTGGGACGATAAGGAACTTCCAAACATTCCGCTTTCCCAGCTTGGTATCGTGGATGGCCGCCCCGGTCCGGGCGGTGTGCAAGTGCTTCGCGAATCTCTGGCCAGCGAAGCTTCCATCCCGCTCGGGGGCCCTGTCTCCGGCGTCATTTCATTGAATCTCCAAATCCGGTGAACCTATCTATGTTCAGCTTCGACAAGCGCCGTTTCACTTCTCGCCGTTCGTTTGCCTTGGCCCGGTCGGGAGCAACAACTCCCCGCGTTCTTCAATTCGTTTCCGCTTCTTTGCTTTACTTGCTCATTTCCCCTCCGCTGCACGCTGAACACACGCGCCGCTGGCGGGAATCCAGTTATGAAGATTTCCTTAAGGGCACTTCCCACGGTGTCGCGGTGCGCAGCGACGGCCGCCTCGAACTCGCGCCAAAATTCACTCTGCTTGCAGACGCCGACGCCTCTTACCTTTTCTCTGTACGCCTTGATCCGAAAGGCATGCTGTATGCTGCAGGCGGCTCCCCCGCCAAGGTCTTTCGCTTCGATTCCAATGCAAAACCCTCTGTCGTCTTCGATTCCAGCGATCTCTCCGCACAAGCCATCGCCTTTGATTCGAAAGGCGCCCTGTACGTCGGCACTTCACCCGACGGCAAGGTCTACAAGGTTTCCGCCACGGGTGAGAAGTCCGTTTTCTTCGATCCCAAGACGAAATATATCTGGGACCTGGCTTTCGGCCCGGATGGCACGCTCTACGTCGCAACGGGTGATAAAGGGCAGCTCTTTCGAGTAGCCCCCGACGGCAAGGGCGAGCTTTTCTACTCCAGCGAGGAAGCGCACATTCGCGTTCTTGCGTTTGACGCGAACAAGAATCTCATCGCCGGGACCGAGCCCACCGGACGCATCCTCCGCATCTCCCGCGCGACGGGACAAAGCAGCGGCAAAAGTTCCAAGGCCGGCGCCGCGGCTACCGAAGGCTTCGTCCTTTACGAGACTTCCAAGCGCGAGGTCACTTCGCTCGCGGTAGCGCCCGACGGAAGCGTCTACGCTTCCGCGATTGGCGAGAAACCACGCGCCGGCGCGCCCGCACCCACCGCGATCATCTCGACGCCGCAAGCGACGACCACCATTGCCACCGGCCTTGCCGGTGCCGCCCAAGTTCAGGGGCAGGTCCAGCCTCCCTTCCTTCCTTTCCCTTCACTGGTTTCCAGCAGCATTTACCGCATCAGCGCGGATGGCGCGCCAGAAGAGCTTTGGACTTCGCGCGAAGATGTGGTTTACGCGCTGGGGCTCGCTTCCGACGGGCGTCTTCTCGCCGGCACCGGCAACAACGGCGCGCTTCTGGCGATTGACGGACGCGGCGTCTTCGCGCAACTCGCAAAAGCCGGGTCCTCGCAAATTACCGGCATCGTGGGTAATTCTTCCGGAAAGGTTTTCTTGTGCACTTCCAATCCCGGAAAGGTGTTTTCGCTCGGTCCGGAATATGAAGCCGAAGGCACGTTCGAATCTCGCTCTTTCGATGCGCAACTGTTCGCGCAGTGGGGACGCATCGAGTGGTGGAGCCCGCCGCCTGCTTCTACCACGAAGTCAGCCTCAAGCTCCGGCTCTGCGCGCGGGAGCGAACCGCGAACCGAATTCTTCGTTCGCAGCGGTAACACCGATGACCCGGATAAGGAATGGTCACGCTGGTTCGGCCCGTACACTAAATCGGGCAGCGCCGCGGAAGCGCCGCCGGCACGGTTTGCACAGTGGAAAGTAGTGATTCACGATGGCCGCCCCGGAGACGGCATCGACTGGGTGAGCCTGGCCTTCCTTCCGCGCAATGTCGCCCCGGTCATCGACGGCATCGTGATCCAGGAGCCTGGTGTCCGCACCCAGAGCCCCGCCGCCGCTTCCAACCAGCCAACTCCGGTTACCCTAAAAATGCCCACGGCTCCCAGCACCACCGGCGTGACCATCACGCAGACGACCACTCACTTCGAACAACCGCCCCAGGGTTTTGCGCAAAAGGGCTACCGAACGGTGCTTTGGACCGCGCATGACGACAACGAGGACGAACTGCAGTTTGCTGTGTACTATCGTGGCGAGAATGAAAAAGAGTGGAAGCAGCTGAAGGACAAGCTTGATCAGAAATATTATTCCTTCGATACCGCAATGCTTCCCGACGGCGCCTATTACCTCAAAATCGTGGCTTCGGATTCCCCTTCCAATCCGCCGGCCGCCGCACTCACCGCCGAACGCGAGTCCGAGCGCTTCGAGGTCGACAACACTCCGCCAGTGGTCGAAGACCTGCATGTGGGCGGGCCTTCCGCAAAAATGAGCGGAGGGCACGCTGTCTCTTTCACGGCACGCGACGCTGTCTCCGCGATTGGTCACGCACAATACAGCCTGGACGGCGCCGACTGGGTTCTTGTTACTCCTACGAACGGCATCAGCGACGCCCCCGTTGAACGCTACGACTTTGGCATTTCCGCGACTCCCGGCGAGCACACGCTGGCCGTCCGCGTCTTTGACAGCTTCGATAACGTCGGCACCGCAAAGGTCACGTTCACCGTGCCGGGCGCCAAACCTTAGTCTAAAATGTAAGTACCATGGCTGGACTCTTCCCGGGAGGCACAAAAAGTGAAATCCATGCGCTCCGTTCGAAGGGCGATCTTTCTTGTGCTTTTGTCCGCGGGGGCTTTCCTAGAGGCTGCCGACGCACCAACGGTCACCGTGAAAGGCTATGTCCTGGACTCGGCGTGCGCCTTCACCAAGGGCCTCAGCAAACCCATCAGCAAAGAGTGCGCCATCTCTTGCGCCAAGGCGGGCTCCCCGCTTGTGATTCTCGCCGACGACGGAACCATTTATTGGCCGATTGCCGAAACAACGCCCTCCCGCGGACAGAACCCCAGGCTTCTGCCTTTTGCAGGTGACAAGGTGACGGCAACGGGCAAGATTTATGAGCGTGGAGGCTCCAAAGCCATCGTCATCGCAAAGATTGAACCGCAGGCTTCGTGAGGAAATAACTTCAGCCGCCGTTTCGACCGGAGGGACACCCGCCTGCCATCCCGAGGTCGGGAACTCTCTCTTCAAAAAGCTCGCTTGCAAGTGATTCAAAGAGGTCGGCTTTTTTCACTGGGACCGGAGGACCGAACCACCTCAGCTCATCCACCGTTCTTGCACGGCTGCCGTCTGATATTTTTCGATTTCCACACCAAAGCCGATGCGGCCGTCTCCGTAAGGCTCGTTGCGGACGTGCACCACGCGCGCGGTGCAACGCATCTCCTGCGCACCGTTGCCGGTCACTTCGGCAGGCATGCGAATGGTGGCTTCGATGGGCATGCCAACTTGTAAGGGGGCCGAGGAGGCGAAGAAAAAACCGCCGCGGGATACGTTGAGAGCCTCGGTAAAGTGCTCGGTCTTGTCGGCAGCCACCCCGGCCGCCCGGAAGCGCAACGGTGTCCGGTGATTCACCCGTGCTCGCTGTCGGCGTTCACTAGGTTTCATAAGGCACCTCCTCCGCACGAGGACGCGTACGGCGCGCCTGCCATAAGGAAGGTTAATCCAAGCGTATCAGAGGGATAGGCGGGGTCAAGTACCAAAGATGGCCTGGGTAAGTGATACCAGTACCTTTTTGAGCCCTACCTCCATCTTGCCTCGCTTCCACAGCCTTAAGAGCGCGAACCTTCGGCCGCCCTGGCCAGGCCGTCTGACGGCGCCGAAATTCGCCTTACAGGTTCAGGTGGATATACCGCCGCGTAGCGGCCGCCCCGCCGCTACTCGGTTGCCGATTTCCTTTTGTATCGTTTGACCAAACACCGGGAATCGGGGATTTGCACTTCGGGCAAGCCCCGTCACGGATGCGATACTCCACCACGTCGTGCCACGAGCGCCGCACGAGCAATGCTTTGCACTTTGGGCAATACGTGTTGGCCCCGCCGCTATAAATGTTCCCCTCGTACACATAGTGCAGGCCCGCGTCCAGGGCAATCTGTCTTGCCAGATCAAGCGTAGCCGCCGGCGTCCGCGGCTTGTCCTGCAGCTTGAAATCCGGGTGAAACGCGGTGAAATGCAACGGCACATCGGGCCCCAGGTGCGTCATAATCCACTCCGCCAGCTTCCGCGTTTCCTTCGGATCGTCATTCAATGTCGGGATCATCAAATTGGTGATCTCGAACCACACCTTCGTTTCTTTCTTCAGCCATTCGAGGGTTTCCAGCACCGGCTGCAAATGCGTCAGCGTGATTTTTCCGTAGAAACTCTCGGTGAACGCCTTGAGGTCGACGTTCGCGGCGTCGATGTGGTCATAAATGTCATGAAATGCTTCGTAAGTGATGTAGCCGTTCGTCACCATCACCGTTTTCAACCCGTATTTCTTCGCCTCTTTGCTGATGTCGATCACGTACTCGCCCCAAATGGTCGGCTCATTGTAGGTGAAGGCGATCGAGTCGCATCCGTATTTCAGCGCCAATAGCGGCACATCTTCGGGTGGAATGTCCTGCGAATGGACCTGATCCGAGCGCGATTTGGAAATGTCCCAGTTTTGGCAAAAAAAGCAGCCCATGTTGCAGCCTGCCGTGCCCATGCTGAAAATACGTGTGCCCGGCAGAAAATGATTCAGGGGCTTTTTCTCGATGGGATCGATCTGCAAAGCAGCGGGCGAAGCATACCCTAGGTTATAGAGTTTTCCGTTTTGGTTGATGCGGATGAAGCAGAACCCCGATTGGCCAGGATGAATGTGGCAATGCCGCGGACAGAGATAGCAGTGGACACGTCCGTTCGTTTCCCGCTCCCACCACCGCGCTTCGTAGAGTTCTTGCGTTTTCTGGAGGATCTTTAGCTCCACCATGGACCCTCCTCTCCAATCCAAGTATACCTCCGCTCGATGCGCCTTGATTCGGAGCCCTAGGCTTTCGCCCTCGGGCAGGCGAATCCCGTGCCGGCCATGCATGTCCAGCCATGCGCGGGAGCGGTTCGTTTTCCGTTGGCTCGGATCCAAGGCGCAGCACATTGCCGTCGATATCTTCGACCTGCATTTCGCAGGCCCAGGGATAGTTCGTTGGCTGGTGCCGGATCTTCGCTCCGTCCGGCGGTACTCCTCGAGCAGCGCGTCAGCATCTTCCACTCCGATCCAGACCCAAGTACCTGGATGACCTTGGTCACCTTGGCACAAAAAGAGATGACACCTACAGCGCGACACCGACCGAACGCTTCCCGGGCCCTGCCAATCGAGCTTGAAGCCAAGCACCCGGGTGTAATGATCGACGGCTGCGTTGATATCTTCTATGCGCAGAATGGGGTTGACGCCGTCAAAAGCAACTGCGGCGAGCCTGCTTCTGACATTCCTTACCGTCCTCAGGCAGCCCGTGGCGACGGCTCAAAGGCACATGCTGTCCTTGGAACCTCAGACACGTCAAGTATGGTGCCGGTGTTGGATGCGGCGCCGCTCCGAGGCCCAATCGACAAACCGCTCCAGGTGTTCGCGGTATTTCCAGGCGAGTTGGAAAAACTTGCGCGCGGTCAGGTTGGCTGCTTCTCTACCCAGAAACGTTTCAAACCGCCAGCGCATGTAAGGACTGTTCCACGGCTTCCATCGATAACCTCGGGCGGCGTTCCAGTAGTAACCGAGCGTCTTAAACATTCCCTGGCCTTGCACCTCGACAGGCGAAACGGTCGGCTGCTTTGGACACCCGAACTCCCGGGGAGCGACACGGAAGGGTCCATTCCCGTTCGAGCCCAGTTGCGCCCGCGCCGTCCAGACGCACTGTTCGAAACTTTCCTCGCGATCCGGGAACCGAAACTTGCAGAAAGAACGCTCGAAACAGGCCCCGCCTACCATAGTTCGCTTTGCCCCGGTTTGCAAACAACTTCTGGGTTTCGAGCATCCTCAGCGACAATTTTTCGGAATCTGCCTATAATTCCGCCCTTATGAAAAACGCTCCTTTTTTGAGATTCCTTGCGATCACACTCGCCCTTGCGATGGCTCTGCCACCGGCCCAGGCCCACAACCCGGTTTACGCGCGCAAAGGAATGGTGGTCGCCGAGGAGCCACTGGCCGCCGATGTGGGTGTCGCGGTTCTGAAATCGAGTGGAAACGCCGTGGACGCCGCTGTCGCCGTCGGCTTTGCTCTCGCCGTGACCCATCCTTTTGCCGGAAATATCGGAGGCGGCGGCTTCATGCTCATCCGCCTTGCCGATGGCCGCGCCACGTTCATCGATTTCCGCGAGAAAGCCCCGCGCCAAGCCACGCACGACATGTATTTGGACGCGAGCGGCAACGTTACGCGCGACAGCTTGGTTGGTTGGCGAGCCGTCGGCGTCCCCGGCACCGTCCGCGGACTCGAGCTCGCTCTGAAAAAGTACGGCACCAAGTCCTGGTCGGGGCTCCTCGAACCCGCCATCCATCTCGCTTCCTCGGGCTTTGCGATTTCCTATTCGCAGATGCGCTCGTTTCACGACAGTGCCGATTTGCTCTCACGATTCCCCGACTCAAAGCGCATTTTCCTTAAGGATGGCAACTTCTACGATTGGAACGAGACTTTTCAGCAGCCGGAACTGGCTCGTACCCTGGAACGCATTGCTCGCAACGGCGCCAAGGAAGTTTACGAGGGCGAAACCGCGCACATCCTGGCGAGCCAAATGGAGAAAAACGGCGGCCTGATTACTCTGGAGGATCTTCGCGCATACCAAGCCGTCGAACGGAAACCACTGGAAGGCGACTACAGGGGCTATCACATCATCACCTCCCCGCCGCCCAGTTCCGGTGGCGTCGGCATCCTCGAAATGCTCGCCATGCTCGACGGCACGGGCTACGAAAAATCCAAGGCCGGGTCCGCCACCGCCTATCACTACCTCACCGAGGTGATGCGCCGATTCTACGCCGACCGCAATCAATATCTCGGCGATCCAGATTTCGTGAAGAATCCCGTCACTGCGCTTCTGGAGCCCGGCTACATCAAAGCGCGCCGCGACTCCATCGATCCCGTTCTGGCCACGCCCAGCGACCAAATCAACCCGGGGCTACCGGCCGTCGCGGACGGCTCCGACACCACGCACTACAGCATCGCCGACGAACAAGGAAACTTCGTCGCCGTCACCTACACGTTGAACGAAGGCTACGGCAGCGGCGTCACCGTTCCCGGCGCCGGCTTTCTCCTCAACGACGAAATGGACGACTTCGCCGCCAAGCCCGGCTCGCCGAATCTTTTCGGCCTTGTTCAAGGCGAAGCCAACTCGATTGCCCCGGGCCGACGCCCGCTTTCCTCCATGGTTCCCACCATCGTGCTGAAAGATGGCAAGCCGTTCCTCGTCCTCGGTGCACCAGGCGGCTCCCGCATCATCACCGGGGTCCTCGAGGTGATGCTCAACGTCATCGACTTCGGCATGAACATCCAGGACGCCATCGACTTTCCCCGCGTCCATCATCAGTGGAAACCAGATCGACTCGACCTAGAGCGCGGCATTTCCCCCGACACCGCCGCCTTGCTCAAGAAGGCCGGCTACAACATCGAGGAAGGCAAGCCCGCGGTCATTGCCCGTGTCGAAGCCATCCTGATGAGCGACGGCTGGCTCCAAGGCGGCCACGACGACCGCGGCTCCGGCAAGGCCGCAGGTTATTGAGGCGGTAACAGGTTGCTTTTTCCGCGCATCCCCCGTTCGCGGCGCGGTTTTTGGGCTTTGCAAGGAGCATGATCGAATGGTATAGGTCCGGTGCAGCCAGAGCCATTCATGCCACAACCCATCGCAAATCAGCCGTCCTCAACAGCCGGAAAGCGGCGGAGCAGGCGCTTTCCCTTCATCTCCCCTGTGGAAGCCACCTGGCAAGAGCCTCATGGCAGGATTTTCCGCGAAACGGGTCAAGCCACGGAAGTCAACGCTCAGGGCGGCTTATTGGAAATGAAGACGTATCCGGCTGTGGGAAGTCAGTTCGAGATAACCAACCTCCTATCCCATGAATCCTCGCACGCTCGCGTCGTTGGCCTGCGCCGCAACGCCGAAGGCCGCCTGCTCGGGGTCGCCGTCGAACTTCTTGTCCCCAGTGAAACGTTCTGGGGCGTGAATTTTCAACTGAAGAAAGCCTGCGCGGACCTCGTCAAGCTGGAGTACGACATGCGCTCGGGCTCGATCGATCAGCGTGTCCTCGGCGAATTCCGCGATGCCGTGGATAACGTGCGCAAGACCGCGTGGGCGGTTCAAGAGTGGCAAGAGCGCCAATCGCAGCACCAGGACCCACAATCGGTGCTTCCCTTGCTTACGGCGGAACGAATCCGCCGGGCTACCCAACTCTGTGAGGCCATCACCGCCGCTTCACCCACAAAGGAGGTGACGCGCCACACCGTGGGGATTGAGGAATTTCTCCGAGCCGTCGAGCGCGTCCACCAAAGGCTCCTTGATCTCTTCAAGGACCGCTGATTCGCGCCAAAGGGTTCTCGTCCTTGCCATGGGATCACGACCCGCTGGCAGTCGATCGCATCCTAAGCCAATAGTTTGAAATTCACGGTGATGACGGTGTCGACTTCGACCGGCTCGCCATTGAGCAGTGTCGGCTGATACCTCCACTGGCTGACCGCTTCGACTGCCGCTCGCGCCAAATCCGGATGAATCTGGCTATTTAAAACCTGCAAAGATAAAAGTTTGCCGTCCATGCCGACAACGGCATGAAGCACTACCGTGCCTTGCGCGCCGGCGGCCTTGGCGCTCTCCGGATAGACCGGTTGCACCTTTGTCAAAACCTTCGCCGCTTCCACGCTTCCGCCAATGCGGATACGCATCGGTTTTGACCCTTCCGCGGCTTCCGTCGAAGGCGAGGCTTTCGTTGCACCTTCACTTTCAAATGCGTGATGTTGTCCTCGGTACTCTACATCCACGTTGTCCGTTATCCTTCCGATGTCCAACTTGACTGTCAGGCTGACGTCGCGGCCCGGCTCCAGCACGACCTGCGGGACGCGATAAACAGCAAACCCAGGTTTAAGCACTTTCATTTCGTACTCCCCCGCGGGTAAAGCCTTGAAAACAAAGTTGCCCTCGGCGTTGGAGGTGGTCATGTCAATGGTGTTAATGGTGTTCTCTTTCTGATTCGTCATGATGATGGTCGCATTGGGAACGGCCGCATCACTGATATCAAAAATCGTGCCCGCAAACCTTCCGGACAGGTTCTGCCCCGGAAGCCGCAGGGCGGCGAGTGGGAGCAGCAAGCACAGGGCCGCAGCTTTGGCGAGCAGCCCCGCCCTTCGTGATATTCCGCAGCGGTTCAGGTTTGGATCGAGCATGGCGATGAATCTCCTTTCCAGATTCGATGGGCGGGCGATGGCGAGTGCGGCCGAAAAGCCGTGATGCGCATTCTTGAGCGTCCGAGCGAGATCGAGCAGTTGATTCGCGTAGCAGGAGGCTTCGACTCCGCTATTCAAGACGGAATCGTCGCAGGCCCGTTCACTCTCTCTTCGCAAACTCGCGGCTGCGAACCACACGAGCGGATGGAACCAGTACAGACCGCGGGCGAGTTCCGCGCAAATTTGCAGGAACCAGTCACGACGGGCGATGTGCGCGAGTTCATGGGATAGCACGACCTCCCGCCGCTCTGCGGACCATCCCGCCGCACCCGCGGGAAGCAGGATGCACGGCCTCAAC